>Ga0081528_100175_pt1 | contig 46930 bp, 50 predicted proteins | sample HotLakmasection4_FD_71011 | JGI IMG/M metagenome (GOLD analysis project Ga0081528, IMG submission 71011) | Hypersaline microbial mat communities from Hot Lake, Washington, USA - Section #4 (SPADES assembly) (version 2) | ecosystem: Environmental > Aquatic > Non-marine Saline and Alkaline >...
AACTCAACGTGCAAAGCGCCAATGCCACCGGGGACCGTAAACTCTTCGAGGCGGTACGTGTACTGATCGGCGGTTTCAGCCACACCATTGATCACGATTACATCAATTTCCTCTGTTACTGACGATCCCTGAGCACCACTGCTCAGCACCATTAATAAAAGCAGCGCCAGCGGCATGGTTGAGTTGATCTGCAATTTCCGGCTTAATTTTTTAAACATCATATTCAGGTATATAGTAAAAAGACTGTTCAAAAGGGGATTACCCCCAAAGAACAGTCTCAGTATTTAATTCAATTTTACGGTTAGTACCCGGGATTTTGCGTCAGGAAGTCACCGGCATTGGACGCTCCGTCAATCGCACTTTGCGGAATCGGAAAGAGGCGCTTATTCACGTCACTGTTCGTTTTCTCGGTCCAGGAATCTTCGTAAGTGCCAAATCGGATCTGGTCGGTTCTGCGGAGCCCTTCCCAGTAGAGTTCAAAACCCCGTTCGCGCAGCAGAATATCTTCATCCAGAGACGTCAGAGCCGGTGGAATTTGCCCTGGCCGCGCGTTTCTGGCCGCACGAAGCGCGTTGATATCTTCCAAAGCACCTGCCGTATCACCAAGCCGAAATTTCGCTTCCGCCCGGTTCAGGTAAATTTCTCCGAGACGCAGGAGAACAATATCCACACTGCTGAAGGTATTGCAGTTTTGAGAGGTGCGGCTGCACTGGTATTTTGAGAAGCGATAGCCGGTGTTATGCAGCCTTCCGTCGAGGGTAAAATCCACGTTTAGCGTGTGATTTACATACTCGATATCTCCTCCCCTTGTTCGTTCATTAATGACCGGATAAATTCTGAACGTCCCGTCATCACAGGTGAGAAAATTGCCATCCTCACCTTTTCTCGGACCCCAGATCACATTTCTGAGGAATCCTTTATCTATCTCATAATCTGCCGCTGAAATACAGAAATAATGTTCTTCATCATTTTCTGGCGTCACATTGGTTAAATCCTGCAAATTTTCCGGAACCACCAATTCATTTTTATAGAACCGTGCATCAGCTTTTGCAGCATCAAAACTGCCGTACGCATCTGCCCATGCCTGTGAAAAATCAGGGGAGGCTGCAGGACCATCAGTCCCGTCGGCACTTGGGTGCTCAAGCCTTGGATGTAAATCACCTGCAAGAGACCAGTAGGCCCATCGGTTATGTTCCCGCTGCAATACCCCATTCTGATGAATGGCAAAAATCAGTTCGGGATTGCTGTAGTTGGTGTCGTTAAACATATCGAAATATTCTGCGGAAAGAGAGTAATTACCGGAGTTGATAATACTGGTGGTATACTCAATCACTTTATTCAAATCCTCCGGAGTGAAATTGGGTGAGCCGTAGGGATCTCTGTAAACCGCTGCATTCAGATGAAGCCGCGCCAGCAGTGCCTCAACGGCACCCTTCGAAAACCTGCTCGGTGCTCTGTCTGTGTTAATGACGTTCAGTACTGATTCGAGCTCGCTCTGCAAATAATCAACAGCTTCCTGACCCCTCAAAATACGGGATGTTTCGTCGCTTGTCTCTTTATCAAAAACAAGCCCCCAGCTATCGAGCATCAGCATGTTTAAATAGGCCCGCATGGCGATCATCTCGTGCAGAGCACCGGCGGCCTCAGTATCACCTTCTTCCGAAAGCGGCCTCAAAATTTCAATAGCCGATACCGTTCTTGAAATATTCCGGGTCACCTCATTCCAGGCGCTTCCCACAAGGTCGTTGCTGGGCGTCATCAGATGCTGGTGAACGGCAATAAACTTACCGCCATCAAACCAGTCGGTGCCTCCGCGGAATGGAAGTATAGCTTCATCTGAAGCGATCTCCTGCAGACCAAAATAATTGGTATGTCTCCATGTCCAGGAAAGCTGGCCATATGCCGGTGCAATAGCCCCGCTAACGGTTTCGGCCCGGCCGGCCCCTGTCAGAGATTCGTCCAGAACCTCTTCATTCAGCACATCACATCCTGCAATGGCTGCAATCAGTAAACCTGTAATAAGTATGATTAATGCTTGTCTTTTCATTTTTAAGGGTTGTTTAAACGTTTTTGAAATATTTTTTTGATAGAGCGCTCAGCTGAGCAATAATTATAGTACAGTTGAGATTTAAAATGAGAGATTCACTCCAAGCGTGAATGTTCGTGCAGACGGGTAGGTGAACCGGTCGATACCGAATGTCTGAATTCCATCTATCGTTGAGCCCGTATTCACTTCCGGATCAAAACCGGAATAGTCGGTCAGCGTAAACAGGTTCTGGCCGGTAAGAGTGATATCCAGGCTTCGTACCAGTCCCTGAAGGCCGATACGCTCGGGCAGCACACTGTAAGAGAGCGTTGCATTGTTTAATCGCAGGAAATCACCATCTTCGAGGTACCGTGTAGACACCGTGTTCGAATTTGTGGGTGCTTCGTTGGGAAATTCTGTGGCAAAATCCGTTGTGTTGAAGCTCTCAGCCAGCAGCCCTCTCTGGAAAAGAGACATGGCCGTATGATTGTAGATTTTATGTCCCGCAGCACCGTTAAAATTCATATCCAGCCCAAGGTTTTTGTAGTTCAGATTCAGCTGAATACCGTAAAGCAGGTCTGGAAGCGCGCTGCCTGCGATAAAACGATCATCTTCCAGAATCTCTCCGTCACCGTTTCTGTCTACAAATCGGTTGAGTCCATCCGGGCCTATGCCATCGTGTTCCAGCATGTAGAACGCTCCAATTGGCTCACCGTTAATATATCCGTTAATGGTGGCGCCTGTTTGACCCGCGCCTGAAGCCGCACCCGTTGTTAACACGGCAAACGGAGAGTTTGAAACTTCGTTGTCGATCGTTGTCACATTCCCTCCAATACTATACTGGAAGTTGTTTGATACGAAATTTCGATACTCAAGGCTCAGCTCAAACCCGGAATTACGGATTTCCATGTCGGGGATATTGGTCCAGAAAGTAGACGTTGGCTGGATCGGGTCAGACGGCACAATCTCCAGTAAAATATTGTCAGATACTTTATTATAGTAGTCAAACGTACCCAGCACTCGTGAATTAAACAGCTCAAAATCCAGGCCCACGTTTGTTTGGGTTGATACCTCCCACTGGATATCCGGATTGGCCAGTCGGGTAAAAATCGTACCAAAGGGGTATTGATCCAGGTTGCCAACATTGGGAGTTAACGGGTAGGTATTATTGCCGCTTCTGCTCTCTGTAAAACTGAGCTGCGTAATTTTGCTTGGGATCTCCTGGTTACCGGTTTGCCCCCAGCTGGCCCGTACTTTCAGATTATTTACAAACGAACTGCTGAAAAACTCCTCCTGGGATACGTTCCAGCCAAGTGCAAATGAAGGGAAATAGCCATACTCGTTATTCTCACCAAATTTGGATGATCCGTCCGCCCGAAACGTGGCAGTAAGCAGATACCTGCTGTCGTAGCTGTAATTCACCCTTCCAAAGAACGACTGCAGTTTGTTTTCTTCGGCCAGAGAGGAAACGGATGTCGGGGTAACCGACGTACTTATCTGGTCCTGGAACCGCGGCTCAATACCGTTATTTGTAAATCCTTCCATGTCGGTGCGTCTTTGTTCAATACGAAACCGCTGAAAAGAGTGGCCTGCGAGCAGATTCACTGAGTGTATTCCGCGATCTACTATATATGTGAGCGTATTCTCCACGAGGCTGTTTGTATTTTGATTATTCAGGCTCGTGAGACGGCCATTTTCAAGCCCCTCGAGCAGCGAGAACGGAGACGTCTGTATATCCCTGTTGGTTACCGAGTAATCGATCCCGAGATTCAGCTTATATTGAAGCCCCTCAACAATTTCAAGAGATGGTGCAACATTCGCAATAATGCGGTTATTATCGGCATCATCAGAATAGAGCTCATTTCTGCGAAGCGGATTTAAACGCTCGTCCAATGCTGTGGGTTCGCCGTTTGTAAGCGCAGGAATTGTAGGATTGAGGTTCAGCATATCGCTGATGATAGATCCGCTGTTCGGCCGAAGGTTCTCAGTGCGAACCGCATTCAAACTATAATTCACATCTAATTTTCCATCCAAGGCAGACTGGTTGATGTTTAATCTTCCGGAATATCTGTCAAGCGTGCTCTCCTTCAGGATGCCCTCCTGGTTTTGCACACCCAGGGATGCGTAGTAGTTCAGATTCTCACCGGCACCTCCCCCCAGCGAAAAGTTGATATCGCTTGACATCGCTGTTTGAGTCAGCTCATCCTGCCAGTCGGTATTTGCGCCAAAATCATCCAGTGTACCCCCTGCCGCGGGTACCCGGCTGCGAAACTCACTTGCGCTGAAAACATCGATTTTGTCTGCGATGGTTGATACAGAAGCGGATGAAGAGAAGTTCATAATAGTATCGCCCTGGCGCCCTTTCTTGGTTGTTATTACTACAACGCCATTCGAGGCCCTCGCTCCGTATAGTGCAGCAGCAGATGCATCCTTAAGCACCTCCATGCTTTCGATATCGCTTGGATTAATAAAGTTGAGAGGGTTATTGGCAACTCCTGTACCTGAATTGTCGAGCATAAACCCATCTACAACAAAAAGCGGCTGCGTTCCGGAGCGTAAACTCCCAACACCCCGGATAATGATATCCTGTGCTGCGCCGGGTTCGCCGCTGGCAGAAGTGACATTTACACCCGCAACCACTCCCTGCAGTAACTGCCCAGGGTTTACCACAACACCCTTGTTAAAATCTTCCGAACTTGCTGACGAGATGGAGCCGGTAATGTCGGACTTTCTCTGCACTCCATAGGCAACCACCATCAGTTCATCGCCTTCAAGAATCTGGGGGATAATCTCAATATTGAGGGTTTCTCTGCCGTCAACAGCGATCTCTTTCGTTTCATATCCTACAAATGAGATCACCAGATCCACATTTAAAGAGGGTACATTGAGGCTGAATTCACCATTTGAATCGGTAGACGTACCCGTATTTCCCGAGCCCTTTACAACAATATTAACCCCTGGCAAATATTCACCGGTCACCTCATCGGTAACCGTACCCGTTACTGTCTGGGCCTGCAATGGCTGTGCAGCAAACACGCATATCGCAAGGAGAGACAAGATTGAACACAAACTGTATTTTTTCATCATTTTGATTAGTTAGTTTCCTGTTTTACATATGTGATTGGGAACCCCTGAGCCGGACTCTGCTTCACATTCACAAGAAACTCACCCCATATTATCGGAAGGTTACTGATCTGTTATCAAACATTTACTGTAATGTTAAGTAACTATTATGATTCAATTTAATTCATCCCTCTTGTTCAATGCTAACACTCTGTACTGCATAATTTTAATATCGAATATCATAATCTATATTTCACGAGAATGGAAGTATTTGATTCCCTATGTATTGCTTACTTTTATCATAATGGCGTCATTTAACAGATATTCTCTTGCCCACGGACAGTCTGACAAAAAACATATTGAAGCTTATCCAACTGTTATTAGCTATTAATGAGTGTCATTTTAGAAGATTTTTGAACCTATAAAAGGTTCAAAAAAATAGACTACCATCGATTTAAAAGATTAGTTACTTTATTAAAGATGTTTAATATGTATCACTTTCTAACTTTATTAAAACATTCTACAAAATTCCAAAAGTCAAGACAGTCATAAATTGAAGGAAATTATGAAAAAAGCCTCCTCATACTTCATATCAGCAAGTTTTTTGATTACGATATTATTTCTGTCTGCCTGCGGGCCACTGTATGACCCTATCAATATTACTGGCAAAGTAGTAAACTCCTCTGATAATCAACCTATATCTGAAGCTCTCGTAAAGATCACGTCCCCAACTGAACTGGTTAGCGAAACCTTCAGTGATGAATCGGGTGAGTTTTTCTTCGAAGACGTTGAGGTTGATACGTTAGTAGATATGACTTTTGAGGTAACTAAAGAAGGATTTGTGACTGAAACTGTTACAGTGTCTGCTTCTCCAGAACAAGATTTGACTGTACCGAGTATTGCTGTTACTTCAACTGAGGTTGATGAGGGAGATGATAGCGGCGGGGTAAGTGGAGCTACAGGCGGTGCAGCAGCCATTGTTCTCACAAATCTTGCATCTGAAGTGATAAATATTTCTGAAACCGGCGGCAACGTAAACAGTGCATTTACCTTTGAAGTACAGGATTCCACAGGGCGTCCAATTGGCCCTCAAAATGCTGTGGATGTAAATTTTGTAATAACAAATGGTCCCGGAGGAGCAGAGGGTATATCTCCGGAAGTTGTTCGTACCAATGAAAACGGTACGGTTACATCCAACATCTTTGCCGGAAATGTTGCGGGCAACCTGAGTATTGAAGCCAGAATTGAACGGCCGGAAGTGGGGCTTACTATTCGATCTAAACCAATTCTCTTAACCATACACGGCGGATTTCCAGACCTCGAACATTTTAGTATAGCAGCCGATGTGTTCAACTTTGAAGGACTGGCCATAAATGGAAACCGAAACCCGATCACCGTAATTGTGGGGGATAAGTTTAGTAATCCTGCAAAACCTGGCACACCGGTCTATTTTAATACCACGGGCGGTGTTATTCAGGGATCCGGGGTTACGGATGACGATGGAGAGGTAGAAGTGGAACTTATTTCCGGTGATCCGCGCCCCTCAGACGGATTTTTAACCATACGTGCCCATACTTTCGATGAAAATGATCAGGAGATAGTTCGTACCATTCCCGTTCTGTTTTCCGGTCCGCCATCAAGCCAGAATATTACGGTAACCCCCAATTCATTCGATATACCTGCAAATGGCAGTCAAAGGTTTAACATGGAAATTACTGATGTGAATGGTAATGCACTCCCATTTAATACCAGTATTACTGTAACCCCTTCTGACGGAATGACGGTTGACGGAGACGTTGATATCACAATTCCCAACACACTGGGTTCAGGTGAAGGGATAACGCAATTCTCTTTTACCGCACAAGATTCTGATGAAGAAACATCAGAAAGGCAGGAAGTGACAATACGAATCGAAGTAGAAACGCCCGGTGGATTTACGGCGTCGAAAACCATCAGTGGTATCAAAGCCAAAGGGCTCTGACCGCACCAAAATAAAACTCTTTTTCTTAAAGCCGGCAGAAGCAAATTTATCAAACTCCCGCCGGTTTTTTTATTTCAGCCCTCTTCTACTGCCTTTCCCTGGAAAGCTGCCCTTCGGTTCTGTACATGAACCATAAATAGTTCAAAAACGGATAGTTTTCCCTTCAGTTTTCTTTGCCGCAATTGTATCTTACAGGTATACACTTATTAATAACAATGCCTGTTTCCTAAACCTGACACTGAGTCGATTACAGAGTATAACCTCTACGAAAATCGGGAGATCAGAAACAATATACAGGGCTGTCGGGGGCGGGCTGCTAAATTAATCAGAAGATTATGAAGATTACATCTGCAAGCGACGCGCTTAAGTACGTACAATCCAACGATCACGTCTTTGTTCATACCGCTGTAGCCGCACCTTTACAGCTTATTAATGCACTCAGTGAAAGGCACAATGAACTTTCGAACGTAACCATTTATCATCTGCATACCGAAGGCCCCGCTCCCTATGTTAAACCCGAATACAGCGGCTCTTTTCACACCAAATCGTTCTTTGTGGGCGCAAACGTAAGGAAGGCCGTAGAAACAGGCGAAGCCGACTATATTCCCGTGTTTCTCAGCGAAATTCCGCACCTCTTCAACAGGGGAATTATTCCGCTCGATGCAGCACTGGTACAGGTGAGTCCGCCCGACAAACACGGCTACTGCTCCCTCGGGGTTTCCGTAGATGGTTCGCGGGCAGCCGTAAACAATGCCAAAACCGTAATTGCGCAGATCAACCGCAATATGCCAAGAACGCATGGTGACGGCATCATTCATAAATCGCAGATCGACTTTGCTGTAGAGGCAGATGACCAGCTACCCGAATTTCCGCCGGCCGACCTTGCCGACACCGAACTGAAAATCGGCCGCCACTGTGCCAACCTTGTTGATAACGGAGCGACCCTGCAGATGGGTATCGGATCCATTCCCGATGCCGTTCTGGCTTCTCTCACAAATCACAAAAACCTGGGTGTTCATACCGAAATGTTTTCCGACGGCCTGATCACTCTCCTGGAGAGCGGAGTGGTGAACAACTCAAAAAAGAGAATTCACCCTAACAGAACCGTAGCCTCTTTCCTGGTTGGATCGAAAAAACTTTACGACTTTGTTGACGATAATCCCAATGTTGCCATGCTCGACTGTGCCTATGTAAACGACACGGCCGTTATTCGAAGAAATCCGAAAGTGACGGCAATCAACAGTGCCGTTGAGGTGGACCTTACCGGCCAGGTTTGCGCCGACTCGATTGGTACTCGTCAGTACTCCGGCGTCGGCGGACAGATGGATTTTATACGCGGCGCATCGCTCTCGGAGGGGGGTAAACCCATTATCGCACTGCCCTCAACCACACGCCGAGGCGAAACAAGAATTGTTCCGTTCCTGAAAAAGGGAGCCGGTGTGGTAACCACCCGTGCCCATGTTCACTATATTGTAACAGAATACGGAGCTGCCCAGCTTTATGGCAAAGGCATGCGGGAGCGAGCAAAGGCACTTATTCAGATTGCACACCCCGATCACCGCGAAGAGCTGGAGAAAGCCGCATATGAGCGTTTTAATAAACTCTAAATGTTGTTATCCTATAGTGTTATCAGAACTTCATAATTATTGACTCATGAGCAACAACGGGCATCATTCATTTATGTACTACAGCAGCAGTGAAATCTCATCCTATATCGACAGCTTAAGCGAAATTGAGCCCGGAAAGGCGTTTTATCTGCTTGTTTTGTCCGGGCCGTACCGTTCAGCCAAGGAGGCCTTCGAAAAACGGGTGGAAAAGAAGGTGGGCGCGCTCACCGAGGTAAACCTTCGAACGCTCATATCCAACGATGAGGTTGATTCAATTAAGAAGATTGATGCTTTTTTTGATCAGGTTTCCGAATCCGACAAACGGTTTATACTGAGAAACGGAGACGTTCTTGCGGGCGAATACACCGGCCATACCTATTCTACCGTACGGTATGCCACCCCGCAGGAAAAATACCTTCTCAATAAAATGAAGGAGAGCCGCTGTTTCTTTATCATTGATATTCTCGAATATGAAAACATAGACAAAACCCTTCAGCGAAATGCTCAGAACATCATCCGTTTCGATCAGCCCCACTCGTTTATGGGTAAACTGATATGGAAACTAAAGCAGATCTCTTTAAACGGGCACACATTTGCCAACAAGCGAAGCCCGCTTGCCGAGAAGTAAAGCTGCCATCAAAAAAAAGAATCCATACATAAAAAGGGATGATTCTGACATTAATCAGAACTCATCCCTTCTTTTTTTTACACATCCTGGTTTTCCTGAAGAGTTAAGGAGCTGGCTACACTTTTACCTTGCTCTCTTGTTTTGGGTCCAGGTCGTATAGCGATGAGGCCGTGGCCTGTATGGTCTTGTACCACTCGTTACCAAAAGTATCATTTATTTCGTAGTAATCGGAAAAATCGGGCTGACGTATTTTCATCTTCCACTCCTGATTTTTAGCTTTAAACACGGGATCGATGTGCAATAGCTCATGATAGATCAGCATTTTGCGTGTGTCATTATCGAGCATGTCCCACAGCTCTCCGGATACTTCAACCAGGTAATCGTTGCCTGAATAGTGCTTTACCTCGCGTGTTGCTTTCATGCATTTGGCAGCACGCTGCTTCGAAATATTGGGATATACCAGTAAGTAGCCTACCTGAGCAGGCCCCAGCTCAATCTTATGCTTCTCAATTACTTCTGCTGCCAGTTCCTGCAGCTCGGGAGACTCAATCAGCTCTTTATCGGTAAGCCTGATATCGCCTTTAGGATCTAAAAAATCGTTGTCCTGCATAAATCAAATGTTCTTTGTGTAATTTTCATTCTAATAGTGAGCCGACAAGATACAAAACATAGAACCGATTTCAGTATTATGTGTTGCTGATAGATCACTAAAAATAACTGTGCGTTTCTTTGCCGTGTAATAATAAGGTGATAAATGAGTATCTTAAAAGTGGCCAAAGATTCATATTAAATTTTCAAAAAAGATCAAAAAACCATGAAGAACGGATTACTTGCAGGCCTGATCGGGGTTAGCATCGTACTGAGTGTAGATTCCCTGACCCGTGTTATACTTTCAACATATCTTGGCCAGGAAATCCTGATGTTTTCCTATGCCGGATATCCCGGCCTTGCGTGGCCATTTATACTGACTTTGATAGCGGCCATCGGCAGTTTTTTGGGTGGCACGTTTTCACTTACCTATGCGAAACAGCACAGGATCATTGCTGTTATCTCTTTCTTGATCTTTCTTGGGATTCTCAGATATACCCAGATTCATCTTCTTTATGAAACTGAAGGGCTTTTTTACCCGGTAACAGCTCTCATTTTTTCTCTTATTGCACTGCTCGCGGCCTGGAAAGTTACCTCACGCAAAAGCTCGGCGACAACCGAAGATTTTGAAGATAAAGAGCCGCCTAAGCAGAAGCACCACCGGCCCGAAAATCCCGGTTCATAGCATCCACTTCGTTTACCGGCTGCTGCCTCCATTTGGCAAGCTGTTCAAGAATCTGATGGCGAACTTTGTCCGTAAGCTTTTTCACATCCTCCTGTTTATAGACCGAAGCGTCAACAGGAGGCAGTACCTTCAGCTTAATATCGCGGCTCGGCTCAAACACCCACGACTTTTTGGGAAGGCAGCCCTGTGTGCCATCAATCACCATCGGCAATATTCTTACATTTTTACTGATGGCAAGGTCAAAAGCTCCAAATGAAAAGCGGTTCAGCTTTCCCGTTTTGGATCGGGTTCCTTCAGGAAAGAACATTACCGACACGTTTTGATCCAGCATTTCGGAACAGGCTTTAAACACTCCTGCCTTTTTCACACTGCTTTTTCGGTCAACAGGAATATCTTTTGCCCACCGCAGCATCTGCCCGAGAACCGGAAGGTTAAACAGCTCCTTCTTAGCCACCCATTTCATCTCCCAGGGCAGGTTCGAAATAAGGGGTATATCAGCGTTCGACAAGTGATTGCAAACCATCACAAACGGCTCCCTGTCATCAATATCAAGGTGTCCGGTGATTTCAATCTGCCAGTTTGGATTCAGCCTGGACATATATTTGCCCAGATTTCTGAACATTCGGCCTGTTTTGTAGCGAACAGGGTCTCTGTCGAATAGAGACCTGATAAATAAGAGGGGTACCCAAAAAAGAATCAGTAGAAAAATTCCCGCCCATATTACTATGGATTTTAAATACTGCATAGAAACGGCAACTACTTAAGTTTTGGAAAGAAGCTTTTTATAATTCCCCAGACTCCTTTCGAGGGTTTTCTCGTTCGCTTATTTCGCTCAACGGCTTTTTCAATCACCGGTGGAAGTACAATTTTTTTCTGAGGCTCTTCTTGTTTAGCCTTTTCAGGCTGTCTGCTTTCAGGAGCTTTAGGCTTCTCTTTTGATGGTTTGAATTCCGGGCTGTCGGTTTTGGGGCTGCTTTCAGATTTTTTTACCCGGCCGCTGCTTCCTTTTCTCGACGGGCGTCTGGAGCGATCCTGGTTATTCTGCTCTTCCGGCTTACTATCCGTTTTATCTGATGTTCTCTTTTGATCGGTCTTTGAAGAGCTTTTTCCGCCAGACGGCTTGGATTTTTTCTCGCTCTTCTGCGTTTCCTGCGACCTTTTATCTGGTTCGTTCTGTTTTGAAGAACCTGACGAGAAGCCTTCAGTCCACGAAAACTCTTTTTCACTGGAAAAACTCTGAGGAACATCAATCTGCTTGATCTTATTTCCTTTAATATTCATGATCGTGCGGAAGGTCTTGCTGTCGCGCCGGGTCACAAACGTGATGGCAATGCCGCTCTTGTCATACCGTCCTGTTCGCCCGATTCGGTGCACATAATCGTCAGAATTGTTGGGCACATCATAATTAATGATAATGGAAACACCTTTTATATCGATACCGCGCGCAAGTACATCTGTTGCCACAATAACGGGGACCTTACCATTTTTAAATGCGTTGAGTGCTCTGTTTCTTTCATCCTGCGAGCGGTCGCCATGGATACTTTCTGCCTTAATTCCTTCATTTTTCAGCAGACGCTGCAGCTCATCCGTCCCCTTTTTTGTGGAAGTAAAAATGATGCAGGAGTCCCACTTAAGCTGATCAAATATTCCTTTAACCAGCGGTATTTTCTGATGGCTGAGCAGTGAATACGCACGCTGTTCAACAGACTGGGCAGGTTTTGAACGCTCTATTTCAATCATGTCCGGGTTGGTCATAATTGACGACGCCAGTTTCTTGATTTCGCCGGGCATTGTTGCGGAAAAAAGAAGTGTTTGCCTTTTTTCCGGTATCCATGATATAATTTTTTTCATATCCGGAAGGAAACCCATGTCCAGCATGCGGTCAGCCTCGTCGAGCACGAAATATTCGAGGTTCGAAAAGTCGATGCTCACCACTTTATTCTGGTCGATGAGCCGGCCCGGAGTAGCAACAATAATATCAACCCCGGCCTTCAGTGCCTTTGCCTGTATAGAGAAATCGCTGCCTCCGATAACCGTCGCCGAAGAGATGCCTGCATGGTATCCGATTGCAAAAATCTGTTCGTCAATTTGTGTGGCAAGCTCTCTGGTTGGGCTTAAAATAAGTGCTTTTACACCTTTTCTCTCACTTTTAAGTACCCGCTGCATAATGGGTATTACAAACGCCCCGGTTTTTCCCGTTCCTGTTTGTGCTACTCCTATTAAATCTTTACCCTCTGCAACAATGGGGATGGCTTGTTCCTGGATGGGAGTCGGCTCTTCAAACCGCAGATCCCTTAATCCCGCAAGCAGGGATTCTTCAAAATCGAAATCACTAAACTTCAAATGTGCTCTTTATTTTATTATTATTGATCGCTTTTTAATCATCTTCTTAATATAACAACTTAAATACAAGTAATTTTAAAATATTCTGCTGCCCGGATCGCTTTTTATACGGTTGAAAAAAGGTTACCTTTAAGGCCGAAACGATTTAACTAATACCAAATATTTTATATGAAGAACTACGTTTTTAAACTCATTGCAATCACTTTCGCGGCCGCGCTGATTACCGCTTGTGGTAACTCTTATGAATCAGCTTCCCCGAATATTTCTGATCGTAACGACTCTCTGCACTACAGCTTTGGCTATCTGCAGGGTGCAAATCTTGCAAACCAGGGAATCGATGACGTGGATATGAACAACTATGTTGCCGGATTCATGACGGCTATGGATGAAGAAGATTCATCCGCAATAAACGACGATGACATGCAGGCGCTTATCCAGTCATATTTCCAGGAGCTGCAAATGCGGCAAATGGAAGATCAGGCTGCCGAGGCAGATGTTAATATCGAACAGGGACAGGCTTTCCTGGAAGAGAATCTCCAGAATTCTGACGTAAACGAAACAGAATCCGGCCTGCAGTATCGCGTAATTGAAGAGGGTGACGGCCCCAAGCCTGAGGCAACCGATCAGGTTCAGGTTCATTATGAAGGCTCATTGATTACAGATGAAGTTTTCGACAGCTCTTACGAAAGAGGCGAACCCGTTACGTTCCCGCTTAACCAGGTTATCCCGGGCTGGACCGAGGGTGTACAGCTTATGAGCGTTGGATCTAAATATCAGTTTTTTATTCCAGCTGATCTCGCCTATGGCAACAATCCGCCACAGGGAAGTATCATCAAACCGGGATCGGTTCTCATTTTTGAAGTAGAACTTCTCGATATTGTAGAGTAGATTTAACATACTCCGTAAGCCCATTGACAGTTGTGTCAATGGGCTTTTTTTATATCCAAGTTTTTCAAAATAAATTCCATAATGGACCCACTCGTACATACCATCAAAGTAAGAGAAAAAGCACTGGAGCTTGGGTTCGATATGTGTGGCTTCGCACGGGCAGAACCCCTCGACCGGGAGGCCTTCAGGCTGGAGGAGTGGCTCAATCAAAACCGGCAGGGATCCATGAGCTGGATGGAAAATAATTTTGAAAAGAGGGTCGATCCCACCAAACTCGTTCCCGGCTCAAAAAGCGTGGTAAGCGTAATTGCAAGCTATCGGTTCGAAGAGAATGAACGGCACGACCGGAAGATGAATCAGCCCAAAATAGCCAAATATGCCAGGGGCCGGGATTATCATAAGCTGTTCAAAAACAGGCTGAAAAAGCTGTTCTTCTACACAAAAGATTTGGTGGGAGATATCGACGGCCGTTTTTTCGTAGACTCAGCACCGGTAATGGATAAAGAGTGGGCGCGACGCTCAGGGCTTGGTTGGACCGGTAAAAATGGCAATCTGCTGAATAAAGAGTTCGGTTCCTGGTTCCTCATTGGCGAAATGATTGTGGACATTCCGTTTGTGTATGATGCGCCCCAGACCGACCACTGCGGCTCGTGTACAAAATGTATAGACGCATGCCCAACGGATGCCATCTATGAACCCTATCGGATCGACGCCACCCGGTGTATCTCCTATCTCACAATTGAGCTGAAAGAGAAAATGGATCAGAAGTATGAATCTGCGATTGGTGAGTGGATTTTTGGTTGCGATATTTGCCAGGACGTCTGTCCGTGGAATCGTAAAGCGAACTATGGCCGCTTCGACGATTTAAAACCCCGGGATAAAGTTATACACCGGAAAACGGAGTGGCAGGAAATCGCTGAAGATGAATTCCACAGCGTTTTTGAAGGAAGTGCAGTGCGAAGGGCATCCTGGCCGCTGTTTAAGCATAATGCTGAAATTGCAAACAAAAATATTGAGAATCTTTAAATGCAGATGATGTCTGCGTCCTTGGGGGTGAAGAGTAAACCGCAGAAACCCTGAGAAACGCAGGGAGGGGCAGGAAACAAGAAGACAATGTATATAAACAGACTCAGCGAAACACTGCGACATACTCAGCGAAACTCAGCGAGAAACCCGTCACTTTAGCAACCATTTCCAGATCACTGAAGCCTTAACTTTGTTATCTATTTTTGCCTTTACACTTCAAATGATCGTCCTGAACTACAACCCTCACGTCACTCCGCGTCCTTGGCGATGAAGAGTAAACCGCACACAACGCAAAGCAACGCTGTGGGTGCTCAACTTTTTCAAATTTTCTGCTTGCTAATATCAACCTCAGTTCGATTATAAACAAGGGCAAAATTTACTGAGGCTGTCCAAAAAGATGGTTTTGATTTATGGGGCCTTAATGATTAAAGTTTGCTTCGTGAACCTTTGAGTCTTTGTGACTTCGTGGCAATAAACTGGAGGTCTTTACCACGAGGACACGAGGTCGCGATGCAACACGAGGAACTCTTACTACAACTATATATAAGTAAAATAAATAATTTAAATTGAACTATGGGTAAGCATACTTTTTGGACAGCCTCTTGGGGACGATTATGGTACTTTGATCAGGGATTGGAATTAAAAAATTGACTGCCTGATTTTTTTTAACCACCTCCGTTGGGGAAAAAGGAGGGGACATTTATGACTCCAAAAAGCCCATTATTAATCGAACTCAGGTTATCAGCTCAGCGAAACTCCGCGAGTTAATCAGCAAGAATCAGCAAGAATCTGCAAGAGATAATCTCTGATCAGGAGAGCCAGATCAGCAGCGCGAGTACACAAACCAGCGTAACCCAGAGCGCAAGCGCACGCTTATTAATTTTCTTCGCTTTTTCCGCTTTGTACCAGGTTCTGGGCTTCACTCCCTGCAGAATAAATGTAGCTACCGCGGCAAGATTTACACAGATAACGTTCGTGGTGACCAGAAGAATAGCGTAGTAGGCAAGATCAAATTTCATCTCCCCTACCAGAAGTCCCGCAGTTACCAAAGGCGGCAGCAGGGCAACAGCCACCACCCCCCCGATTACTGCTGCCGACACCCCTATGGTATAGGCGAGTACCCCCGCCGCGCCCGATGCCAGGGCCAATGCGATATCTGAAAGATGCACCTCGGTCCGGCTGGCAATCTGGTAAACACTTTCATCCACGCTCATCAGAAAACCAAGAATAACCGATATCAGAAAAGCCACACCGATGCCCGCAAAATTCGTTTTTATAGACCGTACGAGCAGCTTGTTATCTCCAAGCGTAGTTGAAAGGGCCAGGCCCACATTGGGCCCAAGCAGCGGCGCAATCACCATTGCACCAATAACCACAGCCGTATTATCCCGGAGCACCCCCAGCGCCGCAACAACGGTGGACAACGAAACCATGGCGATGTAAATGCCGGAAAGCTCTACACTATCTGAAATCTGGTTGTACAGTTCTTCCCGGCTTACCCTTGCCCCCTGCAGCGGCTTTTCCCAGGGGTCAGACTCCCCGTTTTCTTCCTCAGATTCCCCGTTCTTATCCTCTTCCTCTTCATCATCATCCATTCTGGGCAGTGTTGCTTCAACTGCGAGTAACAAAAGCCGAAATCCCTCTCTCTCGCCAATAATTTGTTCAGCTTTATCCAGAAAGTTTTCTGTTTTATTGGCATCAACAAGGGCTTTTAATATGTAGGCGTCTTTAGATTCATCATTCCAGTAGTGATGCACCGATTCATCCTCCAGAAGCTCTGTGAACTCATCTTTGTGTTCACAGGGTACTACAACTTCGATCTTTCTAAGCGGCATAGCTGTCTATTACAGGTTCATTTATACTCTGAAATATAGGCTCCCTTTAAATGAACGGAAAGTAACAGGCAAAACTACTTTTATGAAACGGATAAACCCTAAAGTTCAGGCAGATATATGTTTATCTGCTTTTCTTTGAGCCGATATAGAATGCCAGATAATCGAAATAAACAGATTAAAATAGAGACCAAAAGCGGCCGCAATGGCTATCCCGGCAGGAACCGGATTGAGTGAAATCAGGAATATTGCGACCACCAACAAACCAACCCCCTGTTTAAAATAAAACTGAACCGGCAATTGAAGTGTTATTTCCCCGTTCCCCTGCTGACTTGAAAAGTACCTGTATATTTGATACAACCTCCGGCTAAACAGAATAGCTGCGAGGACAATCATGATGATGACTGCATTCATATCTTGTTATTTTATTTAGAAATCAACCTACTCTAGCTTCTTTTTCCTATCCTAAAAGAACCCGTACTTAGAATTGGCTAAAATAAGAAGGACAAATATCAACCCAACCCCAAGCGCCTGAAGCTTATTCTTGAAAAAGGTTTTTTCTTTACCCTCTTTCTTAAACTCTTTAAATATGAGAAAATTCAATGGAATGGCAAGCACAAATCCGATCAATATGAATACGTAATTAACATAATAGACACCAAATCCAAAGAATGGTATAATAACAAAGTAGAAAAACACCTCATACAGACTGAGCTTATTATTGAAAGTCATCATAGAATCTGTTTTCTTTCGGATTTGGCAAAAAAGTAAATCGCGTATACGCTGCTAACTATTAAGAGGATGACGCTTGCGTAAAGCCGAAATCCTCCGGCTTCAATAAAACTAAAAACCAATAATCCGGCAACCAGTATATTCAGCAGAGCTATTAGAAAATGGATTTTCATAAAGTTAAATTCTAAGCTTCCCGATCCAAATTTTAAACTGAAACTCATTCTATAAAATTTATTTATGCATTATGAGGTGAACACTGAGGTGACAACTTTAAAAGACGAAGACACAACGATGGATACAATCAGACACGTAACCGACAGGTACAGAGAAAACAACAAATGCCTGGCCATGCTATAACCGGGCCTCCCTTTAAGCGATGTATGTAAACCGTAAAAAAAGGCAGAATTCAGCCCATAAAGGCCGGCTGAGGTGATAGTGAAAAATTTCAATTCAAACATTACTTTTACTTCCCCTGTTATAAATAGGGTACACATTGCCACAACTGACCCCATGCTTAACCAGAAAGCTACCTCTTTCATTTTAATCAAATTGAACATGGTTTTAGTATTCACTGTTTTGACCACTCTTATGATTCAGGGTTCGAAATAATTCTCATTTTAGTACAACTTTTGGACAGTTAAAAGTCATTTATCCAATGATATAGAAGATCAAAAATTTTTAACAAGAACATCTTCCACTGTTTTTGAAAATAGATTTTCACCACTCATCAAAGCTGTTGAATCTCCGCATATTTGTACCATACCATTGTTCAGAATATAGATCCTGTCAGCATGCTTAATACTTTGAACACGATGAGTAACCATCATCACAGCCATTTTCTCACGTAAACGGCTCAGTAATGCTAATACTGTTTGCTCCGTCTCCCGGTCCATAGCCGAAGTTGGTTCATCCAGCAGAAGCAGCTGTGGTTTTTGATATAGAGCCCTTGCTAAAGCGACAAGCTGCTTTTGACCACCCGAAATGTTTATCCCCTCTTCACCCAGTAAGGTTGCATACCCCTGGGGAAATGATTCGAAAAAGGGTCCTAAACCGATATCATTACAGAACTCGACTACCTTCTCAATCTCTTCGGATGTTGACATCTCTCGCAAGCTGATGTTCTGCAATAGCGGAGCATTGAAAATCTTTATCTCCTGTGGTACCGAAGCGATGCATTCCCTCCATTCATGAACCGGTATATCAGCCAGTTTTAAAGAGCCATTTAACAGAAGATCACCCGACTCCTCCGGATAAAACCGTTTCAAAATGTGCAGCAGGGTCGTTTTGCCACATCCGCTTTCACCAAGAATTCCCACCATCTCTCCTTTCGCTACATTCAGGGAAACTCCTTTCAGAAGCTGGCTCCGCCCAGGAAATCTGAAGGACAAATCGCGAATAACCAATGAATCAAATGTAAACGTTTGTATCTCATTTTGGCTCTCATTGAAGGTGTATTCCGGGTCTAATGACGTAAATTCGAACATTCGGTCAAACGCTACCCGTGCCTCCTGTATTTGAAGGTTGGTGAGCGCCAAACGATTTGCGGATGGAATCAGCTGGCCACTCATTTGAACCACAGCAATCAATGCCCCAAGCAGAAGGTCACCATCCAAAACCAGAACCGACCCCAAAGCGAAAATCCCCACAACAAAAAGTACATTTGCGGTATCTGCCCAAAAGGAAAAGCGAATGCCTACATTACCTAAATCAAAGTTCGTATTCTGAAAGTGCCCGTACACCTGTTTGGTTACGTTCGAGAAGAACGGTTCCCGGTTATTCTCTTTGATGGCGGCAATCCCCTGTATCGTATCTACGTAGTTGCTCTCATTGAGAGCATGCGCTTTCATCACCTCTTTCTGTCCGTCCCTGATGGGTGTGTGGTACCTCCAGGTCAACAGGAAGAAAACCGGGATGGAGAGAAGGATAAAGAGTCCCAATGCAACGGAGTAGTACATGATAAACACGGTGGCCGCTACGACCAGTAGCACATCGATAATGACGTCTCCAATCAAATAGGTAATGGTGCTTTGCAGCCGGCGGGTGTCGTTCATCCGGGCAATCAGATCTCCTGTTTTCCTGTGATGGAAAAAGGGAATAGGCAATCGCAGCAAAGAACCATAGAATGACTGAATCATCCGATTGTTGAAATCGCGGCTCTGGCGTATAAGAAAATGCTGACGTATCCAGGAGAGGCCATTTCGTGCGAATAGCAGAAAGGTGAGCAGGCCAAGACCTACAAAAAGCTTCAGTGTGTCTTCATTGGGTAAAAAATCGTCAATAAGTTTTTGAGTGAAAATAGCCGTTGAAAGTCCCAGTACGGCTATAAATAAGCCAATGGCAGCGGAGACGCCAAGAATAGGAATATCTTCTTCAGCAAGATTCCTGATCCACCGCCATTTATCTCTCTTTGTATCCTCTATCGTGACAAAATCTCCTCCCTTTTTTAACAGCAAAAGGGCTTTCGACTTCCAGACGGAATCCAGTTCTTCCTCACTCCACTCTTCTACCCCCTCTGCGGGATCATTAATCAAAAATGCATCCCCGTTAAATCCGTAACAGACCACATAGTGCTGTAGGTGATTCTCTTTTATAATATGCAGGATACAGGGATCGGTCTGTTTTTTCAGATTGGGAATATCTGCCTCATAGGGTTCGGCAATCAGTCCGAATGTGGGTGCTGCCTGATAGAGGCCTAAAAGCGTGGTGCCGGACTTCGTTGTGCCGCTCTTGTCCCTCAGTTTTTCCAGACTTACATCTCCGCCAAAATACCGGATGATCGAAGCCAGACACGCTACCCCACAATCCGATTGGTCGTGCTGCTGAACCCAGCACTTCTTCAGCTCTTTTAAAGTTCGTTCCCTTCGTTGAATTCCTCCCCTCATTCAATTCCCCCTTTTACGATGAAGAAATTTCTTCCTGCAGACGAGACCTGATCACCGCTAATGAAGTAGCCCCTTTAAAAAGTTCGATTAACTCTCCTTTTTGATCGTAGAGGTAAATGGCTGGAACTCCACGAATGGCGAAGTGTTTCCTTATCTGCTGATCTGCATCAACATAAAATTGGGGCGCTGGCACATTTTCCAGCTTCATATTGGTAATAAAATCCCTGATAATACCGGGAGCCTCATCTGAAACAAATACCAATGTGGCCTCTTCCTTCAGTTCCGGGTGGTTTGGCAGATCCCTGAATGTTTCCTGGCAAAATATGCATTCGCTATTGAAGTAATAGAGTACCCGTGGATTTTCGTCAGGAATATCTGTAGTGGAAACCGATTCCCCTTCAAGTGTATACACTCGCAGATCCGGCCAGTGCAATATTCGGTCCAGAATATTCTCACGATCCAGCAGGTTGCTGGCGATCATAATTCCAAAAACAGTGATGACGATCAGGGCAATAAAAACGACTAATTTCCCAGTCCCTTTTTTCATGGTCAGCTCACTTGAAGGGTTAAAAAGACAACCAGCACCATCCATACCAACAATCCAAGCCCGTAGGATGGAATGACGATATTCAGGCTTTCGATAAAATCAGGCTTCCACTGTTTCGACAACAGCCATGAAATGCACAGTACGTAAGCGACTTCGAACAGGTTCAGGGTTTGGATTGGGTAATGGAGCCAGGGAACCACATTTTCAACTTCAAAAAAACTCAACATGGATAAAGGGAAAAAATTTCCTGCATTTTCAAAAGTTAAAACGTCTCTGTTAAAAAAAAGATTTAATGAATAGACTTTTTGTGAAATCAAAAAAATAAATTCAGAGTAGATTACTACCTGAAAAATTTTCGCAATTGAAAATTCGGTATCTGCAAAGATTGCGCCGGTTGTTACACAAAAAGTTGTAAATAAGATTTTTAATAGAATAATAAACGGTAAAATAGCAAAACTAATCCATCCAAATCGGTTTTCGGATGTCACCAATCCTTCAATTACACTCTCAGACAATTCATCACTGAGGTTTCTATATAAAAAATCATCTGTAAAAATAAACACCTGATCAAATACATTGATAATGAAATACATCAATAATAGAATCAACAAAAACCAATAATTATTTTTCATGGTTAAAACATAATTCTCTAAAATTGATTCTGTAATTCAAGATGTTTAATAACTTTAAAAGACAAAAACAGAATAAAATTCAGAATTTATGATTCGGTGAATATTTATAATGAAAGATATTTTCCTATAACGTATCTGAACTGGATTTTATAATTAGCTTCAATGTTAAATATGATCTTTACTGAGATTTTGAAGCGGTCCAAAAATATTTTTGTGATAGTTAAACTAAAGGAATTTTAACTCAATGAATGTGATCATAATTACTACTAAAAATGCAGCTATAGAAACACTTAGTGTAAAGCCTAATGCAAGCAAAAAAGAATTATTTTTTGAATTTTGTTTTTCATTTTTCTCAATGTAAATGGACCAAATATTGAAAAAAGCACCGACCAGAAAAATAAGAGTGGGAAAACCAAAGGTTATTGAACTGCCACTTAATGGTACTGATAATAGTATTCTTTCTTCCAAGATATTTTGATGTATAAGTACAAATGTGATAATAGCAATTGTGTACAAAATCCAACTTAAAATTTGTATAGAATTCCAAGTCTCAAGCTTGTTAATTTTACTATTTATTTCTTTTCCCATGTCAATTATCATTTTTTAAAATTGATAGTTTATGGCTTATCTAACTTTTCATATGTGGCAAGAAAATCTTTACTTGACTTAATAAACCGCGTGCTCAGGCAAATCTTCGATTATTTAATTCATTCGACAATAAGCACCAAGCATGCGGTTGATAAGTGTTCAGGTCGTTATTATAATAATCGGGTTAGCTATACAAAGCACATACCCCGCCCGCAGCAGCCCCAACAGCGACGCCAAACGCCCATGATTTTGGTCCACCCCACTTAGTATATTTTAACCCAGCTATAGCCCCTCCGATCACACCTGCACCTCCCAGGTAACCACATACCCCACCGCCTTCAATCATTTCCATTTGCTGTAATTCTAATGTTTCCATATCAGTCCTCACATTTTAATGATTAGTTATCTCTACCCATCAAACTTTTTGATGGATGCTCCCAACTAATTAATTACGTACAACCTAAACCCACAAGCAAAACTTGTCCCCGATTTGAGCATTCTGTTCCGTATTTGGGCAGAGTGTCCCGAATCTGAGTATTGGAAATTCATGGTTTTGATCCATTGTACCAGAGAAAATTAATATGGATGTCTTCTTTCAGCAGGTCCATTTTCAATTCTGTGAAGGTTGTGTTGTAGTGGGATGACAAAAACCGTGACCCATTTTTTGCTGATCCAAATCCGGAATCCACCGCTACAGAATAGCAAGTTGCGTCCAACCCCTCTTCGAGAATTAACAAAACCATCTTTTCATATTTTACTTCCCTCAGAATGAACTTTGGGGGCTTGCCATATACCGTTTTCATCGATTTGCAGAGCCATCTCCGGGAAACCCCGGCCTGTTTTGCCCAGTTCTGTACATTCGGGATCTCTGTAATATGCTCTCTCAGCAACAAAATTGCCTGCTTACACCGATACTCAATGAGTGACTTTGCCCGCTGCGCTGAATTAATAGAAATATTTTCATTATACATAGAAGCTTCTAATTGGTTTTCTTTGCCAACTCTATATGTATGAACCCGCTTCCAGGAATCCCTTACAGATTTTTCTGATTTTTTTCACCAGACGGGATTCAATAGCCGGAATCGTATACGGTAACGACTGGCATTTGAGGGATGGGTTTAAAAATAATGCCACAGAAACACTGGGAAGCACTCATCATTCAATTTCTTTATATGACTCTCATAACATTCCCCATCATTCATGAAATAGAATCACACACAGATATTGGTTTTTTTTAAAGAAGTGAATCAAACATTGAGCTCTGTAATGGAGTGAGCTTCTGATAAGAAGTTTATTAGAACATTCTAACCCCCAGATAGTTGCAGACCACCTTTTTTCTGCATAATGTTATCAGCGATACTAAAGAAATGCTTTTCTAACTACGTATACAGGTCTGATGCCGGAAGGGGAAAAACTGAAAAACCCGGCTATCAACCGGGCTTTTCTAACTACGTTGGCTTTTTCGGGGTACAACAAGTAATATCTGGGGAGATATTACTATGCTTTTCTACATCTGGTTTTTCAATTTGTTCCTTCGAGAACAATATATTAATTATTTTTAATAATTATGCCCGAATCACAGCTCACCATAAATTTTTTTTTAATAAACCTGCGGTATGATTTTTAGAGAAAATTACTCAGCCACAAATAGTTACATCGGAGGGACTTTACCATGCTGGGGCTGCAAAAGAAGTTCCTCAACGACAGAACGGGCACTTAACCCCGAAATAGCTACTATCATTGAAGCCACATCTTTTGGGTCGATCAAATCGATCGGACTTACTGAAGAGCCGGACCAGGATGGCGAGTGGGTTTGCCCCAGGTTCAGAGCAGTAACGCCAATATTTGTCCCGAGAAGCTCTTTTCTGAGAGATCGTGTGTACCCCAAAAGGGCATGTTTAGCCGCTGAATAAGCACCGCTCTCAGCCAGCCCACGCGTGGCCCCCACCGAGGAGATGTTGACAATCAACCCTCTCTCCTTCTGTTTCAGCGACGGCAAAAACCTCGAGGTTACATTTACGGCCGTGAAGAGGTTTACATCAATCTGATGACGAAATTCCTGCTCTGTAGTGGATTGAAGCGATTTATATAGATAGCTTCCCGCGTTATTTATCAGCAGGGATGGCTCTGGCATACCATCAGGAAGCGTTATGCCCTTTACAGCTTCGGCATCTGTGGCGTCGCATGCAATCAGCTCAACCCGATTGGCACCTTCTGCTTCACAAAGTCGTTTCGTTTCGGAAAGGTTTTGGAGATTTCTTGCCATTAAGAGGAGAGGGCGCTCCGTATCAGAAGCAAAGGCAATGGCGATACTCCGCCCGATTCCCTGGCTTGCTCCCGTTATCAGTACTGGTTGTTGATCAAAAGTCATAAGTCATTTTTAAGTGAGCTCTCTCAACCAATATCAGCTATGGAACATTCAGAAATTTATGGGTTTGAAGACTGATTCCCCACCGGGGATTCTCTTTTACAAAATTGACTATCAGGCCGATCGATTTTGGCGTATCCCACTCGGGCTGAAGCAACAGCCGGGTTCCTTCCGGACATTTTTCTGCATTCTCAATTGCCCACTGCAGATCTTTCTTGGTAAGCACAACTACTTTCAGCTCATCCACATAGGGAAATACTTCATCCAGTGGTTTTTTGAAGCGCTTGGGTGAGAGCGTGATCCAGTCGAGCGAACCGCTGAGAGGCGATGAACCGCTCGTTTCGATATGAACTTTCAATCCCTCCTCTTTAAGGCGAATCGTCAGCGGCTCCAGGTTGTGAAGTAATGGCTCGCCGCCCGTTATCACCACAAACTCAGCTTTACTGTCCAGCACTCGCTGAACAAGTTTTTTGACACTGCATCGCGGGTGCTTGTCAGCATCCCAGCTATCTTTCACATCACACCACCAGCAATTAACATCACATCCGGCCAGCCTGATAAAATATGCTGCACGCCCGGTGTGCGCACCTTCGCCCTGAATAGTGTAGAAGTCCTCCATCAAGGGATATTCGGCTTGATCCATCTCCTTCCTTATCTCAGAGCTGCTTCTGTCGGCGTATGTGGTTTGTGTCTGATACATATTACTCCGTGTACTCAACCCAGCTTGTTTCTGTCTCCCATAGAGTTACTTTCAATTCTATGTCTGATGGGATCCTTGCCATTGTCTCTTTATAAATGTATTCGGCAATTCGCTCTGCCGTGGTTGCAACCGGGATAGATTCGTTTAGCACAGTGTGATCGAGTCCGCCCTTTTTCCCGTCTGATGCGGCCCATTTAAGCTCCTTAAAATCGCACACCATATCTGCAGATTTGAGATATTTCGACGGATTGAGCTTATGGGATTTTGCCGAAATGTGCACTTTATAGGTATGTCCGTGCATACGGCCGCATTTGCCGTCGTACCCCTCTATATAGTGGGCGGCATCAAATTTAAATTCAGTATGTAAGGTCCAGGTTGGCATTATGCTCTAATTGCTGATGTCGTTTTCTTTGATAGCCTGTAAATATACAAAAAGGTTAAGGCTTTATCATCCGCTTGATTTCCGCTTATATAAAAACTAATAGTCTTACTCCAATAGTATATTAAAGGTATTTAAAACTGGAGAGAATTTGCTCTTATCTGGAATGAAAACATATTGGTTCTCATCATTTTATGAAGCACCGTCGATTTCTCACAGATGCTCGCTGATGAACCTGCTGTGTTTCGCGGATGGTGTATTATTAAAAAACATGTTTTTACTCAGCGCAACACTGCCTCAAAGGGATCGCTTTGGGCTAAATCAGCGAGAAACAATTCACAGCCTACTGCATGTACATGCACCGTTATATAAAAATGGACTTCATAGTTCAGGAGGTGTTGGTCCTTACTCCCCGAACATATCTTTGTAATCCAAAATAGCCGCTTCTATAACTTTTTCAGCTTTTTCTTTTCCGAAAACTCCGTCAACAAATACATCATTTTCAGATTTTCCCGGGATCAGTTTGTAGGTTCCAAAGTAGTGTCTGAGCCGCTCAATCAACACTTCCGGCAGATCTTCCAGGTCGTTAATATTTTTATAATAACTGTCGTTACTCAGTACAGATATGATTTTATCATCCGCTTCACCATTATCAATCATATGCAGCCCGCCAATGACTTTGGCACTCAAAATCACCTCGGCACGGTCAATGGGTCTCTCGCTCAATACACAAATATCCAGTGGGTCACTATCCCCTTTGTCGGTATGATCGGAGAGCTCTCCAATACGTTTGCCGCAGTATGTTCTTGGGATAAATCCGTACAGCGAAGGAGGTAAAGATGAACTTCGCTGCGGGCGGTCGACACGCATGTATCCGGTCAGTTTATCAACTTCATACTTAATTGCATCAAAGGAGGTTACTTCAATAAAAGCATTTACAATCGTTGGCGGATCCTCACCTGTTTCAAGTCCGTGCCATGGATGTGGCCGCCATCGGTAAAAGGGATTGGGGAAATTCATGATCAATTTTATTAGTGAAGGTATTCAGTTATCAAACGGAGTATAACTACAAATCACGGCTCCGTTTAATTCATAATCGCGTTTAGTTTTTCCAGGTTATCCTCAACCCGCAGCGACTTGATTACATCCCCGATGTTTCCTTTCAGAATATCGTCGAGGTTATAGAGAGTGAGGTTAATTCTGTGATCGGTAAAACGGCCCTGCGGAAAATTATAGGTGCGTATTTTTGCACTTCTGTCTCCGGTAGATACCTGGCTCTTCCGGTCGGCTGCCCGTTCCGACCTCAGTTTCTCCATCTCCATATCGTAGAGTTTTGTTTTGAGCATCACGAGGGCTTTCTCTTTGTTTTGATGCTGTGAGCGCTCCTGCTGACACTCCACTACTACGCCTGAAGGTTCATGAGTAAGCCGAATGGCCGAGTCGGTTTTATTAACGTGCTGGCCACCGGCACCGCTCGAGCGAAAGGTATCCACTCGAACGTCTTTCATATCGATATTAATCTGCACATCGTCGTTCACTTCAGGCAAAACAGCAACCGTTGCTGCCGAGGTATGAACCCGTCCCTGCGACTCCGTTTCAGGAACCCGCTGCACACGGTGAACGCCGCTTTCGTACTTCATTTTACCGTACACTTCGTTGCCAGACAGTTCAAAAACAATCTCTTTATAGCCGCCCTTTTCACTCTCTGCAACAGAGAGCAGATTCAGGCTCCATTTCTGGCTGTCAGCATACCGCCGGTACATATCAAATAGATCGCCTGCAAAAAGAGCCGCCTCATCACCGCCGGTTCCGGCACGGATCTCCACAATGCAGTTCTTGGAGTCGTCCGGATCTTTGGGAATCAGCTTGAATTTGATCTCATCCTCAAGCTCTGCCAGACGTTTTTTTATCTCAGCATTTTCCTCTTTTGCCATCTCGGTGATGGTGGCATCATCGTCCATCTCAATAAGCTCGGTATTGCCTTTTAAATCGCTGTTAAGCGACCGCCACTCCTCGTAATCTTCAACCAGCTCCTTTAGCTGTGTATGCTCAATCGTTAACTCTGCATACTCTTTTGGCCTGTCGTAAATCGAAGGATCCGCCATTGCCTGGTTCAGCTCATCGTAGCGCTCCTTTACCTGTCTCAGTTTAGCTTCTAAATCCATGCTTGTTTTTAATTTTGATGAAAGATAACCAATTTCAAAGAACTCTTTGGAACGGATTTTTACTCAATCAACCGGTTTTCACTTCTGATAACCCATACCATTCCACACAACTTCTTTTCACTTGCCCGTTGATTGTACGTATATTCTCAAGGAAATAAATCTGCCAGTTTGAATACAAATTTACCATGAAAAATCCCGTTTCTTCAGAATTTACCATTGGCTTTTTAGGCGCCGGACAACTCGCCAGAATGTCGGCACTTCAGGCATTTCGCTTTGGCATGCAGGTTGCGGTTTTTTCCGACAGGCCCGAAAATGAGCCTGTTCAGTTCATGACGCCCCGCTCCTATTCCGGCTCGTTTGAGGATGTGGAATCTATGGTTGAATTTGCTGAGAGCTGCGATATCATTACTCTTGAAAATGAGTTCATCGACTCATCTGTTCTAAAAGAGCTGCGCGAAAGGTCAGGAACACCGATTTTCCCCTCTCCCGAAAGTTTTGAGCTGATTGAAAACAAACTCATAGAAAAAGAGACATTCGAAAAAGCGGGAATACCTGTAACCCCGTATAAACTTGTGCGCTCAGTTGAGGATTTAAAAACCTTTGGCGATGAATATGGATGGCCCTGCCTGCTTAAATCTTCCAAAGGAGGCTATGACGGATACGGCAATGAGACCGTTCACAATCCGGACGATGCAATAAAGGCTTTTGAAAAGCTTGGTGGAGATCAAAACCGGGATATCCTTGCGGAAGCGTTTGTTGATTTTACACATGAACTTGCCGTGCAGGTTGCCCGCAATGAGACCGGAACGGTTGTCTATCCCTGCTGCGAAACCGTGCAGGAAAACCATATCTGTGTAGCCGTGCTCTCCCCCGCACCAGTGCCGATTAGCATACAGGAGCGGGCACAGCAGCTTGCTATTGCGGCTGTAGAAAAGATTGACGGACGAGGAATTTTTGCCTTCGAATTTTTCCTGACTTCATCCGGCGATGTGCTTCTCAATGAATCTGCCCCCAGGCCCCACAACTCCGGCCACTATACCATTGAGGGCACAGTTACCTCACAGTTCGAAAATCATGTACGAGCCGTTTGCAATATGCCTTTGGGCAGCTCAAGCCCGGTTAAACCGGCTGTGGCCATGATCAATCTTCTGGGAACGCATCACAGAAAGGCTGCCGTGGAAAACGCTGAGAAAGCGCTGAACGAACCCAACGGACACCTTCACTTTTACGGTAAACTTCAAAGCAAAAAGGGACGGAAAATGGCCCACTACACGCTTTTAGGAGACAGTCTTGAACAGACCTATAAAAGAGCGAAAGAAATTACCAAAGAGATTACGATCTGAGAAAGCTATAGCTGACACAACTCGCACAGATAAAGACGCCGGCCGGATTTCCGGGTTTTCTTCACTTCGCTACCGCACACCCTGCACTCTTTTCCATCTCTTGAAAATACATAGTGACGGTAGTGCCTGCGCTTTTCACCCGCTTTTTTTGCTTTGCGAACGGTTTCATCATCGGCAGTAATACCGCCCTTGATGTAGGCACGCTGAGAGATATGGATAGCAGATTCAGAAAACTTCATTAATTCAGATTCACTGAGATCTTTCGGCCTTGAGGACGGATCAACCCCGGAATGAAACAGGATTTCTGAGCGAAGATAATTACCAACACCACTCAGAAAATGCTGATCGAGCAGAAGTGCCGCGAACGAGCGCCCATTAAATTTGTCTGATGCAACGCGTTTGTAAACGTTTTCAGCGCTCATATCATCCAGAATGTCGGGCCCAATGTTTTTCAGGTAGGATTGATCTTTAAGTTCATCCGGGTTCAGCACCTCAATATCGCTGGCGCTGTATAAAAGGGCGGATTTCTGATCTGTTCGAAGCTCAACGCGAAGTTCCCTGTTCGTTTCCGGATAGTCTCCGGCATGTTTAATATACCATTTACCATAAAGCTGATTGTGGCTGAATATTGAAAGATCTCCATCAAAATGAATAAGGATTGCTTTCCCTTTTGCCGATACGCCCTGAATCGTTCGGCCCGTCAGTTTCTCTTCAAAGGGTTTCAGATGTTCGTGATGAAAGTAGATGTATCTGCACTCAGATTGATGGACGGCATTTCTGATAGAATCCGCTTCTCGGTGAATTTCGGGGCCTTCTGGCATGGTTCTGTTTTTTGGCTATCAAAACAGAGAATTCGCCCCAAATCGTTGCAGTTGTGCAAATGCATAAAATGTTGCACATTCTACATCTACAAACCTAAAAGAAAACAGCTATCTATGAAATCGATCACTTTTACTTTTATCCTCTGTCTGTTCACCTTTCATACTATTTTTGCCCAGGACTTTGCGCTCGAACAGCTCGATGAGTCACCCCGGCATCACGAGTGGGTGGAGATTGAATACAACGGCAGAACACTCACCGGTTTTGTAGCTTTTCCTGAAACGAGCGAATCCGTCCCTGCCGTAATCGTTATCCATGAAAACCGCGGACTTACCGATTGGGTCCGAAGCTTTGCAGATCAGGTTGCTGAAGCCGGATACATCGCCATTGCCCCCGATCTGCTGTCCGAATTTAGTGATGAATACAGCAGAACCTCTGATTTTCCCTCCTCTGACGCAGCCAGAGATGCGCTTTATCAGCTCGATGGCGATCAGATTACGGCCTATTTGAAACAGGTTCAAACCTATATCTCCTCGCACCCGGCCACGAATAAAAAAGTGGTGGTTGCAGGTTTTTGCTGGGGCGGATCACAATCATTCCGGTTCGCCACAAACACCGATCAGATAGAAGCAGCGCTTGTTTTCTACGGTTCTGCACCCACCGATGAGGAAGCCGTTAAAAATATCTCCGCTCCCGTTTATGGCTTTTACGGAGAGAATGATCAGAGAATCAATTCAGGTATTCCGGCAATTGAATCGATTATGAATGCGCATGACAAAACATATGAATATGAAATTTACGACGGTGCCGGCCATGCCTATATGCGCGCAGGAGACAGCCCCGATGGATCAGAAAGCAATGTTGCCGCTCGCAATGCTTCCTGGGAACGCCTGAAGCATATTTTAGCAGATATCTAAACTTTTAGTCTCCCGTTTCGTATCAATTACAGCTACTATTATTTTATAATCAATTGACCTGTACCACTATGAATGCTCTTTCAAAATGTCTTTTTCTGATCATTTTACTGCCCTTGTCGTTTTTTTCAGCAGAGGCTAAAGAGTACGAGATTCCACAAATCCGGGCTGAGTACGAGATTGCTGGCGACGGAACCGTGACGATAACTGAGCACCGTACCTACAGTTTTGACGGTTCATTCAGCTGGGCTGATTACAGGCTTCCGCTGAGTGGATTTACCGCCATTGAGAATATCAGGGTAAGTGCAGATGGTGAATCATACATCAACGAGAACAGCGAACAGCCCGGCACATTTACCGTATCAAAAGATGAAAACAGGGTTGTGATTCAGTGGTTTTTTGACGCAGAAGATGAAAACCGCACGTTTTCGCTGAGTTATGAGCTGAAAGGGGCTTTGGTTTCCGGAGATCAGTGGGCTGAATTTTTCTGGACGTACATGGGGGATGACCGTCCAAAACCTACTGAGGCATTTCAGGCTGAACTCACATTTCCGGAGTCAGTTGACAACGACAACCTCTACTTCTGGAATTATACATCCAATGATAAAGCCACAATCGATTACGGGGATGGAAACCTGATAATTGCCGGTAGAGAGCTGGGCCGCAGAGAAGCTATACAAGTCAGAATTCTTGTTCCCTTATCTATGTTCAGCAGCGAAAATAACCTGATGCCTGATGACGGGCTGACTCTCGAAAACGTTATCCGGCAAGAGGAGAAACGCGAGCAAGATCAAATAGCAAAGGCCGAAAGAAGAGCCTGGTTCGAATCCATCACTCCCAATGTAGTTGTTCTTCTAACGGTACTCAGCATTGGCGTTTTTGTGCTGCTTTACAGAAGATATGGGCAGCGACACTCTACTGCCACAATATCAGCCGGGGAAACTGTTGTAACCCCGGGCAATCTGCCACCCGCCATTATCGGCCGTATGCTTATGTCGAATCAAACGACCGGCAATCATCTTACGGCCACAATTTTTGACCTTTCAAGACGAGGCTGGTTTCGCATCAAAGAAAATGAAAAAGAGAAGACTTTTCTTTCACATGAAACATCAGAATTTAAACTTGTGAATGTCAGCTCAGATCCGCATGATGACATCAATGATTGGGAAAAGAGCCTTGCAGAATTCCTGAAAATGAAAATCTCCAAAGGTCAGGACACCTTTAAATCCCTGTTCCAAGAGGATGCATCTGAGGCAACAAAGTGGTTCAGTTCATGGAAATCTCTTCTTAAAAAGGATTTCGACAGCAGAGGATGGATGGATAAAGAAAGCTACAAAGGAGCGTGGATCAACTTTTTGTTACAAGCACCGGTGATTGCCATTTCCATCTATTTCCTTGTAAATGGCGGGCCAATATCACTCATTTCGATGATAACGGCCACCCTCCTGGCAATAGCGTCACTGGCCATTGTTCGGAGAACACCCAGGGGTGAAGAGGTGTATACCCGCTGGAAAGCTTACAAAGACGGGCTCAAAAATGCAGACGAGAGAACCATCCGAATGGAGATGGCCGACAAGCATTTTATCTATGCTACTGCTTTCCACCTCTCTAAAAAACAGATTACAACCATAATGGAGCAAACCAATTCCGTTTCAGAGTCGGGCTCATTTTTTCCGTGGATCGTGCTTATGGCCGGTTCGTCAAACACTCCTGCATCAGTTGCCTCATCACTTGCCACCCTTTCATCATCCGGCACAACAACCTTTAGCGGAACAGCGGGCGGGGGCGGAGCCGTGGCAGGTTCTGCCGGCGGTGGAGCTTCCGGCGGAGCAGGTTAACCTGCTTCTGAGTCTTCGGCCAGATATGAAATGATATCCAGGTCTTCAGGTATTTCTACAAATACAGACCTGCGTTTGATGGGAGTCAGGTTTTTCGTTCGGTGGCCTTTCCCCCGGGTATCCTCAACCAGCAGAACGTCTCCGGCAGAAAACGTCCGAACTTTACCCAGCGATGATTCTATCTGAATAACCCCATCGAGCAGAAAGATAAACTGCCTTTTCGGTGCGTTGTGAAAGTCGTAGTTGTATCCCGGAACCACATGCCTGAAAAGGATAGATCTTGCCTTCAGTTTTTCGGATAAAAAACCGATTTCTCCCTGAGATCTCAGCGGGATGCAGAGATCTTCGAAGCGGCTCTCCCCATCCTTATCGGTGTATATTCTGGTAAACGGGAAATCGGCCCTCGGCTCACCCATCACAGCTCCGTTTCTGCCTGCACGCCCAGCTCCTCTCTTACTGCAGGAGCAACCTTTGTTGCAAACAGTTCAATAGACCTTAGAAGCTTGTCCTGCGGCACGCTTCCTACACTCATCTGCAGTAAAAAGCGCTTATGTCCAAATATTTTATGCTGGTACAAAATTTTCTCAATGATATCATCAGGTGTTCCAACAGCATTGGCACCTCTGAGGGTGCAGGATGCCTCAAACTGCGATTTTGTAAGGGGCGGCCAGCCGCGTTCTCTGCCAATTTTATCCATGGTTATCTTAAATGCGGGAAAAGCCGTGTCGATCGCTTCTTCACGTGTATCCGCAATAAATCCGTGAGAGTTGATGCTCACTCCGGGAAATTTATGACCCGCTTCCGATGCACCCCGTCTCAGGTATTCAACCATCGGCTTAAACTGAGCGGGCTCTCCGCCAATGATGGCAATGGCCATGGGTATTCCAAGCAAACCCGCACGATAGGCAGATACCGGTGTGCCTCCCACAGCTCTCCAAACGGGAATTTTTTTCTGATACGGCCTCGGATACACTCCCCGGTTTTCGATGGCGGGCCTGTGCTCGCCCTTCCAGTTTACAACTTCCTCCTCTCTAAGCTGCAATAACAGCTTCAGCTTCTCTTCAAATAGTTCTTCGTAGTTGCTCAGCTCATACCCGAAAAGTGGAAACGATTCGATAAAAGAGCCCCTTCCTGCGATAATTTCGGCCCTGCCTTTAGAGATGAGATCGAGCGTGGAAAACTGCTGAAAAACCCGAACCGGATCTTCTGAACCCAGAACCGTAACCGCACTCGATAGCTTGATTTGCCTGGTTACGGAGGCTGCTGCGGCAAGCAGCACAGGCGGCGCCGATGATACATACTCCTCACGGTGGTGCTCACCAATGGCAAATACATCCAGTCCGGTTTTATCGGCGAGCTCAATTTCTTCGAGCAGATGCTCTACCCTCTCAGATGGAGTACGTCTCTCATCCAACTGCGGGTGTTCCGTGTTTTCGACAAATGTGTATATTCCAAATTCCATATTCTTTCTTTTTTTGTTTAATATTAAACAATATTTCGGACAATCTCATTCAGGCTTGGCTGAAAAAAGCACCTTCAAACAAACTCCTTTTAAAATAGAATAACATCATGAACCAGGTGAGATCTTCTTTATTCGTTTTTATTCTCTTTATAATGCTTACTGCTGCAGGCTGCAGCGGCTCAGAAAATTATGAAGCCAGCGCGGATGTGTCACTCTGCCCGGCTGAAACGGACTTTAATGAACAGCTTGCCGAAGAGCTGGGAGCAGATGATTATGGCATGAAACGGTACGTAATGGCTTTTTTGAAAGCAGGGCCTAATCGCGATATGGACGAAACTGAAGCCATGGAGATTCAGCGTGCCCACCTGAACAACATTCGCAGAATGGCGGAGAAGGGGGATCTTGTTTTAGCCGGGCCGTTTATGGGTAACGGAGATATTCGTGGAATTTATATATTTAATGTTGCAACGGTTGAGGAAGCAAGAGAGCTTACTAACACCGATCCTGCTGTAGAAGCCGGCCGGCTTGAGATGGAACTGCATCCCTGGTACGGATCTGCGGCACTGATAAAAGTGAATGATATTCATGCCACAATCAGTAAAGAAAATCCGTGATCTCTGCTGTTTTTTTTATCTTAAGCACTAACGCATCAAATAAAAAAGAATAGTGATGAACAAAAAACCTGAAGTGGGACTGGTAATGGGCAGCGACAGCGACTGGCCCACAATGAAAGAGGCTGCCGAAATTCTTGATGAATTTGAAATTTCTTATGAAAAAAAAGTTGTTTCGGCGCACAGAACCCCGGAGATGATGGCTGATTATGGAAAAACAGCCCGGGACCGGGGCCTGAAAATTATTATTGCCGGTGCCGGAGGGGCTGCTCACCTTCCCGGAATGCTGGCCGCATACACTACACTTCCGGTTATCGGGGTGCCGGTTAAAACGACCGCTCTTGGCGGGGTAGACAGTCTCTACTCCATTGTGCAGATGCCTAACGGAGTTCCGGTTGCGACTGTCGCCATTGGTAAAGCAAAAAATGCCGGATTGCTCGCTATTCGAATGCTGGGTATAACAAGCACCAGCATTGCGGGAGACCTGGATTCGTATCATCAGAAAATGGCGGAAGAATCCGTAATTAAAACCAAAAACCTCACCTGACCTGAACGTTTGTGCGGGTTCATTACCTGCAGGTTAACACAGGACAGCAGTGCATTTACCTGGGAAAAAAGATGCCGACTATGGACGAAAAAGCGGCCAGAAAAAACAAGATAATTAACATCAGCCTTATTCTTATGCTGATTGCATTTATAGCTTTCCGTGTTGCAACTGCCTGTAACATGCTTGAGTAACGCTTATTATTTCTCCGCCAAAGACCGATTGTACTCGATCACTTTTTCGTAGGCGATCAGTACAGCTGCAGATGTTTCGGCATCGATATTTTCGGATACATCTTTCACTGCGCGGGTTGCGTTACTGGGAGAAAATGGCATTTTCACCTCTTTAAGTGCGGGTACATCTCCACCCGTATCGCCGATGTAGGAAATTTCACTGAGCGCCACATTCTGCGACCCTCCAAGAAGTTTCATTCCCTGCAGTTTATTATTACCCGGCATTAAAATATTTACTGAAATATCGGTGGTGTGCATCTCTAAGAGCGGAAAATCCTCTTCAATTTTTTTCCGGACAACGGGAATAATCGCTTCAATCACGTCCTTATCAGGGGCCACAATACCTGCATCCATCATTTTTGAAAATTCAATGTTTGCTGTTGGAAATGCCGGTAAAATGTGTGACCGTATCCAGGACTTCATGGCAAATATCGGCTCCAGATCATCCTTCATGTTATTCAATGCAGTTTCAACGCGATTACCGTTCCAATGGTAGAGCCCCGCGCTCTCGAATACAAAAGGAATCCGAACATCAAGCCACTGTGCCACTGCCTCGGCATAGGGATATGGGCGGCCGGTACAAATAGTGAGCGGTGGTATAACATTCGAGTTACGGCTCTCTATATTGAGCGAACGAATTTTTCCAATGATTTTCCAGTCCGGTGTTTTAAACGGATGGGAAATGCATCCATCCAGATCTGTGACGAATAGCTTGATCATTCTTTTATCTATATACTTTTATGAATTTTTTGATGGCGCAGACCGGCTGAATATTTTTGGTTTGTAGCGTGGAAAGAAAAGAGCTGCAAGAAAAAATAGTAGTCCCGGTAACAACAGCACCTGGTACTGGTCTTTATAATCGGCAAATTCCTGGCTCGAAAATTCTCCGCGTTCAAGTTCATCGAGCCGCGAAAAAAAAGCTTCGATATTATCACTTCCTGATGAAATTTCGTAGTACTCGCCCCCTCCCTCTCCTGCTATCCGGCGCATGGTATCCGAGCCAAGCCTGCTGGTAATGGTTTCTCCGGATGAGTCTCTGTGATAGCCTGTCATTTCACCATTTTCGTTAAATACAGGAACCGGGCCGCCGCCGCTTGTGCCCACCCCAATGGAAAATACGGTTACATTTTCGGCCTGCAGCTCCTGAAGGGCTGAGCTAAAATTCCCGCTGTGGTTTTCACCGTCAGCCACAAAAAGCAGAACATTGGCGGCATTGTTGTTCTGGTCCTCAACCGATTCAAAGGCATCTTTTGCAGCGAGCATAGCCGCGCTGAAGTTAGTTCCGCTTGATGGCATCTGTTCTGTGTTCGAAATATCGAGCAGCATACGAAATGCGGAATAATCGGTGGTTAGCGGTACCTGAACAAAAGCTTCGTCCGTAAAAACAAGAAGCCCAACCCTGTCTCCCTGCAGTCTGTTTACCAGCCGGTTAATTTCGAATTTGGCTTTTTCGAGTCGGCTGGGATTTACGTCCTGCGTATTCATGCTTCTTGACAGATCGAGAGCGATCATCATATTTACACCCACACGCTGTACTTCACGAACTTCGGTTCCGATTTTTGGTCCGGCAAGAGCAATAATAAATAGTAAAACAGCCGCCAGCATGGAAAAAAGCCTCACTTTTTCGCCTGTAACCCAAAAATTTCGGCGAAGCTGACTAATCAACCTGTCACTGAAAAATGTGTTCAGTTTCTTCTTCTGAGACTGAACATACCAGTAGTAAAACCCTGCAAAGGCAGGCAGTAAAAGAAGAAGCCATAAATAAATACTGTTATTCCAAATCATTGCTTTTCCGTCAGATTCGCTTCAAAGATAAGAATCATTCTCCTTAATACGAGATCAACTTTTTTCTTATTATATACCTCAACAAAGAAAATTAACGCTTTTAAAAACGTAATGTCACTCTTCCGTTCCGATATAACCCGATTTTTAGTAAAGGTATTTGCCATTTACGTGATTTGGTATCTTGTGTATGAGCTTTGGGTTTTGCCCAATGGATTTATAGATGAACCGCTCTCAAGGAACATAGCATCGGTAAGTGCCGGAATCCTCTCCTTTTTGGGTGAAGATATATTCTACTACGGACGGGTGGTTGGAATTACGGGTGCTGCCGGAGTGGAAATCGTTGATGGTTGCAATGGTATTGCCGCCATCGGCCTTTTTCTTGGGTTTATTTTTGCCTACCCCGGCGCCTGGCTGCCGCGGATCTATTTCTCAGTATTTGGAATTGTTGTGATATACCTTGTAAATGTAGCCAGAATTGTAACGCTCTCTCTGATACAGATCTACTACCCATCTGCATTCGGTTTTACACACGACTACTCAACCACTGCCATCTTCTATATTATAATCTTTATTTTATGGATGATCTGGGTGAATTACGGGGATTCGTTTGAAAAACCATCAGACAGTAAAACCAAACCTGCAACCGCCTGAACAACCACACCTGCATCGTGTATGGCTTCGCTTTAGCGAGCCCTGATTCCGTCGAACACCGACTCGGGCACGTCTTCTTCATGTGGTGCAATCAGAAATAACCAGAAGAAACCTGAAACAACCAGAAGGATTGAGAAAGCCGTCATCGTTCCGCGAATGGTCAGAATACCGAACTCGAGGATCAGAGCCGCCACCGTTACCGAAACGGATTGAGATAGAGTAAAGAGAAGCCACTCTGTGCTAAAAACTCTTCCCCGGTAAGTATCAGGAGATCTTCGCTGAAGAAGAACCGTGCTAAATACCCAGTTTGAGCCCGAAGCCATATGGGCAATCATCACAAAAATACTCATAACCAGCAGCGAATCAGACTGGCTGACAACTGCATACATCAGGCCGCAAAAAACCATAAAAATACCGATGCTTCTCACCCAGCCATTTTCATTTTTAAAAACACGGCGGCCCACAACAGGCCCGATTCCGGTTCCCACCCCCCTGGCCCCGTACAAAATTCCAAGCCCAACACTTCCCATCATCAGCACGTCCTCCGCTATGATAATCAGCATATAAACCAGCGCACCAATGCACATGGTAAAGGTCCCTTTAGCCAGAGCGGGCCTCAGAACGTTCTTATTACTGATAAGAAAGCGGAATCCGTCAATAATTCCTGCCAGCGGTTTGTCTTTCTTACCTGATGCATTATCGGCCATTTTTTCCTGGGGAATTACTGCCCGGTAAATAAAATACGCAGATACCACGTAGCTGATTCCGTTTATGAGAAAAACAACTGTGGTACCCATGTATGCCGTTGCAAATCCGCCAATGGCCATGCCGGTTGTAAAAATAATGCTCCAGGACGCAGCCGACATGATGTTGGCAATTACGAGCTCCTGTGGTGTGGTAACATTGGGAATACTGGATGTCTTTGCCGGCTCAAATATAGCTGAGAAAACCATTTGAGCGGAGATGATAACGTACGCAAGCCAGAGCAGGCTGGCAGAGCTTATCATAATAAAACCCAGAACCAGAACACCTCTTATCAGATCGCTCGCAATCATGAGATGTCTGCGGTTAAAACGGTCGGTAATGTATCCCGCAAGCGGAGAAGAAACTGCGAGGCTCAGCATTTTTACCACAATGATAAGGCCTAGAAGCAGCTCCGAACCGCTGTATTTTTGTATGATGGCGTATACAGCCAGAATACCAAACCAGTCCCCAAAATTGGATATAACCTGTGCAAGCCACAACCTTCGGTAGTCGTGATTATTTCTGATAAGATCGACGTAGGGCTGAAATTTATGCTGCAAAAAAGTGCTCAGTATTGTGTGTGGAAAAATCGGTGATATTTTGTGAGATAACCGCTTGGAGTTTCATTATGCTGATTGTATTGCCACCGAACCTTACAGAGCAGAACTGATAATGTGAAGCTATCGTTTTTGCTTTATGCATTTAGATAATTTACCGAAATAACGGAGGTATGATCGTTATCTATACACCTGTACTTCCAAAGCCGCCCTCGTTGCGTTCAGTTTCAGGCAGCGAGTCTACCTCTTCGGCCTGCACTTTCAGTATCGGTGCAATAACCATCTGTGCGATTCGCTCACCTCTTTTTATGGCGAATGGCTCATCTCCGTGATTAATCGCAAGAAGTTTCACCTCCCCCCTGTAGTCCGAATCGATGGTTCCGGGAGAGTTGAGCATGGTAATTCCCTGTTTATAAGCGAGTCCGCTGCGTGGCCTGATCTGGGCTTCATATCCCGCCGGAAGTGCCATTTTGAAACCGGCCGGTACCAAAAAGCGCGCTCCAGGTTTTAGTATAATCGTTTCTTCATTTGCAGCAACCACGTCCATTCCGGCAGACTCATCCGTCTGATACGCCGGCAGCGGCAGGTCTTCCGAACCCGGCAGTCGCTGAAAATGTACCTTAATCGATTCCCCTTTTTTCATACGAAATCAGTCTAACTTTCACATTTCCAAAAATTACTCTAACGTGTGCCTCAACAGGTATTCTGAGGTCGTCGGTAGAAAACCAGGACTTAAACCTTCCCTTAAACCCAAATGGCCCGTTGATGTCGGCTGTGCCTTCACTCATATAAGTTTCAATATCCTCGTCGAAAGCATCATAGCTGCGCATTTCCGTTTCAGGGCTGCTGCTGGCCTCCACGTATCCAAGTTCGTTCTCGATATATGCCGGCAGCCTGTACGGCTCCTCCCTGCCTGCAAACATTCGCGAGTAGTAGAAAATAATGTCGCCACCGCTGGCCGGTTCTACCAGCTCAAGTGAATCCTGGAACTCCTGCCGCTCATAAAAATTTACTTTGGAGCTGTCTCTGTCAAAAACAATACGAACGCGGTCGTACTCCTCATCGTGGATATCGTCCCTCCAGAAAACAAAACTATACGGCCACTTTTCGTTGTACTGAAAGAGATTCTCGTAATTTACAACGCTCTTGCTAATTAGCGGTACACTTTTGTTTGAACGCATGGTGGTGCGCAGGTGATACGCTTTTTGCCCGTTGTAGGTGGTATCCGGCATCAGCTCAACATCAACCCACCCAAGGGTGAAGAAACCGTACCGCACCTCGTATTCAAAAATTTCGCGAGCTTCCAGCATCATCTCCATGGTGGGGGGCTCCTCTCTTTCGTACGTGAGCTGATCCTGTGCCGGCAGAATATCCGGTGCCAGAAATACCAGGCTCAGAAGCGCAATAATACTGCTTTTACTCCTCAGTAAATCCTTCAAAAGCCTCCTCATCATACCCCACTAAAATTGCTTCATCTTTAATTAAAACCGGTCTCTTTATCATTGTCTGGTTTTTAAGCAGCAATTCAAATAACTCATCATCATCCGGATCTTTGTCTTTTAATTCTAAATTTCTCCAGGTTGTTCCACGTTTATTCACCAGTACATCGAGCCCAATTCTGTGAACGAATTCCCTGAGTTCCTCCCTGGTGAGCGGCTCTTTTTTTAGATCATAAAATGTATATTCAATATCTGAATTCTCTAGCCACTTTCTGGTCTTTCGAATTTTGTCGCAGTTTTTTATTCCGTAGACTTCTATCATTTTAATATCTTATTTCGGTTCGGTTCAAAAATACGAACTTTCTTACCACCATATTAATCTTATCACTGTTAAATGTTTCAATAAGAAATTCCCATTTATTTAGCTATAACATGAAAACATCCGGATCGGTTCTCCTTTTTTTTACATTCATTGTATTTTATGGCTGTACGCAGAACGATGCCCAGCGCGAGTTTGAAGAACAGGCTTTCACCTTTGATGATAACATCACTCAAACCAACGGCTCCGGTCAAATTGTTGAAGATAATGAAGATCCCGATGATTGGCGCACTGCACCGTTTTTTTCGGGATTGGTTTTTGTGGATCCGATTTTCCCAAATCCTGTTCTCACAAACGACCGTCTGACCCTGAATATTCTGATCACAGGGAATGATGCCGTTTCAGGTCTTCGCATATACTCCTATCCCGGATTTTCAAGGCCCCGTGTAGTTTATGATGATATTCGCAGGCCGCTGCCGCCCGGAACCATTTCTGTATCCCTGAATCCGCTCGATCTCACTCCTACGCCCGAAAGTGCACCTGGAATCTATCGTTTGGTTGTTCTTGATGCGAATGAAAACGTAATTACCTATGGCGACGTAAGAATTGAATAATATTTTAGCCAATAAGCTGTAAAATTCATTGTCTTTAGAGCGAATAGGCTCTATCTTTTTAGTATGAGTATTACAGAAAAACTAACCAAGTCCGAAAAAACCATATTAAGAGAACTAATTTTTCAGGAATCTTTTGAGCATTTGATTACAGAAACGGGTTACACCTACGGAACCATTCGCGATGATTTGATAAAGCTGATTAATCACAGCTATATCGAAGTGTTTGACACCATAAGCGGACGATCCATCTCACCGTTTTACGATTCCGATAAAATTCACCAGTTCTCCTTCAAGGCGACTAAAACCGGGCTTAAAAGCATTCAGAATTATGGAATTTGAATCATCGATTAAAGATCAGTCATTTGAAATAGAAATTGACGAAAAAAAGACCCTGGCAGTAATTAACAGTAAAAAAATGCCCTTCGAAATTATTTCCGGCGATAACGGACGTTTTTTGTTCAAAACAGGAACAAAAATGTACAAAATTGATAACATAAGCAGAGATGGTAAAGAGATCACATTCTCCCTTAACGGCACCTTTTTAACGGCCTCTGTAAAAGACGGACAGGATCTGCTTCTCGAGAAGCTTGGTTTTAAATCTGAGCTGGAAGCATCCATCGGGAATTTAAAAGCGCCAATGCCGGGAAAAATTCTCGACATTCTTGTTAATGAAGGCACTGAAGTTGCCCTTGGTGATCCCGTAATGATTCTGGAAGCCATGAAAATGGAAAATGAACTTAAAGCGCCTGCAGATGGTATTCTGGAAACATTACATGTGGAAAAGGGTGACAACGTAGAAAAAAATCAACTTTTATTGGAAATTTCACCCCGTGGATAAGTTTATTATTGAAGGCCCCACTCCTTTACGTGGTACTATACCCATCAGCGGTTCAAAAAATGCAGCCCTTCCGTTAATGGCGGCATCCATTCTTGGGGATTCAGCGTCAATAATTTCGCTGATCCCCAAACTCAAAGATATATACACCTTTAATGAGGTAATCAGACACACCGGAACGTCGGTAGAGTTCAATGAAGAGACCAATGAGCTAAATATAGACCCCGGAAGCCTGCACTGTTCCGATGCGCCTTACGATCTGGTTCGTAAAATGAGGGCATCTTTTTATATGCTGGGAGCTTTGATCGGTAAAACGGGAGAAGCGAAAGTTTCCCTGCCGGGAGGCTGCGCCTGGGGTCCAAGGCCTGTTGACCTGCACCTTAAGGGTTTTGAGGAAATGGGTGTGGAAATTAAGCTTGAACAGGGCTATGTATACGCTTCTATAACCTCAGAAACGCTCGAAGGCGGTGAGTTTACCCTTGAGCCAAGCAGTGTAGGAGCCACCATAAATCTTGTACTTGGAGCAGTAAAACGTGCCAAACAATTTGTAATCCGGAATGCGGCAAAAGAACCCGATGTAGTGCTTCTCTGCAATATGCTCACAAAAATGGGCGCCGACATAGAGGGAGCCGGTACAGATACGGTTACCGTTCGGAAAGCAGACAGATTAAAAGGCGTCTCTTTTAAAAACGATCCCGACAGAATTGAAACGGGAACCTTTATGATAGCGGCTGCCATGCACCCCGGGTCAGATGTTTTACTCACCGGCTGCAAACCGGAAGATCTTGGTATATTCCCGCGAATGTTCAAAAAAACCGGTGCAGAAGTCAAAATTAAGGATGATAAAATTCATGTGGTTTCGCCGGATGTATTAAATAATATCTCCATAAGTACAGCTATTTACCCCGGCTTTCCCACAGACCTTCAGGCCCAATGGGCTACATTAATGACGCAGGCGCCCGGAGAGAGCACTGTAAAAGATACCGTATATTTCGACAGATTCAGCTATGTACCGGAGCTTAACCGGCTCGGCGCCAACCTCTCGGTTGAAAAAAACAGGGTTACCATACAGGGGAAATCGAAACTCACCGGGGCTTCTGTGATGAGTACCGATCTGCGCGCCAGCGTGAGCCTTGTAATGGCAGGTACGATTGCAGAAGGAACCACAGAGGTCCTCAGAGTATATCATCTCGACCGCGGCTATGAACAGCTCGAAGAGAAGCTCAACGCTGTAGGCGCCCATGTGAAACGTGTTAAGCAATAGTTAAGGAAGAAGCTGTTTCCGGGTTTTACTATTTACCCGGGGGAAAATGCAGTCTCCATTCAATATTTAATTATTAGTTAACTTTGTACTATATTACTTTAGGTAAAATTTTAGTGTAGAGAATCTTTTATAATGATATCGAAGTTCAAATTATATAAATACTTAAGCGACTTTTCAGCCCATATACTGTTTGTATTATGCCTGCATTTGGGGCGAAAGCGCTTGTATGACTTTTCTGCTGACAAAAGATCTCACACTCACAACTCTTTTTTTAACGAGAATTATAACTATTTAGCAGTTCGCACAGTTTTCAGACTTAAAACCTGTCGGATAGACCAAATTTCTTTATACAAGAAAAGTCTGTTTTTTGATGTGGCAGAAAATACGCTACGCGAGCTGCTCAAGAAATTTCAGATGATGCATGAAGAATCAAATTATTATACACTCATCGGGCAAACAAACCCGTGTTGCGTTGCTCGAAAACGGGGAATTAGCTCAGTTATTCATAGAATCGGAGGATAACCAAAGAACCGTAGGCGATATTTACTACGCCAGGGTTCATAAAGTTATGAGTGGGATCCGTGCCGCATTTATTGATGTGGGCATGGAAAAAGATGCTTTCCTTCACTTTTCAGATGCCGGCGACCATTTGGGTTCGTACATCTCCATGATGAACGGCAAAAACAGTATCCCTTCTTCAGCGCGCAGCGAACTCAAGCGGTTTGACAAGCTTTCAAATAATGAAAAACAGATTCTTGCCGGCAAAATGCTGCGCAACAACCAGAATCTGCTGGTTCAGATAGTAAAAGAACCCATCGGCTCCAAAGGCCCGCGCGTTTCAACAGATATCACTATTGCGGGACGTTTTCTCGTATTAATTCCAATGGGCGAATACATCGCCGTATCAAAGAAAATATCGAATGGCAAAGAGCGCCGCAGGCTAAAAAGCACTGTAGGATCTATGCTGCCCGAAGGTTTTGGAGTAATCATACGAACAGTTGCCCAAAGTCAGGACAAGAAGTCGATTGAAGAAGATATGCGCACCGTTCTAAAAAAATGGGAACGCATTCTTAACAAGCTGGAAAGTTCCAAGCCTCCTGCTCTTCTCTACAAAGATCTGGACATTACTGAAAGCCTTATTCGCGACCTGTTTGCAAAAGAGTACGACAGGGTTCTGATTGATGACTATCAGCTCTATAAATCTATTAAAAGCTATGTTTCGCAGATTGCTCCCAAAATGCTGCCTTCTGTTGAACTCTATAAAGGGCGCGATCATATTTTTGACCACGTAAACATTGCTCACGACGTAAATTCAATTTTCAGTCCGCGAGTTCGAATGCCCTCAGGCGGCTACCTTATTTTTGAGCAGACAGAAGCGATGTACGTTGTGGATGTGAACTCCGGGCCATATGCAGCAAAAGAGCGTCAGGAAGACAACTCCCTGAAAACGAACCTGGAAGCTGCGCGTGAAATCGCAAAACAGTTACGTCTCCGTGACATCGGCGGTATTATTGTAGTAGATTTTATTGACCTTCGCGACAACAACAACCGAAAGAAAATTTACGACGAGCTTAAAAAAGAGTTTAAGAAAGATCAGGCCAAAACAAATGTCATTGGAATGAGTGATTTTGGCCTCATCCAGATTACACGCCAGCGAATTCGTCCGAGTGTAGTAAATTCGGTTTCCAAAGTTTGCCCCATGTGCGGTGGTTCCGGAAGCGTAGTAAGCCAGGATACCATCGTTACCGACGTGGAGAGCTGGATCAGTAAATTTAAATACAGCACAGATTACCGGGCTGTTGATATATATGTAAACCCCTACCTGCGATCGTTCCTCTGTAAAGGCATATTTAGCCAACGATGGCGCTGGATGATTCGTTATAAACTGCGTATCACTTTTATCGCAGATGAAACCATATCATTAAATGAATTTAAAGCGACCCTCACCGGCTCCGATCTTGAGATTACGGATGTTATTGTACAGGGTCAGTCGCTGGAAAAGATACTTGAAGCGCATGAACGGGAACTTCGGGAGATCGAGGTTGAGGACAAAAACGTCGATACTCTTGACTACTATTCCAAAGTCGATACGAATGGAAAGGCTCAAAGAAACGGACGTAAGAAACGGCCAAAACGACCTCAAAGCCAATCTAATTAAAGATTTTCAATTTCCTTTATGACAAATTTTAAGAATTTACACGCAACCACTGTTCTCGGGATTATCCACAACGGCAAAGTGGCTATTGGCGGTGACGGCCAGGCCACACTCGATAAGACAGTGATGAAATCTACTGTGAAGAAAGTACGCAAGCTGCAGGAAGGTAAAATTCTTGCAGGTTTTGCAGGGTCAACTGCCGACGCGTTTACCCTCTTTGAAAAGTTCGAAGAAAAACTAAACAGCTATAACGGTAACCTGCAAAGGGCTGCAGTTGAACTTGCGAAGGAGTGGCGTAAAGATAAGTTTCTTCAAAAACTGGAAGCTCTCCTTGTTGTAATGGATAAAGATACTGCACTCCTCATTTCGGGCCAGGGAGACGTTATTGAACCCGATGATGATGTGCTTGCCATTGGCAGTGGCGGCTCTTTTGCACTTTCTGCTGCCCGTGCACTCAAGCAGAACGCACCCGGCTTATCTGCCCGGGAGATCGTTGAGAAATCTCTGAATATAGCTGCCGACATTTGCATCTATACAAATCATAATTTGACCATTTTAGAAATTGAGTAGTACCATGAAGCTTATTAAAGAACATAACTTAACTCCAAGGCAGATTGTATCTGAACTGGATAAATACATTATTGGCCAGGATGAAGCCAAAAGATCTGTAGCTATCGCCCTTAGAAACCGCTGGCGGCGGCTGAATGCTGATAGCGAAATCAGAGAAGAAATTATTCCCAATAACATTTTAATGATCGGCCCCACCGGTGTGGGAAAAACGGAAATTGCCCGTAGACTTGCTAAGCTCTCCGGAGCGCCGTTTGTGAAAGTTGAGGCATCAAAATTTACGGAAGTAGGTTATGTTGGCCGCGATGTGGAATCAATGATTCGCGATCTCACGGATCTGGCTGTAAATATGGTGCGCACGGAGATGCAGGAGCGGGTGAAAGAGAAAGCAGCAGGCATTGTTGAGGAGAAAATTCTGGATATACTGATTCCGCCTGTACGAAAAGGCGGTTCATCCGGTTCACCTAACCGCTCCGGGGAAGTGGGCTTTGATCCGTCGACCGCATCTGATAAAGAACTGAATGAAAGAACTCGGGAAAAATTTCGGGAAAAACTGAAAAACGGCGACCTGGAAGA
>Ga0081528_100177_pt1 | contig 46710 bp, 45 predicted proteins | sample HotLakmasection4_FD_71011 | JGI IMG/M metagenome (GOLD analysis project Ga0081528, IMG submission 71011) | Hypersaline microbial mat communities from Hot Lake, Washington, USA - Section #4 (SPADES assembly) (version 2) | ecosystem: Environmental > Aquatic > Non-marine Saline and Alkaline >...
CTAGTCCCTCATTTCTGAGTGAGTGTGGCCCAGCACCCCGGGGCGGGTAAACCTATTGAGTTCCAGTTGGAAGGTAAACAGCAACAACAATCGCACCCGGCAGTACAGCGCCTGCCGTATCAACGATCGTACCCTCAATAGAGCCCGTCGTTGTACCTTGTGCGAGTGCCGTTGCCGGAACTGCCAAAAGTATAAAAAAGTATAGTAAGTAACGTTTCATATAACAAGTTGTTTGATTATGATTTGTAATAACCAGCTGTCAAGTACGGTATGGTTCGAACTGATTACAGCTTCAAAACTACGAATTTTTGAGCGCTATTTGAATTAAATTAGTATTAATTCGTTACTAAATATTGCTATTTGATATACTTTTGATAAATATCGGTGAGTGCCTGCTGGCTGAGCCCTGAATAGTACCCCGCCCAGATCAAGAAAAACACCGCCTGAAGCCTGTAAACGCCGTTCTCCCGGTATTTGCGCGCCGATGTTACGACCGCTCTATCCATGACCCTGAATTTGGCAACGCGCCTGATTTCTCTTACAATTTTCTGATCTTCCATCACGATAAGCGACTCGTCAAATCCATTTACCTCTCTAAAAACCGATGCCTTCACAAAAAGGCTTTGATCCCCGAAGCGAATCATTGTGAACCTGAATTTTGTGAACCAGGCATAAAACCGAAGCCCGGGGTGCGGATCATCAAATCGAAGATAAAAGCAACCCGCTTCAGTGCCCTCAGCAACGGCTTTTAAAATATTTTTATCAAACCGTTGAGGAGGAATAGTATCCGCATGTAAAAAGTAAAGTATTTCAGCTTTTGCAAGGGCAGCGCCTGCGTTCATCTGCACAGCTCTACCTTTTCTGTGTGACTGAATAACCCTTGCCCCCTCGCTTTCCGCAATGTCTCTGGTTGAGTCTGTGCTGCCGCCATCTGCCACAATAAATTCACAGACGCCCGGCCCCGATCTTTTCTTCAGCTCAGTCAGCAGTTTACCAATGGTGTTTTCTTCATTTAAAACCGGGATAACAACGCTAATTTGAGGTTGCTTCATCCCAGCCGGCTTTTTTTAAATCTTCTATGGTGTCGATATCGTTCAGCTCCGGCAGGCAGGCTACGCTCAAAGACAAGCTATTTGCCTTCTCAAGCGTCTGTTCCAAAACACGATCCGTACTCCAGTCGATCTCACCAAATAGTGCTTTGTACAAATTTTTCATTCCCAGCAGGTAGTAACCGCCATCGGCCGAGGGACCAATTACCAGATCATGTTCTCTTAACTCACTAAATGCCTCTTCAAGCACTGCCGGGTTTACATCCGGACAGTCGCTCCCGATAATTATAATGTTTTTGTAGCCTTCATTAAATCCGCTTTTAAACGCATGGAGCATTCGGGCGCCGAGATCCTCTCCGATCTGTTTTCTCTTGTTGAAATCCGGTTCTGAAATAAAATCATCCGAATCAATATAGGATGCGTACCACACCTGCCTGTCTGCACCTGTTTCCGAGGCGGCATCGATTGTAAGACTGAGTAGTTTCAGATATATCTGATACGCTTTTTGAGGTCCAACTGCAGCGGCAAGCCGTGTTTTAACTTTCCCCGGCACGGGATTTTTTATAAAAATGAGCAGCAGATTGTCTTCGATTTCCAGGTTTTCTTTAATCATGAATATTTTTGGTCAGTAATTTTACAAGTTGCCTAAATCAGACAAATAGTGCCAATAATTTGAAACAATTCCTGTTTTAAATTGTAACAGTTTGGCAGAAATGTGCGTATTTTTATTCTCTTATTTAATGTTTAAGACTCAAGTATTACCCAGTAATGAAAATAATCAGGCTATCGATACTTTTTATATCCCTTCTGCTATTAACAACGGCACTTCATGCGCAATCACGACCCGGCAGCACCGAGCTCGGTGTAATTTTAGGTGAGCCTACCGGAATCAGTGCCAAATTCTGGCAGTCGGGCACAACGGCCATTGATGCAGCTGCGGCGTGGTCTTTTGGAAAAGAAGAGTCGCTGCACCTCCATGCCAGCTATTTAAAACATAAACCCCTCGAAGCTGAGGCAGGAAGCCTCTACCTTTACTACGGCCTTGGAGCTCGCGCTCTTTTTGCCGACGACCCGAGGTTTGGAGCCCGCATTCCCGTAGGACTCCAATACAATATCGAAGATACCCGGCTAAGCCTCTTTTTTGAAGTGGCTCCTACGTTCGACCTGATCCCGGCCACGGATTTTGGAGTCAATGGCGGAATTGGTGTCCGGTACTTTCTGTAGTTCAATATCTTAACCTGAGATTTCGACATAAAAATTTGGGAATGTGTTACCTTTCACGCTGTTAAATTTGTGAACGCTTGCCTCTGGCATGGAAATCCCCTCTGGCAGAGGGGAAAAGGGTGAAAGAAAACGCGCAGCGTTCTTCATTCAGCCGAGGGGTGTGTTCAAGGCACTGAGTGATGCGATTGCAACAAAATACAGTGCAAAACAAAACATCGTGAGCTGCCTGACACACCTCTGACGGTTCCTCCCGAGAGGAGAGTCCTTGACATCCCCTCTGCCAGAGGGGAAAAGGATTGAATGAAAACGCACAGCGTGCTTCATTCAGCCGAGGGGTGTGTTCAAGGCACTGAGCGATGCGATTGCAACAAAATAGAGTGCAAAGCAAGATCTCGTGAACTGCCTGACACACCTCTGACGGTTCCTCCCGACAGCAGTCGGGATTCACCATCTGTCTCCTCCCGAGAGGAGATTCTTGGTCAACTACGTCCTTAAAACTCAAAACAGACTTTACTCTTTTAGTGGATTCAGGTAGTATGCGCTATGCAAAGAAACAGCACCCGCATCTGCTTTATTTTTAATCCTGCGGCCGACAGAAACCGTTCACATCAGCACATCAAATGGCTGAACCGGGCTTCGCACGAACGCTGGAAAACACCCGAAATTCACATTGTTGGGAAAAATCAAAACATAGAAGAGATCGCCAGGGAAAAAAGCCGACATTTCGAAGTCGTGGTGGCTTGCGGGGGTGATGGAACCATTCATAAAGTAATCAATGGAATCGCGGGTACCGAAACCGCACTTGGCGTTCTGCCCATTGGCTCGGGCAATGATTTCGTAAAGACTCTGGGGTTAAAAAAAAGTCCGGCAGAGTGCCTTCATATACTCGACCGCGGCCACCGTATACGAATTGATCTCTTACGGTTTGAGGGAGATGCATCAGGGTGGTGTGCTAATACTCTCGGGCTCGGCCTTGATGGATGGGCGAATCACTATGCACACAAAAACAGCACGCTGAAGGGGTCCTTGGTTTACGTTTATGGAGCTATAAAAGCGGCTTTCCGCTTTAAAGGGTCGCGGGTAATTCTAGAGATGGATGGAGAAGTACTGCAGAACAATTTTTTGATGGTAACTGCATGCAACGGAAAGTGGGAAGGAGGTAATTTCTTTGTGGCCCCACATGCTGATATTACCGATGGAGAGATGGACCTTCTTACGATATCAACAATGCCGCTTGCCCAAATTCTGGCGTATCTGCCACGGTTTAGGTGGGGACCCACAGCACAAATGAGCGGAGTTACGCTCACTACCTGTAAGCAGCTACGCTACTCCTCAAATAAATCTGTGGCTGTTCACTGCGACGGGGAAGAGATTGGCACCGAAATCAGGGATCTTCAGATATATGTATCAGAAAAGATACTTGATGTAATTGTTCCCGATACCTACTGAAACTGGTAGTACTGCTCATAAACATAATTCCAGAGTCCGGCCAGATCTGACCCCTTATTATGGGGATTTTTCGATGTGGATGATTTCATCGCATCTATACAGGCACGTTCCCTTGCATGGCGTATGGCCTTTAGCTGATGTTTGGTAGGATCCTCGATCATCTCTTCATACTTTTCTTTGTCAGACATGGTTACATATTAATTGAACGGTTGATAAGTCTTCTATCTAATTAAACTAGTAATTTATTCGCAGGCAACGTAATAATCTATCTGCTACATCTCTTCTAACGATTAAATTGGGCTTAATGTTTCGCTATCTTCTTCTCTCTCTTTTATTTACTCTTTTTTTGAGCGCTTGCGGCACTGAATCGGCCTCTGATCCGGAACCTCTCGCGACATGCAGTAACGGTATGGCTGATACATTTACCTGCAGCAATATCGATTTACAGGCCATTGTTTCTCCCGCTGAACTTATAGGTGAAAAACTGAATGATACCTGGGGCTGGACAGATTCTCAAACGCAAAAAGAGTATGCACTTGTCGGTTTAAGGGACGGCGTAAGCTTCGTAGATATTACAGAACCCTCCCTGCCCGTAGTGATTGGCAAGCTTACCGAGCCAGCCGCTGCCTCATCAAAAATAGCTGAACCACCACAGATACTTCGGCATGATGACAGCGGAGGGCTTAAAGGTGAATCTGCCTGGAGGGATCTCAAAGTTTACAAAAACCATCTGTTTATTACCAGCGAACAGAATAACCACGGGCTTCAGATTTTTGATCTTACGCAGTTGCGAGATCAGGGAAACCCACCGGTAATGTTTACTGACTACCAGCTATATTCAAAATTTGGAAATGCTCATAATATTGCGATCAATGAAGAGACCGGTTTTGCATACATAACCGGATCCACATCTGGTGAATTGTGTGCCGAAAACGGAGCTTTGCACATCGTTGACATCACTTCGCCAAAATCTCCGGAGTATGCCGGATGCCATTTAGAAGAAAGTGCGGGTGGATTCACAAGAAATGGATATGTGCACGATACCCAGTGTGTAATTTATAACGGCCCGGATCAAAAATACCTGGGCAGGGAGATTTGCTTCAGCTCAAGCGAGCTGTCTTTTTTGATTTCTGATGTTACCGACAAATCGAATCCCATTACATTATCGAACAGTACATTTGCCGGCAGAAACTATCTTCACCAGGGATGGTTAACCAACGATCACTCCAGATTTTTTATGAATGATGAACTGGATGAGATCAGGCTTGATCAACCTACCAAAACCTATATCTGGAGCCTCGATGATCTTAAAAATCCGGAAATGATCGGTTTTTACACCCATTCTGCAAAATCAATCGACCACAATCTGTATATTAGAAATGAGACGATGTATCAGGCGAACTACACGGCCGGGCTGCGCATTTTTGATGTAAGCAATCCACAGCCTGATCAAATAAACGAGATCGGATTTTTTGACACAACACCTGATAATGATGACGCAGAATTTGCAGGTTTATGGTCTGTTTATCCATGGTATCGCAGCCATAAAATTGTGGTCAGTGATATTGATCATGGACTATTTATCCTTACGTTCAATCCATAACAAATAAATTTATGAGATTACAAATGACTCCCGACGGCCCCGAATTTTCGCAGATCGCTGTAGGATTCTGGAGGCTTCACGAATGGAATTTTAGCACAAAAGATATTATTCACTTCATTGAAAACGCCCTTGAACAGGGTATTACCACATTCGATCACGCAGACATTTATGGTGATTATGGTAATGAAGAGGCCTTTGGAACAGCATTAAAGGAGCGCCCCGATTTACGTGAGAAAATGGAACTGGTTACCAAATGTGGTATCTGCCTCACCACTGAAAACCGCCCAAACCACTATATTCAGCACTACAATACCACTGCAGATTATATACGCTATTCTGTTGAAAGGTCTCTCAAAAAACTCCGCACAGAGGTGCTCGATCTCGTTTTAATTCACCGGCCGGACCCACTTATGGACGGGTCGGAAATGGCAGGTATTTTTATGAAGCTGATCGAAGAGGGAAAAATAAAGCACGTTGGTGTTTCAAACTTCACCGTGGATCAGGCAGAGATGTTTCAGTCGAAACTGGATGTTCCTCTTGCCACAAACCAGGTAGAGTGCTCGCTGCTGCATACAAATCCTGTTTATGATGGTGATTTTGACCAGGCTCAAAAATGGAATTCATCACCAATGATCTGGTCGCCATTTGCCGGCGGTCGTCTTTTTACTGACAGTGACGAACGCAGCAGCCGTATTCGCTCGCTACTTAGTGAACTCAGTGAAAAATATTCTGCCACACCCGGGCAAATTGCACTGGCCTGGCTTCTGAAATTACCCTGCAACCCTCAACCGGTACTGGGTACAGGAAAAACAGATCGGGTAGCTGAAGCAGCAGGTGCTCTTGAAATTACACTGGCCCGACAAGACTGGTTCAGGCTGCTGGAAGCATCAAACGGCCATCCGGTTCCTTAAAAAAATCATAAAACCCAATAAACCCAACCTTGCTTTTGAGATAGAAAGCAATTTGCTTAATTTTGGACCTTATTTAAAAACGCTCAAAATTTTAGGGTATATATATACACTTCTTAGAACATTATATTTATGGATCTTTTTGAAAAGCTGGAAAACAGGCCCGGGCCGTTAGGCGAGTTCACCTCTAACGGATACGGCTATTACACATTTCCGAAACTTGAAGGACCACTCGGGCCAGTCATGAAGTTTAATGACAAAGATGTTGTAGTCTGGAGTATCAACGATTATCTCGGCATCGGAAATAATGAACAGGTTAGGGAAATCGACACGCGCGCAACCGAGAAATACTCTCTAAGCGCACCTATGGGCGCGCGCTTAATGACCGGAAACTCAACCGAACACGAAGATCTGGAAAAAGAACTGGCCGATTTTGTACACAAACCCGATGCCCTGCTCCTCAACTACGGATACCAGGGAATTATGAGCGTTATCCACTGCCTTGTCGACAGAAATGATTTTCTGATCTACGATGAACTCAGCCATGCCTGCATTGTGGACGGAAAACAGCTCGCTATGGGCGAAACATCCGTATTTAAGCATAACGATCTTGAAAGCCTCGAAAAACAGCTAATACGGGCAACAGCGAAGCTAAAACCAAACTCTTCCATCCTTGTGGTTACTGAGGGCGTTTTTGGCATGACCGGCGATCTTGGCAAGCTGAAAGAAATTGTTGCCCTCAAAGAGAAATATCCGTTCAGGCTGTTGGTTGACGATGCCCACGGTTTTGGCACCCTCGGTGAAGATGGTTCCGGCACCGGAACGCATCTTGGATGCCAGGATGGCATCGACATTTATTTTGGAACTTTTGCAAAGTCAGTAGCTCTGATTGGTGCTTTTGTAGCAACCGAACCCCGGGTTCGCGAATTTTTAAAAGCCAACGCCCGCAGCCAGATTTTTGCTAAAAGCCTCCCGCTTCCTATTGTTGTTACCGCCCGTGAAAGAATCAAACTGATTCGCAAAAACCCCCAGTGGAGAGAAAAACTGTGGGAAAATACCCTGAAACTTCGTAATGGCCTCAGAGATATCGGTTACAACGTATTACCTTCCGAAAGTCCGGTCACTCCTGTACTCACTGAAGGCAGTACTGAGCTCTGCACGACGATTATGCGAGAGCTTCGTGAGGAACATGGTGTGTTTGTGAGTGGTGTGGCTTATCCGGTTGTACCCAAAGGAATGGTGCTGATTCGCCTGATACCTATGGCAACCCATACCGATGAACACATTGAGAAAACTCTGGACGCTTTTGAAGCGATAAAGCCAATCGTATTCAAAAATGTAGCGGCCGAAGCCACAGCCTGATTGGCTGGAGGTGATAAATTAAATTCGGGGATTCTTTGCATTCATTTGCCTGGAATCCTTTTTTTTTGACAAGATTTCACATCAGATAAAATCCCTTCTCTGTTTTTTGTATTTTCTGCCTTTCTGATTAACAAAATTTATACAGCCAGATGGTTCGATTTCTGATAGCAATACTTACACTACTTCTTCTCGCAACAAACGTAAATGCACAGGATACTCCTGAAAACCTGACACTCAAAGAGATTTTCATGGAACCTGTACTGCCCGGTATTCGCCCCGACTTTGAATATTTTTCGGGCAGCCAGGACAGCATCTACTTCTCCTGGAACGACTCTTCATATTTTGATGATGGGCTTTATGTGATGGATCTGAATGGCAATGGTATTGTAAAAACTGACGATGAAACACCACGCCCGCTTCACTCCCCCGACGGGTCAAAAATTGCCTTTATTGAGAACGATGGAATAGTTGTTTCAAATGCAGACGGATCAGAAAAAAGACAGATTGTACGTACCCAAGAGAGTGAATACAACATGGTATGGTCGCCTGATAACAGCCGTATTGCATTTGTGCGGAACGGCGATGTGTGGGTCAGTCATATTTCCAGTCCGGAAACCTTACAGATAACGAAGAAGCCGGATGATGAACCTAATTTCTCCATCAGCAGCTGGGCCGGCAGCAACCGTTTGGTTCTCACACAGGCTGATTACTCCGGATCCCGTACGATCTATTTCCCCGAATATGCCGACGAATTTGTACAACCTGGCGAAACCAGCCGCGGAATTCCGGAGACCTCCGTATTTGTGGCATCTCTCGACTCAACGGTAACCGATACACTTCTCACGGGCCTTCACCGCTCCTCTATCGATGCCTCTGCCGGCGGACAGTTTGTAGCTATCGATTATGCCGACGCTGCTCTAAAACATCGCAAAATTATTGTTCATAACCTGGAAGAGGGTACAGATAGGGTGGTTTTTGAAGACTCAACATCGGGATGGCTGAGCGGGCGTGAGTTGGAATTTTCCCCGGATGGTGAAACACTTCTTTTTCTGTCGGAACAGGATGGCTGGAACCATATTTATACGGTTGAGCCGGATGGCTCTGACCTTACTCAGCATACCAGCGGGGACTGGGAAGTAAGTTACGCCAACTGGCTAGACGGCGAATCCATCATCTATGCCGGCAACAGAGAGGATTACGGTGAGCGCCACATTTATGTAATGAACATTGCCGGTCAAACCGAAGAAAAACTTACCGATGAAGCGGCCTATCGCTATCAGTTTGAACTCTCACCCGACCGCTCAAACCTGGTCTATGCAAAAACTTATTTTAACGAGCCTTACGATCTCTACCGCCTGGATCTCGACAACCCGGGCGAAGAGATACAGCTCACGAATTCCGTTCCTGATTCATTTTACAGCTACAACTGGCAAAAAGAGCAGTATGTTCGTTTCACCGGCAGAGACGGTGACACCGAACTGTCGATGTCGGTTCTCTACCCTAAAGATTATGATGAGTCACAAACCTACCCGGTGGTGGTATTTGTTCACGGCGCCGGCTCGTTGCAAAACGTATACAAGGGGTGGTCGAATAATTACTGGCGCGAATATATGTTCAACCAGTACCTCAATCTGAATGGGTATATTGTGGTTGAGGTCGATTATCGCCACAGCCTGGGATATGGCAGAAAGTTTCGTGAGGATGTAACCAACTGGATGGGTAAATACGAAACTGAGGATATTGTAGACGGACTCGACTGGCTGCAGGAGCATACCGGAGGTGCGCTGGATCTTGACAATGTGGGTATCTACGGCGGCAGCTACGGTGGATTTATGGCGCTTTACGCACTCACTGCAGAACCCAGCCGCTTCCATGCGGGAGCCGCCCTGAGAAAAGTGACCAACTGGAGAAATTACTATTACGCTAATCCATGGTACACGCTGCCGAGGCTGGGTGATCCTGAAGAGGTTCCCGGGCACTACGATCGCAGTTCGCCGCTAACGTATGCTTCCGAGCTTGAAAGGCCTGCGCTGCTGCTTCACGGTCTCGTGGATGACAATGTCGGGGTTCAGGATGCTTTTCAATACGCCGAAGAGCTGATTCAAAGCGGTAATGAAGAGTTTGAAATGATGATCTATCCAACCGAAAATCACGGGTTCACCAGCCCGAATTCCTGGCACGACGAATACCGAAGAATCTTCGAATTTTTTGAAAAACATTTGAAATAGTTTTTTTGTACAGTACACAGCGGGCTACGTTATCCCGGCCTTTTCACAAAGTGATCATTTCGGGGCATGGCTGATTCATGACCGTTTTGACCATGGTTTTTCGGAGCGGTTTGAGACAGCTCCTGAATCAAGAGTATCGCCTGTTGCACTATGGGGTTTGAATAACGCCGCTGCCTGGTGAGTAAACTGGAGATGGCTATACATACCATCAAGTGAACAGTGATTGAGAGCAAACAAAAGCCCTGACAGGGCGATCTAACACAGTCCCGGGCAGAGGGAGCCTGCGAACGGCGCCTGGGGTATAGCGACGCGACAAACCCAATATCCCGAGGCGGTGGATGTTGAAAAGACCCCGTCTTGTATCGAGGGATTGATGGGAAATATGTTGCAAAGGTAGCGCGGCATACCGGAAAGACCCGGAGTCGGGTCAACGTTAGTGCCGCTACCCCTCTATTTCAAAACTCATTGCAGACCACATCCACACCCCGGGGTTAATTTTATGGCCTCTTCACAACCCCGGGAACCAAACACATCACAAGCTCGTGTTTTCACCGTGGGCTATGTCATTACGCCCCCACTGGGCTTTACAATAGCCGTTCCGGCCATGGTTTTGTTGCATAACATCATCCGATTAAAAGCAGCAAGCACAAACACATGATTAGTTAAAATTGACGCATCATCGCATGAATGAAACACTCGCGAATCAATGAAAAAGAAATACCAAACCGGCCTCAAAGAAATTCAGGGGTACAGGGTGGCTGAGAGAAGAGAACCGGTTAAATTGGAACCGGTGAGGTCCTTTCTAGCCTACCTAAAACGAGATGGACCATCCAATTTAACCCTCTTCGAAGCAGCACCCGCCCTGAATTTCTTTGCAGCCTTGGGTTTTTGGTTCGTTCCAGTGCTTTTTCTGGTCCCGATTCCTCGGGGTTGGGCCAAGCCAAAATGAACATAAACGAATCAAAGGCAATTCTGCCAAACACGGTACAAACCCCTATCAAAGACTCATCACCTCACCATCAAAGCCTCGGAGACGTGGGGCAAAAAGGGCCAGAACGGTTGAAGGGCAATGATAACAAGAACAATGAAAAATCCTATCAACGAATCCCGCCTACTACCCCTCTTTTTAAACTTCTTCCGAAAAGTTTTGTTGGTTTAAACCAACTAATAAAGCTACCGAACCTCGACAGGTAACCTCTCTACCCCTTTGGGAAAAACCCATGATCCGAATCGAAAACCTGTTTAGGTTTTAGGTTAAAGATCAACCCAAAAGATCAGGCAAGGATACCTTTTTTTGTAGTCACCCACCGGTGGGTGATTACGACTCCCTCAGACACACAAATGTGTACAGTACTCCTTATAACTTTACCACCCTCCCGTACCCTGCTCCCCCTTCATCGGGCCTGCAATTTCTGATGTAACCCATCCGCCATAAAAACCGCCCGGCTGCGGAATAACTTTCTCCCCATCCACGTAGCAATCGACAAGTGCCGGATAGAATGAGAAATAGCCGTCAATCTCTTTAAATCTTTCTGAAGGATTGTGGTATGACCACGCCGCTTTTGCTGTTTTTGCACCGTTAACGATCACATCCCAGTACGTAGCCTGCCCTTTCCACTCGCAAAACGATGTACCCGAAGCTTTTTCGAGCAGCTCTGAATTCACATCATCGGGCGGAATATAAAACGTTGGCGGACTCGCCGTTTCGAGGACTCTGACAGCCCGATCTGTTTCTGCAAGCGTCACCCCCGATGCTTTTACCAAAATATGCCGGGTGTCGGAATCCGTTACCGGAGGGCGGGGATAGTCCCAAACCGACTCTTCTCCTTCTTTCGGTTCATCCGCAAATGGCGGCCTTTCTTTGCCTGTATATTTCCACATGTCTTTTGATTTGGTTGGTTTGGTTCACCATTACCCTTAAAACCAATTCAACCAGACCTGCGTTTACCGTATTCAACCCAACCAAAATAAGATGAAACAAAACAATTGCGGGTCTTTTACTCAATCGCGTCCACATCCACATTGATGCGAACGGCCGATGCCCCTTTCGGTTTTATGGAATCATATTTTTCAAAAATGGAGTCCAGGATTTTCTCTACGGCAAATGCGTTGTGGCTGCGCTTCAGTTTGATGTTTGCCTCCCACTGGTACTGGCCATTCATCCACTCAATGACGGATGGCGAGGGGCCCATCACCACATTTTCGCCGGTTACCATTCGCATTGCATCACAAAAACGGTCCGCCACCATCTGTACTTTACTCCATGACGGAGATTTAAAGTGAAAAACGATCATTCTTGAAAAGGGCGGAAATATCAGCATCTCGCGGTTCGCCAGTTCCTGGCGCGCAAACGCTTTAAAATCGTGGGTGCGTGCGTGCTTAATTGCGGGGTGTTCCGGTTTCCACGTCTGCACATATACCACACCCGGTTTTTCTGCGCGTCCGGCACGGCCTGCCACCTGGCTCAAGAGCTGAAACATCCTTTCGCCTGCTCTGAACGATGGGAAAGCCAGTTCGGTATCAGCATTGATTACTCCCACCACCGTCACGTTCGGAAAATCGAGTCCTTTTGCCACAAGCTGGGTACCGATCAGGATATCGGCCTGACCGTTCAGAAACTGCTCATAAATTTTCCTGTGCCCAAATTTACCAGAGGTGGTGTCACGGTCCATACGAAGCAAGCGTGCTTCAGGAAAAAGTTCCGACATCTCCTCTTCCACCTGCTGGGTTCCGCTGCCTTTCGATGACAAGTTTGCAGACCCGCAGAGCTCACAGGTTTCATCGGCCCGGCGGGAATATCCGCTGTAGTGGTCAAGCAGAATATTTTTCTTTTTATGATAGGTGAGGCTCGTGGAACTCTCGGGGCTTTGCGGCACATGCCCGCAATCTTCGCACTGCAGAAATGAAGCGTAGCCTCTGCGGTTATAGAGCAGAATAACCTGTTCTTCCCTTTTAAGGGCTTTCTCAATCTCCTCAAAAAGCTCAACCGTTAGCGAGCCCCGCATGGCTCCCTTGTACTCTTTCAGGCTCAGAATCTCTACAGAAGGCATGGTGCCTGTAGGGCGGTCGGGCAGCTGTAAAAGCGTGTGTTTCTCTTCCATTACAGCCTTAACCGACACCATTCCCGGCGTTGCCGAACCCAGGATCACCACAGCATTGTCCATGTGTGCCCGCATAATGGCAACATCCCTGGCGTGGTAGCGCGGCGACGGATCGTACTGTTTATACGACGAATCGTGTTCTTCGTCCACAACAATGAGTCCGGGATTCTGTACGGGTGCAAACACAGCCGATCGCGGCCCTATCGCAATGTTTTTCTCCCCCGATTTTAAATGCTGCCACGCTTCAAACCGCTCCCTGTCGCTCATCCTGCTGTGCAGCACCGCAATCTGATCCCCGAATATCTGGTAAAATCGCTGCACGGTTTGAGGAGTTAGCGCAATTTCAGGTACCAAAACTAGCCCGCCGCGTCCCTGCTCCAGCGCGTGCTTTAGCGCATGGATATAGACTTCGGTTTTTCCGGAACCGGTTACGCCATACAGCAAAAAACTGGCAAACTCTTTTTGTGAAAGAGGCTTACGTATGTTCTGATATACGCCCTCCTGAGTTTCAGAGAGGGTTTTAATTTTCTCCGGCTCAAATTTTCGGCTGTGATCGGGATCGCCCTTAACCGGAAGATCCACAGATTCAATCCATCCCTCCTCCTCAATTCGTTTCAGGGTATAAGGAGTAAAAAGATCGCTTATCATCAGCAGTGACTGATGCGTAACAGGAAGATCCAGTTCCGCCAGCTCCAGAAACGCCTCTTCCCATTTGTTGATTTTTTCTCTCTCCCGCAATTCTGAGGTCAGATCTCCTGCATCCACACCAGCCTTTAACTGCCAGTGCTTTGCCGTTTTGTAGTCTACTTTCTGGCGGGGTTCTTCCCAAACCTGCAGCCATCCCGCCGAAATTCCTCTTTTCAGTGCCGATTTCTCTTTCCCATCGCGCCATCTCTTCTGCGCCTCCTGCAGGGTGTAGTCATTCTCTTTTACCTCGCTGAGAATATCCGCATCAAGCTCACCAAGCTTATCAATAAAGCCTTTTTTGGCCCTCAATCTTTTTTCTGAAGCGAAATTGAGCCCAACCGGGAGTGCAGCCTGTATAGCCTCGCCCCAGCTGCAGTAGTAAAACCTGTGAATCCATTCGGTTAGCCTTAGCATGGTTTCCTCCATAACAGGCGACTCGTCCAGCACTCTCTCTACAGGCCGTGTTTCAAACTCCGGCTTCCGCTGGTGAACCTGCACCACCATCCCAATGGCAAACTCTTTCCGAAGAGGTACCCACACCCTCATACCGGGGGCTATATTTTTCTCTTTTGTATGATAGGTAAACAGCCTTCGCACCGCCGTTGGAAATGCAATATCAACATAAATTTTTGACATGGCTGAAAGCTATGCATTCTGCAGAGAAAATCAGAAATGAAAGTAATATTACTCCTCACTATTCACATAAAAGAAGTCATCCCCCTTTTTCGCAGGCTCGTCAGGCTAAAATACGCGTTGGTCGGGGTTTCGTTGTTGCCATTGAAGCAGTCCAATACATTGCACTTAGTGATTAACACGAACAACTAAATCCTAAGACAATGAAAACAAGAACAGTACTTTTCACTACGTTATTAACTGTAATTTTAATCGTAACCACAGCACAGGCCCAGGACAATAACGGACGTTTTGGCTTTGAACTGAATGCGGGCATTTCTCACGCTACTGCCGAAATTGGCGATGCAGACCTGGGGACCGGAATAGGTTTTGAGGGGGTTTTCCACTACCGCATTTTAAAACACGCGGGTGTTTATCTTGGCTGGGGCTGGAAGCATTTTCCTTCAGAATCCTCCTTTGCGGGCGAGGATATTGAGTTTGAAGAAACCGGTTATGTTTACGGAATACAGTTTAAACACCCGGTTGGCAAATCCGGACTCTCCTATATCCTGCGGGCGGGCGGCATCTGGAACCACCTGGAGCTCGAAAACAGCGATGGTGATATCACCTACGACACCGGTCACGGAGCTGGATGGCAGGTCTCGGGCGGGCTGGATATACCACTCTGGAGAAACTGGAGCCTCACTCCCACAATTAAATACAGCTCACTAAACCGCGACTTTGAGACAGAAACCGACAACTTTTCGGCCGACCTCAACTATGTTGCGCTGCACGTGGGTTTTTTCAAAAACTTTTGACCGGCTTAACCAAGAAGAGGGCTTGCTTTACGGACCCCATTTTTTACCCCGTAAAACGGCCCTCTTTTTTTTGAAACTATCTTTTTATTTCGCTCCGGATTTTCGGAGTATTAAAGAACGGATCCATCATGAAAAACCGACCACTACATAGCATTATTCCCCTTACAACCATTTTGTGGCTTCTGCTGGCAATAGCTCTTTCCATTCAGGCTGTGCTTATTTCTTACAATCATTTTACCGGATTCTACACAATTACCACGGTTAGCGAGCTCGCAGGACGATTTTTATGGGGTACTTTTTTAAGTTTCATCGCCGCATCTTTTCTTGCGTATCCAAACCTTTTTGTGATACGGTTTCTTGATGAACGTTACCCCTGGGATATGTCGGGAATGCGCCGGATTTTTGCGCAAGCTTTTCTCACGCTTTTAATCGGGCTAAGTATCGGCTTTCTCATCACCACGGCCTCTCACTTAATCAATGCCTATAGCGAGGACATCATCCGTGTGTACGTTTTCAATATGATTGTGGTAGCTGTCTGTAACATTGTTCTGATGACGCTGTTCGAAGCATGGATCTTCTTTTACCGGCAATCGGAATCAGAAAAAAGAAATCTCGAACTTTCCCGTGAACTGAGCAGTATCCGTTTTGAAGTGCTGAAAAATCAGATGAATCCGCACTTTATGTTTAACAGCCTGAATGTGCTGAGCAGCCTGATTGAAGAGGACACTGAAAAATCACAGCGATTTATCGAAGAGTTTTCAAGTATCTACCGGTATGTACTGGATACCATTGAGAAGCATGTGGTAACTCTGGAAAGAGAGCTGGAATTTGCCCGATCGTACATGTTTTTGCAGCAAATACGCCACGGAGATGAACTGATCTGGAGTGTTGAGATTCAATCGGAGTGGCTGCAAAGCTATTTGCCTCCGCTCTCCCTTCAGCTTGTGCTTGAAAACGCCATCAAACACAACAAAATTGAAAAGGGGAATCCGTTTCATATTTATCTGTCGATTAAAGATGAAAAATTGGTTGTGGTGAATCCTGTAAAGCCAAAAATATCATATAAAAAATCCACCGGGCTTGGACAAAGAAACCTTAAAAAACGGTACGAAATGATTTCAAATCGTGAACCGGAGTTCAGGCTGGATACCGATCGCTATGTTGTTACATTACCACTAATCAGGGAGGAGCATGCTGAACATACTTATCGTTGAAGATGAAGAGCTGGCCGCAAATCGTCTGGCAGGCCAATTAAAAAAGGTTTGTCCGGAATGCAGCATTTTGGGGGTCACGAAATCTGTAAAAGAGACCGTTCGATGGCTTTCGAAGCATCAGCCGGATCTCATTTTTATGGATATTCAGCTCTCCGACGGACTCTGTTTCTCAATTTTTGATCGGATCCGGGTAACGTCCCCGATTATTTTTACAACAGCGTACGATCAATACGCAATTGAAGCTTTTAAGGTTAACAGCATTGGCTACCTGCTGAAACCGGTTAAAACCTCAGATCTTGAAAAAAGTCTTAACAAATTTCGTGATTTGAAATCTGTTTTTACAGTTGATATCGATCAACTTATGGCTGCTTTTTCGCAGGAGCGGCCCTCCTACAAAGAGCGATTTTTAATTCGGATTGGTGACGTTTTGAAAAAAGTAGAGACAGATCATTGTGCATACTTTTTCGCGAAAGACAAGGCGGTATACCTGGTTTCATTCGATGGTAAAAAACTTCCCATTGATGATTCACTTGATGCCCTGGAGCAACAGCTAAATCCCGATCATTTTTTCAGAATCAACCGCAGCTTCATTGTGAATCTGAATTCTATTGACGAGATGACGGCGTGGTCGCGCAGCCGTGTTAAGCTCGAGCTGCGTCCTAAAGCATTTAAAGAAGCCGATACCCTCGTTAGCACATCCCGCTCGGCCGATTTTAAATCGTGGCTCGATTCCTGATCCCATCATGGAAAGTAGTGTCACCCTTATCTCGATTAGTAAAACATGAAAGAACCTTCCTGCCAAGGGAATGATTTTTTGAACCCATCCGTAAAATTCAGAAAAGCAGATCACCTTTAATGTGCCAGAGTGATCCAAAATGCTCTTGGCAAAACCGGGGATCTCACACCCCTCCCGGCTCCGCCGTACTCCCCTCCAGGGGAGACTTTCGATACTCAATAGTCAAAACGAATTCAGCTTTATAATAAAAAACCCCGAATCGGAGACCGAAACGGGGTTTAAAGTGCAAGTAGTGAAGAGCCTTATGTCTTCGTTTTTTTGCGGTTTATTTATTCATCAGCTTTTTAAACTCGTCCATTGTAGAACGAACGTGTTTGGCTGAATCATCTAAAAGTTCTCGTTCTTCGTCGTTTAAATCAACTTCGATTATCTCTTTGATGCCACCGTGGCCGAGTTTCACAGGAACGCCTAAAAACAGGTCCTCAATACCATACTCGCCATTTAGGTGTACGGCACACGGGAAAATACGGTTTTGATCGAGCATGATGGCTTCCACCATTTGTGCTGCGGCTGCGCCCGGTGCGTACCATGCCGATGTCCCCATCAGGCCTACAATCTCTCCGCCGCCTTTTTTGGTTCGCTCAACAATTGCATTCAGTTTATCCTCGTCAATAAGCTGCGTAACGGGGATTCCGGCAACGGTTGTATACCGTGGCAGTGGAACCATGGTGTCGCCGTGGCCGCCCATCAGAAGTGCCTGTATATCTTTGGGAGACACGTTCAGCTCTTCTGCGAGGAAAGAACGATAGCGGGCTGTATCCAGAATACCGGCCATACCCATTACTTTCTTCGAATCGAGCTTGCTTGCAGCGTGTGCCACATAGGTCATTACATCAAGCGGATTTGACACCACAATGATGATCGTGTCCGGCGAGTACTCAACCAGTTTTTTGCTTACTTCCTCAACGATATTGCTATTAATTTCGAGCAGATCGTCGCGGCTCATACCGGGCTTTCGCGGAACACCTGCGGTTATGACGCAAACATCCGAATCTTTGGTATCGGCATAATCAACGGTGCCGTTCAATTTAGTGTCGAAACCGGCAATAGGGGATGTTTCCCACTGGTCAAGTGCCCGTCCTTTAGAAGGGTAAAATGTTTTATCTCCATCTTTTTTTTCAATGTCTACCATTACAACTTCCTTGGCAAAATCTCTTTGAGCAACGGCAAACGCTACGGTCGAACCAACGTTTCCGCCTGCTCCTACAACTGTTATCTTCATGATTATTTATGTTTTATTTTTTGATTTATATGAATAATGGCTGTGGATATTCACAGCTGTTTTCCATTTGATTATACTTTTCTCTTGTCCAGACCCCACATTAATTTGTTTCTCAATGTTTCGAAATATGTGTATTCCGGAAACTGTATCAAGCTTATATTAAAATCGCTCTGTCTGATATCGATGTCAAGTTTTTGATGATACGGAATCATTCTTCCGTCGTTCGAAAAAAGGATGTGGCTTTCTGCCTCAGAGGCTTTTATTTTCAATGATTTATTACTTGGAAGAACCATTGGCCGGGTGGTTAATGTATGTGGATTAATCGGTGTTAAAACCATTACCTCCGTGCCGGGCATAATGATAGGGCCGCCGGCAGATAAATTATACGCTGTTGATCCTGTTGGCGATGAGATAATCAGCCCGTCTGCCCAGTAGTGATTCAGATACTGGCCGTCATATTCTGCCTCGAGACGGATCATAGAAGAGGTATCTTTTTTTGAAAACAGAAATTCGTTGAGAGCGAAATGCAAGTCTCCACTTGAGGTTCTCGCCTGCAGCATGTATCGCCTATCAATTGAATAATCGTTTTTAAGAATTCCAGTCAGCGCTCTCTCGATCTGTTTTGGCTGCACATTTGCCATAAAACCGAGCCTCCCGGTGTTAATACCAAGTACCGGTGTATCACTGCCCTTCACAAGGTGAGCCGTATGCAGCATTGTTCCGTCTCCACCAAGCGCAATGATCACGTCTGTTTCGCTAATTGCCTCCTCTTCAGACTTTTTCACTACTACGGCTCTCCCTTCAATCTGATCCGAGTAGTGCCAATACAGTTCATCTGCAACGAGCAGCTGCTTGTTGTGTTTTTCACACCATCTTACCACCTGTTTTAAAGGCTCTTGAATGGTGTACTTTTCAGGGTTTGCGATGATGCAGAATTTCATCCGCGAGTGGTATTATTCATTTTCAGTTACTTCCACATCTTCCAGATGTAAAAGCCAGGGCACAACCGAGTATCCGACGCTTTCAACTTTACGGTTGTGCAAACTCACAATTTTCGAGTCCATACGCAACCAGTAGCCTGTTTCAATTGAATTCCAGCTTTTTTGCAGTGAATCAACAGTGCGTGTATAGATGGATGTTAGTCTTGTGGGAACCCGTATATCAATAAAAACCAATGCCGACTCCGGCCTGAATACCAGATTATGCAGTTCAGTGAGCGCATTTTTTGCAAACATATTATCAGTAAACATTACGTAATACTGCTCCTCGGGTTCGGCATCCTCACTCATTACAAAATCTTCTGTTTGCAGGGTAACCTCACGTGATGAATAAAAATCTTCGGGCGTGAGCAGAGAGAGCCTGCTTCGAAGCCACTCTTCATCCACTGTTGATCTTTCATTCAGATAAAAAGCTGTGATCCGTTCAGCCCCCATCTGCAAAGCGGTATATTCGTCACGGTAAGCCGGGTTCAGCTCATCGTTATCTGTGAGAATCTGCCGCTGAATTCCCGGGCTAATTTCAGGAATCCAGTCTATTTCACCATTTGCAAACCTCTGAAACATCTCAGCTTCTGATTCGAGATAGATAAATTCGACCCGGTCTATCTCTGCTACTTCTGCTTGCAGCTGATCATTTGAGCTCTCATATGCAGTCATTACAATACGGCCTTCATCTTCAGCGCGCGCTATTTCGTACGGCCCTGTTCCCGCGGGGTTGTTCGATAACCCGGCAGAGTTATTTACCACGCTCTCTTCCGGATACACGAATAGAAAAGGTGATGCAAGTTTATCCAGAAAAAGTGAGTCGGGTTCATTCAGCTCAATTAAGATCGTTTCGGCATTTCCCACCTGTATCCCGTTAACGCCCTCAAGCACTCTGCGGTCTTCATCAAAAAGCGTACGCTGTTCAAGAAAGTAGTTTTCATATCCGTTTATATTCATCAGCAGATTTGCCGCCGTTTCCGGCACACCTGGCCTTGCAGTGCGCTCAAACGCCCACTTTACATCCCGGGCGTGAATTCGTCTTCCAACACCTGCAGGAAAAACTTCACTGTCTTGGTAGAACCGCTCCCTGTCGAGAGTTATCGTATAAATGGTTCCGTCTTCAGAAATATCCACCTCTTTTGCAAGGGAGGGTACAGGTTCACCATTTTTATCGAGGGTCAGAAGGCCATCGTAAGTCAGTGAGAGGACACGCTGGGAGCTGAGATTCCGGGCAAAGAGAGGATCAAAGTTCGAAACGGGGTCAATAAGACCGATGGTGATCTCTTTAAACGGATCGTCCTCCTCATCTACTGCAGCTTCTTCTGATTGGGAAGGCTCGGTTGTTGGTGCCTGCTCCACCACAATTATTTCATCAGTGGAGCCGCAAGACGCCACCAAAATGGCTAAAAGTAGTACAGCAAGACGCGGGTGTAAAAGTTGACGGATCATTTGTTTTTGTTTTTTAGTCCTTTAATGCCTTTAACGGCTTTGGTGCTCAATAAGTTTGTTTCGTACGACTGAATGAGTCTGTTTTTTTGATGGTGCTTGAGCAAAGCCAGATCAATCATTTTATGCAGAAGTGCACTAAACGAAAGGCCGCTCTCTTTCCACAGATAGAACGAAAATGACCCCGGAATGGTGTTAATTTCGTTGAAATAAACCTGATCGGTTTCGGAGTTCACAAGAAAATCGAGGCGGGCGAGGCCGCTGCAGCCCAATACCCGAAATATTGTTTTCGATAGTTCCTGAATTTTTTCTGACAGCTCTGTACTGATATCAGCGGGGATAATACGATCTGCTGACGCCATCCCTTTTGATGCGTCGTCACTCATATACTTGTCTGTAAAAGAAAGCAGCTCTTCCCGGCCAACCGGACGCTCACACACGCTCGTCTGAAGGTCGTTTCCATGGCCAAGGACCGAACAGTTGATCTCCATCAGCGGCTGCACCACTTTTTCAACCAGCAGGCGATAATCATAACGAAAGGACGCCTCAATCGCCTCAGAGAGAGACGTCTGGTTATCTGCCTTTACAACTCCAATGCTGCTGCCCAGGTTCACCGGCTTTACGATCAGCGGATAACCCAGTGAGGATGCCTGTTCCATTATATCCGCCTGAGAGCTCACCCAGTCCTCCTCCGAAAAATCAATTCCGGGCACAACCGGCAGGTTATCATTTTTGCATAGAGATTTTGCGACAACTTTGTCCATACCTGCTGCCGAGCCTAAAACTCCGCTACCCGTATACGGCAGATTAAACGTCTCGCATACGCCCTGAAAAGAGCCGTTCTCTCCCGCAGCGCCATGAAATGCTGCTAATACGGCGCGAAGCGGCGTATCTTTTTTCCCGGTAAGAAAGCCCATCTTTTTCTCCTGCTCCCGCAGCACCCCCTGTCCTGCCTTGTTAAAAACAAAACTGCAGGCTTTTGCATTTCTCTCGAGTGCACTCAGGTTTTCGAAGTTTTTAAGATCGAGCAAAACATCTCCCGTAAACCACTCCCCGCTTTTCGATACATAAAGAGGTTTTACCGGGGTTGCTTCCTCCTGCAGTGCCGCCATCGCCTGGTGGGCTGTTATAACAGACACTTCGTGCTCGGGTGAAGCACCGCCAAACGCAACTAATACAACTTGTTGATCCATTTAAAATACGTCTAAACGAAATGATTTGGTTTTTGATTGTGAACTCTTTCATTCACGAACGCGCCAGATGTTCCACAAATGAATGTATGAAATTATGTTTATCACAATTGTACAAAAAAGATAACGATTTGATCGCTCAGGTTTAGAATTAGGTGCTATTTTTTGCTATTCTGTTGGCTTACCAACTAATCAAAATGTTTCTCTGATGCTTCGATCTTTTACAATTTTGCTCACTCTTCTCTTTTTAATCCCCCTAAAGCAAGCTGATGCGCAGCTGCTGAACGACCGGTTCGATTTTGATTCGGATATTGAATACAGCACAACTATTACCTCACCCGAAGATTTTCTCGGCTACCGGCTTGGAGAGGAGTATTCTCATCACCACCAGCTTGGAGCGTATTTGAAAAATCTGGCCGAAGAGAGTAGCCGGGTAACCGTTGTAACCTACGGCGAAACCTATGAGGGACGCGATTTGTGGCTCGCCTTCATCACAAGTGAAGAGAACCACGCCCGCCTCAACGAGATTCGGGAAAATAACCTGCTTTTATCTGACCCTGATGCCGATCACGCCGCCATTATCGAAAATAATCCGGCCATTGTGTGGTTAAGCTATGGTGTTCACGGTAATGAAGCATCCAGCGCCGAATCGGCACTGCAAACGGCCTACCGTCTTGCTGCCGGAGAAGACGAAGAGACTTCCCTAATGAGAAATGAAGCCGTTACTGTCATTGACCCTGTATTAAACCCCGATGGGCGTGAGCGCTATGTAACCTGGTACAAATCCTCCCGGGCAAATGTTCTGAATACCGATGCCAGCGACCTTGAACACGATGAGATATGGCCCGGCGGGCGCACCAATCACTACTGGTTTGACCTGAACCGCGACTGGACATGGCTGGTTCACCCCGAATCGCGCGGGCGCATTGCCCAATACAATGAGTGGATGCCGCAGGTTCACCTCGACCTTCACGAACAGGGTTTTAACGAAAATTACTTTACCATGCCGGGCACCACACCCCGAAACCTGCAGCTGCCTGATGATTATGAAGAGTGGAGCAACCAATTTGGTTTGGGAGTTATTGAAGAGTTTGACAAACACAACATCAGCTACGCCACTACCGAGGCGTTCGACTTTTTCTACCCCGGCTACGGATCGTCCTACCCGAGCCTGATGGGCGCCATTGGGATGCTTGCTGAGCAGGGCGGACACAGCCGAGGCGGCAGGGCCGTTGAAACTGAAGACGGTTACGTTTTAACACTGCAGCAGCGAATTTTTGACCACTATAAAAACAGTATTTCCACCGTTCGCACTGCCGTTGCCAACCGGCAGGAACTGCTAAGCTACTATGCGGAAGCGCTGAATCCGGAAAATTCCAAGGTGGACACAGAGGTATATGTTCTGCCCGACAGCCAAACCGATCACACCTATGAAGTGATTGATATTTTACTGAAACATGATATTGCCGTGGAGCGCGCGGATGAAAATTTCACTCTCAGAAACGGCATCGACTACCGCACGGGAACTTCATCAAACCGATCACTGAACGCCGGTGATTTCATTATCAAAAAAGATCAGCCCAAACATCTCTTCATTTCAACCCTTTTTGAGCCCGAAATGGCAATCGAAGACTCCGTGATGTACGATATGTCTGTCTGGTCGGTACCGATGGCGTACAACCTGGATGCTTACTACTCCGATTCGGCACCCTCCGTATCTGCAACTCTTCTCGAGGAATCTCCTGAGAGAAGGTCCGGCGTGGTGAATGCATCGGCCACCTATGCATTTGTGATAGACTGGACTCAGCCCGGAGCCCCAAAAGCGCTGGCTAAACTGTGGGAGAAGGGTTACAATGTACGATCTGCCGAAAAACTGTTCTCTAAGGGAGCACTCTCTTTTTCGCGCGGAACCCTGATCGTTCTGGCCGGAAGAAACTATGAAAAAAGGCCGCAGCTAAGCGACGATATGAAAGAAATTGCACAACAGGCCGGTGTGGTTATCCACGGGTTTAACACAGGCCGGATGGATTCGGGAATGGATCTCGCCTCCCGAAGCAGCAACGTACTGCACCAACCCAAAACTGCGCTGATTGTTGACCGCCCGTTCAACCCCTATACGGCAGGTCAAATCTGGTTTCAATTCGACCGGAACGTTGAGTTTGGTATTTCAAGGTTACGATCGTGGAGACTTGCCTCGCTTGATCTCAGTGAATACGATGTGCTGATACTGCCCGGTTTTTATGGCGGATCATCTCCGCTGAATGAACGGGAGCAGGAGATACTGAAAAACTGGGTAGAGGCCGGCGGTACGCTGGTGGCTACCGAACAGTCTGCATTTGCCATGACCAAAGACAACACGGAATTTACAAATGTGGAAATGGTTCAGGCTGATGGGGATTCGGCTGAGGAGGCGATAGACCCTGCGGCATTCACTCCCTATGAAGCCCGCCGCGACAGCTCGGGACTTCGCAGAATTCCCGGCGCAGCATTTCATTCACATCTGGACATCAGCAATCCACTCGCTTTCGGTGTGAAGGAACAGCTCTACAGCCTCACCTACACAACAGATCAGCTTAAGCCCTCAAGCAGCTACCAGGTTGTGGGGTATTATGATGATAATGCATCTGAGCTTCTTGCATCCGGGTATGCATCACAAGAAAACCTGCAAAAGGCAGCCGGAAATGCGTTTGCAGCTGTTGCGCCGATGGGCCGTGGAAATGTGGTTTTGATTACAGACAATACACAGTATCGAATGTTCTGGAGAGGCCCCGAACGCCTTTTGATAAATGCTGTAATGCTTGTGGGTGCAATGTAATCACAAGGGCTTCAGACACTTTCAGTTTTAACTATCGGTTTTTTTAGCAATATTCCTAATAAAGGGTTTCGGGCCCTATTTATTCTTATTCACCAAACAGGATTGCCATGAACCGATATAAAACTGAGGTAAAATGGAGCATCATATTTGTGATTGTAATGCTTCTCTGGATGGGGTTTGAACGACTGATTGGACTGCACGATGAGCATATTGCCAATCATGCCATATATACAAATTTCTTTGCAATTTTTGCCGTTGCTGTCTACGTATTTGCGCTGCGGGATAAAAAAAAGAGCCATTATGGGGGTAAAATGACCTGGAATCAGGGGTTCACGACCGCTCTCATTATCACGATTATTATAACCTTACTTACACCGCTGGTACAATGGATAACGCATACGATCATTACTCCCGATTTCTTTGAAAATATCAGAGCCTATTCAGTTGAACAAGGATTGATGACACAAGACGAGGCCGCGGGATACTTTACTTTATCCGCCTACATCGTTCAGAGCATAATCGGAGCATTAGGGATGGGAATCATCACTTCTGCAATCGTTGCCTTTTTTATCCGCACTAAAAATTCCTGACAAAACGATAAGCTTGCACATCATCGCCGTGTAAAATAAATATCATAATCATTATCTATGTGACTATCAGGCTGCCATATTCGTATTTTCAGTTTGCAAATAAAATAACCAGAACGAAAAACATTAGGATGGATAAGAAAGACAGCCAACATACAGCCGGTGAATCTGCCAGCGAAGGTAAATGCCCGTTTCACCACGGAGCGGCAAACGGAACAGCAGGGAGCGGCACCAAGATCAGAGACTGGTGGCCCAATAAACTTGATATTGATATTCTGAGACAGCATTCATCACTGTCCGACCCGATGGGAGAGGATTTTAACTATGCAGATGAATTTGAAAAGCTTGATTATGCGGCAGTAAAAGAGGATCTGAATAATTTAATGACCGATTCCCAGGAGTGGTGGCCTGCAGACTGGGGACACTACGGACCGCTATTTATCCGTATGGCGTGGCACAGCGCAGGAACCTATCGTGTTGCTGACGGCCGCGGCGGCGCTGCTACAGGTAATCAGCGATTCGCACCTGTCAACAGCTGGCCCGATAACGTAAGCCTCGATAAAGCGCGGCGCCTGCTGTGGCCCATCAAACAGAAATATGGGAAGAGCCTGTCATGGGCCGACCTTATGATCCTGGCCGGAAATGTTGCTTTGGAATCGATGGGTCTGGAAACATTCGGCTTTGGCGGCGGACGCGAAGACGTTTGGGAACCGGAAAGAGATATCAACTGGGGGCCTGAACACGAGTGGCTGGGTGATGAGCGCCATGATGAGGATGGAAATCTGCAGGGACGTCTTGCAGCCGATCACATGGGCCTGATCTACGTAAACCCTGAAGGCCCCAACGGCGAACCCGATCCCGTAAAATCGGCCAAATATATTCGTCAATCGTTCCGCAGAATGGCTATGAACGATGAAGAAACCGTGGCGCTGAACTGCGGCGGCCATACTTTTGGAAAAGTTCACGGCGCTGCACCTGAGGAGCACAACGGCCCCGATCCCGAGAAAGCACCTATGGAGATGATGGGCCTCGGCTGGAAAAACAGCTACGGAACCGGGAAAGGCCCCGACACCATCACCAGCGGCCTTGAAGGAGCCTGGACCAACAAACCCACACAATGGGATAACGGATTTTTCAAGAACCTGTTTGAGTATGAGTGGGAGTGTATAAAAGGTCCCGGCGGAAAATGGCAGTGGGAACCCAAAGATGGCACGGGTGACAACACTGTACCTGATGCTCATATCGAAGGAAAGAAAAATCCACCGATGATGCTCACGACCGACATCGCTATGATTGCCGATCCCGAGTACAGAAAAATCTCTGAGAAATTTTATAACGATCCGGAGTACTTCGCCGAAACGTTTGCCCGCGCATGGTTTAAACTGGTACACCGCGACATGGGGCCAAAATCACGATATCTCGGACCTGAAGTTCCCGAAGAGGACCTGATCTGGCAGGACCCCATTCCGGAAGTGGACCATGAGCTGGTTAACGATGCCGATATTGCTGATCTGAAAGGTAAAATTCTGGATGCCGGACTCACTGTTTCTGAACTGGTTTCAGCTGCATGGGCTTCAGCGTCAACCTACCGCGATTCGGATAAGCGCGGCGGTGCCAACGGTGCACGCGTTCGACTCGAACCACAGAAAAACTGGGAAATCAACAATCCCGGACAGCTCTCAAAAGTGCTTGATGCTCTCGAAGGTGTTCAGAACGCATTTAACAGTGCACAGACAGGAGGCAAAAAGGTTTCGATGGCTGACCTAATCGTTCTGGGCGGATGTGCTGCAATTGAGAAAGCAGCGAAGGATGCCGACCACGATATCACGGTTCCGTTTACACCGGGACGCGCTGATGCCACTGCCGAGCAGACTGAAATTGAGTCATTTGAGTGGATGAACCCTGAAGCCGACGGTTTCAGAAACTACTTTAAGCCGCACTCACGTCGCAATCAAACCGCAGAAGAGATGCTGGTCGACAAAGCCCAGCTTCTGTCGTTAACTGCGCCCGAAATGACCGTATTACTTGGCGGAATGAGGGTTCTGAACGCAAACTGGGACGGCTCAAGCCACGGTGTGTTTACCGACAAACCGGGAACCCTTACAAACGATTTCTTCCTTAACCTGCTCGATCTGAGTAATGAATGGAAGTCTGTTTCTGATGAAGGGGACCTTTTCGAAGGCCGCAACCGCGACACCGGCGAGGTAAACTGGACGGCGACCCGTGCAGATCTCATCTTCGGCTCCAACTCTGAACTGAGGGCGCTGGCCGAAGTGTACGGAAGTGCGGATTCTGAAGAGAAATTCCTCAACGACTTCGTAAAAGCGTGGGAAAAAGTGATGAACCTCGATCGGTTCGATCTGAAATAAGTTCAGTAACTTTTCTCAGTATAAAAATTCAGAAAGGCAGCCCCGATCAGATTCGGGGCTGCCTTTTTTTTGAAGAGCATTCTAGCGGTACCCCGGTTTATGTAAACAATAACCTGGTTACGTTCTTGAAATGCCTGATGAGTCCGGACTATTTCCAAATCTTCGGGGTGCTCAATACTCCTTTTTCATGAATCTCCCGATTTTAATAGCTTCTTCCAGCGCCGCTGACGGTGCCGGTAAAAGAGATGTGCAAACAGCCAAATGGCCGGAGTTAACCATCCGGCCTTTATCTCGATTTCGTCTGTATAACGTACTAATCCCGGCTCAACTTCCCGAAAGGAAAAGACGTGATTCCAGACTGTTGCAAGCTGTCCGCTCTCACGACTGATAATTCGATTCCTCTCCCTGTCTATCTTTACAAGCGTAATCGTATGCTCTCCTAACGGGATAAACTTCAGCAAATATAGTTTTAATGAATAGGGCCTGTTTACTTGCCATTCGGCTTCAAGATCCGCTTCGTTTTGCGGCACAAACCTCAGAATGGGTGAAGATACAAACTGCAAAGAAGATGGCTCAGCTACGTTTTGCCAAAGTTCATCTTCAGTGCAGTCGAATTGAGTGGATACCTTTACTTTCAATTTTTTTTCTAGGTTGTAGTGGTTAGAGACTTTCTGAATATTATGCAGTTTCCCGGCAAGATTAAACCCATTCCGTACCCTTCAAACAACCCTGAAATTCACAATATTCAGTTGCAAAAAACGACAAGGCTGGTTGTTCTTTGATGTAATTTAAAAAAAGATTATTCTTTTAAAGCCAACATTATCAAACCTAACAACCATGAATGCCTTAAAATACAATATCATTTGTCTTTCTGTTATGGTATTCTTTCTGCCCCGGGTATCTTCAGGTTTTCAGGTGGAAGACTTGCCGAATCAACCACAAAAATTATTCGACAGTGAAGAAACTTTAGAAATCAGGCTGGAAGGAGAGATTGAAACGCTTTTGGAAGATCGTGGAAACGACCCTTCTTTTCAGATCATGAAACTTCACGTGCAAAACACAAACGCAGAAGAATCGCTGAATCTGCGCGTAAAAGTCAGAGGTAATTTTCGGCGATTAAAAGAAAACTGCAAAACACCGCCTCTCAAGTTCAACTTTAAAAAACATATGGCCCCCGAGCAGTCACTCTTCGCGGGCCAACCGGAACTGAAGCTGGTGGTGCCCTGCCAGGGAGAGGAGTATGTGGTCCGCGAATATCTTACTTACAAATTGTACAATTTATTTACGGAGTATAGCTTCAATACCCGGCTGGTTCGGCTTACCTTTGATGACACTGAAAGGAATCAGATAACAGATCCGCAGTATGGTTTTTTAATTGAAGATAAGCACGTCCTGGCCGCCCGCAGCAAAGCATCACTTATAGAACGAGAAAACTTACGGCCGGAAATCGTACAGCAGGAGCATTTCCTGAGGATGAGCGTATTTGCCTATATGATCGGCAACACAGACTGGTCTGTTCAATTTTTGCACAATATGGAGATGCTTTTTCTGAACAGTGAAAAAATTTATGTAACAGTACCCTACGATTTTGATCTTGTTGGGCTCGTGTCGAGCCCATACGCGAGACCCGAACCGGCTTTAAAGCTGCGGTCGGTAAGAGACAGGGTATACAGGGGATATTGCATGGAAGATCTGAGTGCATTAAATCCAACATTTGCCCAGTTCCAGGAACTTAAACCTGAAGTTTACAGCATCATATCGGAAAACAACCTGCTCGATGAGAGCTATAAAATTTTTGCCACAGAATACCTGGATGATTTCTACGACACTCTGGACAATCCCAGAAAAGCTGAAAGAGAATTCAGCTATCCGTGTAAAAGCTACGGGACGGGTAAGGTTGTGATTAGCGGGATGCAGGATGGGTGATTTTCGGTTCTGTATGTACTCTTTTTTTGATACATTCAGTACCATATTCCTCTATCAGAGGAAATAACAACTCACAGACGTGGAATGACTTTTAAATTGAATTATATTGATTCAGTTACGGGCTTTTGAAATATATGGCAACGACTTTTTTATTATTCTACTAACTACTGGCCAAAACTATTATCGCAGAAAATAATCATATCCGGCTTCTTGCTGCCGTTATGTTTGCCGACATTGTGGGCTACACAAAAATGATGCAGCTGAACGAAGAAAATGCCAAATCTCAGCGCGACCATAAGCGCTCGGTGATTAACAAGTACCTGATGAAATACCACGGACAGGTAATGCAGTATTACGGAGACGGAACGCTCATTATGTTTGGCAGCGCCCTGGATGCTGTAAAATGCGCAAAAGATATTCAGCTTGAGCTGATGAAAGAACCGGAGGTTCCCATCCGAATCGGCATACACACCGGCGATGTGGTATATGATGACGAGGGAATCTATGGGGATGCCGTTAACGTAGCTTCCCGTATACAGTCACTTGGGAAGGCCGGCTCGGTAATGATTTCCGAAAATGTGTTTAATGAGATAAAGAATCATTCGGGTATTCTGGTGGAGTCGTTTGGAGTAAAGTCGCTAAAAAATATTTCCAAGCCGGTAAATATCTATTCTTTAGTCTATGAAGAAGCAGGCCGGTCTGATGGAAGCTCCGCTGACCAGGAGAATCAGCTGCAAAACGACGATGATTCTACCGGGAAAGATCTTGGATCTCTGAAGCGGGGGGTGTCCGACATGTTTCGCACATCCTATCGAAACCATATCGAGCTCAGTGCTATTGCAGACAATAAGTCAAATATCATGATCAGCATCAACGGGATTATCATCTCCATCATGATCGCCTCTGTCTCAAGCCAGCTCGCCTCCAACTCCTGGCTTCTTCTGCCAATCGCATCGCTGCTGATCACCTGTACGCTCTCCCTCATCTACTCCGTTTTAGCCGCACGGCCGCGTGTGAGTAATGAAAAGGTGACGCTTGATGATGTTCGTTCAAACCGCTCCAACATTCTCTTTTTCGGAAATTTTCATACCATGGAGCGAGAGGAGTACGTAACCGGGCTCGAAGAGCTAATGACCGACAGCGTAAGGCTATACAATACAATGGCCCGGGATTTACACGGCCTGGGACTTGTGCTCTCCAAGAAGTTTAAGCTTCTGCGGGTTGCCTACAATATTTTTATGGTGGGCCTCGCTATTACAGTGTGCAGTTTCTTGATCGCCTATCTGTTTGTTTAAGCCGGCTGTGCTTGCCTAATGCAGTAGATTCCTTTTTTAAACAGGAAAGAATGCGAAAGAACCAAGGCAAATAGTGCTATGCCATTTTACATCAGTATTGGCGTTATCTGAGGTGAGATTATATGGTTACCCAACGCTTAAGCAGCGAGTCTGGATTGTAGTTATAAACCATGTAACAGTTTCGCGTTTGTGCAGCCGTGCGTACCACGTGAAATTAAGACAAGAAACCGAAACCAGTCTGCATGCTCATTATTTGTACGCGAAGTAATACGCTTGTTAACCAACCTTGAGCGGATCATCCGGCAACATCTGTCTCTTGTGCCAAATGGTCAACATATCAATTTGTTTGGGTTTTAATTCATATACCAATCGATTATTCCCGTGTATTAACTCTCTAATTTCAGGACGACTAAACTCAGGGACAATCCTTCCACTTTCCGGCAGATCGCTTAATTTTTGGCAATGCCCGAATACACCTTCTGCCCATTTAATAGCGGTTGGTATATGATCCAGTGCAATATAATCGGTACACTCTTCAACTCTGGTTAAAAACCGAACCGTTAGAACTATTTCCATTTAGAAAGATGCTTTTCAATTCTTTCTCTTGTTTGATCCATAGTATATGTTTTGCCTTGCTCGACCTGTTGCTTGGCTTCGAGTAAATCCTCGAGCATCTCCAATTTTTTGGTAAAACGTTCATATTCTGATACATCCAACAAGACTGCAGCACTTTTACCATGTTGGGTAAGTATAATTGGTCGCTTCTCTTTTTTTAAGCGTTTTACAAAATCCGCAGACTTCTTTCGAAACTCGGAGAGAGGTTCAATGTCTTTTGAAATTGAAATATCCATATCAGTACTTTAAATGATTTCTTATGTACCAATAAGTACTTACTCCGATCTCGACTTACAATAATACGGTAGGTTGGTTAACACACATTTATATGGCATGAGTATCTGTTTTCTGTCCCATAAAAGGAGAAAGGCGATACTGCAGAATGCCTGCTATTTCACCTCTTCGAACATCTTGTAGTGAGTCTCTTCCATTCCCAGGCTCCTGTACGTTTTTTGGGCAATAGAATTCTCTTTTTCCACGTAGAGGCGGTAGCCACACACTCCCGGTTCGTCGTCACCCATCTGCTTAATGGCTTCGTACATGCGGCGGTATACACCCTGCCTTCTGTAACCGGGCCGAACATACACGCTTTGAATCCACCAGAAGAGGCCGTTTCTCCAGTCGCTCCACTCATAGGTAACCATAAGAGAGGCAACCGCCTTGCCCCGGTCTTCGGCCACCAGGTAGTGCCCATATTGGGGTTTTGCAAACAGGTTTCTTACACCCGGCTCAATTTCATTTCTTTTCAGTGTTTTGTTTTCCGTCTCCATCGCCATTTCAATGTTAAACTCTATAATGGCGTTGGCGTCGGCTTCGGTTGCTTTTCGGATGGTTATACTCTGGCTCATAGTTTATGATGATTTGATGATATCTTTTTATTTATCTCTGTTGGCTTTGCCCTAAATCAATATCGCTTACTGATCGGCGCCGTACCTCTTCAAAATATCCATTACCTTATCAACCGGCAACGCCTCCTGAACACGGCCATCATGCCCTTTCATGGTTTCTGCCATAAAAAGTGAGTTCAAAATAGCCTCCTCGGTCGCCTCCACAGCGGCAAGAAACAGCGGATTCACCGCGCTGTTTTCCAGCTCCGTAATCTCCCGCATCGGGCCGGAATCATCCAGGTTATTTCGTACTACGGGGTGGGTGGAAAACGCAATTACATAGTCGCCGCTGCCGTTTGAGGCGAACCCGCCAACCCTTGCAATCCCCATAAATGCCCGCTTGGCCAGCCGCTCCAGGTTTCTGGACGTCATCGGAGCGTCCGTTGCCACAATAATCATAACGGAACCGTCTATGTCGAAATCGTAACCGTTGTTTTCATCGGCTGCTCTAGTCGTTCTACTACTTAGAGTGGTTCCACCACCCTCATGATTCCCAGCCAGGTAGTGATTTCCCAGCTCCTCGCCCACTGGGGCCCCGTTTATCGTTAAAACACCGCCGAAATTCGACTGAACCAGCACGCCTACGGTATATCCCCCGCGGCTTTCCGGCAGTTTCCGGGATGATGTTCCGATACCGCCCTTAAATCCGAGCGCTCTTGTTCCGGTTCCCGCACCCACATTTCCTTCAGTAACAGGGCCGTTTACGGCTGTTTCAATCGCTTCATATACATCGTCCGTGTCAATGACCCGTGCCCGAATGTTGTTCAGCCAGCCATCATTGGTCTCGCCAATCACGGGGTTTACAGACCCTACATTCTCATTTCCGGGCCGATTCAAAACATAATCGGCCACGCCATGGGCAACATTAAAGATACTGAGGGTATTTGTGAGCGCAATCGGCGTCTCCAGTTCACCAAGCTCCCGGACCTGCGTAAAGCCCAGTGCCTTGCCAAAGCCGTTTCCAACATAGACCGCAGCCGGAACACGATCTCTGAATAGGTTTCCGCCGTGAGGAAGAACTGCGGTTACGCCGGTTCGAATACCTTCACCCTCAATAAGGGTTTTGTGCCCCACCATCACGCCGTCTACATCCGTAATGGCGTTCCACTCTCCCGTTGGAAGTATACCGGGGTTAATTCCCAGATCACGAACACGCTCCCGCTCCTGTGCATGTGCGGAGGTTGAGAACAGAAACAGAATAGCAGAGAGCCAAAACAGGCGGTTTTGCGGGTTCATAAATGAGTACACTTTGTTTGGATTGATGATGCAGAGAGACGCAAAATAATCATTCAATCTCAACAAGTATAGCGCTCTCTTTTTGCCACTGAAGCCACTGAGATTCCATTCATATAAAAAGAGTTTTTCAGCTTGTAAACTCTGGGTTGCAGCTCTCTCCGCGGCAGCACTCGTCCACGTTGATGCCGCAGGCTGCACACTGACCATGGCCGTGGACCCAAACCATGGGTGCCTGCTGCCCGCAGTAGAGGCACCGCCTTTGATTCGGATTTGTTTCGATCGGGTTATCCTTCGGTGAGTTCTCCATAGGCTGCTTCGATATTACGTGGAAGGGAGAGGAAATCGCTGGGGGCAACCACATCCGGAAACTCTTCAAAGCTCGTGGTTTCCATCAGCTCTTCAAGGGTTTTGCCGGCATCTATTCCATTTTGTGTAAATTCAAGAAGATGCGCTAAAAAGTCGCGCTTTGCCAGCAGATCTTCCCGCGTTCCGGAAACGCCAAAGTCCGGATTTCCGTGGCCAAAGATGAAGATGGTATCAGAATCTGCTTCCCCGGCAACCGTTTCAAGAAGAGTGATCCAGTTTTCAATAAGAGCACCGCCATTTCGGTCGATAAATGGGTACAGACGGTTAAATACGAGATCTCCCATGTGTGCCACGTTCGCATTTTCGAACCAGATTACAGAGTCGCCCCGGGTATGGGCTCTACCGTAATATTTGGCGTGAACGGTTTCGCCGGGCAGGTCCATTGCAAGATCATCACTGTAGGTTATAGACGCCACAGTTGGTGAATCACCATCGCGTGCGCCTGCGCGCTGCAGCTCCGGCACATTTTGATGGGCAATGATTCTGTAGCTGTTTTCTGCAAAAACCGCATTCCCGCCCGTATGGTCTCCATGGTGATGTGTGTTGAATAAGACTTTTTCCGGTCCGCCGCCAAAGCCACCAATTCCGTCAATAAATTTTGACGCGGGATCAGCATACTGCGAATCTATAGCCACGATTCCCTCCGGAGATGTGTACCAGCCAATGGTCCCGCCCTGCATGGAAAACATCCCCACGCCTCCCCGGAGTTCAGTAAATGGAGAATCCTGCGCGTAGCTTAGTTTCGGCAGCATCACGGCACCGGCCGATAGCATGGCAACATTTCGTAAAAAGTCTTTTCGTTTCATAAATGGTTGGGTTGGATTTGTTATTCGAAGTGATGTTCATCACGAATCAGCATTAGAATGGCCGCATGAGGAACGATGAGAAATTTTTCGTTTTCAAACTCAATTTCGTGAGCCCGGCTCTTCAGAAAAATGGCCAGATCGCCATCTTCGGCCTGCATGCCCATATACCTGGTCGGGTTCGACTGCTCTTTCCATGGCTCTTCCACATCCTGCGACGGAATAGGATAGCCCGGGCCTGTTTTAATAATATAACCGCTCTGTATTTCTTCCTTCTCTTTTACAGTGGAGGGGAGAACGAGCCCGCTTTTGGTCCGGGTTTCCATCTCTCTTGGCTTGATGAGAACCCTGTCGCCGATAATGATAAATTTATCAACAGAATTTAAATATTCCTGGATCATAGTTACTCTGCCTATTTCCAATGATTTTGTTTAACCTTAACCAAATGAATGTAATAAGAAGCTGAAAAACAAGGAACGCCAATTATTGTGTCTGAAGTTCCAGCGTATGTGCCATCAACCTATTCCAAATCAAATTCTTTCGAGCTATGAACGCATCAGCCCAAAACTTCCTACACCAACCCGGGGATATTGCAACCCACTTTATGGAGAGCTGGAACGTGAAAGATGCTAAAAGGCTGGCCTCTGTATTTGATGAAGATGCCGAATTTGTGAACGTAACGGGATTGTGGTGGCAAAACCGCACAGATATTGAAAAAGCACACGATTACGGCTTCAAAATCATTTTTCCTGATTCCGAACTCAGCCTGCTTGAAACACGAACAAAGCGGATTTCAGATTTCGCAGCAGTGGTTCATGCAAAGATGAAATTAACCGGGCAGTCCCCGAAGTCGAAACAGAAACCTTCGTTTCGGCGAACTCTATTTACGTTTGTTCTGCGCAAGCAAACAGGGGGGTGGACGTGCGCGTCGGCCCACAATACCGATATAGTGCCCGGTACCGAAACCAACATCATTGAAGGCGGCACGTTTAAATCGGTCTCTTATCGATAGAACAACAGTTAATATTCTGCTTCAGATAAAATAAATCTTTAACTAATTTGGTTTCATACTTACATCACAACGAAACCAGACGATATGCCAAATATTACTGTCAAAAACATTCCTGATTCTATCTACAAGAAGCTGAAACAGCAGGCCGCAGCTCAGCACCGAAGTATGAACAGTGAGATTATTGCCTGCCTGGAGCGGTCTGTGGAGCCTAAGCGCGTATCTCCAGACGAAATACTGCATCAGGCCCGATCCATGCGAAATAAAGTAAAAGGCAGCCTGTCTGCAACCGAAATTAATTCAGCAATTAATGAGGGAAGGCAATGATTGTTGTTGATACCAATATCATTGCGAACTTCTGGCTTCCATCAGAGCATACAGATCTCTGTGATCGTCTTTTTGAGCGTGACCCATACTGGATCGCACCCCTTTTATGGAAAAGTGAATTTCGAAATGTTGTTCTCCTGTATATGAGAAAAAAGCTACTTGGCCTGCCGGAAGCTTTGCAAATAACGGAAAAAGCCGAAAATCAGTTTAATGACAGGGAATTTCACGTCAACTCTATTCAGGTATTCGAGCTGGCTATTCGGTCGGGCTGTTCCTCTTACGATTCTGAATTCATTAGTCTTGCAGAAGATCTGGATGTTCAACTCATAACCATGGACGAACAACTTCTTCGGGCCTTCCCCGATCGAGCCGCTAAACCACAGGATATGCTTGATACATGAAATACCATACTATTTTGCCTTTTAACAGCAACCATTTCATATCACAACTCTACTCTTGGATTTTGGCGGGTCAGCACGTATAATCACACTGTAATTATAGTCTAACATTCGTTTTCTCATGAAAAAAACAGTCACTACCCTATTTAGTTTTATTCTATTGCTCCTTTTTTCTGATTCGCTGCTTGCCCAGATCGACCGTGAAGCGGGCATGCTGCACGCCACCAGATCTGAGGTAATTGGCCAGCACGGCATGGTTGCCACCAGCCAGCCGCTCGCCACACAGATTGGCCTCGACATTTTAAAACAGGGCGGCAACGCCATTGACGCCGCCATCGCTGCCAACGCTGCCACAGGGCTGATGGAGCCTACCGGCAATGGAATTGGCGGCGATCTTTTTGCCATAATCTGGCATGAAGAGAGCCGGCAGCTCTATGCTATTAACGCAAGCGGACGTTCTCCACTCAGCCTTTCGTACGATGATTTAATGGCCGAACTCGACGAAATCGGCGAGGATGGTATTCCACCTTACCACCTGCTCTCTGTTTCAGTACCCGGCGCAGTAGATGGCTGGTTTGAAATTCACGAACGTTTTGGTTCCCTGGATATGGGCACGATTTTGGCCAACCCGATTATGTATGCCGAGGAGGGGTTCCCTGTTTCTGAGGCAATCTCATCAGGATGGAGACGCAGCGCTACATTTTTGAGCCGGCAACCCGGTGCATTTGAAGAGACGTTTACCATTGACGGACGCGGGCCCGAAAAAGGAGAAATTTTCAAAAATCCCGATCTTGGCAATACATTCCGGCTGCTGGCAGAACAGGGGCGCGATGCTTTTTACAGAGGCGAAATTGCCGAAAAAATTGACGCCTGGATGAAAGAGAACAATGGCTACCTCCGCTACGAGGATTTCGACAATCACCAATCTGAATGGGTTGAGCCGGTTACCACAAACTATCGCGGATATGATGTGTATCAGATTGGAGGCAACCTGCAGGGAACGGCTGTTCTGCAAATGCTCAATATCCTGGAGGGCTTCGACCTCACAGCAATGGGTTTTGGCAGTGAAGAGCTGGTACACACGTTCGTTGAAACGAAAAAGCTGGTGTATGAAGACCGGGCTAAAAACTACGCCGATTCCGATTTCTACGATGTGCCGTACAAGGTACTTCTGTCTAAAGAGTACGCTGCAGAGCGCCGTGAGCTGATCGGCGAGCGGGCCATGCGCGATGTTTCCACGGGAGTAGATGTGCTTGAAGATGGGGATACCATCTATCTCACCACCGCCGATAAAGACGGCAACATGGTATCGCTGATTCAAAGTAATTTCAGGGGAATGGGAACCGGATTTGTGGTTCCCGGCACCGGGTTCAGCTTCCAGAACAGGGGAGAGCTCTTCTCGCTCGACCCCGACCACCCCAACGTGTATGAACCGGGGAAACGTCCCTTTCACACCATCATCCCCGGATTTGTGATGAAAGACGGCGAACCGATGTTCAGCTTTGGAAACATGGGTGGCGCGTATCAGCCCATTGGCCATGTGAGCATACTCACCAACATCATCGATTTTGGGATGAATATCCAGGAGGCGGGCGATGCCATGCGATGGGATCACTCCGGAAACTCCGAACCTACCGACAGTCTTGAAGAGACGCTGAACGGTACCGGTCAGGTCAGTCTCGAGTCGGGATACTCCTATGAGGTTATCAGAGGATTGCGATCAAGAGGCCACGACGTACAGGTTGGAAACAGCTTTTTTGGGCGCTACCAGGGAATCCTGAAAGACCACGAAAAAGGGGTCTATTTCGGCGCATCTGAGTCCCGGGTTGACGGGCAGGCGGCCGGCTACTAATTTCAGATCATTGTAAAACAGAAAACCCCAGATCCGGATGCATGCCAGATTTGGGGTTTTTATTTTCAGTTAAACTATACCTTCACGTTTGGCGGCGGTCAGTCCTGCTCATCAAAAACATCCCGGTACATATCACTCTCCGTTTCAAAAACTTTCCCGTCAAGATAGCGATAGTGATAGTCCAGTTTTTTAATCTTTGCCATATCCTCATCATCCAGGCTCAGTTCCGCACTTTTGAGGTTCTCCTCAATTCTGCCGGCATTGGTTGATTTTGGGATTACGATTGTATCCCGTTCAACAGCCCATTTAATCAGCACCTGGGCGGGAGTTGCATCGTGCTTATCAGCGATTTCATTAATTACCTCGTTTTCAAGAAGCGAGGGTTCATCATCCGTTTTCATGGAGTCGGGGCGGTCACTGCTTCCGAGCGGAGAGTATGCCGTAACCAGGATATTGTTTTCACTGCAGTATTCGAGCATATCATTCTGCTGCAGATAGGGATGCAGCTCAATCTGATTCATCTCCGGTGCGTGATCGGTTTTTGAGCTGAGATCTTTCAGTTTCTTTATACTGAAATTCGATACTCCTGCATGTTTAATCAGCCCCTCTTCTTTCGCTTCGAGCATGACTTTCCAGGTATCAATAATCGGCACTTTATCCAGCGAGAGAAAGTCGTCATCACTCTCCGGAAAACCTTCAAGTCCCGGTTTAAAGGCAACAGGCCAGTGAATGAGATAGAGATCCAGATAGTTGAGCTGAAGATCGGATAGCGACTGTTTGAGGGCGGGAATTACGTCTTGGGGTTTATGAGCCGTATTCCAAAGCTTGGATGTGATCCATACGTCTTCGCGTTTAATATCATACTCAGAAAAACTCTCCTGCAGTGCGGTACCGACTTCTTTTTCATTTCCATAAACAGCCGCACAGTCGACATGCCGGTATCCCACTTTAAGAGCTGTCTTTACCGCATCACCTACTTTGCCGGGATCAGATTTCCACGTACCCAGTCCAATGGCATCTATCTTGTCGTCATTTTTAAATGTTAGTTTTTTCATTGATATCTTTTCTTTTTAAAAGTTCGCTTGATTTCCATTCATATATACAATTGAATTTAACAGCTTTTCTGTTCCATTACAGATTAAATTCCTTGTAGCGACAACCTCTGAAAAGCATAAAAAAAGCCGATAACAGCGTTACCGGCTAAATCTAAACATCATACACTGGCCAGATTTAGTTATCAGCGATCATCGATACAGGTTTTCCATCCCTGTAGGCTCTCTCCTCGACCAAATTGCCTTCGGAATCCCAGAATTTGTGCACGCCTTCCGGCATCCCCATATCGTAGGTTTTCTCTTCAATTAAATTGCCGTTTTTATCCCATTTTTTGAAGGTACCGTGCCACTCATCATCTTTAAAATGGCTTATGGATGCCAATTCGCCGTTATCGTGCCAGCTCCTGCCCTCGCCCTCCATTTTTCCGTTTACTAGATATACTTTTGAATTAAGCTGACCATTTTCATGCCATATTAATGAGCTGTCCTGGTTACTAACGATAGAAGGTGTGCCATCAATGTACCAGGAATTTGCCGCCACAATATCCATCTCATCATCCATAACAAACTCAACGGCTTTTTTACCATTCTCGTGGTAGCTCGTTTGTACCAGGAACCCATCACGCTGCTCGTAAATCTGTGTTTTGGTGCCGTCATCGTTGGTATACGCTCCCTCATTAATTCGGCCTTCCTTAAATTCGATCCGGATCTCCGTAGAAGACTCACTTACTTCCGTCACATACTCTCCCTCTGCCGGGTCTCCCCACTCATCTACATACTGTTTTGAGTCGGGCATGACGTAGATCTCAGAAAAATACTCTGATACCTGATCTTCTTCCAGGTTTTCCGCTTTATCTGTACAACCCGCAGCTATCAGTAAAATGAACAGAAATAGAATGAATTTTTTCATAATTGGCTCTCCGTTTAGTTTGCTGAATTTAATGATACAGGTTTCCCATTTTCGTACGCTATCTCCTCAATCAAATTACCTTTCGCATCCCATTTTTTATGCACCCCAATTGGCAGTCCTTCCCTATATGTTTTTTCTTCTATCAGATGTCCATCTTCGTCCCACTTTCTGAACAGTCCATGCCATTCATCATTATCATACTCCCCTTCGAACGCAATTTCACCGTTTTCGTGCCAGCCTGTTCCCGCCCCTTCCATCTTCCCACTTACGGCAATGATTTTGGATTCAAGCTGCCCGTTCCTATACCAAATCACGGAGCTATCCGGATCCGAATAGGTCCATCTTGAACCATTGTCAAAAAAGGTTTCTGACCTCACAAGTTCAAAGGCGTCATCTGACACATTCACCATGCTTTTTGTGCCGGCATTCGTATAAATAGTTTGAGTCCAATTTCCGTTTTTCTTTTCGTACTCCATCACGATAGAGCCATCTTTGTGCCGAATTTCACCCTCAGAAATTCGGCCATTTTCAAAAATAAGACCGGCCTGCACTTCTTCCTCAGATTCCTCAGATGTGTATTCACCATCAATCGGTTCACCCCACTCATCAACGTATAGTCTCGATTCTGCGGCCAGGTAAATCGTCGGGAACAGCTCCGTAACCTGATCACTTCGCAGGTTCTCCGCCTTTTCCGCACAGCCCGCAGCCACAAACAGAACTAACAGAACTAACAGAAATAGAATGGATCTTTTCATAGTAGGCTCTCAATTTAACTTCAGTTTTATACATCTCTTTCTGAAGGATAATAGTAAAAATAGTATTAACCTGCACTTCATTATCAAGATCATCCTAAACAGTATCTTCGAAATAGAAAAAGTTTGCTTGGGAATAGCAGATTCTGCGGGCAGATAAATTGGGTTACCTATTTTTGTCTGCGGGTTTTTCAATCATTCCCCTGATCTCTTTTTTTAGGGAATTAAAGTCAATCGGCTTGGAGAAAAAGCCTTTGGCCCCGGAATTGATGGCTCTCTCAACGTTTTCGCTGTCGCCGTAAGCAGAAATCATGCATACTTTAATTTTTGGGTATTTTTCCCCGATGGTATCCAGCAGATCAAGTCCGGACATTCCCGGCATGTTAATATCAGAAAAGACGTAGATCACATCGGGCGGGTTGGCTGCTTCGAGAATCTCAAGAGCTTCATTACCCGAAAATGCAAACTGCATTTCGATCTCTTTCCGTTTTATCTCTTTTCTGAACTTTTGGCGAAAAAGCATCTCCACATCTTTTTCGTCATCCACCACCAAAAATTTCATCATAATTTATACCCTCATTTTTTGGGCAAAAGTATCTCTGCGATGGTTCCTTCATCATCAGGATCTTTTGAATTAATGGTTATTGTGCCTCCATGCGCACTTACAATATCATTTGTAATGGAAAGTCCGAGTCCTGTTCCCTCAGTTCCGCGTTTTGTTGTAAAAAAGGGCTGCATAATTTTATCCCGTATATTGTCCGGAATACCCGGGCCATTGTCTTCCACAATAATTTGCACCTTATGATCTGTCAGACGGGTTTTCACAATCAGTTTGGGATAGTATTTACCGTCTGACGCTGAAACTGTATTTACTTTCTCACGCATTGCATCGAATGCATTGTTGCAGAGATTAAGGATCACCCTTGAAAAATCTTCGCGCACCATCCTGATCTCTCCAACAGATTCATCCAGTTCAGTAATAATCTCAACATTAATCGGGTTGGGATTGGCCCGCATTCCGTGAAAGGCCAGGTTTACATACTCTTTAATCAGGGAGTTCAAATCCTCGGGCTCCATATCGCCCGTACCTCCCCTGCTATGCTGCAGCATCGACTTAACGATACCGTCTGCACGGCTTCCGTGCTCAAATATTTTGCGCTGATTGGCCTCGATATCTCCCAGCAGATCCCTGATCTCTTCCGCTTCTTCCTCGTTCTTTGGATCTATTTTTAATTTTTCAAACTCCTCTTTTACCTCTTCAATCAGCTCGATACTTAAGTCAGAAAAGTTATTTACGAAGTTCAGCGGATTTTTGATCTCGTGCGCAATACCGGCCGTAAGCTGACCCAGGCTTGCAAGTTTCTCCTGCTGAACCAGCTGCGTTTGGGCAGCTTTCAATTCGGTGTAGGCCTTTTCGATCTCTTTTGCCTGTGCCAGCTCTTTCTCGCGTGTTCGTTCACGCTCTTTACTGAGCACTCTCTTTTTCTGAACCCGATCTACCACTACAACTCCACCCGCAAAGAGAAGAATAAATGCGATGTAGGCAGGAAAGGTTTGCCACCAGGGCGGTGAAATTGAGATTTGCAGGGCGGCAATATCGCTTGAAAAAGAGCCAAACTGACGTGCTGCCTGCACTTCAAATGTGTAATCACCGGGGGGCAGATTAGCAAAGAATACACGCCGCTGAACACCCACCTCATTCCACTGGTCATCATACCCGAGAAGCCGGTATCGGTATCGTGTAAAAATGGGATCTTTATAGTTCAGCCCGATATAAGAAATGGAAATGTTATTGTCGCCGTGCTCAAACTCATACTCATCCCTTTCTTCGTAGAGAGTATTAAAAAGATCTGCTCCTGACCAAAGCTCCGTAATTTTTACCGACTGAATGTAGTCGTCCTGCTCCATCTCTTCAGGATTAAAGCGGGTAAACCCTCCATTTCCCGAGAACACAATATCACCGTTGGCTAGCTGCACGGGGTTCTTAAAAAAGTCGGGTTTATTGGCTGGGTCGGCTTCAAAGAAGTCTACAGAACCGCCTTCTGTTTTCATCCGCATTATACCTGTACTGCTGCCGAGCCATAAATCTCCGCTTTCATCCTCCAGGATACCCGGCTGAACGTCATCTACCGTACTCATGTAGGTTTGAAAATAGAATGAGTTCTGGTTATTTAGCACGTTCTGTTTTAGAATTCCATCATCAAAAACTCCCCAAAGCACACCGGGTTCTGTTTTAGATGCCTGAAGCGGTCGGAAATCGGTAAGCCCGTCCGGAGATTCCAGGTCTAAAATAGTGAACTCTCCGCTGGCCGTATCAAAACTAAACAGATCCCATTCTACATAGGGATAGAGTGAATTTACAGACTGCACATACACATTTCCGTCTGCATCCACATTGGGGTAGAGGCCTTGTGCTTCCCTGTTTTCAGGTTCGTTTTCGGGATTTGGAAAATACTCCACCTCTCTTGTTTCCTTGTCCACAACAAAGAGTCCGTCCGTGGCAGAGCCAACATAAATATGGGTATCCGTACCGGATATCCTGTCGAACTGATTTACTGCAAATGGCACGCGAATCCAGTCGAATCGTTCTGTTTCCCGGTTAAATTCCATCAGATCCCTGTCTAGCGTAATGATATAAACAAAATCATCGTCCACAATCAGGTCAATGAATTCGTTCTTTTTCACCATCAGCGGGTTAAATGGGTTCAGAAAAAAATTCTCTATTGCACCTCCGTCTGCAGGATGAAAAGCCAGCCCTTTGTGGGTGGCCAGCCATCCATTTCCCGAGCTGTCTTCTTTGTATACCTGAACAAAATTTGCCGGCTGGGACGCTCCCTGGTCAGCAGCTGCCCTCATAAAGCTGTAGCTCCAAGATTGTGAATAGACCAGAGTCAGGCCAAAATCCCGATAGCCAAACCAGAGATTGCCGTCCCTGTCGGAATAGATGGTTTGAACATTATCTTCGGAAAGACTTTTATCATCGGAAGCCGTTCCCGCTCTGTATGTTTTTACATCACCAGAAGAGGGCGTAAGGCGCAGTGCACCGATATTGTTTGTTCCGAGCCAGATGTTTCCCGATTCATCTTCAGTTACAGTTTGTACACTGCGGCCAATCATGCTGATTCTGCTGTTGCCCAGACGCGCCACTCTGCGGGGTGTTTCAGATCCGGTTTCCCACTGTGCCAGCCCGGCAGATGAGCCAATCCACAAGGTATTTTCACTGTCGAGCAGCATGGCTTGAATACTGCCGGAAAGAATATCCCGGGTATTGGAATCGGGTTCGGGAATTGAACTAAACGTTTCTGAATCGGGATCGAAAATGAACAAATTGGTTGAAGTTGCAACCCAAACCTTTCCGTCTTCAGCCAGTTCGAGAACTTTAATCTCTGCCGGTGTTTCATCTTCAGTTGGCAGGGGATAAAATGATGCCTGCAGTGTATCGGTCAACATCTCCTGTTTTGGCAGATAGTACAGCCCGTCCGTAGTTCCGACCCAGGTATCACCATTGTTTTCCTTAAGCAGATCGTTAACCAGCCTGATTTCCGGAACTGAATCGTCTACACTTACGGTAACGAACTCTCTTGTTGATGGTGTGAAAATATTCAGCCCGCTGGAACCCGACCAGATTCTGCCCTCGCCATCTTCCAGTAATGTTCGCACCGGACCACGCATAATAGTAGATGCCGTAGCCGGGTCGTTCCTGTAATTTGTAAATGAATACCCGTCGTAGCGATCGAGCCCTGCATTGGTTCCTACCCATATAAAGCCTTGCCTGTCCTGCAGAATATCATTAATCTGGCCATTCGAAAGACCGTCTCCCGTTGATACGTGTCTGTATGTTTCGCTACCCGACTGTGCCGAAGCCAAACCTGCAACCACAAGAAGCATCGAAAAAAGAACAAAGAGTCTCTTATAACTTTTATTTGGGTTACTCCCCATTTTTTTCTGTTTTAGCAGCTGTTAAAGAAGGCTGATGTTGGTAAATATTACGAACGGATCAATCCAAAACGGACCGATCATATCCCTTGTCATATCTACTGCTGAATGCATACCCCCGAAAAGCAGTAGAAAATCTTTACCAATATGATGAAAAAAATGAATTCTGCAAACGTACTATGGTAAATAATTTGTTATTAACCTCAATCATATAACAAACCGGAGGCAGAAACTAACCGTCTGTATCTAATCCGCTTCTTATCCACAAAAAATTATTCACTAATACAGAAACCAATGATTAAAACGGCCGTTGTTACCGGGGCAAACTCCGGAATTGGAAAAATAACTGCTTTAGAACTTGCAAAACAGAATTTCGAAGTGGTGATGGTTTGCCGAAACCGGGAAAAGGCCGGCCTGGCATTAAAGGACATTGAAAATGAGACCGGCAAAAAAAATCTTCACATTGAGATTTGCGATTTGAGCGTGATGGCAAACGTCGTGGAAACCGCAAATCGCATCAGAAAAAATTTTCCTTCAGTTAATATATTGGTAAACAACGCAGGGATTCTGCCTCAGAGCAGCAGGGAATCCACCAGTGAGGGATTGGAAGTTACGTTTGCAATAAATCATCTCGCCTATTTTTTGCTGACGAATAAGCTGTTGCCGGCGCTAAAAAAAACAGAGAGCGCCAGAATTATCAATGTAGCTTCTGAGGCCCACAGATCAGGGTCGTTCAATCCACGCGATTTGCAGCTCGAAAAAGGATACAGTGCGATGAAAGCCTACGGCAACTCAAAACTGTACAACATCATGTTCACGCGGCAGCTCCGCAGAGAGCTCAAAGGAAGTAACATCACTGCGTATTCACTGCATCCGGGAGTGGTAAATACAAACTTCGCTGCAAATAGCGACTCCTTTTTTGCCAAACTGTTTAACCTTGGGCGTTTCTTCATGCTTTCGCCCGAAAAAGGAGCTTCAACCACGATTTATCTGTGCACTGAACCGGGAATTGAGAACTTGAGCGGCGGCTATTTCAGCAAATCAAAGCCAATAGAGCCATCAAAAACAGCCCTTAATGACGATGCAGGCAGGCAGCTATGGGAGATGAGCCGGGAGCTGGCTTCAGCTGTAGTGGAGAATTGAGGTTCTGATAAAAAAATTGTTAATCAAAAAATAAACCGGTACAGACTTAACTCCATACCGGTTTTGAAATTACCTTTGTCTTATTCCGGCAGATTCAGGTCGATATCTTCGGGGTAGTGTCCGAGCAGGTGCTCTGCAAAATAATCCCACAACATGCGCTGAAAATAGTCGCTGTAGCGGCCAAATCCGTGGCGAGCTTCCGGGAATATCATCATATCGAAGCGCTTGCCTGCTTTCAGAAGAGCATCGGCCATGCGATAGGTGTTTGCGGGGTGTACGTTGTTATCCATTTCCCCGTGTACCAGGAGCAGTCGGCCCTGCAGCTTATCCGCCAGATCGGCGTTTGAGGGTATGTTCGACACAAAGGTGGTCTTCTCCTCTTTTACCTCCTCTCCGTCATCATTTGTAACCGTTACCGAGTCTGTTTCTGCATCCACGCCATGGTGAACTTCACCCCACCAGATATTATATACGTTATTGTCGTGGTTACCTGCTGATGAGACCGCTACCTTATAAAAGTCAGGATAAAACAGCAGGGCT
>Ga0081528_100190_pt1 | contig 44963 bp, 56 predicted proteins | sample HotLakmasection4_FD_71011 | JGI IMG/M metagenome (GOLD analysis project Ga0081528, IMG submission 71011) | Hypersaline microbial mat communities from Hot Lake, Washington, USA - Section #4 (SPADES assembly) (version 2) | ecosystem: Environmental > Aquatic > Non-marine Saline and Alkaline >...
AAAGTGGACGCGACAGGATTCGAACCCGTAACTCCTACGTGCAAGGTAGGCGTTTTCCCGTAACATTAAACTACGCATCTGCCCCAAAAGTGAACTCATCGGGGGCCCAACAAAAACTTACTTCGGTTGGGAACTCTTTTGGGGGGCGGGGGATCTTCAAAATACGCCACGAGTAGCCTGCTGGCTATCTTTGGCAAGTATGTATATAAATGGCTAACTTATTTAGCTTAAGATCGTACGGGGTTAAGCTTTATTTTAGAGAAAATAGGGCCAATTATAATATATCCCGGTGGCTGGATTCGAACCAACACCTTCGCCTAATGAGGGCTCTATGCTACCAATTACAATACACCGGAATAAAAAGTTGGGCGCGGCGGGACTCGAACCCACAACCTTCGGTTTAAAAGACCGCTGCTCTACCAATTGAGCTACGCGTAGGTGGGCCCAGCTGGACTCGAACCAGCAAAACTTCTTTATGAGAGAAGCGTTATAACCGATTTAACTATGGGCCCTTGGGTAGAGCGGGGATCGCACCCACGACCTCTGGTTTTTCAGACCAGCGCTCTACTGACTGAGCTACCTACCCAGAAAAAGAAAAAGAAAAAAACCTACAACAAAGATGGTGGGCCCGGGCAGGATCGAACTGCCGACTTCACCCTTATCAGAGGTGCACTCTACCAGCTGAGTTACGGGCTAATCTTTAGTTGTAAGCCTCAACTAACGTTTTATTCGTATGTAAGTAAAAAAAAAGAATTATAACAAGCTCCGCTTGACCTAAAGTACCAGGTGGGAACCTATAAGTAGGATCATAAATGACGTGAACAGAGACCGAAAAAAGCGCGCCGGCAATTCAAGCCAAAAAGTACCCCTTATTTAATAAAAATAAGTCAAACAGGTATTGCATGCGGGGCTGCGGAGTTTCTAATTCAGTATAAACTAAAGAGGTCAATTCATCAACTGAACGGGAGCCCGCCCAAACCTTATCTAAAATAGCAATCTTATTTCTTTTAGACCAATGATCCGGATAAACTTTGTAAAAATTATCAATAACCTGGTTTAGCTCCTCATAAGTTCAAACCCTACGTATTTGCAAAAATCTAGACTGATAAATAACATCTAACTTCTGAAGCGGAAAAAATATTTCAGTATAAATTGCGGTCATATAAGTAACGGAGAACAATATAATTAAAAAATTAAGTACCAAGGAAAAAAACATAAAAGACCGCAAGAAATACACAGAAATAATAGCCAAAAACGATAACAAAAAAATCAATAAGGCTGAAGTAAACAACACCAAAGACGGGCTAATGAAAACCGTTAAGCGGCATCGTTGGAGTGATGCAAACAACAACGCCGAATGGGTTACCAATAAAAACAGAGAAATTTTTAGGAATAAATTGTGGAATACGCGCAAATATTTGTTAATTTAATAGGGGGTGCCGATCGAGTAGTAAATATAATCGGCTACGCGGGGAGCAGTTGTAATATCCCGGAATTCTATTAAAAAAAGCATATGGTAATTATGAACAAAATTTTCGTGCTCCTTTTCCGGAAAGCCCAGCATATTTTCCTGGCACCTCTTAATTAAATGATCTATAATATGAATTTTTAATCGCCTAAAAGACCTATCCTCGCACTCCCACGCGGCTTTTAAAATATCAAGCCTATCTGCCTCAAAGTAAAGAAACCGTTTTGAATAACGATGAAAAATAAAATTTAAATAATCCTCCATCTGTGCATAAGTTAACGGCTCATCATCTACAGAATCGCAAAAAACAGAAAGGGAGTGCTGATGCTCTGTTAAATAAAGGCAACAAAAAATTAAAAGTAAAAGATAATAAAAAATAGATACTAAAAATTTTAAGTTAGAAGAAAACATAAGTAGGAATAAAGCACGTAAAAACCGCATTAGTTATAAGATCAGCAGCAAAACCAGCAGCGCGCGAGCTTCACGATTTTATTATCAATCATCATCGTCATCCTTTAAGGCCGCAATAAGCTTATAATTAGGATACATGATATAAAAATATTCAGCCATCCCATTAAGGGGGCCAAACAAAGTTACTTCAGGATGGAAAACATCCCTAAGTGGTATTTCTTGGACATTCCACCAACCCCCAGAAGTTTTTTCAACAAACGCAAGTTGTAAAAGAGACCGCCGGAAAAAACCGCGTCACACATGAAAAAAACTCGCGTCAGCATCCCTATCCTCGGTAAGAACGTCAACCAGCCTTACTAGTCGATAATTATCCTTGATAACAACAAAAGGGTATGGGAAGGGAGGGGATTTTTCCGATATTACAACCATAAAGGCCTTTATACCAGAAACATTAGTTACATAACTTAAAGAAGCCCAAACTTCGCGTATGTAAGGTTCCATACCGGCCAACATGCTAAAGTAATCCTTAAAGTTCTCTGAAGACCAAAGCGAAAAATACCCATTTTTATAATCGGCCTCACTAGAAGAAATGAACAAAGTTATAGCATAATTTTCAAGATACTTTGCATTATATGTAACCTCCTCTTTTATTAATTTAAAATAAAAAAAAATAGAAGAGTCTTCGTCTAAAACTATAGTATTAATATAAAAAATCTTCATTTAATTAAAGCAATAATCTACGGAAATAAACTGTTGCGGGCCCCCCCCACACGACACTGTGGAGGAACCCCGGCTTATACATGTAAAAAGCCTAAAAACTTTACTAATCAAACGCATAAATAAAAGTTTGGTTATGTTCATATATTAAACCCGGAATTTGTTACGAAGTCTTTTTTTCTCCTTAGTCCTTAAATTACCCGACTGGTAAACATACTTTTGGAGTTGGTATGAAACTGGTGGGGGGGATGGGGGACTTAATAAGTCCGTTTTACTAAATAGATGCATTTTTTTATAATTATAGAGTTTTGATTTTTTAAACTTAAAGTTGTAACTGGTAAGTACTGAAAGCTTGAAAAGGTTGGGAGAAAAAACAGGTAGAGTTAGGCGAACAAACTCATTGCCATAAAAATTTTGCAAAGTGAAATTTTTCGTTTTTTTATTAAAATTAGTACACAAACCTATAAAGGAAAAAATTCGCCTGAACTTTGATAATCTTTGTAGAAAATAAATCTTCACAACATCACCGGTTTTAAAAAATTGGATATTTGTATTATTATTGAAGGTTATCATTTCTTTTTTGAAATCGTAATATTCTAGTGTTAACTAGTAATCGCATACAATTGCCTGAAAGTGAAACTCCCCTTGAAATCCAATAACACAACCTAAAAATATTTATAGAAAACACCGAACTGCGCAAAGAATAAGTTCCGAGTTTTTCAATAACGTCCTTAGAGTGACTGCCGCGTGGTACTATACAGATTTCATAAATGGGAATTTTATGCTTGGGGCAATTTTTTCTAGGTGCTCTACGTAGAAGTTTAATTATTTTATCCATTTAGTAAAAAATCATTTTTGTAATTTTTAGAAACAAACTCCTTCAAAAGAAAAGTAAAATAGAAAAAAATAATTATAATGTCTACATTAAAAAAAATGAAAATAAAAACAAAACATATGTTCAAAAAAATAGAAACAAAATACGAAATATAAGTATTTATATCTGAAGTAAGGTATTTTTGCTGTGATCTGCCAAAAAATAAGCTAGAAAAAACCAACTTTTTGATAAAAAAAGCTTCAAAAAAACCTCTGTCAAAAGCCTTAAAAAGCACGTTATAAGCCAAATACATTACAAAACTAACTATATAATAATTAAAATAATCAAAAAATCATTTTTTATTAAAAAAATTTTTTCATCATATAAAAAATTTTATTAAAAATTTATGCTTCAATAAAATAACAAAATTTTCTTGAAAAAAAATAGTTCAATATAAATATGTCAAACTACCAGCAAGAACGAAAAGAAACGGTAAATTTTTTTTCATGGGCTCAATAAATTCTGCTTCGTAATAATAATTTAAAGTGGGGTGTGCAGGTAATGTTAAGTAATCGGCACCATAACCCAAAAAAAGATCATAAAACCAAAAACCAGAAAAAATACTCAAAAAAGATAAAACGGTCAGGGGTAAAAAAAATCTTCAATCTGATTCCGTTAAAGATTTCAAACTACTCTTTGTAAACCGGGCAGAACGAGAAAAAAAGGTCATATAAATTATTTTTGTTGAGTAATAAGAGGTAAAAAAAGCAGCTAATATAAGCAATCAATATACTAAATCAGAAACCTGGCTATTAAACACATAAGCTCAATTTATAATAAATTCCTTGGAATAGTACCCAGATAAAAATGGGAAACCAACTAGTGAAAAAGATCCAATCAACATAGTTATGTAAGTCAATGGTAAATAATTTACTAAAAGACCATACTTTCTTAAATCTTGTTCATCAGCAACAGCGTGAATCACGGATCCAGCACCTAAAAAAAGTAAAGCTTTAAAAAAAGCATGATTAAATAAATGAAAATACGCACCAACAAAGTTATACATACCACAAGCAGAAAGCATATAACCCAACTGACTACACGTAGAATAAGCTATAATTTTCTTTATATCGTTTTGGAATGCACCCACAGAAGAAGCAAAAAAGGCGGTTAAAGCACCCCAAAAAGATAACAAAAGCATAATATTGGGGGCATTTTCCAAAACAAACGCTATTCGTAATAATAGATAAATTCCAGCGGTTACCATAGTCGCTGCGTGCAGCAACGCAGAAACTGGAGTTGGGCCCTCCATAGCATCTGGCAATCAGGTGTGAAAACCCAACTGGGCAGACTTTCCAATAACCGCAAGAAAAAAAAAACAGCAGATAAATTCTTGCAGATTTAAGCTATATAAATCAAAAAAATTTAAATAAATATCATTCAAATAATAAGAAATAGCATTTAGTGTGCAAAAATCCAGAGTTTTAAAAAAGCTAAAAATTAAAAGAATAGCAAAATATAAACCAAAATCACCAAACCTATTTACTATCATTGCCTTCATAGCAGCTCTATTAGCCTCAGCTCTAGTATATCAAAAGTTTATTAGAAGATAGGAAGATAAACCGACGCCCTCTCACGCTAAAAAAAATTGCACTAAGGAACCAGAAATTACCATTAAACACATAAAAAAAGTAAATAAAGAAAGGAAAAAAAAAAAACGCAAAATTGAGGGATCCCCACTCATATAATTCCAAGCGTAAATGTGCACAAGAGTAGAAATAAAAATTACCAGGACTAACATTGTAACCGAAAGTTTATCAAATAATAAAACAAACGGCGCATATACAGAAAAAAAATCTATCCAATTAAAAATCAAAACCTCACACACAAAGCCACGATAAACTACCTCAAAAAACACAAAAACACTAACCAGAAAACATGAAATTAAAGAGAAAATAGAAATATTTATAGAAATTTCCGAACCCAAGGCTCGACCAAAAATTGGAGTAATTACAGCAACTAATAATAAAAAAAAAATTAAAGTATACATTTATAATAAATAGTTATTTTGTATATTAATTAAAAAATGCGCTAACATTTTTACTCAGAGTAATTTGGTTTAAAAAAGATACCCAACCAAATAAGATAAAAACCAAAAAAAAAAAAATAAAAATAAACAAAATAAATCAGTGTGTTAAAAGTTACACCAAAAAAACGGAAAACGGTATGTTTTCAAATAAAAAAAAATAAAAAAAAAAACGCCGCGCCCAATAAATAAGCTTCGTAGGTTAAAATAGTTTCATAGTAATTCCTATATTTAAAATAAAAAATCTTTGGTGATCACCAAAGAACGGAATCGGCTAACTGGTCGTGGTGCTTAAAAACATAATAAACAACCCATCATTTAACTAAATAACAAAACCGTAAAGTTCACCGCAGGCGTCAGTTATTTCTTATTTTAAATTTTATTTTTAAGTAAAAAAGTTTTAAAAAATTGCGCAGCATTAAAATTTTTTTATTAATCTTTTTTTTTTCACCTGCAAAGCAAGGCTTTGCTTTCTGCTAAGTATATTATAATTTATTAATAAAGAAATAATTAAAACCATAATCAAAAACAGTAAAATACCTAAAACTAAAAATTGAAATAAAAAATTCTCATAAAAAACTAACCCAATTACTTCAATATTTGTCTTATGATTAAAAACTTCAAACCAATTAGTATAGGGGGCTCGATAAATAAAAGTTTGTAACGCTTCCGCAGAATTAGACAACAAATCAAAAAAGCTAAAACCAAAAAGCGCAATTAATAGTTTTTTTGTTGTAAAAGAGTAAATATCCCGCTCTAATAACAAATCCTTAAAATCTAAAAACATAACAACGAATAAAAATACAATAGAAATAGCACCAGCATAAAGTATAAGAAAAAGAACACCCAAATAATCAGCACCAAAAAATATAAACAAAAAAGCGATTTCAAAAAAAAAAGTAATTAAATATAAAATAGCAACAACAGGATTTCTTGAAGTTATAGTCAAGTATAAACTTATGAAAATAAGAACAAAAAGAACAACAGAAACACTACAAGTAATTATAAGATTAAGTTTATTAGCTAACATAATTCTTTAAAAATATATAGTCATTTGTAAATGAATAATTTGTAGAACATAAATTTAAAGTTGGAGAAAGACGTAAAAGCGAATTCTTTTTATAAAAATTAACCACAGAAGAATGAAACAAAGTATTAGTTTTAAAATAATTACCAATTAAAGAAAAAGTTACAAAATTTACATTATCACAGGAAAATAATTGCAAATTTTCCCTCAGGATATCATTTACTTGCATAGAATTTTTAAACCCAAAAAATTTATAAATAGCCGCAACAATTTTTCAATCATCCTTAGTAGTGGCCAAGCTTAAATTATAATGACAAACTGTGTCAAAAAAATTAAAAGTGGACCCAGCATAAAGAGATTTTTTTTCATAATAAAATTTTGTAGGTAAAAGTAAATTCCTAGGATTTAGGTATTGTAAATTTGAAACAAAAACATCCTCTATATTATGAAGAAAATTTAATGAAAGTGGTTGAGACTTAGTTAACGGAAATGATTCTGGCTGACCCAAATTAAATTGTAAATTTGAAAACTCCTCCAGCTTAGTAGCAGGGCAATTTAACTCATTGGAACTTATCTCAGAAACAGACCCCGCAATTTTATTTTGAGTACAACCGTTAGTATTCAATAAATAAGTGATATTATTAAAAAACACAGAAGCATCCTGCTTTGTCAATAAAAAACGCTTTAAATAGGTATTAATGGCTGATGAAAAATGAACAAAGTTATAATTATAATTTGATAAAAACCCAATTAAATAAATATTATTTTCTGGGAAACAAAAAAGCTCACGAACCCTTAAATTCAACAAGGGAGATTCAAACCTTAAATTAGTAAATAACAAAAATAAATTTTTCTTGCTTTGTAAATAATTTTTTAAGTTATTTTGTGCATTAGATATACCATAAGAAAAACGAAAATCAATATTATGAATTAACGAAGTTTTGGCATAATTTAAAGAAATAAAAAAAAGTTTGGAGGCTAGAGTAGTTTCAAAATCAGAGTATGGGCCAAAATTTAGGCTATAATTACTAAGCGACAAATTTTTAAAATAAAATTTAAAAAGGAAATTTTTTAAAAAATAAAAAGTTGAAAACCATGATAAAGTATTTAATTTTTTAAAGGAAATCAAATAAATACTGTCTAATCTCTGTAAGGTGATCCCATCTAAGTAAAACCTAGTTAAATCAGAAATTCACTCATCATTTATTTTATTGTTTTTTAACGGTAGAACCCTCATAAGCTGTAAGCCACGAAAATCTAATTGTACTGAGGGCGCTAAAGCATCTACTATATCATTAGTATATAAATTTAGCAATTCCCAAGAACGGGCACGATAAGCATAGGGCTTTGAGGTTAAAGCCCCGACCGGACATAAATCAATAATATTGCCAGATAACTCACTTGTAATAAATCGTGAAACATAAGTGCTAATTTCAGATTGTAACCCGCGACCCAACAAACTCAAAGAGGGCTCCCCGGCTAAATCGTGCAAAAACCTAGTACACCGAGCACATTGAATGCAGCGGTTTAAAAAAGTTTTTATAAGGTACCCCACGTTCTTGTTTGGCAAAGTCCTCTTGTTCTCATAAAATCGGCCGCGGTCCGAACCAAAAACTAAAGATTGGTCCTGTAAATCACATTCACCACCCTGATCACAAATAGGACAATCAAGTGGATGATTTATTAAAAGATACTCCATAACGCCCTCACGAGCCCTTTTTACTACTTCAGTATTAGTAAAAATGGACATTCCAGAAGAAATCGTAATAGCACACGACGCGAGTGGTTTCAAAGAAGATTTTTCTTCGATCAAACACATTCTACAATTACCAGAAATCTTTAAAGATATATGATAACAAAACCTTGGTATATATATTTTTTTTTCAAGACAAGCCTGAAAAATTGTTAGCGGTTTTGTGAAACTAAATTCTTTATTATTTACTCTTAAAATAAAAGAAGGAGTGCTAATATAGTTCAATATGTTAACTGAAACGGATGCTCACCCATAAAATCATTGCGGTGACTATCATACCATCGCATGTACGCGACGTAAAAAAGTTGGTAACCCCGAACTATTTCCCAATATATATCAATAAAGGGATCAATTATTGGCCTGATCATTTTTATTAGTAAACTTTTTAATTGTGATTTAATTATATAATACGCCTCCTTTATTGTCATATAATAAATTCTGTGCTTAAAACGAGCTCAATCCTCTCTTACTTTTATTTTAAAAAAAAATCAAGGATTAGAGACATTAAAAATCCACCAAAGCCTAAAATCAATATATTTATCAAATAATTTACGGCGCATTTTTAATGTAATGCAATTACGTCGTTAATATAGATACAAACCAAACTAACAAAAATATAAGCCTGAATAGCCGAAACAGCAACCTCCAGTAAAAAAACTAAAAAAACTATTATTAAAGGAAATAAAAAAAAGAAAAAATAATTGTGGATAGTAAATGAAGCAAATTGCGAAAATATACCCATCAATGTATGACCAGCGAGCATATTTGCAAATAACCTAATTGCAAGACTAAAGGGCCTAATTGCAAAAGAGAAAATTTCTATTACTGTAATAAAATCTAGAAGAAATTTAGGAACACCAGTTGGTATAAAAAAAGAAAAGAAAGTTCCACCATAATTTAACAATCCTAATATTACAAGACTTAAAAAAATGCTAAAAGAGACGTAACCAGTTATTAGTATGTGACCCGTCAAAGAAACACCAAAAACATACAAACTAGTAAAATTCATTAAAAATATATAAACAAATAGAGTAACTATAAACGGAAAATACTTTAGGGCACGAGAAGAACCTATTTGTTGTTTAAAAATGCTTAATAAAATCTCGTAAAAACCTATAAAAAGTTTTTGTGATTTAGTAGGCAACAAGTGAGGAAAAAAAATAGCGTAATGGAAAAAAAAAAGAAAAATAACCAAACTAACAAGGTAAACCGTTCCACTACTAAAAGAAAGATCATAAAAAAAACTATAAAAATAGGTGAATATATTTAGTTCAAAATGCTCAAGAGGGCTAAAAATTTTGCTCATCTTCATCAGAAAATTATCTATCTATTTCACCAAATACAATATCTTGGGTACCTATTATGGTGACTAAATCAGCTATCATGTGATTTTTTGCCATAAAATCGAGTCCTTGCAGATGCAAAAATCCTGGAGCTTTTATTTTACAGCGGTACGGTATATTTGTACCATCAGATACCAAAAAGATGCCAAATTCGCCCTTAGGGGCCTCAACGCAAGAATAATTTTCCCCGCGGGGTAATGAATAACCCTCGCTAAAAAGTTTAAAATGATGAATCAGAGATTCCATAGAAAACTTCATATAAGCACGAGGGGGGGGAGTAATTTTATTATCTTGTATTTTTATTTTTTTTAAGTGAGGGCTTTCCAATTTTGACAAAACCTGCTCTATAATTTTTATACTTTCAAAAATTTCATATAACCTCACAAGGTATCTATCATAGCAATCACCGCGTGTACCAAAAGGTATAGAAAAATTAAATAATGTATAATTTTCATAAGGCTGGTTCTTGCGCAAATCCCATTGGATACCAGAACCGCGTAACATAGGTCCACTAAACCCATAAGCCAATGCTTGTTTATAACTAACGATTCCTATATCAGCCAACCTTTGCTTCCATATTCTAGATTCGTTTAATATATCTGCTATTTCTGATACTCTGGGTTTAAATTTTTTAATAAAAACGTATATATCAGACAACAACCCAGTCGGTACATCAGACATAACACCGCCAGGGCGGATATAATTAGCATGCATTCTAGCGCCGCTTGCCCGCTCGTAGAATTCCATAAGCTTCTCCCGCTCTTCAAAAGCCCAAAGGAACGGTGTCATCGCACCTACATCTAAAGCGTGAGTAGTAATAGCTAGTAAATGGTTTAATAATCGCGTCAACTCTACAAATAGTAGCCTTAAAAAGGAAGCCCGAAGAGGCATCTTAATTTTTAAAAAACCCTCCACTGCCAAAGAAAAGGCGTGCTCTTGAGCCATCATAGATACATAATCTAAACGATCAAAATAGGGTAAAGCTTGTGAATAAGTTTTATATTCAATCAACTTTTCCGTAGCGCGATGCAATAAACCAATATGCGCGTCGGATTTTTTTATGAGCTCACCGCGCAAGGTTACAATTAATCGTAACACCCCATGAGCTGCGGGGTGCTGTGGACCAAAATTCAAATTATAATTTTTTATATCGTACGAGTTTGGTATAACCCGGCTAGCCACTATAAACCAAAGAATAAGTATATCTTTTTATAAAACTAGTATAAAAAAAACCAAAAAAAAAAAAATGTATAATATCAAAGTTAGACATTGTAGTACAAACCAAAAATTGATGATTTGATTCGGGACGCAAACAACTAGGAACTTCTAAACAATTACGCACCGCGCTTTTGTTTATGTTTTTAAAAAAAATTAAAGTTTTATTTATAAAATTAATAAAAGAAGCGTAAACGTCAAAAAAACTAGATGTTTGTGCCCTTCACTGAATATCTAATGGCATTACTAATTTAAATAAAAGAATAAAAAAAATAAAAACCAACATAATAATTAAAACTCAATTAGAATTAGTTAAAATTATTAAGTTACCAAACACTAAACTAAAAACCAATAGTCGTCATGGATCATAATCCGAAAAGAAAAAAAATTTTATCTTCCCCAACTCTCTATACACAAACCCTTTTAAATAAATAAGTAAGATATTTTATCTGTAAAGACAAAGTTAAAGATTTGTGTGCCTTAAGGGCACCAAAATAACTATTTATATTATCTAGAAACTCCTTATAAAAACCACGAATTAGAAAAAATTTTATTAATTTTTTCAGTAAAGAAAAGGAGAGAAAAAAATAAAAGATAATAAAAAATAGTACTAGAAAGACAAAATTAGAATAGGCTAGATGGAAATCTAATTGAGGCATAAAAAATAATTAGATTAATTATAAATCCTTTTCTCATCCGCTTGAAAAATTAAAAAAACGAAGCTCTTGAGTTAGCTCTACCGGCTCATAAACAATATCACCCCGAGAATCATCATGCCTCAACTCGGTGTACCCTGTTAATGGAAAATCTTTTCTAAAGGGAAATCCCTTAAACCCATAATCAGTAAGTATTCGCCTAAGGTCATTATTATTAAAAAAAAATAAACCAAACAAATCCCAGCATTCCCGCTCCAATCACATTGAAGCGGGAAAAAGCTTTGTTATCGAAGGTAAAAAATTAATCTCATTAGTAAAAATATTTAACGCCAACCTAAAGCTATTAATCAAACTAAGCAACTGGTAAATAACCTTAAAACGTAAACTGCTACTGGGGTAATCAATTACTTGTATATCTAAAAGGGTTTGCATCCTAATAAAACCATTATTTTGTAAAAAGAACAAAACAAAGATAAGATCAAAACCCCGCACATAAAGATTCAAAAAATTTTTTTGTAAAAAAATATAAGAAAATCTAGATCGTAAAGCCTTAGATAAGAAAATTAGAAAATCTAGGTTTTTTTGTAGAAGGTTAAAAAAAAAATCTAATCTCATTCCAGGCCGCCTCTCAGCCACTCATAAAAATAAGCCAAAACCAGAAAAAAGAAAAAAAAAAACATTGAAAAAATAGCATAATAACTTAAAAAATCTAAAGTAACCACCCAAGGCATTAAAAAAGCTAACTCTAAATCAAAAATTAGAAACAAAATAGCTAATAAGTAATAACGAATCTCAAATTGAGGCATATAATTTTGGAACGGCTCAAAACCACACTCATAAGAAGAAATCTTCTCTTGGTAGTTTTGCTGGTACACTAAAACGGTGCTTAAGAGTGGTATTAAAATTGTTATTAGCATCACAAGTATACCAAAAAAAAGCAGAGCTATATACTCTAATAACATTTAATTAACCGTCCGTTCTTTTGTAGTCTTTTACGTTATAATATTTACACCATGGTTCTAGGGGGTTTTTTTCACCAAAATAAATATATCTAGCAAATTCCTCAACATCAACTATGGAATCAAACCTTTCAGCCATCGGTACTTCTCAATATTGTATAAAACGAGCACAAATCTCCTCTTTGTCCTCTCAATCTACAACACCATTTTTCCACAATTCAAAAATTGACACATCAGCAACAAAACTAAGATAACGAACGCGCAATTCATGAAGGCTTTTTGTGTTTTTTGAGGTAGCTTCAATAATTTCTGGTTTAACAACCTCAAGCGCAGGGTGAAAGGGGTAGAGCTTTAATCACAAATTATAATAATAATTTAGCTCTTCGTTATTCCGAGGATAGGGTTCGTAAGGGGGGACCAATTTCTCCTCCGCAGGTATCTCTTCTAATAAAATAACTTCAGAAGGAGACAAATAAAAAAAGAAGAAAATAAAAATAATTACTAAAAATTGTAATAAGTTATGAGTCAAATTCTTTTGGTAACCTAAGTGAGTTTGTGACATAAGTAGGTAAATTTAACGTAAATCTTCAACCCCTTAATGGGTCAGGTTTATTTAAAAAAATAAATTCAGCCGCATCTCTAACATCAACGATCTGGTCAAACCCGTTTTCTCGAAAAAAAGGCCCATAATAATCAACGTAGTGATCAACGAATATTTGTGGATCAACAATTTTTATATCATTTAACTCTAAAGCACGTACTTCCAACAAATACTCTTCTCGCGTAATTTCTAATAAGAAATTAAGATAACGAACCTTCAATTCATATAAAGTTCTAGAATTACCCCAAGTAGCAAAAAGGGCGTCAAATACCAAAGGTTTTGGAATGAAGGGGAAAGGCCTGAACTCAAATCATTTTTGATAATGAGCATAAAGCTCATTGTAAGTAAGTTCGGGCTCATTTGGCAAAGCTGGTATATTTTCTTCCATAAACAATAACGGTACTGTGGGATGGAAAAATAATACTATAAAGACGAGCGCAATAAGTAATAAAGCAAATCTGATGAGTAAGATGCGATTCTTTTTCACTTTAATTAAAAAGATAATAAAAAAATTTATAAAAAAACCAAACAAATTAGTAACAATTATAGAAAACAAGCTTGCTAATTTCATTTAAAAATATAGGCTAAATATCGTTTTCATGTTGTCTAAGTACAAATAAAGAATTATAATTAGCTCCGCCTGATTATACAAAATAGGATTGTGGAATCAGGGGCCATAAATCTCAAAAGTTCCATAAAACAACAAAGCGGAACCCGCCCAAGCTGCGCCATGCTTATAATACTCCCCAACTTTAGCCCTTAATCAATTTAAATAGGGGCGAGGTTCGTTTAATTTCTCGTGTAAAATAGCATTAAGTTCATCAAGGGAACGGGTATTTGCCCAAACTCTATCTAAAATTATACGCTTGTTTTCACTGGTAAAATTTCACTGATTTGGATGGTTTTTAAAAAAATCATCGGCGATTTGATTTAATTCGCTATAGGTTCAAATCCGCCTTATTTGTATAAAGTCAGCTTGGTAAATAATATCCAACTTCTGAAATGGAAAAAAAATCTCAGTAAAAATCCTGCTTGTGTAAACACTAAATAAAATAATTAAAAAATAAATTATCATAAACCCGACTGGGGTTTTAAAATATAAAGAAAAACTTATAAAAAAAATTAAGAAAAAAATTAAGAAAAAAAAAATATAAATATGCTGTTCAGTAATAAAAAAAGTTATCTTACAATACTTTGTTGAAATAGATATTAGGACAGATTGGATTACCAATGTTATTATAGATAGTTCTAATAATAATTTGTGTGCTATTCTCATTTTTTTTAATAAGGTGTACCGCGATTAAAATATGTATAATCAGCAACTCGACGAGCTGTTGTTATATTAGCAAATTCAGTCTGAAAAAGGGAACCATAACGATTAGCAAAAATTTCATATTCAGTATGGGGGATCCCCATTGCGTTCTCCCTGCATTTTTTTATTAAATGATCAATAATGTGTAACTTTAATTGTCTTAAACGCTTATCTTCACAATTCTTAGCAATTTCTAAAATTTCAAATTTATCCGTAGAATTAACAAGGTATTCGAGCTTATATTCCGCAAAAATATAATCTAAATAATCACACATTTGCTGGTAAGTTAGGGTTGAATCGTCGCGCAATTCACAAAAAACGATCAACAAATCCGGGAAGGAATTATACCCGAAAAAATAACACAAAAGTAAAAGATAATAAAAAATAGATACTAAAAATTTTAAGTTAGAAGAAAACATAAGTAATCTTTTTACTATAATACCCATCAATTTGATTAGGAATTTTTGTTTTAAAGCAGAAAACCGGTTAACTAGCATTTTTTTATAATCTTCTAATTTTTTTTGTTTTTGGTGGTATTCCATGAGATATGCGGGGTGCACTAATAATTTTCCTCAGCTTTATGCCATAGGTAGAAAAAGAATAAACAATTTGCTTACATTGATAAAATTTCAAAAAAGAGGGTTTAAAAAAAACCTCAATATTCTTAATTTTTTTTTTTTTTAACGATTTTACAACATACTTACACAACGCCATAATATTAAAAAATGCAGAACGAAGCTTTCTGTTACGCTTCTTTATAGTATTTTTTTGCAAACGTCCGCTAGAAATATTCAAGATAACCTCCCCCAAATGATTTGTTACAGTAAAATAAAAATTACTACGTTTTTTCTTGCACATTAAATAAAGTCGTTTTTTAAAATAAAGCTTTAAATCTATTGGGTGAGATCGCACTTTTTCATAAACTTGTAGGGGGTATCTTTTTCAATTGCCACGGGAACGCAACCTAAAACGTAATAAATTTTTTAAACGAAAAATAGGTTTAATAAGAGAAATAGGCTGTTTAAGGCCCCTACGCAAGAAAAAACGAGAAAATATACCATACTTGTGCTTAAAGCTGCGTAATTTTTTCTTGCGTATAAGCTTTAAAAAGTGGTAACTCTTGCCTATATGCATACGTCTCCTATAAATAGAGCGTTTAGAAAGCCATCGATTTTTTCCCCTGAATTTTCGCAATTTTAAAATTAATTGGATAAATTTAGCAGAAGTAATTGTTGGGGATAAAAGCTTAGGAAGGCTTATATGCTTTCTAAATTTTTTTAGCCTTACGATAAAAAGAAAAAAATTTGAAAAAAAAACCAGCCTAGAACGCCCCCTACCATAGCGCCGGAGCATGTGTAAAAAGGCCTTCTTTAAAATTTTCTTCTTTTTAGATCGAAACTTCCGAAAGTACTTCCTACAAGTTTTTCGGAAAGAATTGTTGTAAAAATTTTTCTTTTTTCGAAGTCGCTTATTCAACATATTAAGATAAAAGTTGAAAACATTAAACGACCTATAGGAAGAAAAATCTTTTTTAAAACTTGAGAGTAAGAATAGTTTACTTAAAGTGCCGCGCGCCTTCCTAAAATCTTTAACAAGCAAAAACTTTGCAAAGCGGCGGCGTTGTATAGAATAGGTAGCGATATCCAAAGACCTATAGAGTACCAATAATCTTAGAACAAGATTATTAGAATAAGTAGAAAAAAATTTTAGCTGATTAATACTGTCACCCTGCGGGGTCAAAAAAAAATTAGGTAAAACTGCAATGGCTTTGCACCTTAACAATAAATAAATATAAATAAATACGTGTGGAGTTCTATTTGACATTTCTTCTTTTTCTAGTCCTTGCATTAGTATGTGTTCGCTGCCCTCTTACCGGCATGCCTTTCCGCAAACGGAAATATCTATAATTACGTATTTTCCTTAACAAAGTCAAAGAAGAAAATTTAAGCAATTTCTGGTCTGAAAAGTGGGGACTTTTCTTCAAATTAAGCAGTAGTTTAAGCTTAATACTGTTTGTCAGGTTTTTAAAAAAAACAGAACCAAGTACGTTAATAAGTTTAAGGCTGTAAGCTTTTCCGAAAGATTCGTGCCGGTATGGAAAAAACTTTTCTACAGAACCCCGTTTAGGAGTATTTAACTTTCTTAACAATACCATGTTAGTAGATAGTGCCCTACGCCGCCGCCTACTACTCCTAAATTTTATATATTTTCTTGGTTGCATACAAAAAATTGTAAGGGCAGGCAGGTCTTTTGGTTTTTTTTTTTTTTGTATGCGGGACTTATACCTATTAAAAGTAAAATGTTTTTTTTTGTTAAAGTACCTAAATTTACGTTTTTGCTTGCCCATTCAATTATAACATTTGCTGCTTCTTACTGAGTTTTGTCTTTATTTTGCGTAGTCGTAATCTTCGAATAAATATAAACCTCCTCTTAACACGATAATCAAGGAAACCTTTCATTTTGTAAATATATGGTTTACGCAAACTTGAAAAAAAAGTGTAATCCTTAGTAAAATCATTTTTTTTTTGTGATAAAAAAATAAAATTTCTTCGCCTTGCGGGATATACCGTGGAAAACGGACTAAATTTGTATAGTATTCAATGTCTATCAGCGATGTAAGAAAACATTATACGTTTAGAGGAAAAAATTTTTCTCTTGTAACCCAAACCGGCAAATAAGACAACCCTAAATCAATTAATTCGTAAATATTGGTTATAAAACAACGAATAAGAAAAATTAGCTAACAAGTGTGACAGGGAGCTCTTTTTTTTAAAAAAAAAGAGCTTTTCAAAATTTAAAAACTTGGATAAAAAGTCGCAATAAATTAAATCAGGAGTGTTTGTAAAAAAAATATTCTTGCTAAATTTAGCTTTATTGTTTACGATAAAGCTAAATTGAGATATTAACTGCCCGCCCACAAAAGTAGTTTTAGTAAATTGCATTAATCTATGAAACCACAAAAGCAGGCTCCCCGCCGATTCCCAGCATAAAACATTCTACGTCAGTTAAAAATTCTCCCCTATTTTTTGAAGTATGCAGGATAAGGAAAGAGTTAGTTTTTATAAAAGATAAAACATTATAACCCTTTAGATGCTTTTTTCTAAAATACACACGCATAGATGGCTTTGAAACAAACTTCAAATTTCGGAGTACAGATTTATTCTCATAAAACTTTAGATGTACCTTCAAATAATGTTTATCTAAAACGGTAAAACCATATATATAGCCAAGCTCCTCCAAAATTTTACATAACTTTATAACCCTTTTATTATATTTCACCTCAATAGTGTTAGTCTTATTTTGTGCAGCCGATTTTAAAGTTCCAACAAAAGAAGATAGTATTGGCATTTATAATTATTGTGAAGAAAAAAAAAAACCGGTAGTTACACCTTTACTACAAAATTCAAAAAAAATATGACGAGAAATATGCAACGGCGCTACGGTGAAACGGGTTCTACCAGTAATAAGACAATAGGTATTTATTTTTGAATGCGGTTGGAAATTTTCGGACAAATATAATCCCATACAAAAACGTAAAGACGGAACCTTTTTCAAAGAACAAACTTTCACATACTTAGCTGCCATAATCTTACGCTCCCGCACGTGGTTAACACCCTTAATATACTTAATTAATTTGTACTTTAATCGCTTCATTTTTTATTTGAAAAATCAGAAAAAAGGTTTAACAATTCTTCAAGTAAAACATCCTTAAAAAAAGCATAAGAAGTTAAAGCTTTATCATCATAAGTTTTTAAATCAAAATCTAATATAAAATCAAAAAAAACTATACCCTTATTAAAATGTTGATTAGTGAAAAAGCTGCTAAGATAATGTAAATTCTTAAATGTCAAAACTAATGAAGTTTCCGTTTCTCTACAAGAAACAAACCCAACATCCAATTTATAATTAGAATTTAATAAACTTGAAACTTCGGTAAAAAAAGTCAAAAAACTAAGAAAACCTGAAAAATTACGCCCCTTTAATTTTGGTAAATTTTTATAATTTACGCCGAAATAAATATTCTTTCTTTTTCTAAACTTTATTGGATCAGCTTTTATGTTAAAAAAAAAAAACCGATCAAAGGCAGTTTTAGAGTTAAAAGTAAATAACAGGGCCTTTTTCATAATCAACAAGAGTTTAAGTAGATTTTTTCTACTTGAAAAATCATCAGTGTTAACAGCAGGATTAAACTTCAATGAAGAGCTAGTTTTAAAAACTTTTGGTTGGCTGGGGGAAATAACACCAATGTCTGCATAATGCAAACACGTGTTAATTGAAGAAGATGAATAAAACAAATTAGAGCAACCCACAAGGTCGCTGAAAAAATTCCGTCTAGAGTACGCCCTCACTAATAGCTGCAAATTTAGGGTACTTGCTGGTACGCAATTCAAAATAAGAAGGTCCAATTATCCTGTTAGCCAAAGGCAATCCTCAATTGCCTAAAATAGCTACAGCATTAGTACTGCCTTTAATAAAAATATTAAAGTTTCTTATTTTCTGATAAGCGTTTCGTATAATTATAGCTCGACGGACGGAGCCCTTTAAAATTTTCCTTTTTCTCCTATGCGTTATTTTCTTATTTAGTAGTATGGACTTTATGCTTATAACAACAGCATCCCCAACAGAACCTCTCTTGTTCTGTCCGAGTATTCGCACGCATAAGCCCATATATCCTCCTGAATTATCAGAAATTCTAACCATTGTTTGTACGTAAAGCATTAAAAGTTATCAATTTTTATGTGTTAATACCGCTCTAAAAGATAAACGAGAAATAATTTGCTTCACCAGGTTTTTAAATATAAAATAATTCTGATTTCTCTTTCTAAGCTTAAAAGTTAAAAAAAACTGACCGCGCCTTATAAAAGCGACTTTTTTCGAGACCGACCCCTTACCCTTCCCCATACGAACATCTTTAGGTTTTGAAGTTAAAGAGAAGTCTGGGAAAACCAAAAATTTGAAAGTTAAATAATCTTCTAATTCATACTTTTTTATAAATCACTTTATAATACGGGCAGAAGCTTTAAAAACAGAAAGCTCAACGTAGCTTGTTTGCAAAGAACGAATATATAAAAGTCCTGGTTTAACACAAAAGCGACCCTGGTTTGGGGAAAATTTAAACGAGGGCTTGTAATAAAAAGGGTGCTTTTTTTGTTTTTGTGTTAAAAACATAGTCTCAATATGTTTTTTGCGATTTTTTAACCTAGATGGGGGATTTTTTCTTTTTGTTACCCGTGGCATAATCAAAGTTTAGCAATACATCTACTATACTTCAATTGTATAGGTACAGAAGCAAATTCAACCATAGAAAACCTAGTCCCCATTTGGACACTACCAAATGTTTTTCAAAGAAAAGTTGCGCGATCTCTTCGCGTAAATCTGCCTGCAAGTAAAAATTTAAAGCCCTTTAGTTTCAATTTCTTCTGTCATTTTTTTAAAACCCGCAAAGTTGAATACAGTGTTTTTACAGCACTAAAATTCCTTTTAAAAAGCATTTTCTGAACAAAATTTAAAAGAGCCCTTGCGTTTGTATGGCGTCAACTAACTCCAAAAAAAAATACTCGAGCTATAACAGAAGCTTTAAAAAAATTCCTCTGCAATATTAGGGTTATTAATTTCTTATAAAATTCAAAAACCGGAACAAAATAAAAATAACAAAACAAATTCTTCATTAAAAAATAATAGCGACGCGCAAAAAGTTTTGTATAATTAGGCAAAAGTGTTGCTTTAGTAAACCGATTAAGTATGTATAGTCGCCGGTTAATCGGTTTTTTTTTGTTAAAATCGTGAGCTCGTGTTGTTATGTTTTTAGATGAAGCCCGAGTTATTAGGCTTGATCTTCTCCTAAAATTATCTCCCTTCTTAAATTTATTTTTCCTCCTATAGGGCTTGGAAAACCCCTTGGATACCCGTAACATCTTGTTGTGACCAATTGTTAAAGACTTAAAAATTAAGGATCAATATAACCTATACTTCACCAAAACAAACACCTCTCTATTGAAAAAAACGCACTTAAATCCAAGGTAATCTAATAATGTCTTCCTATTACTAGAAAGGTGAATTAATGAAAAGACGTGGTCTAAATAAGCAGTTAGGGCGTGAGAGGAGAGTGTTGTAAACGAATAAATTTTTTGGTTAGCATAAAACATGTTTGGTCAGTACTGTCTAAAATATAATCTTCAACCGTAAGGATTTACAAGGCAAGACATTTATCTTTTCTTTTTTTTTTTTCGTAAATGCAATGGAAACTTTCTTGTAAAGGAATATTCACCAAACTTTGTCCCCAAACGATGAATAGTGGGAACAACTTTCTTTAATTTTTTCCCACTATGAACCAAAAATTTTTTGTTTAGCATAAATTTGGTAATAATTGCTGCGCGGCTGATTGTTATAACAGGGCGGCTTTTAAAAATTAATTTTTTTTTAAAAAAGCTCTGAAAAAAGATCTTATGACTCAGCATCACCATTTTCTAACCTGACGAAGTTTTTCGATTTTTCGGCAGCAATCGCACAAAATTATAATTTGCCGCTGGGGGAGATTTTTTCCCCTTCCCACCACCATGTGGATGATCTACCGCATTTTGTGCTACTCCCCTAACCCAAGGTCTACACCCCAATTTACGAGAATCCCCGGCGGTAGTTTTTACAGTTAATTTCTTATGTTTTAAATTCGAAACTACACCAATAGAAGCTGCGCATTCTAAAGAAAGAGACTTCTTATGACCATTTTTAAAAATAATCAGGGCAGAAAAGCTATTCTTTTCTAAAATTTTAGCTCAATTCCCCGCTGCTCTTGCAAAAGCACCGCCGCCGCGGGGATGATTTTCCACATTATGTATCTTCACATTAAACGGTATGTGAGCAAGGAGCATCCTATAACCTAATTTTGGTTTATTAACATCAGAATTTAGTATTATATGACCGGGGCGAAGCCCCTTTGGAGCCAAAATATACGAAGCGATACCACATGAGTAAACAATCAACGCTAAATATGCAGAACCAGTTTTGTTAGTTTCCAAAGATCTTACAACAGCCGGAGAGTTTCAAACAAAGCCAGAATAGTCAACAAGTTTTGATTTAGACTTAAAAGCCGCGCCGCCCCTTCTGCGGACAGTTATACGCCCTAAAGTGTTACGTCCTCAAGATTTTTGAATTTTTTTTGCTAAATGCCGCAAATATGGTTTTGTACGTAATCACATTACCTCCGCCGCCTTAATTTAAGAAATCTAGCATTGCTTTTTGTCTCCAAAACCTGCTGTAAAGTTTTTTTATGAAATTTCTGAATATTGCTACCGGTATTTTGCATAAGTGAACGCAATTCTGTAGTCAGGCGGCTCTTTAAACCCCTTTCCTTTCTTTGCAACTGCGCCTTTTGTAATCACTTAGCTGCGCGGGAATGACGCTTTTTAGCAAAAACAGGAAGCGGTATTAGAATTGATCTTCTACCTAAATTATATTTTTTAAAAAAAAATCGGGGATAGGTCTTATCAAAAACTTTTTGCAAATAAGCATAAAGAAAAAGTTTTTTCTTTTGTTTTAATAAAACCTGTACCCAAGTACCCAAACTTGATTTAAACTTCCCACCTCTTGCAGTGTTACTAGCCAACTTACGCAAAAAAATATTTAAAGTGCGTAAATCTGCCGGTTTACTTTGCAATTTTAGGGGGGATGTTACCTTAAAGTAACGTTTTTTCTTTTTTTCAGTTAACATTAATATATGGTCATAAGCGAGAACACGTATAGGTTTTGTTAATTTAAAAAATCGCAATCAACGATTTTTCAATATACTCGAAAGAGTAAAAAGTTTTCTTTTTGTTTTTCGTAAAAAATGCTTTCTTAAAAATTTTCTTTTCCTATGATAAGAAAAAAGGGCCTTGCGTTTAGAAAATTTTTTAAAAAACCGCATAAAGTATAGCTCATAATTTATTAACAACAAAAATTTTTTAGGATAAAAAGAATCTAAATAAAAGGAAAAAATCAAATTTTTCAATAATAAAGCCCGCACCACAAAAACTGTTGCAGAAAGCAAGGGAAGAAAAAATGAACGATCATCTAAAAAGACTTTTCAAGCTCTTAAATAAGAAGCCCTAATATTATTACTAATCATTACCTATTCTTAAATGTTCTAATGATATACCATATTTAGACCTTGACTTCGTTCGTTGAAAATTCTCCTCTCAACTAAAATCTAGTTTGCCCTTAATCATAGTATACCGAACTCCAGGAAGATCGTTTGCCCTACCACCACGAACTAAAACGTGCGAGTAAGCCTGTAAATTATGACCCTGGCCAACTAATCTAGCTGTAATCATTAGTTTATTTGATAAACGAACACGAGCAACCTTCCGTCTGGCAGAGTTAGGTTTTTTTGGGCTAACTATTCTAAGTTTCACCACAACACCATGTTTTTGTGGACATCTTTGCAACCTACTAACAGAGCAATTATAAACTTTTTTCACTCTATTTCTACTAGCCTGATGTATTGACGCCATTATTAATTATGTTAAAAAGTTGTAACCTAAGTAATCACAGATTTAAATTTATCAAATTAAAAATAATTGCTTGAATAAAAAAAAAATAAGAATTAACAAAGGAAAAAGAAAATTGTAAAAAATTATTACACGTAGCCGAACCGCTATTTATTATCAAAAATCTAGAAAAAAATTTAATTATAGTGGGGCTTAATATTTTTTGGGCGCCAAAATTTATTTCATAAATATGAAATAAATTTTCCACAAAACTTCGAATTTTTCGCTTTGTTAACGACAAATTAGTTACTAAACCAGCCTCAACAGCTTTAAATTTTTTTGGTGATAGGTTGGGGGTGGTTGCGGTTAGTGGTGCGTATTTTAACCCCTTTTTTTTTAAGGGTAATGGATAAAAGTCAATCAAACAAGGAGAAAATATACTTTGGAAATCTATATCTTCATATACAGAATAGGGGGAGTCAGTAAAAAAATCATCAGAAACAAAAATATAAGGATAATAGTCTACTTGAGACCCAAAACGATAAAAAGCAATAAAATCTTCACGAGTTAGCTCAAATCTTGGTTGCTCTTTAGAAATAAAAGTTTCCGGAGAAGAAAATTTAGAGAATAAATCACGATTAAAATAAAAAAAATTTTGTAATTGTGTAAGAAAGTTCAGAAATACTACAAGAGTGTGCGAATTCCCAAACTCTAAGCGAATTGTGGAAAACCCTTCACGACGCAAATTATAACGAAAATTTGAGGAAAAACTCTTTAAAAGGGGGAACGTAAGTTTATGTAATAATTTCAGTTTAATATACAGACGCTTACTACTCAAAATAGAACTATTAACCTTATTAAACAATTTCAATTTTTTTCCTCTGTGTACGATCCCTAAAATTTATTTTTCGACCCAGCATCTTAGAACGAAAAGCATAAGAATAAACATAACCGGGTATAGTCTTACCCAAAATATCAAACTTTTCTTTATCAAATAACAAACCATACTCACTATCATTAAAAGAAGATTGAACAAAGAATTGAGAAAATAAAAAAAACTTGTTTAATTTTCTTCAAACAACGTTAACTAATAAATAAAAATCCTCAACCTTTTGAAAATTCAGAAGTTTATAAAAAAAAGGTAAAAAATACTTCTGACGGGGTAAAAAATGCTTTAACAACAGCTCAGAAGAAGAAGAAAAGAAACGAAAATAAGTACTAGTCTTAGTACCGCGTTTTCATAGAACTAAATTTACTACGGGTTGAAAAGAAAATAAAGTGCTAAGGGTAGAATCTGGCAAACTTTGATAGTATTCTAATAAAAAATTATCAAAAGAAGAAGAGTCCTCAACGTTTAGTTGATTATATATGGTACTTAATTTATGAAACTTCAGTTCTCCAGCGGTCAAAGATCCTTTTATATAAAATTTGTGAACAAATTTAGATCTTTGTAACAACATTATAAAAATGGGTGGTGGGGGCGGGGTAGGGAGGACTCGAACCCCCAACAACGATTTTGAAGATCGCCGTTTTACCATTAAACTACTACCCCGCCCCCACCCAACAATCCAAAAAATATATAATTAAAAAAAAATAGAAAAGTGTACTTAGTTAAAAAATTTTAAAAATGCTTCATTTTGGCCAACAGCCTACGTCACTGGGCGCGGCGTATTCTGTTTAACTTAAACTCATTCTGGTCTTCATACTTTATTATTTCCTTTTCCCAAAAGCGCAATATATCCTTAATAATTTTAGCTTTTTTTTTCAAACTGTACTCAAAATTTATATCAGTCGAAAAACGAAAGTTCGGATCTTTATTCAAATACTTAAAATAAAATTCAGCTGTCATATTTATAACAATGCTGGCGCGCTCTGGATCAAAAGACATAGTAGAAACATTTGTGAAATAACGAGCATTAGGTCACAAATATAATAATAAATAAAGAAGGATTCAAACAACATCTACAAAATGTCAATATCAAGCAGCAGCCTCAAAAGCAAAATGGTTATTTGAGGTAAAATGGCTAAGCCTTAATCTAAAAGCACAAACTATTAAAAATATAGTACCAACAATTACATGGAAACCATGAAACCCAGTTAACATGTAAAATATAGACCCATAAACACCATCATTCATCGAAAATCCACTATAAACATACTCCCTGGCCTGTAAAAAAATAAAATAAAGCCCAAAATAAATTGTTAGAAGCAAGGTTCTATAACAAGCACGATATAGTTCCTCACGTAAATAAGAGTGTGAAACAGTTAGAATAAAACCAGAAGTTAACAATATTGCAGTATTTAACAATGGAATTTTGTACGGATTTATTAAAACACCATGAGAATAGAAATTTAAATAAATCTTTGAATTATTTCAGAAGAGCGTACCTGGATTACCATAAATTTTACGCTTAAAAAAATAGTACACACTACGATTTGGTAAAGTATTCGCCGTGCCCCAGTTTTTTGGTTTTTTTCTAAATCTCCTCCTGTCGGAATCGTTTTGCTCTAATAAAACATCAAAATCAGAACTATCATAAATTAAGTTATCAACATCATGGTATTCACTAATCATAACAGGTGATTGAACCTTTAAATAAGACAAAAAATTCCTAGTGGGCGAATTTACATTTTCAGACATAAGATACAAAACTATACCCTGTGGGGGCCAAATTCCACCACCAAATATACTAGGAGTTAAAGAGTAATGAAAAAGAGCTCAGAAAAATCCGAAAAAAAACATAACCTCACTAACTAAAAACAAAACAAACCCAAGCCTTAAACAAGAATTAACTATCCTGGTGTGATAACCCATATAAACCCCCTCACGAATTATATCTCTAAATCAAAAAACGAAGGCGCTAGTTAAAGATATAACACCACATATCAACGGAATAGAGGTATAGCCGTGCATTCAGGACACCATACCAATAACAAATAAAAAAGCACACGCTGCACTATATATGGGTCAAGGGCTTGGTGAAACAACATGTAGCCTATGCTTCTGATGTCGGTTACTATCCAAGATATAACGAAAAATTCTTTTTTTCTTCTCGGACAGAGCATTATAGTATTTCTTGAAGCTCTTCCGCTGTTCTTTTAAGTTAGTTCGCTTGTATAAAATGATCAATGGGGCCTTATTTTTTGATAAGCTCATTTACCTTTTTTATACTCCTTACCGAGAAAACATGCTTTAACATTGGGAAACCCCCAGTATTACCAGAAGATACAGAGTTACGAATATTTGGAAAATACCAGAAAGGTTTAGTAACAACAGGTGGTCAACTTTTAAAAGAAAAAGTATATGATAACATATCCTTATTAATTTGAGTTATGTGCTCTTGTGTCTGCAAATAAGAAATAACTGGTTTCAAACTGCTACGAATAATATTTATTCTTGCTCTATAATAATCAACAAAATGTGGCATTAACGCTTCCTTTACCCGAAGCTCCATAAAAAACATAAAGTCAACAAAATGTAAAACTTTTATTTCTATTGGCATATAAGCATGGTTTACACCACATAATTCGCTACACTGACCCCAAGAAGTACCCTGCAACGGAACATTAAGAATTTGCTGATTTATCCTTCCAGGTACAGCGTCAACCTTCACCCCGTAAGATGGTATTGCCCAACTATGAATAACATCATTTGAAGTAATCAATAAACGAATAGGGGTCTTTGCAGGAATTACCAAACACTGATCTGTAGTTAACAACCTTAAAAACTTAGGGTCTTTAGCTATTATTAAATTAGCATCTACAGTTATTCTTCTAGGAATCCTTGATAAAATCTCCTTATCCTGAGCGGCTAAATTTAAATGAGAAATATTATTATTAAAAATTTTAGCCTTTGACTCATTTATAAATAATGCAATAGTATCTAAACTTCTTAATAACCCAGAATTATTATGCTTAATGTGACGTTTAAAGATGCTTACCAAATTAAAGTCATTATACTCATAAGTTCAGTACCACTGATTACCAATTACAGTGATATTAAAAATTGGGTCAACGTAAGATTCATTATAATAAAGCATAACTATAGACGGGTATGCAATTGCTACTAATATCAAAGCCGGGAAAACAACCCACAAAAACTCTAAAGTAGGCGCGTGTGTTACCTGATCTGTTAATGAATTTTTTATATCTTTCTTATAAAAATCCATATTTCTTATCTTTTGTTGTAGCATATTATACCGTATTCAGTTCAATAAAGCAGAAAAATAATTTGGAAAATCTCTCGAACTTAATAAACTAGAAAAATGCATTGGCTTCGGTAAATAATATGGTTTGAAATGAAAATAATAGTAAGTTCTAAAAAAAGATAAAAAAATGAAAATAAAAGTAAATACAATTATTGCCATCAAAAATGCCATAACATAATGATATAATATTATGATATTAAACATTTGTATGGTTTTAGGGTTTTTAAAAGTTATCGTATAGGGGTTTAAGTAGTCGTTTAAATAAACTCCGCCAATATACGACGTGAATAGTTCCTTAAAATTTAGTATAGTAAATGTAAAAATTATTAAAATTAGTAGTAAAATAAAGTTTAGAGGTTTTTTCATTTGTTTAAAAAATAAAAAAAACAACTGACAATACTACAATGAAAAAAAACGACAAGCTAAGCGGCAACACAAATTTTCAACCCAAACGCATAAGTTGATCATAACGATAACGCGGAACGGCTGAACGTATTATTAAAAAAAAATAATACACAAAGAGCAACTTAAAAATGTAAAAAAATAAAGAAATAGTTGAACAAGAAAAACCTACCCAGCCACCAAGAAATAAATGGTTAATCAAAAAAACCATCATTAAAATAGATGAGTATTCACCTAGAAAAAAAAACGCAAAAAAAGAAGAAGAGTGTTCAGTAAAGTAGCCAGCTACTAATTCGGATTCGGCTTCAGGCAAATCAAACGGGTGGCGGTTAGTTTCAGCTAAACTCGATAAAAGAAAAAGAAAAAACAACGGAGTAAGATAAAAAACAAACCAACCGTTCCTATCTTGAAATTCAACGATTTCTAGCAAACTAAGAGATTTTGGGTACAAAGCAATTGAAGAAATTATTACAGCTATAGAAATATCATAGGCTATAAGCTGAGCTGTAGAGCGCAAAGCACCCAAAAAACCATATCGGGACCCCGAAGACCAACCCGCCAATACTATTCCGTACACATGTAAAATAGAAGTACAAAAAATAAAAAATATAGCTATATTTACATCAACCAAAATAGCGGTATAAGAAAAAGGAATAAAGGCTCAAGCTACCAACGCAAAAAAAAGGGATATCAGCGGTGATAAAATAAAAACAAATAAACGAGCATTCCTTGGTAATATAGCTTCCTTTATTATAAGCTTTAGGGCATCCGCAAAGGGCTGAAGTATACCAATAGGGCCAACTACGTTGGGGCCCTTCCTATTTTGGGAAGCTGCAATTACTTTACGTTCAATTAAAGTCAAAAACGCAACAGACACTAAAACACCAACTAATATTAACAAACTAGAAAAAAAAATCAAAATAATAAAACTAAACATTTTTATACTCTATGACCTGTAATTTGACAATATATTTCCTTAGTAAGGGGTTTATCCTCCCAAACGATATCCCTTATATAATCTGAATTCTTATTGAAAAAAAATATAAGTAAGAAGTAAACAAAGTAGAATAAAGTCAATAACCTACCACATAACAAGTAAGGACTCTCAATTGGTTGACTACCCGTAAACCCCAACAAACAACACACTACAAAAAACATTCAAAATACCAAAACCTCATAATCATAATTTATTAATAATTTTGTAAAGTTATTTACAAAATTATGTAGCAAAAATTTTTTGTTTGATCAACTAAATAAAGATTCTATTTTATGTGAGAAATTTGCTTTTAAGTAAGGAAGAGAAAATAATATCATAATCGAAAAAAGTAATAAAATTATACCACCTATTTTTGAGGGAATAGAACGTAAAATAGCATAAAATATTAAAAAATATCACTCAGGAACAATGTGAGGGGGTGTCACAAGAGGATCAGCTGGTATATAATTATCAACGTGTAGCAAAAAATTAGGCGCAAACCCAACAAAAAAAAAGTAAAAGAAAAAAATTAAAGTCATATAATAAAAATCCTTTATTAAATAATAAGGAAAAAAACGAACCTTGTCCTGTACAACTTGCATTTGAAATTTATTATTACCCCCATGAACGTGCAAGAAAATAATATGCAAAACAACGCAAGCTAGTATAACAAATGGTAAAATAAAATGTAAACTGAAAAATCTAGTAAGGGTAAAACTATTTACTGAAAAGCCACCCCAAAGTCAATAAACTACTTCTTTCCCGTAATAAGGCACAGCTGAGAATAAATTAGTTATTACAGTAGCTGCTCAAAAACTCATCTGCCCTCAAGGCAACACATACCCAGTAAAGGCAGTTGCTATAAGTAAAACAAATATTACTACACCAATCAATCAAGTTTCTTTTCTTGAACCAAAATATGAAGAATAATATAGACTTCTAAGAATGTGTAAATAGACACACAAGAAAAAAAAAGAAGCGCCATTTGCGTGCAAATAACGCAACAATCAACCAAAATTAACGTCTCGCATTATTTGTTCAACGCTCAAAAAAGCAAAATCTGCGTGAGCAACATAATGCATAGAAAGTAAAAATCCGGTTAAAAGTTGTATAACAAGAAAAAAAAAAGAGGCAAAACCAAAATTTCACATAATTCCCAGATTAGTAAAAACCGGATAATCAAACAAATAACGTACAACAGTAGTAAATAAGCCAGAAAACTGATTAACTTCTTGCCTAACTAAAATCCTGAAATTACTAAGCATTTAAAATAAAAATATATCCAAACCAAACTAACAAAAAAATCCAGTAAAACTTAAAAAAAAAAAAATTACAGAGTAGAATATAAATAACCGCCGTAATACTCTAGTAATAAGTTTAAAGCTTCATAATTATATGAAGAAAAATAAGGAGCAAACCTTAACATATAAAGGTGCGGAGAAAACAAATAAGATTTTAAACCGTAGTCATATAAATTATCTAAAAATTTATTTACTAAAACAACGTTTTGCTCAAAAGTATCCAAATAACCATTTATAGCAGCAAAAAGTGCCACAACTTGCTTTTCTACAGAAACAGGGCTAAAGCGGCGTTGCTTTAACAGGTTTGTTAATAATTTACCCCTCTTTATTAAGTTTAATGTTTCATCGTCAAGATCGGAACCAAATTTAACGAAATCTTTTACCTCCCGATACTGCGCTAATTCTAGCTTTAACGGACCAGCTATTTTTTTCATCGAAGCAACCTGCGCGGCTGATCCAACCCGACTTACCGATAAACCAACGTTCACCGCCGGCAACGTGCCATCTATTACTAAATTTCTATCTAAAAAAATTTGACCATCAGTAATAGATATAACATTAGTAGGTATATAAGCTGTAACATCGCCAAACATTGTTTCAACAATAGGTAACGCTGTTAAAGAACCACCCCCATAAAAATCAGAAAGCTTAGCTGCGCGCTCTAAAAGTCTTGAGTGTAGATAAAAAACGTCACCCGGATAAGCCTCGCGCCCCGGAGGTCTTCTTAGCAAAAGTGATATCTGGCGATAAGCCATCGCGTGCTGACTTAAGTCATCATATATAATTAGGGCATGAGAGTGAGCCATAAAAAATTCCCCAATAGCACAACCAGAATAAGGAGCCAAATACTGCATTGCAGCGGTATCAGAAGCGGTAGCGGAAACTATTACAGTGTAATAAGAAGCACCAAATTCAGCTAGTTTATCATAAAAAGCTTTTACAGTAGATCTCTTTTGGCCTATAGCAACATAAATACAATATACAAAATTTTTTGTATTTTTTTCGTTCTCATATTTTTGGTTTAATATTGTATCAAAAGAAATGGAAGTCTTACCGGTACCTTTATCACCAATTATAAGCTCCCTCTGACCCCTACCAATTGGAATTAAACTATCAACTATTTTAACTCCAGTAAACATAGGCTCGGAAACCTTTTTTCGTTCAATTATACCCGGAGCTTTTATATTAACATTGGCAGTGTACTTAACATCTGTTATAGGCTGACCACCATCAACTGGGTTGCCTAACGGATCTACTATACGACCCAACATTTTTTTTGTAACAGGCACACTCAATCCAGTTCCTTGACCCACTACATAAAAACCTGCTTTAACCAATCTATCCTCCCCAAAAACTAATATATCTACAGTGTCCTTATTTAAATTACAAGTGAACCCGGCCAAGCCTGGTACGGCGGGGAAATAAACCATCTCTCCGTACGCAACCCCTGACATGCCCTTTGCACGTACAACCCCGTCTGCCACGGTTTCAACGTAACCTATTCTGCCCAATCTCTCGTTGGCGGCCCTTTTTTGGCTTAGCGTTTTTTCAGTTAACCGTTCAAGGAGTCTTAGGATGTCTTGGCTATTCGCTTTTTTTGACATCACTAATACTGCTTCTACTGAGTAACTGCCGATTTAACGCCAACAGATGGGCTAATCTGTTTTTATACAAGCCGGATTTAAAATAAATACAACCAGTTGCGATAGGGATCAGCTTTAAAGAAAAAACCTGCCTGGCGCCGCCTCGCCTCGAAGTTAAACAAAAAAACCTTAAAGGCGCATAAAAATGTTTAAAACTCGAACGGCGCATAAAAAAATTACAAATTTACTGAAAAAATAGTAACTGCTCCTTTGGTGCTTTGTTTAATAAATATTCAACAACGTCTGCCCTATAACCTCTGCGATAATTAATATAATTACAAATGGTTTGCAGGGCGGAATACTTTTGTATTATATGGTTGTTTCTAATCTGAAACCGTATTATAGCAACATCTAAAGTTAGATAGTAATTAAACGAACTAGCTATCATTTGAATAAAAATACCTACGCCCACAAATGATAAAAAAGAACCATAAGAAGAAAGTTGGTTTCAAAAATAATAAACATCAGGGTAGTCAGGTATTCTTCGAGGCATTCCATTTAAACCCAAAAAGTGCATCGGGAAAAATGTAATATTAACACCAATAAAAGTAATTATAAAATGAAGAAGTCCATAAAATTCGCTGTAAGCGCGACCAGTAACTTTTCAATACCAATAGTAAAAGCCAGCGAAAAAAGCAAAGGCTACTCCCATTGATAGAACATAATGAAAATGTGCAACTACATAATAAGTATCATGTAACGCAACGTCAAGCCCGGCGTTAGATAAAACTATACCTGTTATACCGCCTATAGTGAATAAAAATAAGAAGCCAACTGCAAAATAAAGGGGGGTCCTTCATCTTAAAACCCCGCCCCAAATTGTTGCTATTCAACTAAATATTTTTATGCCTGTAGGCACACCAATAACCATAGTCGCAGCCATAAAATAAGCTCGAGTATCTACATCCAAACCAACAGTATACATATGGTGTGCTCAAACAATAAATCCTAAAATACCTATAGAAACTATCGCAGAAACCATACCACCATAACCAAAAATTCTCTTGCCCGAAAAGGTAGATAATACGTGACTGATTATTCCAAAACCCGGTATAATTAAAATATAAACCTCTGGGTGACCAAAAAATCAGAACAGATGCTGGTAAAGTATAGGATCACCTCCCCCCGCAGGATCAAAAAAACTAGTATTAAAATTCCTGTCGGTCAATAACATCGTTATAGCTGCAGCTAGAACAGGTAATGATAATAATAATAAAAAAGCGGTTACAAATACAGACCAACAAAAAAGAGGTAATTTATAAAAATAAATATTTGTAGCACGAAGGTGTGTAATAGTAACAATAAAATTTATAGCACCCAGTAAAGAAGAAACCCCGGCTAAATGTAAACTAAAGATAGCTAAATCAACCGCTGGTCCTGGATGATACATTATATCACTAAGTGGTGGGTAAACAGTTCATCCCGTACCCGCCCCCATTTCTATCAAAGATGATAGCAATAAACACAAAAAGGCTGGTATTAGTAATCAAAAACTTAAATTATTTAAACGAGGGAACGCCATGTCAGGTGCACCGATCATTAAAGGCACAAATCAATTGCCAAAACCGCCAATCATAACTGGCATAACAAAAAAAAATATCATTATGAAAGCGTGAGCAGTAACAATGACATTATAAAGTTGAGAATCAAAATTTAAAACGCTAAAGGCGTTAGTTGATAATTCAGAACGTATAGCAACAGAAAAGGTAGTTCCCATAACACCGGCCAAACTACCAAATATCATATACAAAGTTCCTATATCTTTATGGTTAGTGGAGTACAGCCAACGATATATTCATGGTAGTGACAAATAGCCCTTGTCAAATAAACTATCTCTAAATTGTTCCCAGTTATTATTAATATTATCAAAAACGGCCCTAGCCCTTGTAAAAAAAACAGTAAACCTGGAAGTTGTAAGTAAATATAGTATTAAAAATATTACTCATCGATTTAGGAAGCTCTTTAAAGTATTAACAAATTGAAACTCTTGTCTTTCTAATATAAAAAGAAGTTTTCTCCCTAATCAGGATTGGCAAACAAAAGCGCTAAACCTTTTAAATTCAAAAATAAACTTCTTAATGTAATAATCAATAGCCAAGATATAGAAATGATTCATAAAACGCTCTCAGCGTCATTCCCACCATTCTTTTGAAAAAACTTTACGAACAGGAGGAGATCATTGTACTCTTATATAAGGTTTTTTTCGCACTTTCATTAATTTTTTTTTTATATAATTTTAAATATAGGGGTTTAACCCATACAGTTTTTTTGCTTTTTTTCCTTTTACTGACTCAAAAAAAAAAAAAGCACCAAAAAAAAAAAAAGTAGTAAAATTCAAGTGCTATCACCGGGTTCTGTATTCAAAAAACTAAGATTTTAACTTATTTAAACTGCGGATAAATATATTATCCAATTTTCTATATAATAGAATAGCAAGAGCAAGCCCAAGAGAAACCTCGGAACCGGCTATAGTAAGAGAAACTAAAGAGAATATGTAACCAAAAACGTCGTCAAGGTAAAGCGAACTTAATACAAAACCAATGTTTGAAGAAATGAAAGATATTTCTAATGATAAAATAATAAGGACTAGATTTTTTCGCCATAACAGAATTCCCAATAAACCCATAAGCAAAATAGTTAAGGGTAAAACTATAATAAAATGTTGCAAGAAACTGTTCATTAAAAAAAAACTATGGGCTAGAAAAAATTAAGTAAAAAGTATAATACTTGCCATAACTAAGGCAAGTAGTCCAATAGCTTCAGAAAGAGCAAAACCAAGAATTGCATAAGCAAAAAGTTGGTTTTTTACTTTTGGGTTGACAGAGTATGCGCGTAATAATGAACCGAAAACTAAACCAATACCAACTCCCGCTCCGATTAACCCGGAACAAGCAGCGCCGGCTCCAACTGCCTTTAATCCAATTAATAATTGTGTTGAGGTCATTTTTATTTATTTTTCTTAAGTATAATATATTAACGGAATACGAATGCGGGGGGCAACTACCCAACAATCTCCCCTACTAACCCCAAAAACAACTGATAAGGAAAAAAAAAGGGGGGGGGGCGAGAACCACATTTATTTTGAACCTGGCGAACCTTCCATTTCAAAAAACTGGAAGGTTTGTTCTGGGGGCCGGGGGGTGCCTCTTACTTAACCGAAAGTAAGCTGTTAATCTGATTTTAGTCGTCCTTTTTAGCTACAAATCCACCTTACCACCCAGTTTCCTCGTGCTAAAAACTAAATAGATCATGTAAGCTTTACAACAACCGTAAAAAAAAAAACGGCGCGGCAAGTAAGCTACTCTTGGCGATCCACAAAAACCAGAACTGTGATATTTAGTTTATGAAACTGGTATTTTCCGATAGGACATAATTTTTTGGCCCAACCAAATCCAAAATAAATGCGGGGGTAAGATAAAATATAAATAAAAAGCGCCCCACAAAATTAATTATTAAAAAATGTTTAAAAATTGACCCTTTATTTATATTGGCCCCCCTTAATAATAAAAATTTTTTTGGGTGAACAGTAGGAATCGAACCTACACCTTCAATGCCACAAATTGAAATTCTTCCATTAAACTATGCTCACCACTTCCTCCCCCACCCACCCGCCCCACCCCACCCAAATAACTTTTTAAATTAAAATTTACGGCGATACGTTATTGGCTGTAACTTAATAGTAGGATAATCATAATTTACGGGACGCTGAAACGGGTACTCATAGGAGAAGTACTGCTCATTAACAGTTAAATCGCGCCAGATATGAAATCGCATAGTTCGATAATCATAATCAAAAAAAGAAGGAATATTTACTAATAGCCTATACTTCCTTAAACGCTTTAAAAAATAACGAAAAACAAATTTTATAAAAGTTGGCTGAATAGAAATTGTATCAAGCATAACAACAGATTTGAAGGGATTGGTTGTCTTCAAACCATTTAGTAAAACAAATCCGAGTTTTATAGCGGTATAACAAAATTTTATATTTGGAAATAAATTTAGTCTAAAAAGCATATGCACCAGCATAGAAGACAAGCCATATTTATAATGTCAAGTAGAACGGCTATATTCAATTTTATATAAAAAACGACGAACAGTAGACAGTTTTTTAAAACAATAAAAATATTGTAACTTTAGTAAATCAACTCGTTTTTGTTGAATATAATTAAAATTTTTTACTCGGGGTAACCGCTTACCCAAATCAAAATACTGAGATTTGTTAAGAAAAAATAATCGACGGGGTAAATAATTTTTCATGCGCAATAGCCTATTAAGGCACCAAGAATTTATAAGAGAAGACCTATATTTTGTCTTTATTTTATAAGAGTAGTAATTCTTAAAAAGTAAAATAAAAAGAGTAGGTAACTTGACAGGTTTTTCATCCATTAAAAGAGTTGTTGCACCAAATGTTGGTTTAACAAAACGTGGATATCGCATAAAATTTGATTTCAATTCACGTATTATATCCCTCCTCAACCCAGCCTCGAAAAAAACCAACATCTGCTTAAAGGACTTATTGAATTTTCTTTTTGAGAAAGTTACCCCCCAAACATCAGAGTTTGTAGATTTTACTACACGATTTAAAATTTTATTACTCAATGAAAGCTTATTTTTTTTCATTTTTTCGTCGACTATAAACAGACTTATGCAAATGATTTCAGCCAGTTACAATAAATTTATTGTAATCTGATAACAAATTAAATTTACCACCGGTTTTTAAATAATAATTTACCCTAGCTCTGTTAATTTTTCTGATTTTTCAATTATTTGAGGTGGTGACGGCGCGCCTCTTCATCTTGGACTTCATAGATTTTAAAACTTTTTTGTAAAAAAACCGTTTTCTGACAAGGAACGCTTTATACAGAAGTTTTTTTATATATGAAAGGAAAAAACGTTTTGAGTAAGCAGACTTTGTGTTAGAGGGCACCCAATATGACAAAAAAGAAAGGTTTATAGTTGAATCAACAATTGTAAAAGTTGGTAGAAGTTTTTGTTTAGCCTCATCAACTATTGCCAGCGTTTTTGATGGCTCCGCCCCTAAAACTCAAATCGCCGCGGGCAGAAAAGGTATGTAATTAGACCTCTTCTTTAAGTTATGCGAACGAGAAACAATTTTAAAATTAGAAATTATGCCAGAAGGTCAATTATTAAGTAAATAGTAATGTGAGCTGAGCTGCAGTTCCTTCCTAAAATATTTAGGTATTTCAAAAGCTACAAAACAAATTTTCTGATTTGAAAGTGCTAAATTGAACAGGAATCTGGCCTGATATCTAAGTGTGCTCAGGGTTAAAGCGGGATTAATTATAGAAATACCCGAATACTCACCTAATATAGCCTTTCTGAAATTTTGGTGCAACAACCGCGCTTTAAAACCTAAATGCGTATAATTAGAAATTAAAAGGTTCTTAGAATAACGTATCAATAGATTTTCGAATTTTATAATCATTTATTTTTAAAAAATTAGACAAAGCAAATAATAAAAAAGGTCAAAAAAAAAAAGTACAGAAAAGTTAAAAAACAATATAACAATAGTCAAATATAACAAGATAGTTGCAGGGGGCTTAAAAAAAACCGTAAATCTATTAGTTGGCTGCAAAATAAGTTTAATTAAACGAACATAGTAAAAAAAGGATAAAGTACTTGCTAATAGGAAAAAAACTACCCATACAAAATTTAAAACTCTCGACATCTCTATAAAAATGGAAAACTTAATCAAAAATAACGCAGCTGGGGGTAAGCCGGCATTTATAAAAGAAAAAATAGATAAAACAGTTGCGATAGGCTTATTTTGATACTTAATATTAACTAAATCAGCAATATTTCGAATAGCCAAACCAGTAGTCCAGTCTTTCAAGGAGGAAAGCAAAATCATAAAAATTAGAGAATTTATTAAGTAAACAAAGATAAAAAATAAAAAGATTATTTTGAACTCCTGGCTTATATGTCAAAAGGGTATTGAAAAAAAGGAAATATTATAAATAGAAGTATAAATAAGGAATCTTCTTACTTTTATTTGGTATAATGCGCCTAAAGCGCCAAAAAGCAGGGAGGAAATTATTAAAATTTGTATAAAAATAGATACTAATGGGCTATTAAAACTGCTCACCATGTTAAATAATGTTATTACATAAACGATTTTAGCAAAAAGGTTTAAGAAAATTAATAGCGGATAACTCATACCATCGTAAACATCTAAAACCCAATAAAAAAAAAAACCTCCGCCAATTTTAGCAACTATACTCAAAGCAGTAATAAGACAACCAAGCTGATAAACTAGGTTGCCCATTAAATTAAGGTTGTTGTAGGAAAAAAGATCCAAATCAACTATTGAAGCTACACCAGTAGAAAAATAAATTAAAAAAAATCCAAAAGCTAAAAAAATAGAACTAATAGAGCCAAAAATAAAATATTTCACAGAAGCTTCTAAAGACCTTAAAGTCCGTTGTGAAGCCACCAAATAATAAACACACAGACCAAAAATTTCTAAAAAAATGAAAATATTAACAAAAGAATAAGAATTCAACAATAAATTTAAAGTAACAAGAGAAAAGACCAAAACTATTAAAAATTCATAGCTATAAAAAACAAAACTCTGTAGCTCTGCTCATAAATATAATAAATAAATTATAAAACAGAAGGTCAAGAATAATTTTATAGAAAAAATTAAATGGGTTGAATAAATGCCAAATAGTAAACAATAGGAAGCGGGTGTAAATAAAATTAAAAAAAAATAAAAAACTGTAAAAGCCAAACAAAAAAACCAACAAAACTCCATAACATTGTACGTTAATAATTCCGGCCTTCTTTTTGTAATAATTGTTAAAAAAAGGAGGAGGCTAAGTAACGCTAATATTATAAAAATTTCAGGTAGAAATAAAAAAAAAACTACTTTAAAACTAGCCATCTTTATCCCAACAACAACGGCTCCCTTAATCAGATAAATAAAAGATTCTCTAAGTTAAAGAGAAGTAAAGAAGGTTTTAAGCCGAAAAGAATCATAAGAACAAAAAATAACGAAGCTATAATAAACTCAACCTTGTTTAAATCTGCAAATCCGCTTAATTTACTATTGTTTAAATCACCAAAGCTTACTCTATTAAAAACTCAAATAGAGTAGGCTGATGTCAAAATTATACTAAAAGTGGTCAAGAATGCCACAAAAATATTTACCTCTGTAATACCAACTAATACTAAAAATTCGCCAATAAAATTACTAGAACCGGGGAAACTTAAATTTGCTAGAATAAAAAAAAACAAAAAAATAATAAAAAGGGGCATAACCGAAACTAATCCACTATAATCCAAAATGCTCCTTGTTTTGTATCTATCGTATATAATCCCTACAAAAAAAAATAAGGCGCTAGCCACAATCCCGTGACTAAACATTATAAAAATTGAACCAGAAATACCATAAATATTTAATGAAAAAAGTCCTAATATAACAAAACCCATATGAGCTATCGAGGAATAAGCTATTAACTTCTTTAAATCAATCTGGCGCAAGGCTATTAAGGAGGCATGGTAAATACTCAACAAAGAAAGGAAGAAAACTAATGGTTGTAAATCTAATGTTATATTACTTAAAAGGGGAAACATAAAACGCAACATACCAAAAGTGCCAATCTTTAGAAGCAAGCCAGCCAATATTATTGAACCAGAGGTTGGAGCTTCGACGTGAGCCTCGGGCAATCAAGTATGTAATGGAACTAGGGGGACCTTAAAAGAAAAACCTACAAAAAATAATAGCCAAAGTATTAATTGGGTAGGTTTATCTAAGGTAGTTACCAAAAGAGTAGGTAAAAATAACGTATTAGTTTTAAAAAACAAGAATAATAACCCCAACAAAAGGAAAAAAGATCCAACTGCAGTATAAAAAAAAAATAAATAAGCCGCGTGCACCTTACGTTGTCGTGATCCCCACAACAAAATAAGTAAAAACATAGGCACTAAAGAAATTTCAAAAAAAATATAGAAAAGCAGCAAATTAATACTAGTAAAGGTGTGTAGCAAGGAAAATTGTAAAAGTCACAAAATAAGTAAATATAGGTTTGAGTTATAGGTTGGATTTTTTCAATTTACCAACAAACAAATTAAAGTTAAGAAAACCGTAAGAAAAGCAAAAACAGAAGTTAAATTATCAAGGGAAAATACGACAGGAAAGCCGGCAAGGATATAACCTAAATACCCACCACTATCCCCAAAAAAAAAGAAATTTTTTATAGATAAAAGAAAACTAAATTCAAGGTGCAGAATAAAAAACAAAAAAAAAATAGCAGAAAGGAGCAAAGAAATAAAGAACGAAAAATACCTTTTTATGTTATTTGAAATAGGGAGTAACAAGCATCCCAAATTAAAAAATAATAATGTTTCTATTGTATATCAGAGCATTTTTTTTTTAATATAATAAATTTTTTTGGGGTTAACCAAAAAGAAAGCGAAATTTTCCACCCGCTCTAAAAGATAAAATAAAGAGCTATATTTCGCGTAAAATAAGTAAAAATTTTTTTGCTCGTCGCCTAGTTTTTAAAATAAAATTTTTAAAAAAAATAGTAAAAAGTACAGTTTTTTTGTAATGTTTCCCACAACGCAATTTTTACAATTTGCGGCGAGTACTATTTACCGTTATAATAAAACTTTAAATTACACAAAAAAAATTAAAGCCTTCCCCACCAAAAATTGTACATAAAAGGGGTATATTTTATTATTCTAAAAAGTTATATGGTATAATTAGTATTGTTAACCAAACCATTACTGAAAAAAATTAGAAAACCTATTTTATGTTCTTATCTAAAACATTTGTTTGAAAATTATATGGAAGGGCCTTTCTCAATACCAAATAACAATTGATACCGGCACTTATATTTAGCTTACCGGCCTGCTGCGGGCACAACAACCGAAGCACCATAGATATACGCTTTCACATTCCTTTCGTATTAGCGAAACTTTTCCCAAATTTTCTTGTAGTTAGTAGATAGGATCCGAACTGTTTCACAACGTTCTAAACCCAACTCACGTACCATTTTAATGGGCGAACAGCCCAACCCTTGGAGCCCTCTTCGTCTCCAGGATATGATGAGTCGACATCGAGGTGCCAAACAGATTCATCGATATGGGCTCTCAAAATCTATTAGCCTGTTATCCCTTGCGTATCTTTTATCCGTTGAGCAGTAGCTTTACCATAAAAAACTACTGGATCATTAAGACCAACTTTCGTTTCTGCGCGGGCTGTAACCCTAGCAGTCAAGCAAGTAATTGCTTTTACGCTTTTGGTGAAAGTCTTTTGCAGTTCACACTTACTTACCTTTTGTACACCTCCGTTACTTTTTAGAAGGCGGCCGCCCCAGCCAAACTTACCAGTTTCCGGGTTCCAACAAAATGGATTGAAGTTAGTTTTGGGGGGGTTAAGGCTACTCTTCCACCGCTGCTTTAACAAATTTATAAATAAATGTGTCATAAGCTTCATAGCTAACTATACAGAAACACCCCAAAATCACCAGAAAAATAAAGTAAAGATGCAAAGGGTCTTTCCGTCTTACTAACAATATTTTGTATCTTCACAAAAACTTCAATTTCACCAAGAATGCACTGGAGACAGTAGAGCAGTCGTTACACCATTCATGCGGGTCGGAACTTACCCGACAAGGAATTTCGCTACCTTAAGACCGTTATAGTTACAGCCGCCGTTTACTGCTGATTATGAAATTAGCAAATACCAATAACATTTATTTCACAGCACCGGGCAGGTGTCAGACCTTATACCTCATATTTCTATTTTGCAAAGTCCTGTGTTTTTAGTAAACAGTCGCCGCTCTCTATTCTGTTACACCCAATTAAGATTTCTCAAAACAGGTACCCCTTCTCCAAAGTTACAGGGTTAATTTGCCGAGTTCCTTCAGTGCACTAAACTTGAAACCTTGGTATACTCTACCAGCCCACCTGAGTCGGTTTTTGATACGGTCCAAACAGAAACTTTATATGGTAAATCCAAATAAAAAATCTGAGCAGTTTTTTGTATTTCTAGTTACCCAAACATTAGCGATGCTCATCCCAAAAATTCGCTATACACAAAAAATATAAAGCGTTTAGCAATCACAAAAGTATGAGGATAAAATAAAAAACGAACTTGATTATTAACAAACTTACCCATCATCCATTACACTCGTGGAGGATTTAGGGGCCGGATAAACCTGCATCGATAAACGTAGCACAGGAAATCTTAGGCTTACGGTCGGGTGGATTCTCACCACACTTCACGCTACTCATGTCAGCAGTATCAAATTAATTTCTAGCAAAGTCCTTTCGGAAAATGCAAAAAGAAAAAGAAAAATATAAAAAGCTCTGCTACCAAAAATACGCGGATTTAATAAAATCCTGCGGTATTTATTTACCTAGCTTCGATCTTTAGCTTATTTCTAACATTTGTGGATGTTATTCTCTATTCATACGACTAGTGAGCTGTTACGCTTTCTTTAAAGGATGGCTGCCTCTAAGCCAACTTCCTAATTAAAAAGAAAATAAACCCTTTCTCAAACTTAGCTTGATTAAAAAAGCAATGAATCTTAGCCGAGGCTCTGGGCTGTTTCCCTCTCGACTAGTGAACCTTTGCGCCCACAGTCTGCATGCCCAATTCCAAAAAAGTTATTCACTAGGTTATTCAATTGACTTATGCCAACCAAATAGAGCTTTACAAACATTTTAAAAAATTGAACGCTTTACTTAAATAAATTTCGCAGAGAACCAGCTATCTCCGAGTTCGATTGGCATTTCACCACTAACCACAAGTCATCCCAATTTGTTGCAACAAATACGGGTTCGGCCCTTCAGCAAATAGGCTTCGCTTGCAGCCTGCTAATGGTTAGATCACCCGGTTTCGGGTCTAACAGCTTTGATTTTTCGCCCTTTTGGAGCTTTTGCTTTCACTAAGCCTTCAGTAAAAATTGTATATGGCTAACCAAAATTGTTAACTAGCTGACCCATTATGCAAAAGGTACGAAAAAGTTTTGTTTTACTATTCTTTAACTGCTAAAGTAGTATATAATTTTGAAAAGAAAATACAAAGTTTTCCCTCACGGTACTTGTGCACTATCAATCTGATTTTTGTTTTAGGGTTGGAAGATGGTGCTCCTTTTTTTTATTCAGGCCAAATTTCGCCAGTTTGGCATTACTTAAGTTATCAAAAAATATGCTAATTCGGGGGGCTATATAATCACCCTCTATGGCCAAAACTTAAACAACATATTCCCGAACCACGGGCTTTTTTTGAAAAACTACCCTGGTTTGCAGTCTCTCACCGATACAAACAAAATCTTTATTTAATTTCTTTTAACCTAGCTACTAAGATGTTTCAATTTGCCAGGCGTTTATTTTATTTAATGTTTTTACTTGGGTTTTCCCTAGAGAAATTTAAGGGGATATTTTTTGTAAAAATTTTCCCCAACTTTTCACACTTTTACGCGGCTCAAACCAATCAGTTAAACTCTTCATTACATACCCTCAATTACTTTCTAGAAAAAAAAGAAAAGAAAAAGTTTTAGAAATTTTTCCAGCGACAGGTTCCCCTACCACTACCTTGTTACGACTTCGTCCCAGTTATCAACCATGCCGTCGGGAGAATCTCAACTAAATATTTACCAAACTAAAAAAATTTAATTTAGTAATTTAAATCAGAAGAAACCAAGCTTCCCTTGAGGCACAGCCAATTTCCATGACGTGACGGGCGGTGTGTACAAAGATTGGGTAACTATTCACCGCAGCATCCTCATCTGCGATTACTAGCGATTCCTGCCTCATGACTCTAAGTTTCAAGTGTCAATCAGAACTTGGGCCGAAATTTGTGATATTTACGCAACCTTGCGGTATTGTTAATCATTGTTATTGGCCATTGTAGCACGTGTGTAGCCCACCCCATTAGGGACATACAACTTGACTTTGGCTCCTTGCACCTTACATTTAGTAAGTTTGCTCATTAGAGTGCACCTAGTTTACCGCCACCGGCGGGGCGGCTACTGGTTAGCAACTAATGAAAGAGATTGCGCCCGTTAAGGTAGTTAAACTGAACACCTCTCGGCACGGGCTTCCGACAGCCATGCAACCCTGTATAAAGCTAAAGCTTTTTCTGTAAAGAATTCAGCTAAATATGCAAGAGGTGGTAAGGTTTTTTGCGTTATATCAAATTAAACCACATGCTCCACCGCTTGGTCAACCTTCCGCCAATTACTTTGAGTTTTAACCTTGCGGTCGTAGTACCCAGGTAGAGCGCTTACGCGTTAGCTTAACCCCAAATGCAAAAGCATAAAAGATCAGCGCTCATCGGTCAGGGCGTAGACTACCAGGGTCTCTAATCCTGTTTGATACCTACGCTTTTGTGCCTCAACGTCAGTATAAGCATGCTAAGCTGCCTGCGCCGCTGATAGTCCTCCAAATATTATAAGATTTCACCCCTACACTTGGAATTCTGCTTAGCCCCACTTAACTCCAGAAATAAAGTATACTAAAAGGTTTTCGCCTGAAGCGCCTAAGATTTCAATTAGCACTATTATTACCGTCTACGCACGTTTTACACCCAGTAATTACGGGTAACACTCGCCCTCTCCGTTTCACCGCGACTGCTGGCACGAAGTTAGTCAGGACTACTTTGTTCTTTGGCCCCGAAGGGCCAAGCGTTGAACAGAAGCTCCCCCAGTATTGGTCATTATATTTACTGGGGTATATCATTTTACAGCAACCAGCCTTCATCATGATTATAAAACAGTATAACTGGATCGTACTTTCGAACGTTGTCCAAGATTCCCCACTGCAGCATCCCTCAGGAAGGCGGGTTCTTATTATTCCCGCTATGGCTGTGCGTTCTCCCAAACCAGCTACAGGTCGTAGGCTTGGTTTACCATTACTAAAACCAACTACCTGATCTGCCACAAGCCGTCCAACCACAATATAAATTTTTACTCGCGTTTATCCCCAAATCACTTAGGGATGGTTGGGTAAGTTCTTGAGTTTTAAACATCCTTATACCGCATACGCAAATAAGAAAATTTGCACATGATATGCATGTGTTAATATTTACTGAAAGCATTCACCCGGAGCCAGAATCAAACTCAAAGTTATTTTTTTATAAGAAAATGTAAACAATTTTAAATTTCTTGCTATTTTTTTATGGCCTATCAAAAGTTTTTTTTTCGGGGGGGCAGGATTCGAACCCGCGAAGCTTACGCAGAAGATTTACAGTCTCCCTCCTTTGACCACTTGGATACCCCCTTTATAAAGTGAAATGGTGTGGGTGGGGGGACTTGAACCCCCACGCTAAAAAGCACTAGTGCCTAAAACTAGCCTGTCTACCAAATTCCAGCACACCCCACAATAAAATCTCACTCTGCTTCTAAAAATCAACAAACGATTTTCAGGGTGGCGGGACTCGAACCCGCAGCAACCGCTCCCAAAGCGGTTATGTTATCCAATTACACCACACCCCCGGATTAACAACAAAAAAGTGGACGCGACAGGATTCGAACCCGTAACTCCTACGTGCAAGGTAGGCGTTTTCCCGTAACATTAAACTACGCATCTGCCCCAAAAGTGAACTCATCGGGGGCCCAACAAAAACTTACTT
>Ga0081528_100193_pt1 | contig 44442 bp, 49 predicted proteins | sample HotLakmasection4_FD_71011 | JGI IMG/M metagenome (GOLD analysis project Ga0081528, IMG submission 71011) | Hypersaline microbial mat communities from Hot Lake, Washington, USA - Section #4 (SPADES assembly) (version 2) | ecosystem: Environmental > Aquatic > Non-marine Saline and Alkaline >...
TACCTCACCCACCCCACCTACCTCACCCACCCCACCTACCTCACCCACTTCACCTACCTCACCCACTTCACCTATCCCTACCGCCAACAACGCCGAACTCCAAACCATCGCCCCCATCCTCGCCGCCCAGGAACGCTTGTCTACCTTTCCTACGGCCCAGGAACTGCTGGTGGAAAGCTGCAAAACCCGCGAAGGTTCTCACCTCTACGTCTTCCCCTTGGAAGGGCGCTATGTCCACGAAGGTCTGGGCTTCCTGTGGGGCTACCGCTTTGCTAAACAGAAAAACGCCACTTTTACCATCTCCGTCAACGACTACGGCTTTGAAATTCTTGGTCCCAAGGGCTACCCCTACAAAGATCTGTTCTCCAGCGAGTTCTTCAGCCTGGATCATCTGGAAGACGATATCCGCGCCAGCCTCAACATTTCAGAACTGACCCAGCGTAAGTTTCGCGGTGTAGCCCAGGTGGCAGGGCTGGTGTTCAAGGGTTATCCGGGTTCAAAGAAAACCTCCAGCCAGCTTCAGGTCAGTACTTCGTTGCTGTACGACGTATTCACCAAATACGAACCCGACAACCTGCTGCTCAAACAGGCCGAACGGGAAGTTTTGCAGGACCAGCTCGAAACCCACCGCCTAGCCAAAACCCTTAGCCGCCTCGACCAGCGTTCCGTCGTGTGGAAAGACACGCCCCGTCCTTCTCCCCTGGCGTTTCCCCTGCTGGTGGAGCGCCTCAACTCCCGCCTGTCCAACGAAACCCTGATGGAGCGCATCCAGCGCATGAAAGACCAGTGGGAGAAACGCTGAGGGATGCGATTGCCAGGAACATTCAAATTCTTTTATCGCTATTAAGTAATATAATGTAAAGAAACTTTCTTTCTAGCAACTCTGCCCATGATTGACCTGTACACCTACCCCACCCCCAATGGACGCAAGCCCGCCATCATGCTCGAAGAAGTCGGGTTGCCTTACACCCCTAAAAAAGTAGACTTATCGAAGGGAGAGCAGTTCAATCCTGAATTCGTCGCCATTAACCCCAACAGCAAAATTCCTGCGATTGTGGACCATGAGACTGGGTTCACCATTTTTGAGTCGGGGGCAATTCTGATTTACCTGGCTGAGAAAACCGGGCAACTGCTGCCCAAAGATTACGGCAAGCCCCGCTACGATGTGCTGCAATGGCTGATGTTTCAAATGGGGAATATTGGCCCTATGTTCGGGCAGCTGGGGCACTTTCGCCACTTAGCTCCGGAGCCAGTCGAGTACGGCATTAATCGCTACGAGAAAGAGACCAACCGCTTACTGAAGGTGATGGACGAACATCTGGCCAGGACAGAATACCTGGCAGGGGATTATTCCATTGCTGATATTGCCACCTATCCCTGGGCCGCCATCTACAACCACCTCGGCGTTGAAATTTCTCCTTACCCCAACGTCAAGCGCTGGCTGGATACATTGGCAGAGCGACCAGCCGTACAAAGGGGAATGGCCTTGCTAAAGCAGTCTTAACATTCCTAAACCTGCCTGTCCATGCAAGACCTACAGGATGCTGCGTTTCCCATTGGGGTAAACCGTCGACCAGTTCGTACGGGCCATGGCCAGTTGCTCATCAGAGATGAGCGCCCCCGTCAGATCGGCCCCACAGAGGTTAGCCCCCCGTAAGTTCGCATTGGACAGGCAGGCATTGCTCAGGTTGGCCCCTCGCAGGTCAGCTCCTTCCAGGTTGGCGTAGTTGAAATAGGCCTTAAACAGATTGGCATTGCGCAGGATGGCCTTGCTCAGATTTGCTTTGCCAAAGTTAGCGTTTTCCAAGACTGCCCCTTGAAAATTGGCCTGGGGCAGTTTTGATTGATTGAAGTTGGCATCTTCTAGAGCAACCCGCTGTAGCTCAAGGTTTCTAAATACCATAAACGAGAAATCTCGGTGCCCTCTGGAATATCGCTTCTTGAGTTCATCGGCAGACAGCGAAGCAACCCGTTTGGATGGCGCAGCGCCTGGTGAAGGGGAGGGCTTGACCTGGCTAACGCCTAGGTTGTAACCATTCATCAGGGTGGGCGCTTTCGTACCTGACTTAGAACTGGCCCTTTCGCGACGGGCCCGAATGGCTGCTGCCATACGAGATGAGGGAGACCCACCAGAATTACTCCCTGGTTGATAAGACAACCCACCGGAAGGACTACTGTTAGGAAGACCAGAGTGCCCTAAACCGTCATGGTTAACCCGCAAAGCCATGTTGCTGGCCAGGCTTTCCATATAGGGCTCTAAATCTAAATCTCTATGGATAGCTTCTATGGACTGGTATCGATGGCGTACCGAAATTTCCAGCATTTTCTGGAGTACATCAGCAAAATGGTCACTAATGTGGACATGGCTTCGCCACATGAGTTCACCATTGTTTGGGTCGTAGTCAAGATCTTTGGGAGCCTTGCCCGATAACAGATAAATGCAGGTCACTCCGAGGGCGTAAATATCACTGGCATACACTGGCCGCATTGCCATTTGCTCTGGGGGAGCATAGCCCGGTGTACCAATAGCATAGGCTGTGAAGGCGGTTTGATCTGTGCCTATGGGCTGCCCTGAAGCAACTTTATCTTTAACGGCCCCAAAATCGATAAGAACTAGCTTTTTATCCTGATCGCGGCGAATGATATTTGCTGGCTTGATGTCTCGGTGGATAACGTGATTGTCATGCAGGTAGTGCACCAGAGTCAAAATTTCGGTCAGGAACTGTTTTACCCCGGCTTCGGAAAATGGCCCCCTTTTCCTCACTTCTTGCTGCAGGGTAGAGCCGTTGATAAATTCCTGCACCAGAAAAAACTCTTGACCGCATTCGAAGTAGTCAAGCAGACGAGGTAGCTGGGGATGGTTACCAATCTTGCCAAGGATTTTAGCTTCCCGCTGAAACAGGTCTCGGGCCATGTCGAGTACGTTAGGAGCCTCGGCAGAGGGACGCAGCTGTTTAATCACGCAGGGGGGTTGGCCTGGTAGCACCTCATCTCTGGCTAAAAAGGTAGCCCCAAAGCCCCCTTTACCCAAGCTACGTATTACCCGGTAGCGTTCGCGCAGCAACAACTCAGCACCGCACGCCTGACACTGCTTGGCTGTAGGCGGGTTTTTAGGTTTCGAACAATCGGGGTTGATACAGTAGCTCATTCGGCCCAGGTATGATGTATCAAACGCAGAGGTAACTGGCAGAATCATAGACCTGCGCCAAGGGCACAGTTCATGCGCACGACCGCTGGTTCACCAAGGTCAACAGAATACGGGATTCTGCTGGTTGCGTACTGCCACATTATCCCAATTATTCCCTTTATCTCATTAAGGATAAGGCAGTTTTTCGGGGGCAATACACTCTGTATGTAAAATCGATGACTTTTGTAAAAAGTCCATAAATTCGGAAGAATTTAGAATTTTACAGACTACGGACCTCTGCTTAACTCTCATGACTTAGAGTACCCCTGACTGAGAGAGAGTTCACAGCAGAAGTACTGAAAATTTGGCTTCCCCGGTAGTTGTAGCGGTTAGCGTCCCGGTTTGGCGAGGTCAGGCTCAAGCGCAAACCCGGAGCGAGAGTTGCGCTAAACGGCTGAAGCTACCTCTAGCGGCAGTGACCGTGCTAAACAGAACGGAATCATATTCCTGTCGGGCAAAGCCAGACGGTAGAATGGTTTGGCTAGATAACGATATCTGCTTAACCACCGCAACTGACTCTGTTTTCTACCTTAAGTTATGCGTATCTCTCTCAATTGGCTCAACGAACTGGTTCCGATCCACCTATCTCCAGAAGCTTTAGCCGACGCCCTAACCATGGCCGGGTTTGAGGTAGAAGACATTGAAGATAGACGCGCCTGGGCTGACGGTGTGGTTGTGGGTAAGGTGCTACAGCGCAGCCAACATCCTGATGCCGACAAGCTCAGCGTTTGTCAGGTTGATATTGGTGCCCCTGAACCCTCCAGCATTGTTTGTGGGGCGGCTAATGTAAAGGAAGGAATTTACGTTGCCGTCGCCAAGGTCAATACCCACTTGCCCGTGGTGGATTTAACCATTAAACCCCGCAAGTTGAGGGGGGTACCGTCGGAGGGAATGATCTGCTCCCTCGCCGAACTTGGCCTCGAGAAAGATTCGGACGGAATTTACATTTTCGAGGCAGAGGCTCTAGAGCTGGGGCAGGATGTACGCCCGCTGCTGGGTTTAGACGACGTCATTCTCGATGTCACCTCTACCGCTAACCGAGCCGATGCCCTCAGCATGGTGGGTCTGGCTCGCGAAGTGGCGGCCATTACCGGCGAAACCCTCAAACTCCCCCTGACCGACGCTCCCGGTCTGGCCAGGCCAGAGGCCAGACCCAATATTTTATTAAAGGACGATAAAGCCTGTCCTATTTATATCGGTACGGTGCTGGAGAATATTTCAATTCAGCCGTCTCCTCAATGGCTGCAACAGCGCCTGCTGGCGGCAGGAACTCGCCCCATCAATAACATTGTCGATATTACCAATTACGTACTGCTGGAATGGGGCCAACCCCTCCATGCCTTTGACAAAGATCGGTTATTGCCGTCCGGAGACGGAAACACGCTTCAATTGGGAGTACGCTATGCAAAACCCGATGAAACCCTGACCACCCTAGACAGCCAAAAACGGGAGCTACAGCCAGAGACGCTGGTCATTACCGCGAATGATCGCCCCGTTGCCCTGGCCGGAGTCATGGGGGGAGAAGATACTGAGGTCTACGACCAGACCCAGGCAGTAGTGCTAGAGGCCGCTTACTTTGATGCTGCCGTGATTCGTCGCTCTGCCCGCAGCCAGGGATTGCGCACAGAAGCCTCGGCCCGTTACGAGCGGGGGGTAAACCCGGCAGAACTGGAGCTGGCCTGTAACCGTGCCCTGGCCCTCATGCAAGACCTGGCTGGTGCCCAGGTCTTGGCGCAAACTATCGGCAGAACAGCCCTTGGCGAAGCGATGCCCGAACGGTTGATTCCCCTGCGATTGCCCAGGGTGGCCCAGGTGCTGGGGCCTGTGACTAACCTTGGCGAATTGCCGCAACAGCTCCCCCCTGAGACCATCAAGCAAATGCTGACAACTCTCGGCTGCGAGGTTTCTCCGGCAGAGCAAGACCAGGTCTGGAATGTCAAAGTGCCTCCCTACCGCTACCGCGACCTGGAGCGAGAAATCGACTTAATTGAAGAGGTAGCCCGCCTTTACGGCTACAACCACTTTGCCGACACCCTGCCAACCGAATCGGAAGGCGGTTACCTGTCGGTGGAGGCTCTATTGCACCGCAAATTGAGGGAAAGCTTTCGCGGAGCTGGCCTGACCGAGGTGATGCATTACTCCCTCACCCGGCCAGCCTCGGAGCGGCGGGTTACCCTGGCCAATCCCCTGTTTCCAGAATATTCAGCCCTGCGGGAAGATTTGATTGACGGGCTAATTGAGGCCTTTGAATTTAATTTGAACCAGGGCAATGGTCCTCTAAACGGTTTCGAAATCGGCCAAATTTTCTGGAAAGATGAGGCGGGCATCCATGAGGCGGCAGCGGTAGGTGGCATCCTTGGGGGCGACACCCGCTCCAGCCAGTGGACCACCTCAGGACGAGAACAGCCAATCACATGGTTTGAGGCCAAAGGCTCCCTAGAAGCGGTTTTTCAGCGGCTGGGGCTAACCGTAGATTATCGTTCTGATGATACCGACCCCCGTTTTCATCCGGGCCGGACCGCTTCCCTGTGGGTGCGCGGCAAACTGCGGCTGGGTACGTTCGGCCAACTGCACCCCCAGCTTCGTCAAGACCGGCAGTTGCCGGAGTCGGTTTATGTGTTTCAGCTAGATTGGTCAGTGCTGGAAACTTGCCTGGTACCGGCGTTGCAAAAGGCAGTGAAATTTAAGCCCTACTCAACCTTCCCGGCTTCAGACCGGGACCTGGCTTTCTTTGCGCCGCTGGGCGTTCCTGTGGCCGACCTGGCGGCGGCTATGCGCAAGGCCGGAGGCAAACTGCTGGAATCTGTGGAGTTGTTTGACGAATATCGAGGCGATAACGTGCCCGCAGGAGAGCGCAGTCTGGCCTTTCGCCTGATCTACCGTTCTGCTGACCAGACCCTGACCGATGATCAGGTTGACCCGGTACACCAAAAGGTCAGAACCAGCCTGGAAAAGCAGTTTCAGGTAACCCTTCGGAGTTAGTGCCCAACCACCAGATTACGGTTGGGCCTATTCCCTGTGGGTCCGTATTCCAGTTCATCCGTGATGCAACTGATACTGCTCCCTGGCCCCCGTTTGTGGATGTGGCGGAACTTAGGAGGCTTTGGCCTAGCCCTGGTTCCCATCCCCCTCAGCGGCAGGGACGGGGCGGGGACGACGGAGACGGTATCCACCCAAAGCCAGCAGTACCACCAGAGCAAGGTAGGGGCTATAGGCCAGCAGCCATAGCCCTACCTTTAAACCTCCCAGGGTGAATGCCTTGACAGAGCGAGTTGCGGCCTGCCAGGTGTTGCCCAGGGTTTCTCCGGCTGGTCGCAGCGGCGCAACGGCTACCGTAGGACTGTTGAGGGTAAGGTAAATGTGGGAATAAGCCACTCGCCGCTTGAGGGTTTGCTGCTGGGCATCAATACGTTCAATAGACTCCCGGACATTGCTCAATTCACGGGAAACCTCCAGCACATCCGCAATTTCTCCCGAGCGTTCCATGATGTCTTGCAGGGCTGATTCTGACTTACGCAGGTTTTTCAGGCGAGCTTCCAGATCTACAATCTGGTCCGAAACGTCTTCAGCGGTGATAGATTGTGACTGGACGGTGCCCAGGGCTCGAATATCTGCCAGCACAGAGTCTAAACGGTTTTGGGGAACCCGCAGGGTGAGACTAATTTGATGGGCAACCCCTTCGGGAGAGCGGTGGTCTTGCAGGTCGAGTAAACTTCCCTGGGCCTGGGTCATTATTGGCAGAATTTGTTCCACCGCTGCTTCCGGGTCAGGCAGGACTATCGCTAAGTTGGCCTGTTTTACCAGTTGAGGCCGGGATCGAGCAGCTGCGGGGTCACCATCAGCCTGGGAGGAAGAAGCCTCTGCCCCTGGAGCCAAATCTGCCGGTAAAGGGCTTGCGGCAATGCCCCCCAGTACTTCCGTACTTTCGGCAGATTGATTGCGATCTGCCGAAGATGCTGTCTGGTTCATTCTGCTGGGGATAGATGCACAACTAACCATGAGAACGGTGCTCAAACCGATGCCGAACCATCTCACCGGGCGGATGCAGGACTGGGAAGAAGAAAACGTCATTGTTGGTGCCTCAATCTCAACCTTGACCAAGCCCAGGGATGTTTTCCCTTAGGGATCTCTACAAAACTTGAGCAGACCTTGGTCTATAGCTTCAACTATGGCCGCTGGAATTCAGGCTCGGCGGTCTGTTACCAATAGTGAAACGCCCGCCGGGGTGCAACAAGCACCTGGCTCAGCAGATTAGAATTTAAGCGTTTGGAGAAATAAGTGTGGCTTCAGTGGAAGAAATTACGGTAACGGTCAAGTTATTTGCTATTTATCAAGAAGCCTACGGAACCTCTGAACTGGTGTGGAAATTTCCGGTCAATACTCCCGTGGCAGCGGTGCGCGATCGCATTCTAACAGAGCATCCAGAACTGGAAGGGTGGCGCGATCGCACACGTCTGGGGCTAAACTTACAGTTTGTAGAGCCCGATACTCCAATGCAGACTGGGGATGAGGTAGTCCTAATTCCCCCGGTCAGTGGAGGTTAGCCCCCCTTTTTCCTAGTACAAAAGCTCTACACCAGGTCCAGCTCAAAAACTGTAGCTTTCCCCTAGGTAACACTCCACTTCTGGACTTGGATAAGGTTTAATCCCCTGGGGGTGCTGACAATTTTTAAAAATTTTTACAGCTACCGAAACGGCCCATTTCTTAAGACTTTTTGTGCTTAACAAGGATGAATTGGGCTAAAAAGGTAAATTCATGCACTAGCTTTTCTGTACATATAGCGTAAAGTAAAAGGTAAGTCCGCTATCCCTAGCGCTTCTTCGGAGAATTGTGGCTATGGAATGGTTTACTCGTCGCCATGCGGTCATTTTGGCCCGCAGCAGCCCGAGTCGGCTGAAATACCTGGAAAAAACCGGTATTGTCATTCCCCGTCGAGTTCAGGCTGACAACAGGCTGGAAGTGCTTTATTCCTGGGAGCAAATTCTTGAAATTAGAACCATCGCTCGCCTGCGGCAATATTTATCATTTCAGACGATTCGAAAAATTATTCATTTTTTTCATGAACATGGCATTGAGCCCAGTCTGCGGAATAAGCAACTGGTTGTCAAAGATGGCAGCGTGACCTGGGTCAGGTCGTCTTCCAATGTCATCCCAGAAATGATACAACTACACGGCAAACGTCACAGCGAAATAGGGCAGTTCGTATTATCCCCCATCAACCTGCACGAACCCCCAGACGATTTAACCCCGAAACCACCAAGGGGGAAAAAAGTCGTTAGCCTTCAGGACTTTAAGCAAAAGCTTAATTCTCCCCGATAGGGTTTCATCGTCCCTAGTTTTAGTTAATCCAGATGAGCCCGGTCTAGATTGGTTCCGTCTAACCGCGCTTCTGAGAGTACTGCGCCTCGCAGATCTGCCCCGGTCAAATCAGCTCCCCTGAGGTCAGCACGGGTTAAATCCGCATTGGTCAGGTCGGCGTAGCAAAGGGTAGCTTTCTGCAAGTTAGCCCCCCTTAATTTGGCGTATTGCAGCTCCGCCAAACGCAGGTCGCTACCGTTCAAGTCGGCATCCGATAAGTCGACGTAGCTCAGGTAGGCTCTAATTAGAATGGTACGAGAGAGGTTGACCCGTCGCAAATTGGCGTGCTGCAAATTAGTACGCCAGAGGTTACAGCCCTGCAGATGACTATCATCTAAGATCGCCTGGTACAGGTTTGCTGCCGTCAGGTTGGTTTTCGTGAGATTGATACCGGGCACCTCTACCCCCGGCATCCAGGCTTCATGGAAATCTAGATGGCTAAAATCTCGTCGCCCGGACGCGTACATGTCTAGCATCTGAACCATATCGATGGTGGCTGCCTTTAGTTCCATGAACGCACCTGTCTGAACCTCTTTACTCAAAACAATCGTTACGATGACGCCGTCTCCTCCCCATTCTTACCAGCAGGTTCACACCCTACCCTCTGAACCAGGGTAGGCAACGGAGAAAGCCGATTTCTGCTAACCCTTTTACCTGACTCATTTAGAATCGTGCATTTGTAAACTAATGTAACAATTTCTCATCGTGCTTGCAATCCATTTCGCCAGCAAGTTCTGCTGAGCATGGTTGGGAAAGTTGCTGGTTGCTTTCGCTGGAACACAATAAATACGATTTAATGGGCAAATAAACCTGAACCAGGACCAGAAATAGAGCTACGCCCGTAAAGCAGCCATCGTTTCCGCCCTGGATTGGGTTCAATCCACCATTTCCGGCTATTTTCATGGCAGAGGCGGTCTTAACCCAAGGAGCAATCGCCGCAGGACATCCCCTGACGGCAGAGGCGGGAGCAGAGATGTTGCGCATGGGGGGGAATGCCTTCGACGCTGCGATCGCCGCTGCCTTTACCGCCTGCGTTACTGAGTCATGTCTCACATCCCTGGCTGGGGGTGGGTTTTTGCTGGCCCACACAGCAGAGGGCAGCAATCATCTTTTTGATTTTTTCTGCCAGACGCCCCAGTCTAAAACGACAGCAGGAAGGCTTGATTTTTACCCCATAGAAGCCAACTTTGGGGATGCGGTGCAGGAGTTTCACGTGGGTTTAGGATCGATGGCGGTGCCGGGGGTTCTGGCAGGACTGCTGGAGGTACACCAGCGGTTTGGGCGTCTTCCCCTGGCTCAGATCATGGCTCCGGCCCGCCACTGGGCCACCTATGGCACGCGCATTGGTCCATTTCGGGCTTACGTTTTTCAAATTCTGGCCCCCATTTTGATGGCAACCCCTGCGACTAAAGCAATTTATGCGCCCCAGGGTACTCTGTTGAGCCAGGGAGACCGGTTTTACCTACCAGAATTTGCCGCTGTGTTAGATCAACTGGCCACCAGTGGAGCCGACCTCCTTCATCGGGGAGAGCTAGGGGAGAAACTGATTCAGGATTGCCAGCAACGGGGGGGATATCTAAGCCAGGGAGATTTACAGAACTATCGGGTGATTGAGCGGCAACCGCTGGCGGTGGAGTACCGGGGCTCGACTTTGCTGACCAACCCGCCCCCCAGCTCCGGGGGAACCCTGATTGGCTTTGCGTTAGAACTCCTTCAGGATATCTCCCCCGGCAACTATGCCCACGGCAGTTGTCAGCACGTTGCCGCCCTGCGGGAAGTCATGTGCCAGACCAACCTGGCTCGCAAAGATGGCTACGACCGACGGTTGTACGAACCCGATGTGGCCGAGCGATTTTTGCATCCCAACCACATTGGCCAGTATCAGCAGCAGCTCACCCAGGCCCTGAATAAATGGGGCAGCACCACCCACATCAGCGCGTTAGATGCCGAGGGAAATGCCGTCAGCATGACCACCTCCAATGGGGAAGGCTCCTCCTATGTCATTCCCGGCACGGGCATTATGGTCAACAACATGCTGGGGGAAGAAGACCTCAACCCCCATGGATTCCATCAGTGGCAACCCAACCAGCGGATTTCTTCCATGATGGCTCCTACCCTGGTGCTGCACGACGGCAAACCTCAGCTGGTGCTGGGCTCAGGCGGGTCCAATCGGATTCGCACCGCCATTTTGCAGGTGGTCTCTAACCTGCTGGACTTTGGCATGGATATCACCACCGCCGTTGAGGCCCCCCGCCTTCACTGGGAGCGGGGCGCATTCCATGCTGAACCGGGGTATCCCCAGGCCGAATTAGAAGCCCAGGGCATTGTGGCCGGAGATACCTGCACCTGGTGGCAGCAGCCCAATATGTTCTTTGGCGGCGTCCATGCCGTTGCGGTTACCTCTGATGGTGGCTTCGCTGGAGTAGGGGACCATCGCCGGGGCGGAGCCTGGGTCCGGGTTTGAACATAAACAAATTCAGCGTCAGTTCTACACAAACCCGGCCCGTTACAATGTGGCCTGGCCCAGTGACCAGGTTCAGGGGCGCTATGGGCTGGTGGTCCGCCACGATGCCCCTAGCTTGAGGCCGACCTGAATTCGCTATGCCCTGGCCATTGCGGGCTCGAGAAAACATTACCGCTCAAATTACCAGCCGCACCCACATTCGAGAAGCGCTTGAAGCTTACAACCGTCAGGAGATTTCCCTTGACCAACTGCAGCAGTTCTCGGAGAGTAAGCTATTAGAAGCCCTGCACATTGATAAGGGAATGTTCTCCATCAATCGTTACGATGCAGAGCAGCAACGCGTGATCCAGGTGAACGATACCCAGCGGATAGAAGCGACGGCACCAGACCTGCGGACGCTGATTCCGGTAACAGTTGATGCACCTGAAGCTCGGGTTGAGTTACAGCATGCCTCGGCGTTTCAGGATGACGTGATCCTGAAGCTAACCGGCAGTTTGGGCATGGTTTCCCGCCGATGATCTGCCCCCCTGGACCTGATCAATCGGGCTGACATTGCCATGTACCAGGCTAAGCATAAAGGCCACGGTCAGTGGTGCCTGTTTCAGGTGGTGTCTGTTTCAGGATGACATGCTGGAACCAGGGTCGGTGCCTATCCAACGTTGACCATTTACCAGGTGCGTTCTGGAACCGGGGTTAACCAGGCCAGCAACTCATGCTTGAGAACCGTCAGGTCACGGTAAAATTCCTGCTTCATAAACTGGCCAACGGCATCTAAGGGGCTGAATACCTGCCCTGGCTGCCAGGCAAAGTCCTGGGCAATGGGGGTAGTGTGGGAGCCCTTCAAAATCTTAATCTGGGTCAGGTCGGGGAAGCGGCGAATCAACACTTCTGAGAGGGGGCGGGTCTGGTCAATGGTGTCGCTGCGAAACTTAACGAGCAGGTTTTGACCCACCGGATAATAGTCTGCAATCAGCCTCAGGGTCTCTTCCGGGGAGGGGGTAAACTCCACGTCAAATGCCGGGTTAAACTGCACCACCTGGTCTAACACCGCCTCTAAAAAGGGTATTGACCGCTTGGCCGGATAGTTGTTGAAACACAAAAAGATATTCCCCGCCCGCTCAACCTCCCACAGGCTATTGATCAGCAGATGCACTTTGCACCCCATGCTGTGCCCCAGGCCATATACCGGCAGGAAATCGCTGGCAGGAAACACCCGCTTGTAGAGATAGTGCATCGCCTGGTTGAAAGTAATCAGCACCTCCTGGGCAATAGCTTTATGGTCAAAGGTGTTGATAAATGGTGTCGCCACAATCAGATAGCCTTCCCGCGCCAGATTCTCCAGCAGCCACTGATAGGTAACATTGGGAGCCGCCGCCACGAACGCTCCCCCTAAAAAATGAATAATGGCCCTGGGGCGTTCTGGAATCAAAATCCAGTTACCGGATACCTCTTGCCAGTACATGGTCATGGTTGCCAGAAATGATGCCAACGTTGTTTAAGATCCTACTCTTGCCAGTGTGACAGAAGCCCTGGGAGTTTGCCAGGACCAGGTTTACCCACCCGCTCCGGCCCCACAATATATCCCTCCTCCACATTCCCCAGCACCCAGTTGCGCGCGCTACCCCAGTACCACCAGTGGGCAGCGGCATAGGCACAGGTCAGGCTATCGAGCTGGTCTTCCACGGCTTTCATAGCAGCTCCGGTGGGCGGAATTGCGGGTAAGTCAGACTCCTGCAACATTAGGGACGGCTCCAGGGTGGGCAGAATTTGCAGTTGGTACTGCCGTAGCTTTTCCAGTTCGGGGCGGCGCTGGGCTAGAGTCCCCTTCTTATATTTCAGGATGCGCTGCAGGTTAAACAGGTACACCGTCACCGGATGGGGAAAAATTTCCAGCTGAAAGCGCCCCACCGATTGGGCCGGGGCCTCGGGGGCATGGCAAAACCCTCTGGATTCTAAGGCCAGGCCAAAGGCGATCAGTTTTTGGGCAAAGGGACGACTGCGGTTGGCGGGGTAGCAGCCCGCGTCATATTTACCAAAATGCTTGTGGGCCAGCCGATCGGGCAGGCGCATTCCGGTTTCGTTGGGAATTAGGGTGGGGGCATCAACCCCGACCACCACGGTAGAAGCATCGGCAGCCTGGCGCTCAACCCAGCCCAGAATGTCATCTACGGCGGCATACCGATTCAGGTCAACTAGCTCCAGGGCATGCTGCTGCAGGTGCAAACAGCACACCCCAGAAGGCCCCGACTGCCAGCCCAGATCAATCCCCAAAAATATTGCCGTTGGGTTACGCACAGCAGAAATGGGGGGTCACGTTTTTAACGGAGTACAGGCCCGACAAACCATATCCTGTAGAGCATAATTCAAAAACTCCTGGGGGGGCAGGGCACGGCTAAACAAGAATCCTTGGCCATAATCGCACCCCTGGGCTTCTAAAAACTTCAGTTGAGCGTCGGTTTCAATGCCCTCGGCAATGACAGCCAGGTTGAGTTCGTGGGCCATAAAAATAATTGCTTTAACCATGGCCTTCAGGTCTTGGTCTTGGGGTAGACCACTGATAAAAGAGCGATCAATTTTAAGAATATCCAGGGAAAACCGGCGCAGGTAGCTGAGGGCAGAATAGCCAGTGCCAAAGTCATCGATAGAAAGCCGCAGCCCCATGGCCTTAAATTGCTGCATAAGCGCCTGGGTAGTGGGCTGATCGTCTAGCAGCAAGCTTTCGGTGATTTCTAGCTCAAGCTGATGGGCCGGAACTTTGTAGCGTTGTAGATACTCCGCAACCCTGTCAGCCAGGTCGCCAACTTTGAACTGTCGAGAAGACAGGTTAATCGCCAGGAAGAAGCTATCGTCGAGGTAGTAACGCCACTGGTGGAGTTGTTGACAGGCATTCTCAATCACCCAATCACCGATGGATAAAATCAGGCCGGTTTCTTCGGCAATGGGAATAAATTCAACCGGGGAAATGTCCCCCAGCCCAGGATTATGCCAGCGCAGCAGAGCCTCAGCCCCAGAGATACACCCCCGCTTTAAGTCCACCAGGGGTTGAAATACCAGGGCGAATTCTTTAAATTCCAGGGCTCGTCGCAGCTGGTTCACTACCTGGTGGTGCCGTTGAGCCCGCAGGTTCATGCCTGACTCAAAACACTTAATGTTTTTGCGCCCCGTCTGTTTGGCGTTATAGAGGGCGATGTCGGCATTGCGCAGCAAAATGGTGGATGACTGGCTATCTAGAGGGTAAATCGCTACGCCGATGCTGGCGGAGATGTAGCACTCTGTGTCGTCTAGCAGGAAGGGTTGCTCCACAACCTCTAAAAGTTGATGCCCCAGGGGCAGGACCTGCTCTAAATCTTTCAGCCCCTGCAAAATCAACAGAAACTCGTCTCCCCCCAACCGGGCCAGGGTATCTCCCGGTTGGATATGTTGATTAAACCGTTCGGCCACCTGGCACAACAGCTGGTCCCCCGCATCGTGACCAATCGATTCGTTGACCGCTTTGAAATCATCTAAATCAATCAGCAAAATGGCAACATATTCGCGTTCTCGCTCGGCCTGGCTGATGGCCAGCTTGAGGTGGTCAATCGCTAACGCCCGGTTGGGAAGATCGGTTAAGGCATCGTAATGGGCCTGGTAAGACAGCATTTCGGCGGTTTCTTTGTGGGCCGTAATGTCTTCTTTAACGGCGACAAAGTGGGTAATCTGGCCATTTAAATCTTTCACTGGAGAAATAGAAGCCGTCTCCCAAAAATAGTCTCCATTTTTTTTTCGATTCAGAAATTCCCCAGTCCAGGTGCCGCCCCTGGTAATGGTTGCCCACAGCTGGCGATATTGCTCGGGGGGGGTATGGCCGGTTTTTAGAATTTTAGGATTTTTGCCCCTGACCTCGGCGGCAGAATACCCGGTTACAGCTTCAAACTTGGGGTTGACGTAGCTGATGTTGCCCAAATTATCGGTAATCACAATGGATGCCGGGCTTTGCTGACAGGCTGACCACAATAGCTGAAGCTGCTCTTCGGCCTGCTTATGGCTGGTGACATCCATGAGAATGCCGTCCAGATAGTTCAGATTTCCAGTTTCATCCCAACAGCCCTGGCCCCAGTCAGACATCCACCGCATTTCGTGGGATGCGGTGAAGTAGCGATACTCCACCGCATAGGGACGATTTTCCTGCAGAGCAGTCAGTATTTCTTGACGCACCCGGTCACGATCTTCTGGATACACCAGATCCTCAAAACTCAGGGTGTTCTCGCTGAGCAGAACCTCTGCCGGGTAGCCCGTCAGCATTTGAATGCCCTCTGTAAGGGCCGTCATCGTCCAGCGGCTACTGACCTGGCAACGATAGACCGCAATGGGCAGGTTAGCAATCGCCCAGTGAGCGCAATGCTGCTCTTGGTGGGTTGATTTCAGCGCAAGGGGGCAGTTGCTCGGTAAATCAGGAGGGACAGATGCCATGCCTTCACATCATTTAGATGGTCATGGTAACTAGCATTCCCAATTTTTTCGCCATTCTTGAAAGGGCATTGCAAGGATAAACATTTACTGTTCTTGAATCAGCCGCAGGTAGTTTTGCTTGAGCTGCAGGTGACTTTCCGTCAACTGATCCGACAGTTGCTTCTCCATTGTTGATAGCTGCTCCCAAAACAGGGAAGACCGCTGAGAGGACAGGTACTCCTTCCAGAGGCGTTGTAGCAGAGTTGCCAACAAGGGACTCTGACCATTAATGTCTTCTACCAGTTCCTGAAACGCAATCTGGGCTTGACTATGCTGATCTAATGTTTGAGCCAGGTCAATGGCCGTTTGCAAGCGATCAACCAGGGAAAGAGGAGTAGAAGTCATATTGAGGAACTTAAATAGAACCGGAAATGAATACCGGGGCCAGGGCCCACATGGGAAACCTAAAAAATCGTTACTCAGAAAATATCTTGTAACAAACCTAAACAATATATTTGGATTTAGCAAATCTGTTCCGGGTGCCGTCGAGGATTCAAGGCTGATTCGGGACCTAGGATAGGGTAGATTCTTAAGGGAATCTTTGTTTGAGTTGAACCAATCCAAACTTCTTAGTATGGCCAAAAAGCGCATTCTGTCTGGCATTCAGCCCACCGGCAACCTGCACCTGGGGAACTATCTAGGGGCGATCCGCAACTGGGTTGACCTGCAGGAAGAGTACGACGCCTTTTTGTTTATGGCTGACCTGCACGCCATTACCGTACCCCATGACCCCAAACTCCTGGCAGAAAACACCTACAGGGTAGCGGCCACCTACATTGCCTGCGGCATTGACCCTGACAAGGCCACTATTTTTGTGCAATCTCACCTGCCGGCCCATGCCGAGTTGGCCTGGTTGTTCAACTGCATTACCCCTTTGAACTGGCTGGAGCGGATGATTCAGTTCAAAGAAAAAGCCGTTAAGCAGGGGGAAAACGTCAGCATTGGGCTGTTAGACTATCCGGTGCTGCAGGCTGCCGACATCCTGCTGTATGAGCCTGACCTGGTGCCCGTGGGGGAAGACCAGAAACAGCATTTAGAACTCACCCGTGACATTGCTAACCGGCTGAACTTTCAGTACGGCAGTGAGGAAGCCCCTGTTCTTAAGGTGCCTGAGCCCATGATTCGGGAAGCGGGGGCCAGGGTAATGAGCCTGACCGACGGCACCAAAAAAATGTCGAAGTCAGACCCATCAGAAGGCAGTCGCATTGACCTGACCGACCCGCCGGAGGTGATTACTAAAAAGATCAAACGAGCCAAGACCGATCCGCAGCGGGGCCTGTGGTTTGATGACCCAGAACGGCCCGAGTGCCACAACCTGCTGAGCCTGTACATGATTTTGTCGGGCCAGACCCGGGCAGCGGTGGCCGAAGAATGCCGCGACATGGGCTGGGGGCAGTTTAAACCCCTGCTGGCGGAAACAGCGGTGGCGGCTCTAGAGCCCATCCAAAAGCGCCTGCACGAGTTGATGGCCGATCGGACCTATCTCGAACAGCTGCTTAAGACCGGTAACGAAAAGGCCGGAGCCATCGCCGCTGAGACTCTGACCAAAGTAAAAGATTCCCTCGGTTTTTCTGTGCCCCTTTAACAGACAGCAGGATATACTAACCACAATTTAGGTGGTCTGCTTCGGTTTGGAAGACAGACGGTTGTACTTTTTCCCTTTGTTCAGTGCTAGTCGCCGCTAAGGAGGATTGCTTGGCCTCTTCTGGAATGGGTTATGGATTTCGCAACGCCGCCAAAACCGGTCGGTTTTTAATCACCGCCGAAGTGATGCCCCCCAAGGGAGGCGACCCCAGCCACATGCTCACCATGGCGCGACGGCTGAGGGGACGGGTTCATGGGGTGAATGTCACCGACGGTAGCCGGGCGGTGATGCGAATGTCATCCCTGGTGGCATCAACCCTACTGCAGCGGGAGGGGGTAGAGGCCATTTGTCAGATGGCCTGCCGCGATCGCAACCGCATTGCCCTGCAGGCCGACCTGATGGGAGCCCATGCCCTGGGGCTGCGCAACATCCTGGCCCTTACGGGTGACCCGGTTAAAGCCGGAGATCATAAAGACGCCAAGAGCGTGTTTGATCTGGAGTCGGTTCGTTTTTTGAAGCTGATTCAGCAGCTCAACCAGGGCGAAGACAGCAATGGCAAGCCCCTTACGGATGGCCCGCTAGATCTGTTTTCCGGTGCGGCGGTAGATCCTCAATCTCCCAGCTGGTCGGGGTTACAGCGGCGATTTGAGAACAAAGTCAAAGCCGGTGCTCAGTTCTTTCAGAGCCAGATGATTACCAACTTTGACCGACTGGCTAAATTTATGGATGAAATTGCCGCCGGGTCAGGGCGTCCTGTACTGGCGGGGATTTTTCTGTTGAAGTCGGCGAAAAATGCCCAATTCATTAACCGCAATGTACCGGGGGCACAAATTCCTGAAGCCATCGTAGACCGTTTGGCCAGGGCCGAAGACCCCCTGCAGGAAGGCATTAAGATTGCCGGGGAGCAGGTTCAATCCGCCCGCCAAATTTGTGACGGCGTTCACCTCATGGCCGTACGGCGCGAAGATTTGATTCCTCAAATTCTCGACCTGGGCGGCATTACCCCCCTCAAACTGCCTGCCAAAAGCTCCCTCCTGACAGATTTGTCGCACCCGCACCCCAAGCCCCGGTCTCTAGCGAGTTAGGCAGGGTCAATGAGACATTGGCGGTTTCAGAGTTAACCCACCCCGCCCTCCGGGCACCCCTCCCAGGAGGGGATTCGTACCGATGTTTAACATCAGGCTGATCCCGAACTAACATCACCGACTTGGACTGCTGCGGGTTGATTTGATTTAATACCCGTGTTCGGCCAGAAACCCAAGAGAAATGGCAGGCTGATCAGAGCCATTTTGGTGATGCCCCTGGCCCATAAACTTTTCTACATATTTGCCCAGCACATCCCCCTCCAGGTTCACCCAATCTCCGGAGGAAAGATACCGCAGGTTGGTTTCCCGGTAGGTCACCGGAATTACCGCCACCGCAAACCAGTCGCCGCTGGGGCTGCAATCGGCAATGGTTAGGCTGATGCCGTTAACGGCAATGCTGCCCTTGGGCACAATGTACTTAGCCACCCGCGCATCGGACACGGTAAAGCTGAGGGTCCAGGCGTTGCTGGTTTCTTCGGCGGTTTCTAAAACCCCCTGACCATCAATGTGGCCGGTGACAAAATGGCCGCCGATTTTGCTGCCTACCCGTAGAGACGCTTCCAGATTGACTCGACTGCCATCTGCCAGTTTACCCAGGGAGGTGCGGTCCAGCGTTTCTGGCGACACCGCTGCGATAAACCCCTGGGGCAAGATTGATTCTACGGTCAGGCAAATGCCGTCTACGGCAATGCTATCCCCCAGGGCGATGTCGGACATCAGGGCCGAGTATCCCTCTGCCTGGCAGCGAATCTGCAGTTGGGAGGTGCCGATATGGTAGAGCGTACCAATGGTTTGAATCAGTCCGGTAAACACAGTTTTCAGTCCAACTAGGAGGGTTAAGAGGTCTTGATGCAATTCTCCGACAAGCGAACGCTCATCCCAGGGGGGATCGAGGCATACTTATACCAAGTTCAGCTCAAGAGCTGTTGTTTTCTCTAAGGTAAAACTCCACTTCTGGATTTGGCCAAGGTTTAGAACAATAAAATTTCTTGTTTAGGGTATCCTTTTCAAACCGCTGGTGGATAAGCTCGATATCACATATTGTCAGAGTAAACTTAGCCTGTGGCTTTAGCTCAGGGAGTCACTCATCCAGGATCTAGGGTCAGGCTATTTCCCCGTCGCAAACGCTACCATTAGGGGGTTGTTCTAGCGACGGTGTCTACCCCCAGCCTGGGGGAATTCCAGATAACGCACTCTAATCGACGGGTTCAAGAGGCTAAGCCAATGATCGAAATGAAAGTCGCCGGGATTGCCCTAGATGCAGTTTCGCGGAGTCCTGTGGTTTTGCTCAGGGATACGGCAGACCGGCGAGCACTCCCCATCTACATTGGATCCGAACAGGCTAAGTCCATCATTAGCGCCCTTGAGAATCAAACCTCTCCGCGTCCACTGACCCACGACTTGTTTGTGAGTCTGGTGGATGAGTGGGATATGGTGCTCGATAAGGTCGTCATTCATTCCCTGCGAGATAACACCTTCTATGCCCTGCTATCCCTATCAAAAGGGGAAACCCACCGGGAAATTGACTCTCGCCCCAGTGATGCCATTGCCATCGCCCTGCGGCTCGATGCTCCCATCTGGGTGATGGAAGAGGTTGTTGCCGAAGCGTCTATCCCCGTTGACCGAGATGCTGACGAAGCTGAAAAGCAGGCTTTTTCAGAGTTCCTGGCCAACATTAATCCTTCGGACTTTATTCAGCGGGGGCGTCCTTCCACCAGCAACGATACGTTCGAGGGGTAGCGACTGAACGGGTGAAATATCGACGGTTTGGGCGCACCGATTTAAAGCTATCGGTCTTTTCTTTAGGCACCATGCGATGCCTGACGAGTCTAGAGGGATTTTGTTCCACATTGGAGCAGGGCCTGAGGCTGGGCATCAACCACTTCGAAACCGCCCAGGGCTACGGAGCGAGCGAAGTGTGGTTAGGAGAGTTCCTGGCGACCCAGCCAAATCGAGCGAAGGTCGCAATTACCACCAAAATTCCCCCCAAACCAGACGCTGGTGCAATGACCGGCGCGATCCATGACTCTCTGGAGAGGCTGCAGGTTCCCTACATTGACTGTCTGGCGATCCATGGAATCAACACCTGGGAACACCTAGCCTGGGTTCAAAACCCCGATGGCTGCATGGCTGCAGTACGTCAGGCCCAACGGGATGGTTTAGTTCGCCATGTGGGCTTTTCGACCCATGGATTTCGAGAGGTGATTGAGGCGGCGATCTCAACCGACCACTTCGACTTCGTTAACCTCCACTATTACTTTTTCTTTCAGCGCCACGACCCCATCCTGACCCTGGCCACACAACGAGATATGGGGGTATTCATTATTTCCCCTGGAGACAAAGGTGGAATGCTGTATACCCCCCCCGCAAAGCTGAAAAACCTCTGTGCCCCCCTTTCCCCCCTGGAGTTGACCTACCGCTGGCTGCTCAGCGATCCCAGAATTACAACCCTCAGCACCGGGCCAGCAGTCCCCGATGAGCTAGGCTTTGTCACCGATCTGGCCGACCAAACTGATCCCCTCACGGCCCAAGAGTCGAGCCTGCTAAACCGGCTTTCGGCAACAGCCAGGGAGACCCTGGGACCAGAGCAGTGCAGCCAGTGCTACCAGTGCCTGCCCTGTCCAGAAAGCATTCACATTCCCGAAGTTCTGCGGCTCAGAAACCTGGCGGTGGCCTACGACATGGAAGCCTTTGGCAAATACCGCTACGCCATGTTTGAAAATGCCGGTCACTGGTTTCCCGGTCGCAAGGCTAACCGCTGCACCGACTGCGGCGACTGCCTGCCCCGCTGCCCCGAACAGCTCAACATTCCCGATCTGCTGCGCGATACCCACAACCGCCTCAAAGGCCAGGGCCGACGCCGCCTTTGGGACGACGGGTAATGCCCAACCTGTTGCCCTTCACCCTTCACCTCTTTCCCAACCGCTCCGTAAATGTTTACAGTAGACTAAGTGCTTATGGATTAGTTAACCTCACCGGCAAACCGTGGAAGAACAAAAGCAACAGCAGCAGTCAGAAGTCATTACCCTCCTGTCCAGTCGTGAGCTTGAAAAAATGCGCAAGGCCTGCCAACTGGCGGCCCAGCTTCTGGACTACCTTACCCCCTTCGTAAAACCTGGGGTGAGTACCCAGGAACTCAATGATATTGCTGAACAGTGGACTCAGGAGCATGGGGCCAAGAGTGCGCCTTTGGGGTATCCCGGCACGGTGTTTCCATTTCCACGCTCCATCTGTACCAGCCTTAATGAGGTCATTTGCCACGGCATTCCCAACCCGGATGATGTGCTCAGGGATGGCGACATTATCAACATTGATGTGACCCCCATTGTGGATGGCTACCACGGCGATACCTCCCGCACCTTTTTTGTGGGGGAACCTTCTCCATTGGCGAAAAAGCTGGTTACGGTTACCGAAGAATGCATGTGGCGGGGCATTAATGCCGTCAAGCCCGGTGGCCGCATTGGTGATATTGGTGCCGCCATTCAGGCCTATGCCGAGGCTGAAGGCTTTTCGGTGGTGAGGGATTTTGTTGGCCATGGAGTCCACCGCATTTTTCATACGGCACCTCAAATTCCCCACTACGGGGTAGCGGGTAAAGGTAAAAAACTGCGCCCCGGCATGGTGTTTACCATCGAGCCGATGATTAACGTCGGCTCCCACGAAGCAGAAATTCTGGCGGACGGCTGGACGGCTCTCACCGTTGACCGACAGCTGTCGGCTCAGTTCGAGCATACCGTTGTCGTGACCAAAACCGGGGTTGAAGTGCTGACTCAATCGCCGGCTAAGGTGCTGGCTTAGGAATGAGGAAGTTTTAAACCTTGTCCAAGGCCAGAAGGGGAGTTTTGCTGACGGGAAAGCGACAGTTTTTGCGCTGAACCTGGTATAAGTTCTGAGGGTTGAATTAACAATTTCACTCAACCCTCAAAATCTAGAACTTGGGAATGAGGATTATATAACGTGGGATAGCCGTCTCGGCTGTCCCAGAGCAGGCAGGATGCCTGCCCTACAAAAATTAGATGTTATGAAATCCTCATTCCTTAGTGAACGTCTATGCCTCCGGTATTCTCTTGAATGAGACTGCACACATAATCCATTGCGGCGGCATTGAGAGGGTCCGGATCTACCGGTAGCCAGGCCGAACTACCGGTGGGGCCACTGTACTGGACATCCCGAAACCGGCGCTGCTGACAGTCATAGTCGGTAATGTAGGTGGTTTTCTGCAGCTCTCCAGACCGGCGATCGAGATAGATGCTGGCGACCCGCACTTGCCCCGACCCCAGGGGTTCAATGGAATCAAGATCCACCAGCTGCTGCTGTTTGCCCTGGGAGGCTTCCGCGACAGGATACCAGGTAACCGCCAGGGCCAGGGGGCACCAGACCAGCGTCAACGCAATCCAGACCAGCGTCAACGCCATAACGACAGCCACGCCCAGTAGCCGTTGCCTAATTTGCGGTAAAAATAAAGCAACTGTTCTTGAATCCATAGCCAATCTCAATGGGAAATAACTGCTGACAGCCGCACCTTGAGCAGCATCACCTTCCCGGAGGACGGGGTGGGTCAGTTCTGTCACCCCAAAGGACTGGCTTCGATCTACCCACGGATGCGACTTTCATGATCTGCTTTCAACCGGTGCTAGGGGCGAAAAGTTGACCCTCAGCTCATCCTTAGGATGGGGGGTGGGAATGGTGACCAGGGACAAGTCCTGCCCCGGCAGAAGGTCCCAGGTGTAATGGCGCAGCAGTTTTGCCGCAAACAGTTTAATTTCTAATCGGGCGAACTCTTTGCCCAGGCATTCCCTGACCCCGCCGCCAAAGGGAACGTGGCTGAAGGGTTTGGCTTTATCTTCCGCCCGGTGGGGACCAAAGCGGTCTGGGTCAAAGGTTTCGGGCGACTTAAAAATATCGCTGTCTTGATGGGTCAGACTGATTTCGTAAAGCACCGTCCAGCCAGCGGGAATGGTGTAGCCCTCAAATTCACAGGCTTTAAGCACCGTGCGAAACCCGCCACCCACCGGGGCAATCATACGCAGAACTTCTTTCAGCACCTGCTCCAGGTAGGTCATTTGCTTCAGGGTATCCAGGGTCAGGGGCTGATCCTGAAAGGCTGCTTGTTCGGCTCTGGCCTGGGCCATTACAGCAGGATTTTGAGCCATCAGCAGGCAGAAGGATGCCAGGGCCGAGGTCAAGGTTTCGTGACCGGCAAACAATAGCAGCAGCACCTGGTCCTTCAGTTCTTCAATGGCAAGCTGGTTGCCTTCATCATCCCTGGCCTGCAGCAGCATCCCCAGGGCATCGTTGCCGGGGTCGGGTTGGGCACTGCGATCTCGAATCAGCCGTTCCAGTTCGTTTAGCAGCAACTCCCGGCAGCGGTAGGCTTTGCCAAACCGAGTCCACGGCAAATTCACGGGAATCGTGAACAGCCCTTCGGCCCAGGTTTCGAACCAGTGGCCCAGGTTGGTCTCAGCGGCGTTATCCAGCCCCACCAGCAGCTTGCAGGCAATGTCAAAGGTGAGGTTACGCAGTTCGGGATACCAGGTGAGTTGGCCCAGCTCGGCCCAGCGGCTGAGGTAGCGATCGCAAATGACCTCCATGGTGGGCAGGTATCCTGCCAACGCCCTGGGCTGAAATGCCTGCACCAGTAGCTTGCGTCGCTGTACATGCACATGGCCCGTCTGCATCGCCAGGGAAAGTGGCCCTAACAGCGCCTTCACGCTGCCCGGCCAGCTGACCTGAAAATAGTCATTTTCGTGGGCAAAAACAAAGCGATTGGCATCCGGCCCCTTCAAAAAAATGGTTGGACTCCCCAGCAGACGGGTTTTAAAGATCTCTCCATACTGCTGATGTCGTTTTTTAGCGAAGTCAGGATCTTTGAAAAAATCTAGCGTCTCGCCAATCACCGGAAGACCAAATTTGCCCGGGGGCACCTGCTGGGAAGCTGTTGAAACCATAGCTGCTGTTTCCACTTAGGCAAGAAGATTTAATCATGTGGGATAGCCGTCTCGACTATCCAAGGCAGGCTTCTGGCCTGCCCGCCAAGAATTGGAGGTTAAATAATCCTCATTCCTTACCAGGATCTATCGTGACTTAATTTAGCCAGGAACACCAGTCACCCCATCTTCTCAGTCCAATGCTCTGCGTTGGAACGCCCCCCGGAGAGTCTGTCTCCAGCCATGAGCAGCAAAACTGTAAAACCAGGATACCCAGGTCCCTTGGCTATCAAAATGACCGTCACAGTCAAGCCGCCAGGGTGTATCGCCATTGACCCACCAGGCGTTTCAGCCCATCCGGCAACCAGCTATCGTATTGGGGATAGACGGGTAAACGAGGCTTGAGAGTCCAACCAAACTCGGCCAACTCCTGCCCCAGCCTTTGAGCGTCAGGATGCTCATAGTCAGGATTCACCTCATCTACCGGGCTAATGCCCCCCACATCTCGGGCTCCGGCCTCCAGACAGGCAATCAGCCCCTGCTGACTGACCAGGTTCGGCGGAATTTGTAGCGCAATGGTGTCGGGCAGGTGGGCTTTAGCCAGTTCTACGGCTGGTATCAACTCTGCCTCGGCAAAGGCCGTGCCCGGGGAGGCTTGCCGTTGCCCCGGACTGTGGGGTTGCAGAATCACTTCCTGAATATGGCCGTAGCGCTGGTGCAGGGCAGCAATTGCCTGCAAAGAGGCGACCCAATCCCTCTGGCACTCCCCCAGTCCCAGCAGCAAGCCAGTTGTAAACGGAATGCCCAATTCCCCCGCCCAGGTCAGCTGCTGCAGGCGCACCTCAGGGCGCTTACTGGGGGCATGGCGGTGCACCGTTTCTAACAGCTTGGGCGTCACCTGTTCAACCATCAGCCCCATGGATACATTGACCTGCCGCAGCTGTTCCATTTCGGGCCGCTTCAGGGGACCAGCATTGGTGTGGGGCAGTAGTCCCGCTTCCAGGGCCAGTTCGCAGATGCGATAGATGTGACGAAACCAGGCCTGCCGTCGGGGGCTGTTGGGGGCCACCTCTCCACTCAGCACCAGCACCTCGACCACCCCCTGACGACGAATGGTGCGAAGTAAATCCTTAGCTACGTCTAAATCCAACCACGGCGACTGCCCTGCATCGGTGCGGAAGTTGCAGTAGGTGCAACGGTTAAAACACTCATAGGTAGGCACGACAGTGTAGGCCGGACTGTAGGTAACAGTGCGTCGTTTGAACTTTGAATTCTTTCCCTTCATACTGCAAGAATTCCTCATATTCTCCCCCTTATTCTTCTAACCCATCCCTCCCGATCCCATGGCAACCATTAATCCCGAAATCTTAAAATCTCAGGGCATTCGCTTCGTGCGCATCATCTGGTGTGACACCGGCAACGTAATTCGGGGCAAGGCCATTCATATTGATACTCTGGCCGAACGGTTAGACATTGGCGTGGGGCTATCTACCGCCCAACAGGCAATTCCAGTCATGGCCGATGCGGTAGCCCCCGATAGCGGCCTGGGACCGGTGGGCGAAGTATGGCTCAGACCCGATTGGTCTACGCTGAAACCCTTACCCTATGCCCCTGGCCAGGCGCGGGTCTTCGGCGACATGTCTGCAAATGGAGAGCCCTGGCCCTGGTGCAGCCGGCAGTTTTTGCGGCGAATGATTGATCAAGCGGCAGCTGTCGGCCTTGAGATCAAAGCCGCGTTTGAACCCGAGTTTTACCTGCTGCGGATGGATGGAGATATTATTCACCCCGCCGATCAGACGGTGTTTGCGACCACCCTGGCCATGGATACCCACTGGGCGGTGGTGGATGCGATCGCCGCCGCCCTCATCGACCAGGGCTTAATCATCGAACAGTACTATCCCGAATCTGGCCCTGGCCAGCAGGAAATTTCCGTGCGCTATACCGATGCTCTGGGCGCTGCCGACCAGCACATCATTTATCGAGAAACCGTCAAAGCCGTGGCGCGGCACCATGGCCTGATCGCGTCTTTTGTACCAAAAATCTTTGACCAGGCTGCCGGTAGTGGCTGTCATCTGCACCTGAGCCTCTGGCAGGGAGAGCAAAATATTACCCATGATGGGCAGGGGAAGTTGTCTGCATTAGCCCAACACTTTACCGCCGGGTTACTGGAGCATCTACCAGCCCTAATGGCCGTCACCACCCCCAGCCCCAACTCTTACCGACGCATCCGCCCCCAATGCTGGAGCGGGGCCTATCGCACCTGGGGGTTTGATAATCGAGAAGCCGCCATCCGCATTCCCACCAATGCCGCTGGCCCCAGCCCCACCCACGTTGAATACAAAACTTTAGACAATGCCGCTAATCCTTACCTGGCCCTGGGATGTGTGATTGCGGCTGGTCTGGATGGCGTGCAGAAACACCATTCCCTGCCGGAACCAATCACCGTCGATCCTGCCATTCTTACCGAGGATGAGCGCCAGTCTCGTCACATTGAGCGGTTGCCTCAATCTTTAGCCCAGGCCATTGCAGCTTTCAGGCAAGACCAGGTCCTGGTTGAAGCCTTGAGCAAAGACTACGCCAACACAATTCTGGCCGTACGTGAGGACGAGTGGAAAGCCATGCAAAATTTTACGCTGGAAGAGGAAGTCCAGCTGCTGCTAGAGCGTTATTGACTTAAGCGGCGTTTCGATCAGCACGTCAGTCAGCAGAGTTTTGGTTTTCTCGTCCTCGAGGGTGAGTTTCAGGGGCTTGGGGTTTAAGGTTATCTGTGAGCGATCATAGCCCAGTTTTTGGGAGGAACTTCTTTACGAGAATTCATCTTGATCATTGCCAGCCCTTGCAGATTGTTGCTCCATATTCGCTAACGTGAACTTTCCAACACGAGTACCATAATGCTGAAAGAGAGAGTGGGGTAAAGGTCATGGAATCAGTCAAATTCACAGATACCATTAACCAACAGGGGCAACTCACCCTCGACCAGCTCTTAGACCTGCCTGTCGCGTGGAAATTATCGCACTGGTGCAGGATGCGGTACCCAATGGCACGGGCGATGCCGAAGAAGATCTATCCAACGTATCTGCGAAAAGCTTTCTCATCAATCGTGCTTGGGAGAACCATAGAGATAGGGGTCGATTTGAGCTGCTCCATCGGTTGGTAGGGTTGCTGATCTGTCTGCTGGCAACTGCTCGGCAAATTCGTCAAACGATTCCCAAATGGGAGGTTGAGCCGGATCTAATGGCTGTACAGATTCATCGCTAGGGGGGTTGCCGCCGATTTTTGGTAAACAGCAAGAAATCCAGCACCTCTTCAAGCAGTTAGTGAGCATTGAGTCGTTGACTGAATGTAGGCATAGACTTTGTACAAGTCTATGCCTACTCTCGATACGGCCCATTAGAATTGTTTTATAGCCAATTTACCTTTGAACTTAGACAATGGTAAAACTTACTGACATGACCCTTGCAGACCTTAAGGTTCTCATTGCTCAGGTAGTTGAAGAGCAGTTGCAAGGTTGGCAGAATCGACCTTTGGATGACCGTTCAGCAGAACAGGTGTTGGAGGCAATGGATCGGTTACGGTGGTCTCCCCCCGCAGGTTCGCCCTCTACAACTGAACTGCTGCGGGAAGATCGAGATCGGTAATGGCGACTTACGTTGTGGATGCGAGCATTGTAGTTCAGTACGCTATTGAGCAAGACCACACTGCAGCAGCCAGAAATCTGGTTGTTCGTATGTACCAGGGAAATGAGACACTTCTTATTCCTGAATTTTGCCTTCTAGAATGCACAAACGTCATTTGGAAAGAAGTCCGATTTCAGGGATTGCCGCCCACTCATGCAGAAGCTTTAGTAAACGAATTGCTGACTCTAGCATTCCGAGTATTGCCCATCAGGTATCTACTCCCTGAAGCTTTAAAGATTGGGCTAAACTGTGAGTTAGCTATTTATGATTCCCTCTATATCGCATTGGCTTTAGAGCATAAATGTCCGCTAATTACCGTTGACAACCGACAACAAAATGGTGCGGTTGCCAGTGGAGCTTCCTTAAAGGCTATTACTGATTTTTTGGCGGAGAGTGAGACTCTTTGAGGTGAGCAAACGCCAGACCAGCACATTTGGCTACTGGAAACCCATTTGGCTTGCCTACCGCCCCACGAATTGGTGGGCCTTGAGACGTTGACTGAAGCTTGTGAAGGCTTTGGATAGAACAAGCCCCACTCCACGAACCCTTCATTCGTCAGAGGTTTACTAAATTCTACTAATTCCTAAAGTTTGTCTAAATTAAAAGCTGAGTAAGGAATCTTCAAGCTATTGTTGAAGTCTAATGCTTTTTAGAATTTCAACCTTTTTGTTTGACTTGTAGATCGTAAGAGAAGTGCTTTGCAGAAGGAGTAGTTATGTCTTCTCAGGAATTTCAGTCAACCCATGCCCACATTTCTGAGTTGAGCAATCGACTACTGGCGTTTCTGCAAAAGTATAGGCAAGAAAGGTTGTCAGAAGGAGATGACACAAAAAACTTAAAGCAAATAGAGCAGAAAATAAATTTAGTGATTGAGAATTTGTATCAGCAACAATACGAGGTGGCTGTCGTAGCTCCTATGAAGGCTGGTAAAAGCACCTTCCTCAATGCAGTTATTGGTGCAGACATTCTCGCCAGTGAATCAGCGGCTTGTACTATATGTAGAACAGATGTAAGGCATATCACATCCGAGGAAACGCCTCAATTATTGGAGTATCATACAAATAATAGAAAACCTAAAACTATTGCTCAAGGAAATGCTCATGACATTCAAGAAAGTTTTTTGAAGCGTACACGAGAGCTTCGTGATATTTCTGACAACCAAAATTTGCCAGCTCGCTTTGAACTATTGTATCCCATTGAAGCAATTCAAGACTTTCCTGCTTTAGCGGGATTTACCTTGATCGATACTCCAGGCCCAAATGAATGGAAATCAATGTCCGTTGACACGGTCGCATTGAAACAAGTGTCATTGGAGGCGTTGAGGACTTGTAAAGCAGTGTTATTTATCTTAAATTATCGGTCATTCAAAGATAAAGCGGTTGATGAACTATTTCAATCAATCACAGAAAACCGACAAGAATTGCTAGCCAATAATCAAAGTAGAATTTTCTTTATCCTCAACCAAGTTGACTTGAAGTCCGAAAAAGATCCAGAAATTAGCGAAACAATTTCACTGCTGAAGCAAGACTTAATACGTTTTGGTTTTCCTAATCCAATTATTTATCCTGTCAGTGCTTTGCAGGGACTACTAGCTAAGTTAATTCAGCAGAATATGGCGACTGAAGATCAAATTAAAGATTTCAAGAAATTCTTTAGTGCTAGATATGCGCGCGAAAATGAAGAAGGTGACATGATCACTCCTGCTCCCAAAAAAATTGCTCATCAAGCTGTCCAGGATAGTGGAATTATAGCTGTACAAGAGGCAGTTTTTCAAACAGTTGTGCAAACTTCTGGGTGGATTTTGCTTGACGATGCCTTAAATTTATTAGAAAGTGCGGCAAAATCCGTAGAAGATACCCTCAACATGGAAATTGTTGGGTGGGAAATGGAGATCAATGCTTTAAAGACTAAGGTTGAGGACTATAGACATAGATCCCAGATTGCTAAAAGAAAAGTTGATTCGGTACGAAGTTCGATTGACAGACAAAAAGAATTCCTTTTGGAAGGGTTTAGTGCTGGAATCGATGCCTTTACCGAAGGTGCCAAGGAAAAGATTCAGAACGAAATAGATGTGATTGCTGAATCTAGAAAAACACAGAAAAAGAAAAAAAACTCTGAATTAGACCAAGATAAACTGTTAGAGGATTATTCAAACGGATGGAAGCAACTCTTTGATTTGGGGCGTGAACTAGCTAGCGGAGTACTTGAGCTTGTGCCTGTTTTAGGTAAAACTTTGGCTAAAACTTTCAAGGTGAGTGTTTCCTTGATAGAACAAATGAATAAGTCTGTGCCAAAAGTTATCACTGAGTATTCCGTTGAAAAATCATCTAATCCTTACATTATGCGCTGCTCATCTCAAGCAGATGCCCAAAAAATGAAAGAAGTTATCAATGACTTCTGTGCTCCTCACATTCAAAGTTGGTGGCTAGATACCCAAGATAAGCTAATTCGCGAAGGAACAAGAATTAGAGAGGAATTAGTATCTGTTATTCAGGAGGATATTCAAACAATTTCCGATGAGCTTTCCAGCTATCTTGGAGACTCATTGAAGGTAGAAATTAATATTAATGCCATTCAATTTCCCAGTTTCGATTTTAAAGGCATTGATGCACAAGTTCGTTATCAACAAATAGTTTATGAACGTTCAAAAAAGAAGTCAAAAACAGATAATCGTGGATGCTGTGGTTCTTCGAGAACTTATGATGTAGACGTGCCTTATAAAGAAATTAAGTCTTTTTATGAAATTGATCTTAGAGATACGGCAAGATTAGTCAAGGCAAAACTTGATGAGCAAGCTAATATCAACAAAGGCTTATTATTTCGTGTTATTGACAAGCAAGTGAATGAGGACTTTAAGAATGCTGAGAATCAAATTTTAAACTACATTGAAAAATTTCAGACTGAATTCGACAAGCTTCTCGCAAAAAGAGAAAAACATGAAGAAGAGGCTCCACGAGTCATTGCTCTACTCAAAAGATACAGTGACGACTTGAAAACTTACCAACACGAAATAGAAAGTGTCGAGGAAGCACTAAAAGGCTGGGAACCAGCTCAGAATGTCAATTAATGGAAATAGTCGCGCAGCAATAAATCATTTCAGGGGCTTTTCTGACAATCCTCCATGCATGAATACAACCTCACAAACTCCGCCGCCGCTTTCGGGTTAATCTCTTGCAATGCATCCCGCAACTGCAGCACCATCTCCGCCCGAGGGTCGCGCACTTCATTGACCCAGCGATACACATTCGACCGCCCAATACCCATCTTTACGGCCACATGATTTTGACTGATGCCGTAAGTCTCTAGAACCTGCCGTAGTGCTTTGCCTGCCTGTCCCATGACTTAAGCGTCATTCAATAGACGGGCTATCAGTATCCAAATACAACCTTACAAACTCTGCGGCAGCCTGGGGGTCAAGCTCTCGCAGTGCCTCTTTAATTTGAAAAATGATCTCTCCCGCTGGATCCCGTTGCTCTTTCACCCAGCGATTTACATTGGCCCGATCTGTTCCCATCGTCACCGCCAACTTGTTCTGGCTAATGCCGTAGGTTTCCAAAACCTGCCTTAGTGCGCTACCTGCCCTGCCCATGCCCAAATTCTGGCAGAGGGGACCATCGTCGTAAATGTTGCCAATCTGTCAGCATTCGCTTATGCTGCCAATGTGTCAACATTCATTTTGTCTCATGTCCAAGAACACGCAAGTTCAGCAAGCCAATTCACAGCCTCATCTTCGCCATTCCGCCTTTCTCACTGTCCAAAGCGATGCCGAACCCGTAAGCCTCGACCACGAAGAGCGCGAACCTGTCCGGCTTCTGGCTATCGGCACCGCAGGCGGCATCGATACTATTATTCAAACCCTGCACCTGAGGGGTTTTGCCCACATCAGTGAGTGGAGTCCGTTAATGCCTCATACTTCTGGCAAACTCATGCGGGTTCTCACCCGTTGGGTGCAGAACCGCCCATGACCGGAAAAACGATTCGGGTATCTCAGCTTGGGACAGCTAAAATGCAAGCAAACCTCGTTTCAAGCCTTTTCCCATGCTTTCCTCAAATATCCAGCAAATTGCAAACTGCGTAGCCGAGCACTTTCAGCCAGAGAAGATCATTCTTTTTGGTAGCCATGCCCGAGGTGAGGCTAACAGCAACAGTGATATTGACTTGCTCATAGTGATGGATTCCACTGCCCCACGAGGACAGCGGGGCGCACCAATCATCAAATTGCTGGCGGAAAATTTTGCTGAACCCGTTGATGTTGTTGTGCGCTCAGCTCAAAGTCTTGAGGAATGGGAAAGTGTACCAGGTAGCTTTGCCCATCAGGTGCTTAAGGAAGGAGTTGTGCTTTATGAACGCCAAAAGCAACTTACCTGAAGCCTGGTTTGCCAAAGCTGATGCCGATCTTCAAGGAGTGCATCCCAGTTTTGTAGCCCTCACCCTAAATCCCTCTCCCAGAGCGGGAGAGGGACTTTGACTCCGGCTCCCCTTCTCCCATTTTGGGAGTAGGCCGAAGGACGCGCGAAGCAGGGGTTGGGGGATGAGGGCAGACTTGCTAAACTGGGATGCACCCATCTTCAAGCAGCTGAACTGTTACTCAATATAGAAGAACCTTTAGTAGAAATTGTTTGCTATCACGCTCAACAGTGTGCTGAAAAATATTTAAAGGGTTATCTTATTGCGAAAAAGATTTCTTTCAGGTTTGTTCATGAACTGGCTTATTTGACTCGCCTTTGCACAGAGCAAGATCAAAGGTTTTCAACATTACTGGGTCTGGCTGCAGAACTTCAGGACTATGCAACCAGTGTTCGTTACCCTAACGATGAAATGGAAAAACTGGCTCTAGCAGATGCTGAAAGAGCAGTAGATTGTGCCAGACAAATTCGTTCCTTTGTTATAGAGAGTTTATAAGGCCGACATTTGTAAGATAGCCAGAATTTCTGACTCCTCCACAAACTCGGTTTCTTCGCCTTCAATGATGGCATTCGCTAAGCCCACTTCTTCAAGGGCATCCAGAATGATGTCGTAGAAGACCTCTCGCTTCTGCTGCAGCATTTCAATCAGCACTTCGGTCAGCAGGGCTTTGGTTTTCTCGTCGTCGAGGGTGAGTTGCATAGGGCCTGGGGATCAGAGTCTTCTATGGGTGATCATAGCCCAGTTTCTTGGAGGTACTGCTTTAAGAGAATTCATTTTGTTCGTTGCTAGCCCTAGCGGGTTGTTTCTCCATATTCGCTATCTTGAACTTTCCCATACGAGTGCCATAATGCTGAAAGAGAGGTAGGGGAAAGGTCATGGAAGCAGTTAAAGCCACAGGCACCATCAACAAGCAGGGGCAACTCACCCTCGACCAGCCCTTAAATCTGCCGGAAAACAGTCGGGTGGAAATTATTGTGCTGGTACAGGATGCATTGCCCAATGGCAGAGGCGATGCCGAAGAGGATCTATCCAAAATCGTCTAGATATCCAACTGGTAATTACTTATGAGCACCGCCAACCTTAAGTTAGTGGATAGCCTGGCTCAAGTCATTTTGGCCCTCAGCAAGGAAGAACAAATTCTCCTGGGCCAAAAACTTCAGCAAAGTCAGAGGAATCTTTTAGTCTCGGGTTTAGATAAGTTTTTTGAAGAACTGTCTAATTTACCTCCCGATCCTGACCAGCCCTCTTTGGAAGAAATTAGTGAAGAAGTGCGCCAGGTGCGGAAAGAACTCTGGTCTAGTCAATGAAAGTTGTCATTGATGTCAACGTTTGGATATCGGGCTTATTATGGGGTGGCCTGCCTGGGGATGTCATCCATTTAGTTCGTGGAGGTCAACTTATCAGCTATGTTTCCTTTTGACGAGATTGATATCCTAGCGCCCGCTCAATTTCTTGAACGATTCTACAACTGAAAGAACCCCGGGTTCTTGAAGAACCCGGGGTTCTCCCTACAGAGCAACCTGCCTACAGCCCTACCGCTCGGTCAGCTTCGTCAGCAGCTTATTGGAGCGTTCCACAAACGCCTTCATGCCGTCGGCATCGAAGCCCTTCTAGGCCATCAGCGCCGTGACGTAGATCTGGTTGCAGCTCATCGCTGTCAGAATTGATGCCACGTCAACCGGCACGGACAGTTAAGTTCTCTAGAACGACTTCGGGAACGTTGCCAGACCCTAAGGTTTCCTTCGCGTCCAAAATCTCAATGCCTACCAGAAGCTCACCTTCTCCCATGTTCAGGGTGATTTCTTCGGTAAGTTGTACATTGCGGCATTCGTGCTGGCCTTCGACCAACCGAATGTACATCGCATCTATTTCAGGGTCATAGCTGATTTTCATGGGTAGACTTTAGAAATAGAACGTGTAAACAGTGATAACGACAACTTCCTCGGCTTCTTCCACAATAACTGGAGCCACCTGCTTAATGGCATAGTGTCGGTTCTGCCAGGTTGAGTTGTACTCAAAATTGTAGCGGTATTGTAGACGATTCTTTTTCGCTGGCTCCCCAACACCCTTTCGAATAGCTTGAATAACCTCAGCTTCGTTTGTTCCACGTTCCAAGCACTGCTCTTGAGCGTGTTTGGTTAACCGGATTGGCTTACCGTGCTGAGTCTGGTTATCGTCGGTCACACTCTAAAAGTTTTGAGGGCTTGGCGTTACCTCTCGATAATTGTAAGGTGAGTTGCGGTGCAAAGGTGTTCCATTGCTTCTTCTTGAGCAACGAAAAGAACCCCGGTTTCTCAAAGAAACCGGGGTTCTCCCTACAAAGCAGCTTGCCTACCGCTCTACCGCTCCGTCAACTTCGTCAGCAGCTTATTCGAGCGTTCCACAAACGCCTTCATGCCGTCGGCATCGAAGCCCTTCTGGGCCATCAGCGCGGTGTCGTAGATCTGGTTGCAGATCATCTCCGCCAGCGCCCCGGCAGGGGAGCTTTCGCCGCCAGCCCCGATGATGGTGCTCTGGCTCAGGCCCAGCAGGTTTTGAATCAGCGGGTGGGCTGTATTCACCAGCAGCACATGATCTTCGGGGAACTGCATTTCCTGCTGTTGAATCAGGGCCATGGTTTCCTGCATGCGGCGGGCGTCTTCCGGCAGCAGCACCATGGCCGGGGGCACGGTGTCGGCGTTTTCCGCCTTCAGGGCCTGGGGTTTAACGTTGACGCGAGGCCGGTTGATGGCCTTCTCGAACATCTCCTTAATTTCGTCGTCCCGGGTCTTGTTGGTAGATGGGTCAACGATTTCGCTCTCTTTCTCTTTGTCGAGCAGGGTGTCGTCCAGGTCGGCGTCTACCCGCGAGAACTTGACATCCGAGTAATCCCGCTCCAGGGAGGGGATGAAGTGGGTATCAATGAAGGAGTCCATGTACAGAACTTCCAGCCCCTGGCCCTTGAACAGCTCGATATAGGTGGCCTGAGACACCTCATCGGTGGCGTAGAACACCCGGTTTTCGTGCTTCTCCTTATTCCGCTCCAGGTATTCCTTCAGGGTGGTGTAGTGGTAGCCTTTGGCGTCGGTGGCGGGCTTGTTGGGCTCCTCCACTTCAGACCAGGCGTCTCCCTCGTCGGTCTGTACCTCCACTTTGGCGGCCTCTGCGTCCCCAGCCTCGCCTAGCTTAGCGGTGGTGCGGAAGATCATAATGTCTTCCACCTGCTTCTTGAACTTATCGTCGTTCAGGGAGCCGAACTTAACGAAGTTGCCCAGGTCCTGCCAGCTGGAGATGTACTTGGCGGGATCATCCCGGTACAGGGCTTTCAGACTGTCGCCCACCTTCTTGGCGATGTAGTCGGCGATGCGACGCACGGTGCGATCGCCCTGCAGGAAACTCCGGCTAACGTTCAGGGGAATGTCGGTGCTGTCAATCACTCCCCGCAGGGGCAGCAGGAACCGGGGCACCACTTCCTCGCAGTTGTCGGTAACGAACACCTGGTTGCAATAGAGCTTGATGCTGCTCTTGGTGACGTCAATATCCGGCTTCAGCTTGGGGAAGTAGAGAATGCCGTTGACCACGAAGGGGTAGTCGGTGTTGAGGTGAATCCATAGCAGCGGATCTTCCTGGAAGGGGTACAGGTAGCGGTAGAACTCCAGGTAATCCTCATCGCTGAGGCTGCTGGGGGACTGCTTCCAGGGGGCCTCGTGCTTGTTGACCACTTCCCCATCCAGCTTGATGGGTACCGGCATAAAGTCGCAGTAGGTTTTGATCAGCTGCCGGATGCGGGCAAATTCCAGATACTCCTCTTCGCCCTCCATCAGGTGCAGGGTGACGGTGGTGCCCACGGTGCTGCGCTCGGAAGCACTCAATTCAAACTCGGTAGAACCATTACAGCTCCAGTGGACAGGTTCTGCCCCTTCCTGGTAGGAGAGAGTGTCGATCTCCACCCGGGAAGCCACCATAAAGGAGGAGTAAAAGCCCAGACCGAAGTGGCCAATGATGGGATCGTCTGAAGCGGCTTCCTTATACTTCTCGATAAAGTCTTCGGCGCTGGAGAAGGCCACCTGGTTGATGTACTTCTTCACCTCGTCGGCGGTCATGCCGATACCCGTGTCCGACACGCTGAGGGTTTTCTTGTCCTTATCCAGCTTAATTTCGATTTCGGGGCTGCTGACATCGCCGTTGTAGTCCCCGGAACGGGCGGCCATGGACAGCTTTTTGATGGCGTCTACGGCGTTGGAAACCAGTTCCCGCAGGAAGATTTCGTGCTCAGAGTAAAGGGCTTTTTTAATAATCGGAAAAATATTCTCGGTATGAATCGAGATATTGCCCTGTTCCAGAATCGTGGTCATGGCGGTTCTGCGTTGGCGTAATGAAGAACGATACTACTGGGCATTTTGGCCGCAGATGGCGCGATTCACAAGCGGCAATCTCTCCCTTGGCAGGTTCGGTTGACACTACCGACGGGAGGGGAGTAGGCGGGGGAGTGGGGCAGGGGATCAGGTGCAAGGCACAGACTTTACGGTCAGTGGGTCGCTTCCGTTCGTAGTTGACCTCTACAGCAATGGTTGCCTTATTTCTGCCAGCCGGTACTAGCCAGGTAAGTACTTTTACCAAATTAAGGAATCAGAGTCTGACTGGAGAGCAGTATAGGTCGGTGAGTCAAACTGCCCAGTTTCCAGCAAGTTGAGCTGTCGCTGCAGGCGCAACACAGCTCTTTCTGTGGCGGTGCCGTAATGGCCATCAATGGGGCCAACATAAAGGGCTCGCCCTTGCAGCATGCGCTGTAACTGTTCAACGGCCTCTCCAGAATCTCCTAGCTTGAGTTGTTTAGAATGCAACCTCTGTACTTCCTGTTGCCATGGCCGGTAAAGATAATGTGCTTCAGCGTTCATTCGACTTTTGAAATCGTAGTTGCAGAAAACTTAGCTGTGTTTACTCGGTATTGAGACGGTAGACGAATCAGACATTCTTTCCCTGAACTCTGATGATGCCTAGTCTTTCACCCCTTGCCGCGATATACCACCGAAGATTAGGCTGTTAAGCCAGAACTTAAGGGGATCGCCCATCTGCTGTGGTTGCGCCAACAGGCTCGATGGAGCTTGGCGGGCTACGGCATTTTGATCAAGTACCATAGCCCGGCCCTCCCCTAACACCATTTAAAACTTGATATAAGGTTCCTTTAGTTCTTACAAAAAGTGACGGTTATAGGGCAATTCAAAACAGACTTAATGGCTGGGAAGCTACCCTTAAATGTATATCGTGTTGAGTGCCCTGTAACCCCTGAGAGGGAAAAAACGCTGTGGGTGCCGGCCCTTCTGAAATCATCATGTTTGTTGACTCCCATGGGAAAAAGCTACCTGCCCTGGTTCTTGCTAGGGTTAATACTATTCACCAGTTGTTCCTCCAGCGGTTTTATGACTTCTAACGCCATGTCTTCAACTTCCCTGACCTACCCTGAAAGCGCCAAAGGCAGTCAGGTAGACGTTTACCACGGGGTAGAAGTCCCCGATCCCTACCGCTGGCTGGAAGACCCCCAATCTCCCGAAAGCCGCCAGTGGATTGAGGCCCAAAACCGCGTCACCTTTGGCTACCTGGAGCAGTTGCCCCGCCGCCAGCAGATCAACCAGCGCCTGACGAATTTGTGGAACTACGAACGCTACAGCACTCCCTTCAAGCGGGGCGGTCGCTATTTCTATTTCAAAAATGACGGACTGCAAAATCAGAGCGTGCTCTACACCCTGCCTTCCCTGGAGGCAGAACCCAGGGTGCTGCTCGACCCTAACACCTTGTCAGAAGACGGCACCGTAGCCCTCAGCGGATTGGCAGTGAGCGAGAACGGCGCTTACCTGGCCTATGGCCTTTCCACTGCCGGGTCCGATTGGGTGGAGTGGCACGTGCGCGACATTGCAACCGGCGAAGATACCGACGACCTGCTGCAGTGGGTCAAGTTCTCCGGAGCCTCCTGGACCCATGACCACAAAGGCTTTTTCTACAGCCGCTACGACGAACCCGACGAAACCACCAAGCTAGAAGCCGTTAACTATTACCAGAAGCTCTACTACCACCGCCTGGGTACGCCCCAATCTGAAGATGTACTGGTTTACGAGCGTTCCGACCAGAAGGAGTGGGGCTTCAGCGGCGAAGTAACCGACGACGGCAAATACCTGGTGATTTCGGTCTGGAAGGGCACTGACCCGAATAATCTGGTGTTTTATAAGGATCTGACCCATCCCGATAGCTCAGTGGTGGAGCTGATCCAGGAGTTTGACGCAAGCTACGGCTTTATCGACAACGAAGGCACCAAGTTCTGGTTCCGTACCGATCTAGATGCTCCTAAAGGTCGCCTCATCGCCATCGACCTGACCCAGCCAGCACCAGACCAGTGGCAGGAGATCATCCCCGAAAGGGAAGACACCCTCGAAGGGGTGGGCATTCTCAACCATCAGTTCGTGGCGGACTATCTGAAGGATGCTTATACCAATATCCGCATCTACAGCCTGGAGGGAGACTTCGTGCGGGATGTGGAACTCCCCGGCATTGGCTCGGCGGGGGGCTTCGACGGTAAGCGGGAGGATACCGAAACCTTCTACAGCTTCACCAGTTTCACGGTTCCCAACACCATTTACCGCTACAACATGATTACCGGGGAAAGCACTCTCTATCGTCAGTCCCAGGTGGATTTCGACCCCGGTGAATACGAAACCCATCAGGTGTTCTACAGCAGCGCGGACGGCACCCAAATTCCCATGTTCGTTACCCACAAAAAGGGGTTGGAGCTAAATGGGCAAAATCCTACCCTGCTCTACGGCTATGGCGGTTTCAACGTCTCTCTGACTCCCTCCTTCTCTGTCAGCAACCTGGTGTGGATGGAAATGGGCGGCATTTACGCTGTCCCCAACCTGCGGGGCGGCGGTGAATATGGCGAAGCCTGGCACCAGGCGGGGACAAAGCTGAATAAGCAAAACGTGTTTAATGACTTCATTGCCGCTGCGGAGTGGTTGATTGAAAATCGCTACACCTCCTCGGATAAGCTAGCGATTATGGGCGGCAGTAACGGCGGTCTGCTAGTGGGAGCCTGCATGACCCAGCGGCCCGATCTCTTCGCGGCGGCCCTCCCAGCGGTTGGGGTGATGGATATGCTGCGGTTTAACCAGTTCACCATTGGCTGGGCCTGGGAATCTGACTACGGTTCTCCCGAAAACGAAGAGGAATTTAAGGCGCTTTACGCTTACTCCCCTCTGCACAACCTGAAGCCAGGAACCGACTATCCGGCAACACTCATCACCACGGCTGACCATGACGATCGGGTAGTACCTGCCCACAGCTTCAAGTTTGCGGCAGCGCTACAGGAGTCCCATGTCGGCCCTGACCCGGTGCTGATTCGCATTGAAACTAAGGCCGGTCACGGGGCCGGCAAACCAATGGCAAAGGTTATTGAAGAAGTATCGGATAAATGGGCCTTTTTAGCTGAAAATCTAGGCATGAACTAAGGTTTCCTATGCCTGCTTCTCCGCCCAATGTGCCCAATTCCCGCAGTGACCTGGTGCAGTTTATTCGGGTCGCCCGGCTGCAGGGCGCTTCAGATGAATTTCTCAGTAAGCTCCTGCGGGACTACGGCTGGCCCCAACGGGAGGTAGAGCGAGCCTTCTTCGAGGTATATGAAGAACTCACCGGACGCCCGATTCCTACGCCAAAGGGAGGTTCTGGAGAATCTGCGCGAGACGCCTTCTTCTATCTGCTGATGATCATCACCCTGGCCATCTGGACCCAGGCCCTGGGAGAGCTGGCGTTTATCTTTATCGACCACCTGGTGCCCGATCCCCTGGACCGTGGATTTGGCGACCCTTCCTGGCAGGTGGCGTTTTGCCTGGCCCGGCTGATCGTGTCCTATCCGGTCTATCTGTGGGTGATGCGGCAACTCAATCAAGAACTGGCGGCCCATCGGGAGAAGTACTTTTCTGGGGTGCGCAAGTGGCTGACTTACCTCACCCTGTGGATTGTGGCGTTGATCGCTATCGGCACTTTAATTGCGTTCCTCACGTCTTTTCTGAGGGGAGATTTGACCACCCGATTTATTCTCAAAGTGCTGGTGATTCTGTTGATTGATGGCGGCGTGCTCTGGTACTACTTCCACTGGATTCGGCGGGAACCAGAAGCAAGAACCCTGCGGGTGAACTATGAAGCCTAAGACCTTTGATCGAACCTTTGCCGGAGTCGCCACCGCCGCGGTGGTGGCTGGCATTTTGGCAGGGTTCTGGATTCTCGGCACCCCCGGTCGGCAGCGGGCGATTTCGTCAGACCGACAGCGCCTTAGTGATTTGGTTGCGATCGCCCAAAACCTCCACCAGGACTACCAGGCCCAGCAGGAGAATTTTCAGCTGCCCGAAACGCTCGATGACGACGAACAACGCACCGACCCCATTACCCAACAGGTTTACGAGTACCAGCGGTTGAGTGATACTACCTTCGAACTCTGCGCCAGCTTTGATACCGACAGCAGCACCTATCCCTTTAGCAATCGCCCTCGACCGCCCGAAGCTCGCCGCTGGGAGCATCCCGAAGGACGCCATTGCTTCGAGTTTGATGTAACTGAATATCCTGGTGGTGTTTATTACTAAGAAATGAGGATTTCATAACATCCAACTTCTGTAGAACAGGCATCTTGCCTGCTCTTAGACAGCCGAGACCGCTATCCCACGTTATTGAATCCCCACTCCTAAAGAAATTTCCAAGCAAAACCTTACCCGGTAACTTCAAACCAAGTCCAGCTCGCAATCCGTAGTTTTCCCTAACGGCGAAGCCCCCAAGCAATGAAAAGCAGGCTATTCTCAGCACAAACCCTATTGCCAACCCCCAATTTTCAGGGAAAGAACCTTTCACTGATAGCAAATTATTTCACAGCCATATCATCCAAATAATCACTTTAAATCTCACTCTTCAGCAACCACAGCATCGAAAAAACACGGTTGACAAATCATCTATTTTTAGAACCTGCTTCTTCTTTCCCTGAAAACTAAAGCTTCAAGAATTTCTGCCAAAACTATATCAAAGCTTTACCGGTTCTACATTGTTCTAGTGCCACATTGGAGCTGATCAGTCTAACTTTCAGGGAATAGCTTGCCAAATCAAACTTTCCCCAGTTAGACAGCGGGCACGAGTAAGGAAACGACCGGAAACGCCATGGAAACGCTGGAGCGACTTCGAGCCGATGAATTTAAGGGGGAAAAACGATTAAACATATCCTGCGGGTTAACCTCCTTTCCCAGAGAAGTTTTCAACCTGGCTGATTCTCTAGAAGTTTTAGATCTATCCAATAACCAGCTGGAATCCTTACCGGATGATTTACCCCGGCTATACAACTTAAAAGCTCTTTTTCTGAATAACAATCAGTTTAAGTCGGTGCCAGAGGTCCTTGCCCGTTGCCCTCAGCTATCGATGATTAGCTTCAAGTCTAACCATCTCACCCGCCTGAGCGAAACAGCCTTACCCCTGCAAACGCGCTGGTTAATTTTGACCAATAATCAGCTCACCACTCTACCAGCATCCCTGGGTAAGCTGACCAAACTGCAAAAACTCATGCTGGCGGGCAATCAGTTGCGGTCCCTGCCCGATGAGCTGTCAGCCTGCCTTAATCTAGAGCTAATTCGCATTGCCGCCAACCAGCTACCAACCCTGCCTCGCTGGTTGTTGACCCTCCCCCGTCTCGCCTGGGTTGCCTATGCTGGCAATCCCTTTTCTGCAGAACTGGCGGCGACCAAACGTTGCCCTTCCCATTTAGAGCAAATTGACTGGCAAGATCTCGCGATAGGCGAGCAGCTAGGCCAGGGGGCTTCTGGCATCATTTACCAGGCGATTTGGAATGACGGCACTTCTCCCAAACAGGTTGCAGTCAAAGTCTTTAAAGGTAACGTCACCAGCGATGGCCTACCCGCCGATGAGATGCGGGCCTGTATTGCGGCTGGGCCTCATCAAAACCTGGTCAGCGTTTTGGGACAGGTGGTCAATCATCCCGACCAAAAGGAAGGTCTGGTGTTCCCCTTCATTTCTAAAGACTACAGCACCCTGGGGGGGCCTCCTAGTTTAGAAAGCTGCACTCGCGACACCTATGCTCCCGGCACCCGGTTTGCCCTGGGAACGAGCCTACGGATTGCCCAGAGCGTTGCCGCTGCGACCGCTTATCTGCATAGCCGGGGCATTTTGCATGGTGATCTCTATCCCCACAATATTCTCTCCCACCCCAGCGGGGATAGTTTTCTGGGAGATTTTGGCGCAGCCGCGTTTTTTGACCCAACGGACACGGCCACTAGTGCCGCTCTAGAGCGCATTGAAGTAAGAGCCTTTGGTTGCCTCTTGCAAGATTTGCTAGCACGTTGCCCTGCCCAGGAGAGTGAAACCCATGTTGAGGTGTTCCAAACTCTGCGGGCCATGCAGCAGGCCTGTATGTTGCCTACGGTGATGGGACGGCCTGTATTTAGAGCAATTTGCCATGAACTGGGGGGGCTGATGGTTTAGCCAGAGGCTACGCGGCTGGACGTAGCCCCTAAACCAACAGCCTTAAACCAACAGAATCACCACCAGTACAAATACTCCTGTTGCGATCGCAGAATCCCGAAAAATACCTACTGCTAGATTTTGTTGAGTTTTTTGAACCGCCAGAAAACTTTTCATGGTGATACCTCCACCGATAGGTCCTGAAATTTTAGATTTTCTCAAAAATTTCAGATTGACTTGCGGTCAATCGTAGGATAGACACCAGACCCTCAATCCTATCAACCTGAGACAAAGCTTTACCTGATGTGATTGATCGCGAAGTTAAGGTTACCGATTGTGATAGTTGCTCATCTGTCTTGAGTTAAGGGAGAGTAGCAATCACACCCGGCATCGTAGGCCCAACCACAGCCATCGGGGTCCTTTTGACGACTCCATTGGCCAAAATCGGGAGCGTTGTGCCGGGCAGCCATCTCAGCTTCAGAGCTGCCCAGTCGCCGAGCCAGTTCGCAGGGGGTCAGCCGCAGGGGAGACTTGCTCTCACTAGAGTCTGGTGATGGCCGGGAAGACGCCGCCGGGGCAGAGACATCATCTCCATGCGTGGATAGGGTTACCGTTGCTGCAGAGGTCTGCCCTTGGGGAATGTGGAAGGTGTACAGGATATCTCCTGTCTCCAACGGCTCAAAGTTGGCAAAAAATTCTCGGGCCCGAGCATCTAAAAAATTACGGGCTTCCGCCCCGGTCAGTTGAGCCACCATAGCGAACTCCAGTACCGAAATACGCCCCTGCCGGACCTCCAACTGCTCATAAAACAGCTTGTGGAGTGCACGATGCTGCTCCTGATGGCGATGCCAGAACCAGATCGCCAGGCCAATGGCCCCTGCCCCCACCAGCCAAGGTAGCAAAATTTTGACCACAACTATGGCCGCCAGCACCAGTCCCGCCAGCACACAGGCCACCGCCAGTCGATTTTCTAATCGTGGTCCAGGGGCATAGGGAGGCTGAAATGACATAAAACCGTCAGTCCTGAAGGAAATTCCTTATTATTAAGAGACAAATGGCTGTCTACCAATCCTCCCCATGCTAACGTTTGCGACCTCCGAAGATCGCCTCCTGGCTGAACCACTCATGCAGCCGACCCTGATTCGGGTGATTGATAACCTGCGCAAACATATTGAAACTACTGACTGGCAGAGCACCTATGTCGAGCAAGTACTCTGGCCCGCCTCTGCCACTGAAGATGAAAAACAACAGGTACAGGCCATCGCCGCCAGCCTCGAAACCGCCTCCCCAGAACAGGCTGACCAACTCCGTCAACAGCTCAGCACCCTGCCTTCTCCCGTCCCCGCTTACCAGCTTCAGCTCACACGCAACGGCGATACTGTAGTGCTGGATGTCTGGCAGCTGTGTTTCCAGGTGTGCTTCGTAAATTATGCTGCAGATACCCCAGCCCAGGTTGATCGAGATTTGCTCGACATTGACAACGAAGTGAACTGGATTAGCCTTGACGAAAAAGCTAAACACCGGGTAGAAATTGCGCTGCAGAATCTGAAGGCAGATTCCGCTTAGAGTACTCCATGAAAATGACTATCCATTTGCCGTGACCCTCCGCCCTCACCCCTGCCCCTCTCCCTAAAGGAGAGGGGTTCTGAATCCTCTCCCAGGAGGGCGTAGCTTGCTTCTCGAAGAGTGGGGAGCCAGAAGTGCTTCAAAGTCCCTCTCCCACATTGGGAGAGGGATTTAGGGTGTAGACGCGGAGCGGCTTCTCGCAGAGGGGGCTGGATCTCGGCA
>Ga0081528_100200_pt1 | contig 43169 bp, 33 predicted proteins | sample HotLakmasection4_FD_71011 | JGI IMG/M metagenome (GOLD analysis project Ga0081528, IMG submission 71011) | Hypersaline microbial mat communities from Hot Lake, Washington, USA - Section #4 (SPADES assembly) (version 2) | ecosystem: Environmental > Aquatic > Non-marine Saline and Alkaline >...
TATCACTGGCAAATGAAGTACTGAACTTGTTTATATGGAATAACACGAGCCGTATGATGGGAGACTATCACGTACGGTTCTGTGAGAGGCTTAGGGGTGAAACTCCCCTTTGCCTACTCGGCGGCTTTGCGTCTTCGTGGTAAAAAATAATTCGGTATTTTTTTTATTAAGTATTTTCCACAACCTCCAAAGTGTCGGCACCAGATGTGGTTTGAAGGTCAGAGTCCCGACAGCTGTCGGCGCGGGGTGGATGACCTGATGAGCGTTAATTTGAATGAAATAATTAAATTTTGGCGTTAATTTCACTGCGTCTGATACTCTTTTGCCTCCGTCAGCCAACGGAGGGAAACTCTTATATCGAAAGGATGTTAAAATATTGAAGCTATATTCAATTCTGCTGCAGAACAATCCCCTCTTTTTTAGCCTGTTGAATAACATTCTCTGCAGTGAGTGCATAGGCTTTATTAATCGGGTATCCCGTTTTATACAGCGCCTTGGCGGTCCAGCTGTTTGACGTTCTCGGCAAGAAATAGAGCTTCTCACCCTTAAAAAAGGAGCTGTTGGGGTAAAGCCCGGTTTCTGCATAAATCAGTTGACCCTCCGGATTTTTACTGAACTCTGATGCAATAAATTCGCTCAGTTCTTGAATTCCCTCAACCGTAACGTTTATCTGAACAACGTCGCTATTAGGAAATGAAGAGTCCGGCCGGTAAATCAACCCCGTAACCTGTATAACGGAAGAGGTTGGAAGCAGGGCGGCTCTGAGAAGCAATCCAAATCCGGGTTCATCGTGTGGAAAATATTTACCATCGCCCCATTCAAACATCAGATAGTTACCGCCGGGGATCTGCCCGTTACCGGACAGCCGGTCTCTGATATAAACCTCTTCAACAGCAATAGCCGTATGCCATCCGTGGCTGATGACAAAAACCGGCACCGTACGCAGCGACGCTTCGTCGGGGTAGAGATCGGTGTGGGCTTGATGGCACCCGATTAGCATGATTAAAAGCGGCAGAATGAAACCTACTCGTAACATATTTGAATATATAAATCTGAACAAACTAAAAGAACATAAGTGTTTAGAGTACTATTTTATTTTATCTTATAAAGTAACTGTACCATCGTCAATTAGCATTAACGTAGCAGGGTAATTGCGGCACACAGCCAAATTAAATACTGCTGATTATTTATACTCAACAATCAGTTACTATGTCGGACTCCTTACTTGACCACTATTTTAAAATAACGAACCGGTATTTGAATACAAATGCCATTGACGGGCCTGACGGGTCCTTGAGCTTCAAGGAACTTGACGAGCTGTCAGACAGAATTGGAGTAGAGCTTCTATTAAGTGATAATAACAGTATTGTTCTGTTTATGCATCCGTCCCGATACTATTTTGCATCGCTTGTTGCCTGCATGAAAACCGGGAAAATAGCTGTGCCGATTGAACCCGCTGATACAGATGATTCTATAAAAGAAAATGTAGGTCAATTATCAGATTATGACTGCCTTACTTTATCAGAACTTCACTCACGTTCGGCAGATCTGTTTGAATCAAAGAAAATTTTGCAGACAGACTGCCTGTCTGCGAGCAAAAAAAAGCCCGCCCGCCCCGATATTCAAAATCCACTGTTCTATCCTCTCCACACAGTATTCACGTCCGGAACTACCGGCCAGCAGAAGCTGATTACCATAAGCAGAGAAGCAGAATTTGTGCACTCAAATGAGGCTTCAAAAATGTATCGCTACAGGCCTGGTATTGCAATAGCGAACCTGGGGAGGCATTCAAGCTCAAGTATTATCAATGGTTTTTGGCGCTGTATACTGGCTGGGGCATCCTTTCTGTATTTTGATTTGAAAAGTGAAGCATTTGAGGATATCACCAAAAGACTTATAAAGTCTGATACAAAGAATCTTCAGGGCCCATCATCAATATTGGAGAAATACCTGTTATCAGAATCTGCGCGCAGTGACTTATCAGGAATCAGACATCTGATATTTGGAGGAGAGCCATTAAATCCGGGCCTTCTGAGTGCAATTTCTGATTATTTCGAGCCAAATTGTCTGGTTACTTTAAATTACTCAAGTTCGGAAACAATGTTAATTTCTGCTTACTCATCAACCCTAGGTAAAATGAAGCGACTGGATAAGATTCCGGTTGGAAATCCTGCTCCATCTAAGAAAGTGCAGATACTAAATGAACAGGGAATTAGCACGAGCGATAATGAGCCGGGCGAAGTTGTTGTTTCGTCAAAATACATTGCCTTAAGCGTTATCAATGATGGCAATGAACAGATGATAAATGAATCTGCCGATTCAGACCTTCGCACCTATTTTACAGGAGATTTGGCGAAATGGAATGAAAATGGAGTACTCGAACACCTTGGCAGGAAAGATGCCCAGGTAAAAATAAACGGGGTTCGGATAAGCACTCGTCTTATTGAAACGAAACTAAAAAATATTGATGGAATTGATAATGCTGTTGTAATACAGGAAGATGTAGGTGCCGGAAAAAAACAGCTATTTGCTTTTTTAGTTGGAAGAAGGGATGACCTTAGCGATCTCCATATATTAAAACGGTTGTCAAAGGAGTTGCGCACAGCTTTTTTGCCGAATCAATTGATTGATATCGACCAGATACCGGTAAATTCCAGGGGGAAAGCTGACTTTGCAAAACTTAAGAAGAAATGTCTTGACGTTGTTATAAAATCTAAGCAATGTAGATCAGAATGGGATACAAACGATTCTGATATGGAAGTTTATTTACAGACTGCATGGGAAAAGGTATTGAAAAAGAAGATTGAAGATAGAACAGTCACATTTTTTGCTGCGGGCGGAGACAGCCTGGCAATGACAGAATTAACCTTAAATATCAGAAAGAAATTTGCCCTAAATATTGAAGAAGTATGGGTTTTTGAATATCCGACTATTGAGGATCAGGCTGTTTTTTTAGAGTCTTTTGCGAGTAATAAAAAATCACAACAAAATAGATCTGAAAACAAAAAAGATCCTACTGAAAAATCAGATATTAACAGGTTGCTGGGTTGGTAATTTTACAGGTGGCAAGGTTATGAAAAATATCATTCTATTTGGTACTGGTAAAACCGCACAGGTAATGCGTTATCATATTGAAAGAGAAGGAGGCAGCGTTGCTGCTTTTACAATAGACCGGGAATTCTATACAACAGATAAGCTCTCAGACATTCCAGTGGTTTTATTTGATGAAGTTGACACTCATTATTCGCCCGAAAAGTATTCAATGTTTATCACGGTGGGCTATAAGAATTTAAATGCGTTGCGGGCAGAAAGAGTAGAAGAGGCTGAACAAAAGGGATATTCCCTGATAAATTATGTCAGTCCGTCTGCAATTGTCTGGGATGACTTAAAATTGAGTGTAAACTGCAAAATTGGTGATAGAACGTTAATGCAGCCATTCTCTGAAATTGGAAAAAATGTGTTTGTGGGTAGTGGCTGTGTTATTGGTCATCATTCAAAAATTATGGATCACTGCTTTATAGCATCGGGGGTGACTCTCGGTGGAGGAGTAACGGTGGAGCCGTACTGTTTTTTGGGAACCGGATCTGTTGTCAGAAACGATATAACATTAAAGAGATCCACTGTAATTGGTGCAGGCGTTACTTTGCTGGAAAGTACAGAACCGGAAAGTGTGTATCTGAACAGATCTTCGGAGAAAATGAGTATTTCAAGCACATCATTAACCCTTTAAGCGTAGCTAACGGAAAATGGCCAACCGGGATATAATTAATCATATTTCAAAGCCTGTTCTGCTTGATGTTACACTAAGAGACGGTGGGTACTTAAACAACTGGAATTTTAGCTTACAACATATTGAAGCAGCCATAATAGCGGCAAGTGGTTTGGGAGCAGATATTATTGAAGTCGGCTATTTGGATGACCATCCGGGACTGCCGCTTACTGCGTCCTGTCCACCTTCGTTTCTTCTTGAGATTGAACAGCTGTCAGGAAATTCATTGATAGCAGGGATGATGAGACCAAGCGTGAATAATCCGCAGCTTGTACTGAAGAGAAGGGTAGAAATCCTGGATTTGATTCGTATTCCGGTTGATTTGAAAAACACAGGTCCTGCAAATTATATTTCTCTTTTATGCGCAGAGAATGAAGTCCCTTTCTCATTTAATCTGACAAGTGTTTCTTGCTACTCTTTGAGTGAGATCGAAGAGGTTGTCAAATCACTGAATAAAAATGCATCTATGATCTATATTGCAGACTCACGGGGCGCTTTACATCCTGAAGATGTTAGCTCAATCGTAAAGGCCATCAAAAACCAGTGGAGTGGAGCAGTAGGCTACCATGCACATAATAATCTCGGCCTGGCAAAAAAAAATACTGAGGCAGCATTACATTCCGGCTGTGTCTTAATTGACGGGTCTGTCTCGGGTATAGGGTTAGGCGGCAGAAATCTGCAGCTGAAAATTGCCGCAGATATAGCACGAACATATCGCGATGACCTGCCGGATTATGATTCTGAATATGATGTTTCAGAAAAGGTTTTGGGAGTAGCCGAACCGGGAGAGGACAAGCATGTTTATCACCTTTCCGGGGAAAAGAATATTAAAATGGAGTGGGTGCAGTTGTTTATAGAACAACTTGGAATTTCAAGAACAACTGAAGTACTCAAAAAGATACCGAGATGCTCACTTTTTCATCACAGCGAGTTAAAACCATATGTTGAAAAGAAATATTGGGATCTGTTAGAATGGTAGTTCGATTACGAATTTACAACTCAGAGAATGCAAATCACGAAGAAGCAGATGAAATCTTTTATAACCATGTAAAGCCTGTACATCAACGTCACGGCGCCATCTTTAAGGGCAGGTATCGTGATAAAAACGGGAAAATCATTGTGATGTGGCAGTACGAAAGTGAAGATGACTTAAATCGTATACAGCAATCTGTGGCTGAGGATCCCGAAACCATAAGGAACAGAGAGATTCGGTTAACAAAAGGGCTTCACGGCGTTTCATTCGACGAAATGATATTGAAATCGACGTGCGACTGATCTGGTTCTGTGTTTTCTCTGTCAACTTTGTATAGCACATCCATCCCGGATAGAAGCCTTTTGTAATTTTCAACGATCAATTCGGCAGCCTCTTTTTCATCGGTTAAAGCCGCAGTATGCGGGGTGATGGTGATCTTATACCGGTTCCAGAACGGGTGTGATTCGGGCAGTGGTTCATCGGTAAACACGTCCAATACTGCATGCTGAAGACGGTCTGTATCCAGTGCATAAATCAGATCCTCGTCCACAAGATGTTCCCCGCGAGCCGCATTGATGATAAATGCAGGCTGTTTCAGCTTTTTAATGGTTTCAAGGTTCAGGATTCCATCGGTTTCCGGTGTATGAGGCAGCAGGCACACCAATATATTTACTTCATTAAGAAAAGTGTCCAGCTGATCAGATATATAGGTTTTAATCGATGGAAGGTCTTTTTCAGATCTTGCCCAGCCCGATACCTGAAAGCCATTTCGGTGTAAATTTTGGGCCGTTGCCGCGCCAAGCTCTCCAAGGCCCATGATGCCCACCCGCAGATCTTTTTTATTCAGCGGCTGATGTACTTTCCACTCAGCCCGTGCCTGCTGTGTGTGATAGGTATGAGAATGCCTGATGATGTTAAGGACAGACATTAAAACATAGTCGGAAATCTGCATGGTGAGAGATGGCAGCACCATTCGCGACAGTTTTACTGATTTGGGGATGGTCGAATCAGTTACAAGATGATCTGCTCCCGCCCCAAGTGAAGTGATCGCTTTCAGGTTTGGAAATTTTGCAAAAATATTTTCCGGGTGGTTCCAGGCAACGGCTAACTGAACGCGATCGGGGTTGGATACTGCGGGCCATATCTCCACATCCATATTGGGGTCTATGGCGCGGATATGCGATTCAAGATCCGAGAAATCACGTTTTTTAGATACAAGAAGTATAGACATGGAATGGAAAGAATCTGATTTACATTACCATGGAAAATAACAAAAATGCACTCTGATGATGAGAATCTTTTTATTCGCATTACTTATGATCATACCGGCAATTGCTATGGCACAAACCAGAGAATCCATTAAGGCTCAACCTTCAGATTTTCAGTGGGAAAACAGAATTTTGATTGTGATCGCTGAAAGTGAATCAGACAGCCTGTATAGCGAACAGATGCAGGAGTTTAAAGGAGAGGAGGATGGATTTGAGGAGAGAGATCTGATCACATTTACGGTGTTCAGAAATGGAAAGTCCCGGCTTGATGACAGAGTACTGAACGAATCATCAGCTGCAGCGATACTCGAGAGATATGGATCGGGCAGCACAGGCTTCCGCTGTTTACTCATTGGCAAAGACGGCGGAGTAAAACTTGAGAAAGATTCCCCGGTAGTCGTTAATGATGTTTTTGGCCTTATTGACAGCATGCCCATGAGGCAAAGGGAGATGAGGCAGGGCAGAGAGAGGTAGATAGCAGGCCGTGTAAAAGAAAGTATTAATCGCGCGTTTTTTACGGGTCCCAATGATATTTGTCGGAAACGATTATTAGATTACAGCTGTCCAATTAATCAAAATCAAAGCCATGACATCATATTTTCGCAGCATCATATTTTTTTCACTACTTCTCTCTTTCCACTTGGCAGTAACCCTCACTTCACTGCAGGCACAGGAGCAGTTCACGTTTGAGGATGTTTTACAGTTTGAAGATATCAAATCGCCGGTGCTTTCGGCTGATGGAGAGTGGGTGGCGTTTGGGGTCTGGCCTGAAATCGGCGATGGCGAAGTCCGCATCAAAAACGTTGACGGCAGCAGCGAGTACGTGATTGAAAGGGGACAAAACCCTCAGATATCAAAGAGTGGAGCATGGGCGGGAGCGATTGTGCATCCGTCCTATATTGAGGCTGAAAATGCAGGGGACGAAAAGCCCAAAACCGGGTTGATGCTGCTGAACACCGAAAACGGCGATACGCTCTCTTTTAGCGCAGTAGAGTCGTTTGAGTTTTCCAATGATGGCCGATGGGCAGTTGTCCATCATCACCAGGCCGAAGAGGTGGAAAAGGGAGAGTTTAAAAATCCTCACATTGGCAAGCCCGTACGGCTGGTTCGGCTCGGCTCAGAGAGCGAGCAGATGATTCCTTTTGTAAATGAGTCGGCCATGGACAGTACCGCCGCGTATTTTGCCTTCTCTACGGTTGACACCTCTGCATCAGAAAATGGATTTTTCGCCATCAACTTAACGAATGATGATCCTGAGCCGAGTAAAATACTGGGTATGGAAAATGGCTACTATACCAATCTGACCTGGGATCATAAACGCTCCCGAATCGCATTTAATGCATCCTTGCTTGACTCGACAAAGGAGTATCGGGCCAAAGATGCGTCCCTCATTACCTGGAATGCTTTTGACGGGGAACCAAATACCATTTTGATGCCCGATGATGTTGAGGATGGATACCGGCTGCGTTCAAATAACAATATAACCTGGACATATGACGGTTCCAGGCTTTTTTATGGCGTGATGGCTGAAGAGATGGCCGCTATTGATGAAGAGGAAGCCAAACCGGACTCTGTAACGTCAGAAAACCTCTACGATACGGAGAGAATTCTGGACGGTATCGAGGGGATGGTGTGGCACTGGGACGATCCCAGAATTAAAACACACGAAAAAGAGACCTGGAAAGATCGAAAAAATCACCTTTACACGGCTGTTTATCATCTGGATGAAGAAAAATCCGTACAGCTGGCAACGAAAGAGATGCCTTATCTCGAAACAGATCATCATACCGGCAAACTGCTGGGCTCGTCTGACCTTCCCTATCTGAAAGAGATTACATGGGATGGACGCTACAGAGATTTTTATCTCGTGGATCAGCAGACGGGTGATGCTGAAATGTTTCTCGGGAAACAGCGTTTCGGTGCCAATGTATCACCAAATGGGAAATATGCCGTCTGGTTTGATGGTGCGGACTGGATGCTAATGCCAGCAGATGGCGGTGATGTTAAAAACCTGACTTCGGAACTGAATGTACCGTTTGCCGACGAGGATAACGATCGTCCGATGCCCGATGGCTCGTACGGCATAGCAGGCTGGACAGATGGCGACGAGGCCGTTATGATTTACGATAAATATGACATCTGGCAGTTTGATACGGAAAGCGGGGAATCAATCAGTATAACGGATGGCCGCGGACGGCTGGAAAAGAGAATATTCAGAATTTACGATCTGGAGCCGGAAGAGCAAACCTACGGCAGTCGGGAAAGTCTGCTGCTTACGATGTACCACGACATGGATAAAAACTTCGGCTTCTATGAAGCGCGCACCGGCCGGACCGGGGTTTCGCAAATTCTGGAGGAGGATAAGAGGTTCGCCATACTGTCTGCGGCTGAAAATGCTGATGCCATTCTCTTTACACAGGAGACCTACACAGAATTCCCCAATTTGTGGGTGGCCGAAGACCGGCGTTTCAGGAATCCGGTTCAGGTAACCAATCTGCACGCCGATTTAACAGACCGTTTTGCCTGGGGCAGGGCAGAACTGGTTGAGTGGCTGAATACGGATGGAAAAGAGGTACAGGGTGTGCTGATCTATCCCGGAAATTATGAGCCGGGCAGGCAATATCCCGTATTTATTTATTACTACGAGCGTTTTTCGCAGCGTCTGCATCAGTTTAATAAGCCGGTTACCAACCACAGGCCGAATATTGCGCAGTACACCAGCGACGGATACGCTGTGTTTTTGCCGGATATCTGGTTCGACGTGCCCATACCCGGTTATTCTGCAACGAAGAACCTGGTTCCCGGCGTACAGAAACTGATAGAGATGGGCGTGGCCGATCCTGATGCGATTGGGCTTCACGGCCACTCATGGAGCGGATATCTGACTGCGCAAGTAGTTACACAAACCGACATTTTTGCGGCGGCAGTTGCCGGCGCTCCTGTGGGAAATATGACCAGCGCGTATAGCGGTATACGTTGGGGAAGCGGCCTGGCCCGCCAGTTTCCGTATGAGCAGACCCAGAGCCGGCTGGGCGTAAGTATGTGGGATAATTTGAGCCCGTATATTGAAAACTCACCCGTATTTTATGCCGACAGAATCAACACCCCGCTGATGATTCAGCATGGAGATGCCGATGAAGCGGTACCGTGGTATCAGTCGATTGAGCTCTACCTGGCCCTTAGAAGGCTCGGGAAAGAGTCTGTGTTTCTGCACTACTACGATGAACCGCATCACCTTCGAAAGCTGCCAAACCGGCTCGATTATGCCATAAAAATGAAGGAGTATATGGACCACTACCTGAAGGGCGAACCGGCCCCGAAATGGATAAAAGATGGTGTGCCGTATCGTGATTAGATTTAACGTGAGTTTAGGATAAGGGGGTATAAAAGAGCTTCCCATTTTTTCACAATATGCCCTCCGCGGTTTAAAAAAAATCGCGGTAGTGGCTCCAGCTCCGGGGTTGATATGCTATATCCGTTTACCAGGTCCGCAGCAAAAAAAAGACCACCACCCTTTTATCCCCTCCTCCGGATGAGGTGAGTTCTGCCGCAACCAATTTTGGCGTTGATTAATACAAAATGAACGAGCGCAACAATAAATTGGGCAACAGCCGGATAATGTCTGCGGAAAAAAGGGGGACTTTACTTTACGTCGAACGAATGTTATTTAATATTAACTGCGAATCAAAAAACGGACAATCATGAAAACATGGAGCGTGTATCTCTCCGGTGAAATTCATTCAGACTGGAGAGACGATATCAAAAAAGAGATTGAAGACGCGAATCTTCCCGTAGAAATTTCGGCACCGGTAACGGATCACCCCGCCAGCGACAATGTTGGAGTGGATATTCTGGGAGAAGAGAAGAGTGATTTCTGGAAAGATCATAAAGGAGCAAAAATCAACGCGGTTCGAACCAGAACGCTTATAGAAAATTCTGATATTATAGTGGTTAAATTTGGTGAAAAATACCGGCAGTGGAATGCTGCTTTTGATGCCGGGTACGCCGCAGCACTTGGAAAAAAACTGATTGTGCTGCACCCCGAAGAGTTCACGCATGCGTTAAAAGAGCTGGATGCTGCTGCATTTGCAGTAGCAGAAAATCCATCACAGGTGGTGGAAATTTTAAAGTACGTTACAATTAAGAAGTGAGTACGGCTTCTTGGAATTTGTTCCTGTTGTACGTTTGATACGCAATTTCTCTGAACATTTTGAGAGTTAATTGAATATGGTTTAAATAAATACGGCTAATCTATTTTCACCCAAGGGAAAGCAGGCAGTAAATTTATCAGAAGAAATTTGGCAATCACAATCCGTACATATATTTTACATATGTTCATTTCATGAAAAATATAACCGATGATTGCTCAAACGTACACACCTAAACGGCAGGAGCCGAAAAACCTTCAGCAGAAGAGATCTTTGGAAACAGGATTTCCCTCTCCGGCAACAGACCATCTCGAAAACAGGCTCAATTTAAATGACCATCTTGTGAAGTATCCTGCTTCAACGTTTTTTGTTGAGGTGGAAAATGACAGTGAGGGGAATCTTGGCGTTTCTGCCGGCGATATATTAATTGTTGACCGCTCTCTGGCACCCCGCCACAATTCACTGGTAGTAGCCGACATTGAGGGAGAGCATATCGTTTGCAGGGCAGTGCGCACCCACAGGGGCTGGTGCCTTGAAAAGGAGTGTGGAGAGCAGGTGCCCCTGCTGTACAGCTCCGGCCAGGAATCGCAAATCTGGGGAAAAGTAACCCATATTATTCACAGCGTTTAATACCCTGAGGCCGATGTATCATGCCTTTTGCGCTTATCGACTGCAACAATTTTTACGCTTCCTGTGAAAGGGTGTTTGATCCCGCTTTGAAAAACCGTCCGGTTGTTATTCTTTCCAACAATGACGGGTGCGTTATTGCACGTTCATCAGAAGCGAAGGAGGCTGGTGTGGTTATGGGGGTTCCCGAGTTTAAGGTGAGGCCGCTCATAAAAAAACAGAATATTGCGGTACGCTCCTCGAATTATGCACTCTATGGTGATATGAGTATGCGCGTGATGGAGACCATACAGACGATAACTCCGGATATTGAGGTGTACAGTATTGATGAAGCGTTTGTAAAAATATCGGGCAGTACCGACGGGCAGATTAAAAGCACAGGCCAGCGGATACGCGAAATCGTTCGTAAACACACGGGAATTCCCGTTTCAGTTGGAATCGCATCAACCAAGACGCTTGCAAAAATTGCAAATGAGACGGCAAAAAAACGACCAGAATTGGCCGGAGTTCTCTATCTGAATCAGCCTGAAGCCGTGAAAAGCGTTTTGAAACAGACGGCTGTGGGTGACGTTTGGGGGATTGGCAGAAACTATCGGGATATGCTGGAGCGACAGGCTATTGCAAATGCGTATCAGCTTAGCCGGATGCCCGACTCCTGGGTTCGTTCGAAAATGAAAGTGGTCGGATTGAGGACCGTCTGGGAACTGCGCGGCTTTTCCTGCCTGGGGATTGAAGAGTGCTCAGAAAACAGGAAAGGAATATTGAGTTCCCGCTCGTTCGGATTCCCTGTAAAAAGCCGCCGGAATATTCTGGAAGCTGTATCATCATTTGCAACGAGGGCAGGCGAAAAGCTGAGGGCTCAGGAGTGTGTGGCATCAACCGTTACAGTGACGCTTGTAACCAGCAAATATGAAAATCCCGCGCAGCCGTATAAATTTGGCCGGACAGTAACTCTGCCAAACCCAACTGCAAATACGTCTGCGCTTGTAAAATACGCGGCCGGCCTGGCGTCTATGCTCTTTGAAGAGGGCAGGACGTATAAAAAAGCGTGGGTAATGCTAACAGGTATTATTCCTGAATCGGAGATCCAGGCCGATCTTTTTTCTGATAAGGCCTACTCAGTAAAAGAGCACAGGCTTATGGATAGCCTCGACGAGGTGAATGCTAAGTACGGAAAGCAAACGATCAGGCCGGCATCCAATGGAATAGAACAGCCCTGGCAAATGAAGCAGCAGTATCTGAGCAAAAAGTATACGACCCGGTGGGATGAACTGATGAAAGTGCGGGCCTGAAAATTATTCGCCAGACAGATCAGAACGAGTTTTCACGGCAATTTTTGGGGAGTTTGTTCAGTTTGTTGTCTGCATTCCACACTTTTTTTAAGATTTCCGATTTTATTGGAACAGATCGAATATCGCTAGATCTTTACATCGCTACATCGGATATCAAAAAAGACTCTGTTCAGGTGACTTATTCAGATGAAAATAAGAGAGGCATACTGAACTTTTAAAATTTTGGCAGGTTATCCCATTACAGAAGCCTGTAAAAAGTATACGTCCTGCCGGGTTGAGCTGATGAGAGTGCGGGCCTGAAATGACGATACCAGGGATATCAGAATGTTTTACCGGATAACTTTTTGAGTGTCTTCTTGGTTTGCCAGAAGTGCCTCTCCTGGTGGGCTTCAAACATCAGTAAAAATTCAATGACCGTCATTTTAAACTTGAATACCGGGTTTTTCCCTTTTATGCTGTTCAGGTCCAGTTTCTCCGATTTAAACGAATCTATTTCATCGATAATGATTTCATTGCTTTCAATTAATTCTTCAAGAGAACTGCGGTAATTGTCGTTATCGCTGTCTACCGGGTACATGGGGGCGATCGTCCTGATTTTTATTTTATAGGGAGGCTTTAAAAAACGAATCATTAAAAAAACCGGAAAACGCGGAGTGAACGATCCATTTTCAGTTCTTTTTTTGGCTGAAGTGTCAACAGCCTTCCGGATAAACGAAAGATAAAGCCGGTTAAACTTTACCAGATGCTGGAAGATTTCACCGGCACTCCAGGATTTTGAATCGGGTTTTAGCGAGAGCAGATCATCAGGTATATCGCGAAACTGTGATGCACGCTGAATATTCTTTTCAAAAAGCTTCGTTAAATCATCATACGCAAACGTCTCTTTCATTCCGTTTTAAATAACCTGTTTTATTTACCGTGGATCATTTCTGTCAAATGGCCGGAATATCAATTAAGCTGTTAATTAAGGGAAAGTTCATTCTTTGTGCGCATAATTCTTTCGTATGACTCATCAATGGTTTTTTGATCTATCTCCCCATCGTTAATCAATTTTACTACAATATCGATGATGTCGGGGACAATGTCTGGCTGGTAAACCGAATTGTTGGCAAAGACCAATACATCAACCCCGGCATTAATAGCGTGCTTTACTGATGTTTCGAGGCCGTAAAACGATCGAATCGCCTCCATCTGCATGTCGTCAGAGAAAAGTATACCGTTAAAGCCTGTATCGTCGCGAAGCATTTCGTTCTGAACTTTCGATGAAAGAGTTGCGGGTAGGTCCGGGTCAAGATTCTGATTGAGAACGTGTGCCGTCATAACGGCAAAAGGCATACCGGTATCTGTTAACATGCGATAAGGTTCAAGCTCTGTTTCGTCCCAGGTATCGGTAACGTCGGCCATGCCAACATGCGAATCGTTCCATGCGCTTCCGTGTCCCGGGAAATGCTTTAGCACTCCAAGAATATTGTGTTTACTGAATTCCTGCAGGTAAATTTCAGCGTGTTTAACAACAAGATTGGGATCAGCCCCAAAGCTTCGGTCCAGCCGCCCGATTACCGGATTTTCCGGATTTGTGTTCAGGTCAACAACAGGGGCAAAGTTCACGTTAAATCCAAGACTTTGCAGCTGTTCGGCCATATTTTCTGCGTAGTGTCTTGTGGTATCCGGATCATCCGTTTTTCCAATATAATCGGCACTTACGTGCGGGATAAATCCGCGGTCGGTTTTAAGGCGTGCTACCCTGCCGCCTTCCTGATCAATTGCCATAAAAAGAGGAGTTTTTGCCACTGCCTGCAGTTCATCTGCAAGTTTTTGCACCTGTTCCGGGCTCTCAATATTTCTGTCAGGTGTACGCGTGGTCATGTCGTAATCAAAAAGAATAATTCCCCCTACATTATGCTCTTCAATGTCGCGGATAACGTGGGAAGTGTCACTCACTTCAAATCCCTTAAACCCGACCATAATCATCTGCGCGATTTTGTCTTCGAGCGTGGGGGCGTTTTGCAGGGAACTGTTCTCGCTTTGTGGATTACAGCCTGCTGTAAAAAGTGTGATAGATAGCAGTAAAATAATTGGAGAAAGTGAATAGTTCATTGCAGTGTACTTGTAAATTATTTGTTTATCATTACCGGCCGTAATCGTCGGTTACACGAACAATGTCGTGTTCGTCGGATGGATTTTCATCAAACTCATGAATCCAGATTTCAGCAACCATCCCCCAGTTTTCCAGCCCGATGAGTCTGTGGCGCAGGCCAACATGAAGTTTTACGGTATCGCCCATTTCAAGAGTTTGCTGTTTTCCCTGTGAATCAGTTTCGCTTGTAACGATACCAACAGGGCCCTCAACCACTCTCCAGATCTCCGAGCGCCGATGGTGGTATTGCCAGGAAAGGCGGGCTTCCGGAGCAACCAAAAGAATTTTTGGGCTGATGTTTTTGGTGCGCTGACCTGCGATTACGTCAGCATTATTAGTGAAATACTTCTGAATGAAAGTGTCTGCGGAGTCTTCACTGATTACGAAATAGCCGCCCCAGGGCCGCCCTGTTTCTTTTGATTCTATCTCTATTCCGCTTTCCCGAAGCTGTTTTTCAGCTTTATCAAATATATTCTCTTTAGCTGTATTACCCATAGTTTCGTTGAATCATCATAGATTAAAAATACTGTGTGATAATGTAAGAAGAATACTCTTTCCCAACGATATAATTCTGCAGCATTATGGAGTTTACAATCCCAGATCTGTTGCCAAGAACTATAAATTATTAATATGCAGTTCAGGAAGTGCCTAATGGAATGCTTACGGTTACGGACGTACCTTCTCCGGGAGAGCTGTTAACATAGAGGTGGCCGTTGTGCAGTTTTGTGAACTTAGATATAATAGTAGTACCTATGCCCGTGCCTATCTCACCGTCGGTGCCGTCAGTTGTATCATGGTAATTGCTGGAAAATATTTGCCGGATCGTTTCATCATTCATACCAATTCCGTTGTCTTTAACGGTGAGTGTGAGCGTATTTGATGTTGAATCGAGGCTTATCGTACTTTTAATTTGTCCGTCTTCAGGAGTGAATTTTATTGCATTTGAAAGCAGATTGCAAAAAATCTGTTTAAATTTTTCAGTATCAATATTAACTTTCCTTTCAATGCCTGCCGTTTCAAACTTGAGGGCAATGTTTTTTAAATCGGCAGTGGATTTGTAGAGTTTTTTCATATTGAGAACAATCTCATCTATATGAGTCTCTTTGCGGTTCAGCTTAAACCCATTTTCACCTATCAGGGTATAGTTCAGTATATCAGAAATTAATTGATTTAACTGTTCTGAACTCTCTTTCAGATTCAAAAGAAGCTCATGCACTTCTTTATCTTTATCAGGCATATCCATGTTTAAAAGCAATTCAGCTATACCGATAATGCCATTTAATGGCGAGCGCATATCGTGGCTTAGGATTTTCATCAGGTTGGTCTGAAATCGATTGTTTTTTTCGAGCTCAAGATTTTTTTTGCGCAATTCCAACTGTGCCATTACCTGATTTGCGAGAACGGTTAGATTTTTTTTCTCCTCTTCAGAAGCTTTTCTTGGTTTAAAATCGAGTACACAAAGCGAACCGATACCGTAGCCCCCCGGTGTAATTAAAGGTGCCCCGAGGTAGTATCTCAAGAAAGGTTTTCCCTTTACATATGGAAAATCTTTGGTGCGTTCGTCTTGTTGTAAATCTGTAATCTCCAGCGTCTCGTTTTCATAGATAGTGTATTGGCAAACGGACATGTCTCTTGGCAATTTGCGCAAATTATCAGACAAGCCCAGAATTGATTTTGACCACTGCACATCTTTATAGATGAAGTTAATCATGGCTCTTGGCGTATCTGTAATGAATGATGCGAGTCGAGTTATTTCATCAAAGCTGATATCGGGTGCTGTTTCAAGAATTTGATACTGTTTTAGCTCTTGAAGGCGGTCTCGCTCAACACTCTGAGTTGTTTGTGTGATAGACCCGGTTATTGCTCCCATTCTTTTGTAGTCCATTTCTTAATTGAACTGCAGATCAGCAATCAGGTTTTTTAAGTCATCAAAATGAATCGGTTTTACTAAAAAGCCTGCAGAGCCAAGCTCTTCGACTTCCTTTTTATGTTTTTCATCAGAGTTTCCGGAAATAAAGATTACGTGCCGCGATCTTGAGCTGTTTGTTTGGTTTACAAAATCGATACCGGATTCACCGTTTCCAAGATTAATATCAACAAGCATCAGATCGGGGTCAAAATGTGTTATGGATTCCTTAGCCTTTTGCAGGCTCAGAGCTTTTAGAGTATTTTCGTAGCCAATTTTATTTAGCTGTGTTTCCAGGACAAGGGCTTGTATGGCATTATCTTCGACGATTAAAATTTTCATCCTATTATTTTTTTGCAGCATTATTAAAAAAAGATCGCTTAATTATTTATCAGGGCATTATTTGATCCCTTTACCAGGTCGTTTTTCAGGAATCGTATTTCAATTTTTTTCTCTCCGTTGTCCAGAGAGTTAATTTGTGCGTTTATCTGGTTTAGAAACGTATTCAGGAGCAGATATTCAAAGGAAGACGTTTCCTTTTCATCAGGCGTACTCATTATCCCGTTCAAACCTGTAATATGTACCTGTACATTTTCATCTTTGTGGATAAGCTTTATAGAAATTTCAGTACCGTCTGAATCGCGGGTATTCCTCTTTATATTTAATAATTCATTAATTGCAAGACTAAGCGGAACAGCCTGGTTCAGGTTCAATTTAACAGGAGCCCCCGATTCTATGGTGTAGGTAAATTTATCTTCCAGATTTTTTGCGTAAAGAGATTCAATTACGGTATGTAAATACTCCACGAAGTTGATCATTACCACATCTTCCTGCTGATACAGGGTTTCGTGAATTTTAGCTATAGAAAAGACCCTGCTGTGAACTTCCCGCAATTTGCGAATAACCACGGGGTCTTTTTCATTAATAATTTGGAGGTCCAGAAGTCCTGCTATAATAGCCAGGTTATTTTTTACCCGGTGGTGAACCTCCTGAAGGAGGATATCTTTCTCCTGAATGGATTTCTGCAGGTTGAGTTCGAGTTGCTTCTGTTCCCTCAGGTCTACATAAATACCATAAACAGCAATGATTTCTCCATCGTAAATGATGGGTACTGTATTAACAAGAACAGGAATTTTCTGGCGGTTTTTAGTCAGTCGCGTAGTTTCCTGCGTATCAGCAATGCCCTCAAATGCCTTGTTGTTTACTTTTAGAGCCTCATTAAAGCTCTGCTCAGATGTGATAAGCTTATTTACTTTTTTATTGAGAATTTCCTCTTCGCTATATCCGAACAGAGAGATGAAGCTGTCGTTTACTTTTTGAACAAGCCTATCAGGGCCAATCATGACTGTAGCGAGAGGGGAGTTTTCAAAAAGCTGAGACATCAGCTCAAAGTTTTTCTCACGGTTGTTTTCTGCCTCAATATAATCGGTTTTGTCTACGGCTGTGGCAACCAGGAACTCCTCATCATTGCTCACAAACTTGTTAAAATGAAAATGGTAAGAGCGCGAACTGCTATTTTTTGTGGAGACTCTGGCTACAAAATTACCGCTGCCGGTGTCGAATATCTTTTTAATTACACTTTGTACCCAGGGTTTATCCTCATCATCAAACAGAGAGATACAGTTCATCGACTTGAGCTCAGAAGAGGTGTAGCCTAAATCGTGATTCAGAGCACTATTCCACCTTACTACCTTTTCCTCTCTGTTAACAACAATAAATATTCCGGGAATACTGTTGAGGGCAGTTTGTGAGAACCGCCTCTCCTCCTCCAGGGAAAATTGGGTATTTTTTTCTACACTCTTGTCTCGAAACGTATTAATTACATTTAGCTTGCCACCTCCGTTTCTGTATACTACAGAAGTTATTTCTACCGGGATAATTGAGCCATTTTTGTGAATGTACTCTTTTTCTCCTTCATAATAGGCGTTCTCTTCACGCGTCTGCAGCATTTCGAGATGGGCTGGATGGTCTTGGTCAACAATTAGTGATCGACCGCCTTTTATCAGTTCTTCCCGGCTATATCCAAGCATATTGCATGCAGCGGGATTTACATCGAGAATCTGACCCTCAGAATTTCCCAGAATAATACCGGAAACAGAGTGCTTAAAATGGTGGCTGTATTTTTCTTCCGAATCTCTGAGCGACATTAGCGCCTGCATATTCGAAGTCACATCATTAAACACCAATAAAACTTTGATGTTATCCCCTTTAATTAAGCTAATACTTACCTTGCACCATAAATTTTTGTCTTCATTTACAGACATGGTTAACTCGGCAGATGGTTTCTCCCCATCCATAATTTCTCTTAGATTTAATATAAGCCGAAGTGCATAGTCATTACCGCCGGCTACCATTAATTGGCAGTGCTCAAAAATATTGGTACTCTCCTTCTTATGATCGATCCAGCAAGGGCAGTTTGCACCCGTTTCCCAGGCACTGTTTACGGCTATAACTGTGCCGCTCTCATCCAATATAGCGGCAGACCCGGGAATGGCGTTGAGAAAGTGCTTCTCCGTGATTGATAATATGTTGGTTCTCTTAGTCAAAATTAAATTCCGTTACTATTTATATTCTGGCTGCTCTTGCGAATTAATTCATTAAAACTACGCAGATAAGGAGTCGAATGGTAGACGTTAAAAACGTAATTTTACCGTTCTTAATATGCCTACGACGCTATTCAGATAGTGCTTAGGTATTTTTACGTATCTGAATATGTGGGGTTATACTTTCTTCCGTTTTGTACGTTTTTAAGCGCCTCAGCCAGTTCTGCCCTGGAGGGTTCGTAATAGAGATACCCGTCAACGCCTTCATTAAGGATAGGCTCTATAAGTGCCCTGTTTCGATACATGTGCATAGCTATCACTTTTGCACTGTTTTGATCGTTTTTCAGCATCTTTATGATTTGTTGTGATGGCTCGTTACATCCCATTAAATCCACAAGAAAAATAGGGTTGCTACCATTGGTTTGGAAGGATTTTAGATCCCCGGGCTTTATGGTAACAATATTGTTGTTACTCCCTGTAGCAGAATGAATCAGGTCGGACAGGCTTTTTGCTCTCACGGACTGTTCAGAAAGAATAACGATATGCGGGATACTCTTTTCCATACATAAAACTACTCACAATAAAGGAACTGTGGAATAGGTGTATAAGACTAAAATAATTTATGCTATTTACGTATTAAAGCTTACGTATCAAATGTGTGGTTAGAGGTTAATCGTCATCTGGTGAGATAATATTATGCTGAAAAGCAAACTTTACAAGCCCTGCAGTATTTCTTGCTCCCGTCTTTTGCAGAAGATTACGCCGGTGTGCATCAACCGTTCTGGAACTGATGAACAGTTTTTCGCCAATTTCCTGGTTTGTATGCTCTTTTACAATCAGTTCAAGTATTTCGAGCTCGCGATCGGTAATATGGACGGGTTCGCTGCTGCCCGATTTTCCTTTTCCTTTTACCAGGTCCATCATTATACTGTGTGTGGCTTCGTCGCTAAAATAGTGTTTGCCATTCATAATAGCGTTGACGGCCTCTTTCAGCTCGCTGCGGCCGGCGCTTTTCATAATGTAGCCCGATGCACCCGCCTGTATCATCTGACGAATATGCAGATCGTCATTGCTCATGGTTAAGGCAAGTATTCTAACATCCGGATATTTCTCTTTTACCCTGCGGGTTGCCTCAATGCCGTCCATTTCCGGCATGTTGATATCCATAATTATCAGATCTATAACGGTATTTTCAAGTACTTCCAGCACTTCTTTACCGTTCCCAGCTTCGGCTTCAATATCTATACCAACGTGCGGTTCGAGCATTAACTTGATGCCATCTCTTACTATTTTATGGTCGTCGGCGAGTAAAATTTTAATATTTGCCATAGCTTTCTCTTTAGCTTCTCTGTATGTGAAGGTATTTAAATTGGAACAATTACCGAAATTATTGTGCCCTTCTCTTTTGAGCTTACAATATCGAGCTCGGCAGACATTGCGCCGGCTCTTGTTTTCATGCTTCTGAGGCCAAGCCCTCCTCCCGTTATTTCATGGATGTTAAATCCGGTTCCATTATCCTCTACTACCAATAGTATTTCATTATCGGAGTACGCAAGCTGCACATCAATCTTTCCCGGTTTTCCGTGTCGGATGGAGTTGTTTAAAGCCTCCTGTAATATACGATATAAATTTATCTGGATGTTATTTGGGATATCCGTTTCAGAAATATTTTTATAGAGCGTAAACTTAATATTATTATTGCTTTTCAGATTATTAATCAGAGATTCTACGGCGAGTTCCAGTCCGTAATCCTGAATAGCTTTCGGTAACAGGTTTTGAGAAATATTTCTCGTTTCAGATATCGCATGCTTGAGCAGGTCGAGTCCGGTTTTAAACGACTTATCAAGTTTATCGGGGATATTATTTAAATCTTCGTAAACAGATTTCAGGTTCATATTCGATGCCGATAAATACTGACCCAGCCCGTCGTGGAGCTCTTTGGCAATTCTCTGCCGCTCTCGTTCCTCTCCTTCAATTATGGCGCTAATAGCTTTCTCTTCTGCTTTTCGCTGTTCCGTTATATCGTGAGCAATGACCAGACGCTGCCGTTTCCTTTTGTAATAAATGTTGGAAGCAGAAATTTCCACGATTAATTTCTTACCCGACTTTGTAAGGTGCTCCCACTCTTCGAAGTCTGTTCTTTCTTTACCAAGATTCTTTTTCAGGTCTGCTCTTAATCGCTCTAAATCGCTTTCGGGACGAATATCAGCTATGGTCATCTCAAGCATCTCTTCTCTTGCATACCCGTATTTTTTTAATGCCGATCTGTTAATTGTAACAAACCTAAGTGTATCGGGGTCGTAAATCCACATAGGAATCGGGTTTTGCTCAAACAAAAGCCTGTACTGTTCTTCTGATGCCTTAAGCTCTTCCCTGGCGTTTACCTCATCGGTTATATCAGAAATTGTACCCACCATATAGGTTACTTCGCCTTCATCTTTAATAAAATAGCCTTTATCGATTACGATCGAATAACTGCCCTTTCCGTTTTTGAACTTATAATACTCGTGCCAGGAGTCATCACTATTGGCGATCGCTTTATCCAGGTTGGTTACAATTTTATTCTCATAATCGGGATGCAGACGCGACTTCCACCAGTCGTATGTTGGTTTAACCTGACCTTCATCAAACATAAATTTTGTACTCCAGCCCTCGCTCCACCATATCTCATTGGTTTTGCAATTCCATTCGTAAAGCACATCGTTCGAGCTTTTCGCAATCATCTCAAACTTCCGGCTCTGGTGTTCCAGCGAATTTTGATACTCTATCTCTTTGGTTTTATCCACCATTGCGCCAATAATGCGGATTATCTCACCAGAATTGTTTCGAACCAGCATGGCGGAGTCGGCCACCCGTTTTTTCTGATCATTTATATCCAGAAATGAGTACTCTTCATTCCAGTACAGATCTCCGTTCATTTCTGCACTCTCCATGCTATTTATAACGCGTTTGCGATCTTCCGGGGCTATTCGCTTGTGCCAGAATGTGGGGTCATTTTTATAATCCGACTCATTGTATCCAAATAGCGTTTCAATACCCTCTCCCCACCAAAGCTGATTTTTTTCGGGATTCCATTCCCAAATTACATCACTTGTAATATTGGCTGCTATTTCGAAACGTTTTTGTTCGGATTCGAGCTGTTTTTCGATGCGTTTAATCTCGGTAATATCGAGAACAGTTCCGTTTATCATCCATTTTTTTTCGTTTTCATCATAAAAACGCTCACCGCGTAACTGCACATAGCCGGTTTCTCCGTCGCGAATAATTCTGTGAATCGATTCGAAACGTTTGTTCAGAAGTTCATTATCAAGAACCTTCTGTACAGACTCCCTGTCATCGGGATGCGTTAACTTCAGGTAGTTATCAATGGTAGGGCTGTACTGATCGATCTGTTTGCCGTAGATATCGTAAACAATTTCCGACCACCACAGTGAGTTGTCTTCAAGCGTGAGCGTCCAGTACCCGAGATTTGCGATTTCCTGTGCCTGTAAAAGACGGTCGCGGCTGCGCTGTAATTCTGCTTGTTGTTCCTTAATATGTGAGATATCCTGTATGGTACTCAGGCGGTATTCGGTTTCCATATCTGCATCTTTAACAAGAGCAAGGTTTACAAGAGCATGGAACGTTTCGCCGTTTTTCTTTTGGAGGGATGTTTCATATATCGTTTGCCCATAATCCGAGAGCTCTTTTACAACCCTCTCCATATCGTGCAGGGAACCGGGGGAGTAAAGATCTGAAACACTGATTTCAACAAGTTCATCAATTTCATATTCAAACAGCTCGGCGAATGAAGAGTTTACGCGAACCATCTTTCCCGTATTGTGATTGCTCACACCCAGGGCCGTATTGGAATACCTGTAAACATTGGCCAGCATTTTATTCTCTTGTTCTGCATGCACCCGGTCTGTAATATCCACGTGGGTACCCGTCATTTTTGTGGGATTCCCCTGCTCGTCGCGCTCAACAATTTTTCCGCGATCCAGAATCCAGACCCAGCGGCCGTCCTTATGTCTCATTCTCACTTCGCATTCATACGTGTCAATCTCGCCGTTAAAATACCTTTCAACCGTATCGTTAAATAACTCCAAGTCATCGGGATGGACAAGTTTATTCCATGTTTTGATTGAAATGGGTTCCAGCTCTTCAAGCGTGTAGCCAACGAGAGATGCCCATATTTCATCAATGTAGATCTCGCCAGTTTGTGGATTCCACTCCCAGAGTCCGATGTTTACACTGTTGGTTGTAATCTGCAGACGTTCCTGGCTCTCTTTGGTTGATTTTTCAAGAGCAATGCGTTCCGAAATATCCAGATGGGTTCCAAGTATCCGATCGGGTGTTGTTTTATCTACCCATGAAACCACTTCGCCCCGTTCCAGTATATACACCCAGTGCCCTTCCTTGTGGCGCATTCGGATGGTATTTTCGAAGTAGTTCTGATCCCCTTTAAAATATGCATCGAAAATTTGCATTGTTTTTTCACGGTCATCCGGATGTGTTAGCTCTTCCCATTTTTCGTGTGAAACAGGGGAGAGTTCTTCAACCGTGTAACCCAGCTGATTGGCCCATTCCTCATCAATAATCAGTTCACCTGTCTGGACTCTCCAGTCCCACAACCCTACGCGGCCGCCCTTTACAGCGAGTGCAAGACGCTCCTCTTTTTCACGAACAGACTGCTCCATCCGTTTTCGCTCGGTAATATCGATCCCGATATCCAACGATCGGTTTTCACTAAGCTTAATATTTGTCCAGGTTGTGTATAGTTTTTCTCCGTTTTTTGTTACCAGTTCCAAGTCTTGCCAGCTGCCATCCGACTGTTCAAGAACTTTTTTTGCTAATCCGTAGTTTTTGTCGGTAGTGATTAACGCAAGAACATCATTACGTTGTAAATATTCATTGGTGAAGCCAAAGCGCTCTTCAAAATATTGGTTTACATTCATGCTGTTGTGGTCGCCATCATGTAAATTTATAAAAAGAGGCATGCTGTCGAAAATTAATCGTAGTTGTTCCCCCTCTTCCTTGATTTGATTTTCGAGCTTCCTCTGTTCGGTTACATCATAGCCAACACCCACATAGGTATCATCGCTAAGCTGGATGTTTGTCCACATTTGCAGCCGTTCATCCCCGTTTTTAGTAGTGATGCGATATTCAGACCACCCCTTTTTCCGTCTCATAATATCAGAAATCACTTTTTTTCTGTAGGCCGGATCAGGATAGCAAAGTTCAAGCATACTGTTCTGTTCAATATCTTCCTGGGTCCAGCCGAGAATTTCTTCGTGGTAGGCATTTATAGAGATTACTTCGCGCTCTGAGTTGTAAATGTTGATCAGAACAGGAATACGGTTAAACAGTTTGCTGAGTCTCTCGCGCTCAATCTGGAGCTCCTCTTCAAGCATCATTCTCTTTGTGATATCCATTGTTATACCGCTAAAAGAGTTCGTGGAAGAATCTGACGAGGGCTCTGCCTTTGTCCAGTACCAGTGTATTTTACCATTTGGAAGCTGCACCCGGTATTGATGGTCGAATGTTGTTTTTTGTTCGATGGAAATGGCTGCCTTTTTTTCGAACTCTTTGATGTCTTTATAATATACCCGGTTCAGTACTTTCTGTATTTTTAGTGGTTCATCCTCCGGGTAGCCAAACATTTTGTTATGATTTTTTGACGAAAGGTAGATATCCTCGTCGGCTATGTACTCCCATGTAGTCATATTGGCGGCATCAAGAGCAATATCAAGCCGGCGCTTTTGCTGCTCAAGCTCTTTATTGCTTTTACTGATGTACCTTTCGAAGCTCTTTATCATGCCATAAAGCAGGATGGCCGTCAAAGAAACAAAAAGAAATCCTTTTATGGTTTGCAAGGCCGAGAAAAGGCGTATATCATCAATCCAGATGTCAATGAAAAAGTCGGATGTTGTAATCCATATAAGGGCAAAAATAAAGTAGATTAGACTGATTCGAAGAGGTGTAAATTTCATAAATAAGTACAGATGTTAACGAATCTTTTTTTGACATGTGAAAGAGATTCCGGGTTTACGGAAACCGCAATCAGGCAGCATGTGTATTTATCTGAAATAGTTTGATGAATATCCGACCCTATATTCAGATATGTTATCTCTGTATTTACAAGTTAATTGCGATGAAATCAACAGCCTGTACAAACAGATTGGTAAGTGTGTAAATAGTGAGTTTAAAGAGGGTACACAAAAGAAACAGATTTATTACCATTTACCTTCTCTTACCGGATAGCTGCCCAGTATTTTTAAATATTGAGCTTTTTTTCGGAGTTTTTCCAGCGCATCATCCACTCTGGAATCATCTCTGTTCCCCTCAATATCCAGATAGAACAGGGACTGCCAGGGATGCCCTATCCTGGGCCTCGATTCCAGTTTTGTCATGTTAATACCATTATCGCCCAGCAGGTTCAGGCAGTCGAGCAGCGCTCCTTTTTCGTCGATAGTGGCAAATATCAGAGAGGTTTTTGTATTTAACTGGGGATCGCAGTGAATAGGCTCGGGCCCGACAATTAAAAAACGGGTGTAGTTTTCGGTCTGATTTGCAAGATCCCTTTTCAGGATTGTGAGGCCGTATATTTCGGCCGCATAGGAGCTCGCAATCGCAGCCTGAGAAAGATCGTCTTCATCCCTTACTTTTCTGGCAGCCATCGCTGTATCGAAATAGGATTCAACGTGGCAGCGGGGGAGCGAAGTCAGGAACTTACTGCATTGTGCAATCGCCTGAGGATGTGAAAGTATTCTGCGGATATTGGAGATTTCTACATTTTTTGGCGCCATCAAACAGTGGTTAATGTGAAGCACCTCTTCTCCGGTTACAAAAAGCTCTTTATCATTCAGAAGGTCGTAGGTGTCGTTAATAGACCCTGCCGTGGTGTTTTCTATGGGTAAAATTGCGACATCGGCCTCGCCGCTAAGTACAGCATTGGCAGCCTCTTCGAACCGGGTATAGCCTATACAGTCTACATTGGAATATCGCTGCTCAAAATGCCGCATTGCCGCCTGATGGCTGAATGCACCGTCGGTTCCCTGGTAAGAAACACGGATGGTATGGGCGGCATCTTTCTCATTCTGATGGTCAATAAGCGCATGGGTCTGAAAGCGAACGGAGTGCTGTATAATTTCCCGGAATAGTTGTTCCAGGAAAAAAGGGTCCAGGCCATACTCGGGAGCCCTTGCGCGGATTTTTTCCAGCAATTCCTCTTCTCTTTTGGGATCCCGGATATCTGCCGAGCGGTCTAATTTGCCGCTTATCACCTTGCGCACGATATTTTGTCGCTCGCCAAGTGCTTTTACAATAGTGTCGTCTAACTGATCTATTGTTTTTCTGATCTCTTCTATTGGTTCGTCGGGCATAGTAGTTTTAAAAAGTTTACTGTCTGGTTTTTAGCTCCTGAATTTTTTGCAAAATCGTGTTTCGGTCCATTTTCTTGTAGCGTTCGGGCAGCAGCGCCTTAGAGGTGCACTCAATGATGGCCGCGTAGGTTTGCAGCTCAACTTCCGCAGGGTAGGTAGGGGGCAGGAAATCTCTGAAGACTTCATCGAGAAGTTCAGGAGTGGCCTTTTCCTCACCCTGAGACGCCAGCCTGAATTTCGCCCGGGTCAATGCGGCCTCCATATCTGCCCCGGAGAAAGACTGTGTTCCTTTCAGTATCGATTTTGGAATATAGTCATCAGTCTGTGCCAGGCCGGTCTTTCGCTTCATTACTTCAAATAATTCTTTTCGCTCTTCCTCTGTTTCCGGGGGGAATAGCGCGATATGCTCTTCGGCTCGTCCCTGCCTTTTCAAATCGATGGGCATAAGGTCTGGCCGCGCCGTCATCAGGAACCATATGATTCGCCCACGATTCTTGGTGTCGCTCATAAACGTGGCAATTTGGGAGAACACCCGGCTGGAAACACCGCTGTCTCCCGATGATGCCCTGTCTCCAAGATAGGCATCGGCTTCGTCAATCATAACCGCTACGGGCGCCATCGCCTTCAGCAAGTTTAGAATTTTTTCCAGGTTTCCCTCAGTAACACCCTGCCACTGGCTGCGGAAGTTTTTAAGCTTAACCATGGGAATTCCCACTTCTCCGCTAAAACAGGTTACAAGATAAGTCTTACCCGTGCCCACCGGACCGCATACGAGATACCCCATGGGCATCACATCTCTTCGGCCTTCTTTCAGTGCTTTAACAGCGGCCCGCAGGTGTTTTTTTACCTTCGTGTGTCCGGCTACGGAATCGAGGGTTGAGTCTGTAGCCACAAACTCGAGCAGGCCGTAAGCCTCGGCCTCAATCATCTCCTTTTTTATCGCTGAGAGCGATTCCCAGGTTATTTTTTCGGCATATTGTGTGGCATTAGACAGAATATTCTTCAGCTTTAAATAACCAAGGCCTGCAGTTTGTTGTGCAACAACGGGTTTGGGTATGTCTGAAATTTCTTCAAACCGGTCGGGAGCGCATTCAAAGTTCAGATAGTTTAAACGGTCCTCTTCATCGGGAAGCGGAATGCGAATATCTGATGAGTAGGGATGCTGAACCAGCGTCCGGTTAATGTCAGATAGGTTTTCTGCCAGCAGGGCAATGGTAAAATCTGCAGCAAGAAACAGAGGGTCGTGTGCCCATTTTAAAAGATAAACCAGGGCGTTTCGGTCTTCGGTTCCGGCGTTTGCTGCTTCGTTGGCCGGGATTATGGTCTCCGCATAATCGATGATTATTGCAATACTCTTGCTTTGGTCGAGGCGGGAACGGAAATATTGCTCGAGTACGGTGAAGGCGCGAACCGGATCTTTGGGCATTTTCTTTGCGTATTCAGTGCCCGCCAGTGAATCGTAACCGGAGACGGCCCTGCTGAAATCTTTTTGCGACTCCTGATCTCTGAAATAAATTCCTGATGCGCGATCATAAAAAATGACGATATCGCGCGCGCCAAAAAATTCGTCGGCTAAAAAATGCTTCAGCCGCTGGTAAGTCAATTCTTTGCCATCGCTTATTTGCACCAGGTCATGAATATTTCCGTGCAGCACAAATTGATTCAGTGAACGGCTGAGGTATTTTTTCGCAAGATTTTGTGCCCATTCGGGATAGTGCTCAATCATAACGGATTCGGGTTAATCAGTCTTTGTTAATTACAAGCTTCACCGTTTCGAGTCTGCTTTGCGTAGCCTTGGAAATAATAAATGTGTTGCCGCCAAATTTTATCTCCTCGTTTACTTTTGGTATACGTCCGGTATGATTAATGATATAGCCTGCAATGGTTTCGAACTCTCCCGCGTCAATTTCAAGAGCACATTCGGGATAGCGGTCCATCAGGTCATCAATTTCAACAGATCCGGCTAACAGAAACGTGTTGGGTGAAAGTTTTTTAATATCATCGTCTTCTTTATCGTATTCATCCTGAATATCGCCTACTACTTCCTCAATCAGGTCCTCGATGGTAACCATGCCTGCTGTACCGCCGTATTCATCAATTACCACGGCAACTGAAATATTGCTTTGGCGAAATTCCGTTAACAGGTCCTTCGATTTTTTGCTTGAGGGTATAAGCTTCACGGGTCGTATAATATCGCCGATTTCTGATGGGTTACTGAACAGGTCGTAAGCAAAAACAACCCCGATTATATCATCAATTGTATCCTGAAAAACAGGAACTTTTGAATATCCTGATTCAATAAAGGCTTTCTTAAGCTCATCAATAGATGCGTTTCTGTCAACAGCTACAATTTCTGTTCGGGGCACCATGCTATCACGCACCCGTTTGTTTGAGAGTTCAAGAACGTTGTGAAGAATTTCGGAATCATCGTGATCGATCTCCTGGCTGCCTCCGCTCTTCATTAACTCACGAAAGATCATCTCAACATCCTGCCGGCGAAATATTTTTTCACTGCGCTCTTGTCCCACATCAAACCCCCTCACAAGTACATTGGAGGCTTTGTTGCTTAAATATATAAGAGGCCGCAGCAAAACGTTTATCACCTTAAGCGGGATAGCTACAACACTTACCATATAGTCTGCAAGCACTCGAAAGATAGCTTTGGCAAGAATTTCTCCAATCAACAAAATCAGCACAGAGGCAATAATAATCTGGAGCAGAAGAATCACGGCCTCGCTCGGATATACGCCGAATACATTAAAATAAATGATCTGTATGGGTTCAGCCAGATAAATTGCCATCAATGTGGCGTACAACACGTTAACGATATTGTTGCCAACCAAAGTTGTGGTTAGAAACCTCTCCGGGTTTTCGCCGAAAAAAGCCAGAGTTCGGCCTTTAAAGGTATCCTTTCTAGACTCAATTTCGAGTTTAAGTTTATTCGCCGTTACAAAGGCCATTTCCGAACCGGAAAAAAAGCCACTTAGCAAAACTGTTATAGCAATATAAATTGTCTCTGTCATGTGCGAAAATTAGAGATAGAAGAGCGGATAAGCTAATGCTGGTTATATTTCCCGGAAATAAATGTTCATGTTTCCAGGCAGGTCTATCTGTTTTTAAAATTTGCCTTCCTTTTTTCAAGGAATGCTGATGTGCCTTCTTTAAAATCTTCGGTTTCGCAGAGCTGACCGAATAGTACGGCTTCTTTTGCAAATCCATGGTCGGGGCGGTACGCCAAAACGGCACGTATTGCTTTTTGAACCGCAACGGGCCCGTTTTTAACAATTTTTCCGGCTAGTGCGATGGCTTCGTCCATAGCAGTTTCGGTGGGGTATATGCTGTTTACCAGTCCAAACTGCTTTGCCTCACCGGCCTTAATGGGTTCGCCGGTAAGAATCATCTCCATTGCTTTTGACACGCCTACGAGTGAAGGAAGCCGCTGTGTGCCGCCATACCCGGGAATTAACCCAAGGGATACTTCGGGCAGGCCAATGAGTGCGTTTTCTGTTGCGATTCGCAGATGGCACGCCATCGCCAGCTCTGCTCCGCCGCCAAGAGCATAGCCGTTGATAACCGCTATTACCGGTTTACTGCTTTCCTCAATAAATGCAAAAATCTGCTGGCCTTTCGATGAAAGCTCTTCGCCGCTCTGCCGGTTCAGTTCCCTCAGCTCTTTGATATCTGCACCAGCTACAAAGGCTTTATTACCGCTGCCGGTTATAATGACGGCTTTGAGGTTGTTATTTTCTTCAATGTAGAGAAAAACTGATTTGAGTTCCTGAAGAAGTTCACTGTTCAGGGCATTGAGTTTATCAGGCCGGTTAATAGTAACAACAAGCGTACCGGTTTCTTTTTCCTCGAGAAGCAGATGATTTAGAGACGGTTGGGTCATGTTGTTTTCTTAACTTTCTTTTCAGTTGATTTTTGAAGTTTGTCGGCCTCTTTTTTTAAGGTTGCCAGTTCAAGCTCTTTATCCAGTTCGTCAAATCCCGGCAGCAGGCTATCGTCAAGGTCCTGTATAATTGACGTTGTTTCGTCCATTTCCGCCAGCAGATGATCGAGCTGCAGGCCTACCTCCTCATCGCTGGGCATGGTCATCGACTGTTCGTAGATAAACCGGATGGCGTCTTCAATGGTTTCGAGGTGCGTTTCGCAAATCAGGAATTTCTCCTTGGCTATCTGAAACTTATTCAGGCGTTTATTCAGAATATTCAGCCGCCGTTTTCCGGTTGCTTTAAGCTGGTCAGAGCCGGCATTTTCAAGCTTTTTCTCCTGCTTTTTCACTTCATTCTCAATTTCGGTTTCCACTTCAGAATTCATATAAATCTGAAACCTTCGGTTCATATCCAGAAGTGATAAATAAGTAGAGAGAAGGCCGTCCATCTTATTTAGAACATGCTCGAGCATGCCTTTGGATGTATACGGCAGCGTATCGAAATTCTTTTTTACCTCTTTTGTGATATGTTTGAGAACAAGAAATCTTTTTTGAGACCGCCCGTCGAGATTGTGGAAAATTCGTTTGTCGTCAGACTCCTCCGGCAGCTCTTTCTTTTTTTTGAGCTTCACACTTTTTTGGTAGGAGGGGAGCTTTGGTAACACGCCAAGATAGATCAGCTCCATCCCAAGGGTAAATGTAAGGATTGCGCTGGAAAATCCGCTTTCAAATCCAGTTGCGACAAAGGCAGAAATTGTGCCTACAAGGAGCCATACCAGGTTTGCAGGGTGGAGAAATGCCTCTTTGGTAAAATTAATCTGTTCGCTATCGTTGCTCATTCTGTTCCTGGTCTGATTGATTGCCAGTTTGGCGGCCGACCGTTTTTTCTGCTTTATACTCTTCTGCCTGCTTTTCAATATCTCTGTAGAGCATGCCCATATCGGTTTTAATTTTCCTGAGAGACTCTTTCGCTTTCTGTTTTCTCATTTCAGCATCCAGCTCTTCATCAAGGTCGGATGTTTCCAGAATCTCCTCGACAGCAACATCCAGCCTGGCTTCGATGAGCGCCATTTTATTACGAACCTGGTCCAGAAAATGATCGAAAGAGGAGAGCAGCTCTGATGCATCCATGTTGTGCAGCGCCTGATTTACGTTATGCACATACCTGTTACGGCGAATTTTTTCCCCGGCATCTTTCATTTTACGAAAATGCTGCTTGTACTCCTCTTTTAATCGTTCACGCTCCTTTTCGCTGTTCGTCATATTCGTTTATTTATCAGGACTTGGTTTTCTCCTTGCCAACGGTTTTTTTGGCTGATTCGTCCTCAGATTCTTCCTCGCCCAGATCTATTTTTTTCTTCGGTTCGGACTCTTTAGGCGCCACCTCTTTACCCATTTCAACCTTAAACTGATTTACCAGCTCCTGGGCACGAATTTTTTCGGCACTCGCCTCAATTTCCATGGTTTCTGTGTCTACGCTTTCGAGAGCAATCTCCATACGCGCTTCATTGCGGGCCGTCTCTTCATTAATACGGTTTACCATTTCGTCATGGGTTTGATCGAGTCCGCCCATTTCAAAAGATTCCAGGGCGTTTGCAACGCGCGACTGCCATTCTGCCCGTTCACTTGCCCGCAGAGCTTCGCGCGCCTCTTTAATTTTCCGGTCTTTTTCCCGCATAAAGGCTTTCTTCACTTTCAGCGCTTTTTCATAAGCCTGTTCAGCGTAGTTAAGCTGCTGCTTCGACTGCTCTAGATTCTCCTTTGCTTTTTCGAGCTGCAGGGCGTAACCCTGGGCGAGGTCGTCCCGGTCGGCATTGATAGCTGCTTTAATCTTGGCCGTAAGTTCCGAGATACTTTTTTGATAACGATCTACCTCTTTGCGAATCATAACTGTATTCGCCTTTACAGTGGCAATGTTCTCGTTCATTTGCGGGATCTGGTCATTCAGCTCGCGGATATTCTGTTCAAGAATAAGTTTGGGGTCTTCGATGGAGCTTACCATTCCGCCGAAAAGAGATTTTATAGCTCTGAAAAATCGTTTAAACATAGTTGTAATGGTTAATGGGTTTAAATGCCGGTTCTAAACCGTATTAGTAGAAAGTTAAAGGAATTATAAACATTCGCAATAGTTATCGGGTGAATTTGTGAACTCCGTTTTTATCTACTTTATGAGTGATCTGATCGCGTTTTTGTACAGGTTTTTCCTGAATCGTTACGGCTTTGGTGCATGTAATTTTGCATTGTTCGATCACACTCTTGTTGTTCGTGTGAAGCGTGCATAAAGTTTCACCGCTTTCCACGCGGTCTCCAATTTTTTTATGAAGGATGAATCCGGCCGATGAATCCACTTCATCTTCCTTGGCACGACGTCCCGCTCCCAGCTCCACAGACATCATTCCCAGCCCGAAGGCGTCCATTTCGGTAATATATCCATCCTTTTTCGATTCCACATCCACAATAAACTCTGCCTCTGGATAGGATTCAGGATTTTTCACCACAGAAACATCTCCACCATGTTCTTCCACAATATCGAGCCATTTTTGGAATGCCGCTCCGCTTTTAATGGCTTCACGGCTCATAACCACTCCCTCTTCGATGGTACCGGCCTTTTCTCCGAGGTAAATCATAGTGCCGGCCAGCAGATGGGTAATTTCCATTACGTCATCGGGACCGTTGCCGTGCATGCAGTTGATACACTCTTTTACTTCAAGCCAGTTGCCCACTGCATATCCCAGGGGCTGTTCCATATTAGTGAGGTAGGCGATGGTTTCTTTACCAAATTCCTCACCAATCCCCACAAGCGTTTCAGCAAGCTTTATGGCATCTTCCTGGTTTTTCATGAATGCGCCAGAGCCAAACTTTACATCCAATACCAGCGCATCAATTCCTTCAGCCAGCTTTTTGCTCATGATGCTGCCCGCAATAAGTGGTATGGATTCCACGGTAGCCGTCACGTCTCTGAGGGCGTACAGTTTTTTATCGGCCGGGGCAATCTCGCTCGTTTGTCCTGCAAGTACCAGATTCTGCTTTTCAAGGATCTCTTTATAGCGTTCGAGTGATACGTCGACGGTGAAACCGGGAATCGATTCAAGTTTATCAAGTGTGCCCCCGGTATGGCCAAGGCCGCGGCCGGATATCATGGGGACAGGAACACCGCAAGCCGCAACGATGGGTGCAAGTATCAGAGAAAGTTTATCCCCAACACCACCGGTAGAGTGTTTGTCTACCTTCAATCCAGGCACATGGCTCAGGTCCACAATAATGCCGCTGTGGAGCATTGCGTGGGTTAATGCTGCGGCCTCTTTTTTATTGAGTCCGTTAAGAAAAGCCGCCATCAGGAATGCACTCATCTGGTAGTCGGGAATATCACCGCGCGTGTATGCGTCAATAAGAAACGTGATTTCGTCGCTGCTGAGAGCTTCTTTTTCTCTTTTTTTTCTGATGAGGGAGACGGTATTAAACGATGATGACATGAAACGTTATTTCTAAAATTATTCATTACTGCTTACGGTTGAAGATAATGAAAAGTGCACGTAACATGTTCTTGCAGATCGTGAGAGTGAACTTGTTTTTTTTAAATGAATACATATGATGAAAATTCTTGCAGATAAATATTTATATAAGATCAAAGAATTGATTCCGGCAAATGCGGATCTTGAGCTATACGATCCTGATGATGGATTTCCGAAAAATGTTCGTCTTTATGATGCCCTGCTCATCCGGACGGTCACTAAAATTACGCCGAAAACACTCTCTTCACCCGGTAAATTATCTTTTATCGGATCGGCCACAGCGGGTTTCGACCATGTTGACCTGGATTACCTGAACGACACTGGAATTACGTTTGCCCGATCTGAGGGATGTAATGCCAATGCCGTTGCCGAATATGTAATAACAGCGCTGTACAAGTGGGCAGATGAGCGCAGTGTGGATCTACCGTCCATAAAGGTGGGGATCGTTGGTTGTGGGAATACAGGCAGCCGGGTTGACGGATATCTAAAAAAACTGGGTGTTCAAACCGTTCTTTATGATCCGCCCAAAGCCAAAATTGACGACGATTTTGAATCATCATCCGAAAAGGAACTACTGGAATGCGATATCCTTACGTTTCATGTGCCTCTTACGGAATCCGGCCCCCACCCAACGGCTCACATTTGTAGTGAAGCTTGGCTTAAGCATAAGTTTTCACTGATAATGAACACGTCCCGGGGAGGCGTTGTAGACGAAGAAGCACTGTTGAAGTCTCATCAACAGGGAACAACAAAAGATTATATCCTGGATGTTTGGGAAAACGAGCCGCTTTTTGATGATGAGGTTGCTCAGCATGCATTTCTTACCACTCCGCATATTGCGGGCTACTCGAAAGAGGCGAAATGGAAAGCTTCTGAAATGGTTGTTCACAAAATGTGTGAGCATTTCGGTTTGAAGAAACCCGGGATTGCTTTTCACCTAAAGCCTGAAGTTGAAATTCAACCCGAAGCCCCCTCGTCTTTCTCTGAGTTTCTCTGGGAGCACTCAAATTTAAAAGAGTATAATCGAACGTTTAAAACCCTGAAAGGCCTTCCGGATGACGAAAAATCCCGCCGTTTTGCAAAACTTCGCTCTGAGACGGATACAAGATTTGAGTTTGCCGGGATAATTGAATCTCAAAAAGAGAAATCAGAACTGCCGGATAAACTGACTATTTTTAATAAAGAAAACTAATGCCCCTTTATTTTATCTGAAACAGTTCAAAAGCATTTTTTGTAGTGGCTGAGGCAATTTCTTCCGGGTCCAGATTCATCAGTTTAGCAAGGTTTTTCGCAATGATCTTAATATATGCAGGCTCATTTCGCTCCCCTCTGTGAGGTGCAGGCGTGAGATAGGGAGCGTCGGTTTCAAGAATCATACGATCAAGGGGAAGCTCCTTTACAACCCTATCAACGCCGGCATTCTTAAAGGTGGATACTCCGCCAACTCCCAGGTACAGGCCCAGGTCCAGTGCCCGCTTACCTTCATCCAAAGTGCCGGTAAAGCAGTGCCACACCCCGGTCAGGCTGCCATCCTGTTCCTCTTCAATGATATCCAGAAGGTCGGTTGTACTTTCCCTGTTGTGCAGCACGATCGGTTTGTTTGTCTGTTTGGCAATGTCACAGTGGAGTCGCAGGCTTCTCTTCTGTTCCTCGATGTAATCTATGCTCCAGTAGTAATCGAGGCCGGTTTCGCCAACTCCAACAATATCGTCCCTGCTGCACACTTTTTCGAGCTGTTCGCGCAGAACGGGTAAATTTTCTTCCACGTGGCATGGGTGAACTCCAGCCATTTTATAAAAAGTGATATCAGGGTGGGTTAGGTTATCCATTTGCTCAACTGAGCTCCAGTCAATGGCCGGGAGAAAAATGTGGGCTATTCCCTCTGAAGCAGCCCGTTCGAGAACTTCACTGATGTCCTCTTCAAACAGCTCGAGGTAGAGATGGCAGTGCGTGTCTGTTAAAATCAAAAATGAATACTTTTAGTGAATCTTATATTTTGCTGAGAAGTGAAAAATCGTGTCTTTCCAAAAGAAAAAATAAAAAATAATCAAAGACTTCTGAAGCCTGCCGGGGCATTGTCGAATAGTTTCATTTTTAAAATGAGAGGAGTCGTGGCTTGCCCTGAAAAAGATCGGAAGTCTCAATCATCTCATCTCCCCAAAGTCTTGAAACTACATTACTCTTCAAAAATATTTTCATTTTGTTTTATACGGTTCCGAAAAGAGGCCACCACGGGATATCTTATTTCGGCATTGTTGTAGCCTGCAGATTCTAATACGGGTAAAAGAAGCTCTTTGTGCACATGGGCAACTTTCCCTGTAAAAACAATCTGTTCAGCGCCCTGCAGGTTTAACATGGAGAGCTGCTGGTTCACGAAATCTTCGAAGCCATGCTTAATGAGAGCCAGCAGGCCCGGTGGAAGGGGATATTGAAGTACATCCCCGGCTACGGCTGCAAGGGCGCGGTTTGGTTTGCCCGCGCGGTAAATTTTATTCATCATGGTAGCGTAATCGGCTCCGGTTAGTTTTTCGTCAATAAAACGGATCGATTCCGGATCACCGGTTTTTCTGAAATACATTCGCAGGATGCGGCGCCCGAGGTCGGCCGCGCTCCCTTCATCACCTATGGCAAAGCCGAGTGCGGCAGATTTTCTTACTACCAGGCCGCCTTCAACTTTTGCACAAATAGATCCTGTGCCCAAAACAGCTACTACTCCGCTCTCCTCGCCAAAAAAAGCTTTTCCTGATCCTTCAAGATCACTTTTTATCAGGATAACAGCGCCTGGAAATATGGGCTGCAGGAATCGCTTTACAATTTCGTTCGATACCGGATTACCACATCCGGCCCCAAAAAAGTGGATTTTATCGGGCTGCAGGTGCCCAATCTGAGTCTGAATTTCCATGCTGTCAGACAACTGCTCGATGTTTGAAGGGTGAAGTCCCTGCGTTTTGATATGGATGGTATCAGAACCATCAACGTATAGCCAGTCGGTTTTGGTAGCTCCGCTATCGGCGATAAGATATGTCATGATAATTTTGTTTTTTCCAAACTGTTTATCAGAAAAGGTAGATATAAATAATTAAAAATGAATCTTTCAAGATTTTGTGCAGCAGTTTGATGCCGAAAAGGAATTCCGTCTTATCTTGTATGGATCTTCAGCCTTCCGGTTCGTTAAGGAAAAACAAATGTACTGGAACAAGAAGACATTGCACCAGTTTTAAGAGTTTCCTCCCGACTTGTACACGATCGAAAGTCAGGTTAATCTATGCCTACTTGGTCTGCACAAATTCAATCACATCCAGTGCCGGCTGCGGATTTCCCATAACGTAATAATGAATACCGGGAACACCGTTTTCCAGAAGCTCGAGCGACTGTTTTTGAGCCCACTTCACCCCGATCTCAGTTGCATGTTTGGGGCTGGCGTCTACCTCATCGGTGAGTTCATCGGGAATATTCAGGTGAAAATACTTTGGAAGTGATTTGAGATGGTTCGTAGTGGTGAGAATTTTAAGGCCGGGCACGATTGGGATATCAATTCCATTTGCGCGGCATTTTTCCACGAAGTTGAAATACGCACTGTTATCGAAGAACATTTGGGTAACGATGTAATCGGCTCCTGCATCCACTTTCTGCTTCAGGCGTTTGACGTCCCAGTCGAGATTGGGGGCTTCAAAATGTTTCTCCGGATAACCGGCAACCCCGATACAGAAATCGGTTGGTTCTGCGTTAATGGTGTCTTCCAGGAAATTTCCTTTGTTCATATTCCGGATCTGCTGCACGAGATCAATCGCATATTTGTTTGTTGTTCCGTTCTGATGTAGAGATACCTGCGAGCCGGTATTATCTCCACGAATCGCCAGAATGTTGTGAATACCGAGGTAATTGAGCTCAATAAGGGCATCTTCGCTCTCTTCTTTTGAGAACCCTTCGCAAATAAGATGTGGAACGGGATCTATTCCGTAGCGGTGCAGAATTGCTGCGCAAAGGCCAATGGTGCCGGGGCGTTTTCTTCTTATCACCCGTTTCAAGGTTCCGTCTGGCTGCTCCTCTACATAAGATTCAGCGGCATGATAGGTAACGTCAATAAAAGGTGGGTGCACTTTCTCAATAACCTTATCCAGCGATTCGAAAACGGATTGTACAGATCCTCCGCGCTTGGGAGGAATAATTTCAAATGAGATAAGCGGTTCAGTTGCTTTGTCGTAGTGTTCTATTACTTTCATAAAAAAAGCGGAAATTCACAGGTAAATTGTAGATTTTATAAGCTTAGTTTAATTTTCAATGAATCAAAACCGGAGATGTCTTGTTAATCGAAGTTCAAATTCAGCACATCTCAAAATTAATCATCTGATAAAGTTAACAAATTAAGAGTTTTATTTTATGGCTCGTTCCAATCATCCCCTTTATTCCATTTTAAAAGAAAGAATTCTTGTGCTTGATGGTGCCATGGGTACCATGATTCAGGGTTATAAGCTGTCTGAAGAGGATTTCAGGGGGGGGCGCTTTCAGGACTTCTCTGATGATCTGAAGGGGAATAATGATCTGCTGAGTATTACCCAGCCGGATATTATCCGGGAAATTCACTCCGAATTTCTGGCGGCCGGAGCGGATATCCTGGAGACCAACACATTCAGCGCAAATCCCATATCGCAGGACGATTACAACTTGTCGGAGATTGCTTACGAGCTGAACCTTGCATCGGCCAGGGTCGCGAAAGAAGCTGCTGCAGAATTCACAAAGCAAACTCCGGACAAACCCCGTTTCGTAGCCGGTGCGGTTGGCCCCACGAATAAAACACTTTCGCTTTCGCCTGATGTTGAAGATCCCGGCTACCGGGCAACATCGTTTGATGAGCTGGCAGATGCCTACTCCGAACAGATTCGAGGCCTGGTAGATGGCGGTGTGGACGTACTCCTTATCGAAACCGTTTTTGATACGCTGAACTGTAAAGCTGCCATCTATGCAGCACATAGATACTGCCGGAAAATAAATAGAAAGATTCCGATTATGATTTCCGGGACTATTGTGGACCAGAGCGGGCGAACGCTTTCGGGACAAACCACAGAAGCTTTCTGGAACTCCATTCAGCACGCCAGCCCGCTTTTGAGCGTCGGGCTTAACTGCGCGCTCGGGTCAAAACAGATGCGGCCGTACATCCAGGAGCTTTCGAATCACGCCACCTGCTTTACGAGTCTCTACCCAAATGCGGGGCTGCCCAACGAAATGGGTGAGTATGATGAATCGCCCGAATTTATGGCAAAACAGATGCGGGATTACGCCGAAGAGGGATTTGTAAATATTGTGGGCGGTTGTTGCGGTACACGGCCCGAGCATATCCGGGCGATTGCAGAAGAAGCGAAATCTCACAAACCGCGTCGTATTCCCGGGTCGAAACCCTACCTGAGGCTTAGCGGACTGGAACCTCTGGTGGTTCGCCCTGAAACCAATTTTGTGAACATCGGCGAAAGAACCAACGTAACCGGATCTGCCCGCTTCAAGCGGCTCATCAAAAATGAGGAGTACGAAGAGGCGCTGTCGGTAGCCCGCGAGCAGGTAGAGGGGGGAGCCCAGATTGTGGATGTAAATATGGATGAGGGCTTGCTCGAATCAGAAAAAGTGATGAAGGATTTTATCAACCTGATGGCGGCTGAACCCGATATTGCACGGGTTCCTTTTATGATCGACAGCTCAAAATGGAGCGTGCTGCTTGCCGGACTGAAAACCACACAGGGAAAAAGCGTGGTAAATTCGATTAGCCTGAAGGAGGGTGAAGAGGATTTTAAAGCGAAAGCACGGCAAATTCTCGATTTTGGGGCAGCCGTGGTCGTGATGGCTTTTGATGAAGAGGGACAGGCAGACAGTCTTGAACGCCGAAAACAGATTTGCGAACGTGCCTACAGAATTCTGGTTGATGAGGTCGGGTTTCCGCCACAGGATATTATTCTTGATCCCAACATTTTAACCGTAGCGACCGGAATGGAAGAGCACAACAACTACGCGGTCGATTTTATTGAGACGGTAAGGTGGATTAAGGAAAATCTCCCTCTTGCAAAGGTGAGCGGCGGACTCAGCAATATCTCTTTCTCATTTCGCGGGAACAATACGGTTCGCGAAGCGATGCACTCAGCCTTTCTGTACCATGCTATCGAAGCCGGACTCGATATGGCAATCGTAAATGCCAGCCAGCTCGAGGTGTACGAGGAAATTGAGCCGGAACTGAAAGAGCTTGTGGAAGATGTTCTGCTGAATCGCCGTGACGATGCTACAGAGAGGCTGATCGATTACGCGGATAAGATTAAAGACCAGACCGGTGAGGAAGTTGCCGTGAAAAAAGATGCATGGCGGGAGAAATCGGTCGAGGAGCGCATCAAACATGCCCTCATTAAAGGAATTGTTGATCACATTGAAGAAGATGTGGAGGAGGCCCGTCAAAAATTTCCTGCACCGATTGAAGTGATTGAAGGTCCTATGATGGACGGTATGAATGTGGTCGGTGACCTGTTTGGAGCCGGGAAAATGTTCCTGCCACAGGTGGTGAAAAGTGCCCGCGTAATGAAGAAAGGCGTCGCTATTTTGATTCCCTATATTGAGGCGGAAAAGGAGCGTAACAAAGATTCTGAGCCAAAGGCAAAAGTGCTGCTTGCCACCGTTAAGGGGGATGTGCATGACATTGGTAAAAATATCGTGGCCGTGGTGCTCCGCTGCAACAATTACGATGTGATTGATCTTGGCGTGATGACCCCGGCCGATAAAATTCTTGCCGCCGCAAAAGAGCATAAAGTGGATGTGATAGGGCTGAGCGGGCTGATTACCCCTTCGCTCGACGAGATGGTGTATGTGGCCAGCGAAATGTCGCGCGAAGGCTTTAAAACGCCCCTGCTTATTGGAGGTGCCACTACCTCGAGGATGCATACGGCCGTAAAAATAGCGCCATCGTACGAAAATCCGGTGATACACGTACTGGATGCTTCACGAAGCGTAACCGTTGTGAATCGCCTCGTTTCCAAAACGCTGAAAAATGGATTTCTGGACGAAATACGGGAAGAATATGAAGGCCTCAGGGAGCAGTATAGCAGCCGGAACAGGAAAAAAACTTATCTCTCCATTGCGGATGCCAGGGATAATAAAACCATCATCGATTGGAAAAAGTCTCAAATCACCCCTCCTGTGGAAACGGGAATTACTGCTTTCAACGATTTTCCGCTACACATACTGCGTCGTTACATAGACTGGGGGCCATTTTTTATCGCCTGGGAGATGAAAGGGAAATTCCCCGATATTCTTCAGGATGAAAAAGCCGGAGACCAGGCGCGAAAACTGTTTGATGAAGCGAACCAGCTGCTCGACCGTATGATCGATGAAAAACTGATTAAAGCAGACGGTGTTGTAGGTCTGTTTCCCGCAAACTCTGTGGGTGATGATATTGAGATTTACAAGAATCAGCAGCGAAATGAGGTGATAGCAACCTTCCATACGCTGCGTCAGCAGGCGCAGAAACGCAAGGGCCAGCCCAATAAAGCGCTGGCCGATTTTGTGGCGCCGAAAGAGACCGGCCGGCCCGACTATTTAGGCGGCTTTGCCGTTACAACGGGACACGGTGTCCTGGACCTGGTAAAGAAGTTTGAAGAAGATCACGATGATTATAACGCCATCCTGACAAAAGCGCTGGCCGATCGCCTGGCTGAAGCGTTTGCTGAGTATCTGCATCAGCAGGTCAGAACCAGGCTCTGGGGATATAATCCAAATGAGGATCTGGATAACGATCAGCTTATCAAAGAGAAGTATCCCGGAATTCGGCCGGCTCCCGGATATCCCGCTCAGCCAGATCACACCGAAAAACGGACACTTTTTAACCTGATGAATGTGGAGGAGATTACGGGCATTACCCTCACGGAACATCTGGCTATGGCTCCGGCATCATCTGTGAGCGGCCTGTATTTTGCTCATCCCGAATCGCAATATTTTAACCTTGGCAATATCAGCCGTGATCAGGTTGAGGATTATGCAAATAGAAAAGGCATGAGCGTAGAGGAAATAGAGAAGTGGCTGGGTCCGAACCTGGCTTATGATGCGGGTTGATTTGACAGGGTACTTATTGAGTTTTTGAAAACGTGCTGTATTGACCTCAGGATTTGCCCTTAAGGATACGGACCAGATTATTTCTGCATATTGCGCACCCTATGAACCCGGCCGCAGGTTATTCGGGATGAGCTTGCAGATTGATCCGTCATTTCACAACTGAAATGGGTGAACTTGTTCGCCCTGTCCCTGAGAGGGGTCAAACATGATTAGCCTCCACTTCACAATCCACTACGTTAAATGTGCACTACTACGTATAAAACTACGCAACATAAACTTTATCTCAACTTCCGCGAAATCTTAAAATCAGCCTCAGGTATCTTTAAACAAGGCTCTGTAGTGCTGCATCCATTATTTTTAACCTTGTTAAGCTTCCCGTTCAGCCCTGCATCCCAAGTCGCCTCTGAAGGCATGTAGGTACACAAGGATACTAAAAAGCAATGATACCCATTACCACAGATAACCATAGCACCGGAGGTGCGGTATATCCGCGCCTTTGCAAAACTGCCATTCCATCGTTACCCATACAGTATTTTATTGAATTCGATTCAGACGATCTGTTCGGATTGTATCACTGAGGCTGGATTCAGATTACGAAGGATGCCGCACCTACGGCGCTTCTTTTCATTCCGGCTTCGTTGTACCCCACGGAAATGCTGCGCATTCCCATAGGGCTAGGGATATGCCGCCCCGGAACGGGGCTGGTTTCATCCCTGAACAGGTGAATGTCGTTCTTTTTGTCTGTGGTCTACAGTTTTAAATAAAACGTATTTTGTAGCCAAACCACCCACCATTTTGCGGAAGTTGAGTTAAATAGACGCTCATTTTATTTCAGAGGGCTTTTTAAACCGGCATGTATCGAATACGATGAGAGACATTATTTTGGGCCTCATGTGGATTTGTATGGGTAGGGTGTTGTGTGTTCTGTAAAATACACCTGGCCGATACTGTCATCCCGGACTTGATCCGCTCATCTGTTCCCCGCGAAGCGATATCTCCTCGCCGTGGCTCGGCGCAAGAAATTGAAACAATCAATCTTAACCCTTTCCCGCGCCGGGGTATCCTGCCCTCCTGGCCGGGTCATGTTTCCGAGACAGGGCTTGCACTGCCTGGTTGAATGATAAAGATGGGTACCCTCACTTCAGTAGTTTTTTTATTAAATCGGCTGGTAAAAAGGATGGCGTGATCGATTCATGGATCTGTCGGAAAAGACTCTTTACCAACGGTATGGCCTGTCCAAAGGCGTCACAGAACATAGCCAGGGGCTGTGTTAATTACAGTCATCTCCAAAAGAGAGGCACCCAAGGTAGTGTGTCCAATGAACCGAGCCGAATAATTGCCCTGAAACCTTGAATCCAGCCATTCCTCACATGTGCTAACACACCTCTGACGCTCTGCTGAACGCTTCGCCGTCTGCCTCCTCTCGAGAGGCTGTGAGAAAATAAATATTCAAGCACATAAAACACTTCTTTTATTTGGCCACGAAGTCACGAGGACGCCGAGTAGGCAAAGGGGAGTTTCACCCCTAAGCCTCTCACAGAACCGTACGTGATAGTCTCCCATCATACGGCTCGTGTTATTCCATATAAACAAGTTCAGTACTTCATTTGCCAGTGA
>Ga0081528_100203_pt1 | contig 43075 bp, 45 predicted proteins | sample HotLakmasection4_FD_71011 | JGI IMG/M metagenome (GOLD analysis project Ga0081528, IMG submission 71011) | Hypersaline microbial mat communities from Hot Lake, Washington, USA - Section #4 (SPADES assembly) (version 2) | ecosystem: Environmental > Aquatic > Non-marine Saline and Alkaline >...
GGCGGCGCGTCGCCTCGGTCGCCTTGCGCCGATTGGCGTCGACGGCGGCGGACAGCTGCGCGGCTCGCGCCTCGGCATCGAGCATGGATTGTCGTGCCTCGGCGCCCGCGCGCGCGAGCTCGGCCAGTCGACCGTCGACCGCGGCCCGTGCCGAAAGGCTTTCCTCCAGCGCCGCGCGCGCCACGGCAAAGGGCCGAGCCAGCGAGCCTGCGACCGCACGAAGCTGCGCCAGGCGCCGCGGGTCGCCATTGCCGTGCCGGGAGAGCTGGACGATCTCGGCGAGCAAGGCCTCGAGGCGCTGCTGGGTTCGACCGACGGCAGCACGCTGCTCGATCAGCGTCGCCTCGAGCTCCGCTGCCTGTCGGTCGAGGCTCACGTAATCCACCGCCAGCCGCCGTAATCGCCGCTCGGCACCCCGCACCGTCGCCGCCGTCGCCTCGACCTGTCGTTCCAGACGAGCTTGGCGTTCGATCAGTCGAGCACGCTCGCCTGCCCACTCCGTCGACGTCAACGCGGCGCGAGCCACGGCCCCGGCCGACGGCTCGCTCACCGGCTCGACCGACAGACCCGCTCGGGCCGGCCCATGATCCATCGAGGCGAGGCCGCAGCCGAGGCCGAGGGCGAGGAGGAAGCGAAATGCCGGACGGTAGCGGATGCGGCGGCGCCGGGACGTTGCCGGCTCAAGCATGGCCGGTGTCGACCAGATTGCGCCCGGTCATCGCCGCCGGCTGCTCGATGCCGAGCAAGGCCAGCAAGGTCGGTGCGACATCGGCGAGACGTCCGTCGTGCAAAGCGATCCCGTTGTCGGCACCGACCAGAAAGCAGGGCACCGGATTGGTGGTGTGCGCGGTATGCGGCCCTCCGGTCTCGGGATCACGCATCAACTCGCAATTGCCGTGGTCGGCGGTCACCAGCATGGCCCCGCCCACCTCCTGCACCGCCTCGATCAGCTGCCCGAGGCATTTGTCCACCGTCTCGACCGCTGCGATCGCCGCAGCCTCGACGCCGGTGTGGCCGACCATGTCCGGATTGGCGAAGTTGATCAGAATGAAATCGTGGCGCCGCTCGCGGATGGCGGCGACACAGCGCTCGGCGAGCTCGGGGGCCGACATTTCGGGTTGCAGATCGTAGGTCTTGACCTTGGGCGACGGCACCATCACCCGCTCCTCGCCGGCGAAGACCCGCTCCTCGCCCCCGTTGAAGAAGAAGGTGACGTGCGGGTATTTCTCGGTTTCGGCCATCCTGAGCTGGGTCATCCCGGCACGGGATACCACCTCGCCCATCAGGTCCTCGGCCGATTGCGGAGCGAAGAGGACGAGCAGATGGTCGTCGAGGTCTGCCGCGTAACGTGTCATCCCGGCGCGAGCGGCGAGGGCGGGCCGACGCTCGCGGCTGAACCCGTCGAAATCGTCGAGGGTCAAGGCCCGCAGCAGCTGGCGCACCCGATCGGCGCGGAAATTGATGCAGAGGAAGCTGTCACCGTCGGCCATCCCGGCATAGTCGCCGATGACGGTCGCCGGCACGAACTCGTCACCGTGGTCGGCGGCGTAGGCCTGCTCGACCGCAGCCGCAGCATCGGCGGCGCGCTCGACCCCGGATGCGGCGTCACCCAGCACGATGGCGTCGTAGGCGGCTGCGGTCCGGTCCCAGCGATTGTCGCGATCCATGGCGTAGTAGCGGCCGGTCACCGAGGCGATGACAGCATCGCCGCAGCCGTCGACCACCTTCTGCAGCCGCTCGATCGACGGGCCGGCCGATTGCGGCGGCGTATCGCGTCCGTCGAGAAAGGCGTGGACCCGGATGCCGAGGCCGGCCTCGTCGAGCAGGTCGACGAGCGCGAACAGGTGACGCTCGTGGGAATGCACACCGCCCGGCGAGAGGAGGCCCATCAGGTGCACCCGCCCGCCTGTCTTCCGGGTACGCTCGACGAGTTCGCGGAACGCTGGCCGTTTGGCGAGTTCCCCTTCCTCGATCGCCCGGTCGATGCGCGGCAACTCCTGCAGCATGATCCGACCGCCACCGAGATTCATGTGACCGACCTCGGAGTTGCCGAATTGTCCCGGCGGCAGGCCGACCTCTTCACCGTCGGTGCGCAGAAAACAGTGTGGTGCCGTGGCGAACCAATGATCGAAGACCGGTGTCCGACCCAACGCGACGGCATTGTTCGCCGTCTCGGCCCGATAGCCCCAACCGTCGAGGATACAGAGAACCACTGGACGCTGCTGCATGCCCTTCCCATTGTTGTCGGTGCTGCCGGCTGCCGGCCGCACCACTTTGCCCGTCATGCCGCCGAGACCGTACTATAACGAGCGGCGCATCACCAGCAAACCACGGGGATCCTACGGCTCATTTATTGAGATTCTCTTAACGGCGACGACGAGCGATGCAACGGTAGACAAACAAACGCCGGCTCGCGCCGGCGTTTCGCAGCTTGACACCGCCCGGGAGACCCGGTCAGTCGCGCGCCGGCGGGCCACCGAAAAGGTTGCCGAAAAAGTCGCCGAAGCTGTCGTAGGACGGGGTCTCGGCGCGATTCGCCGTCGCCGTCGAAAAGCTGTTGCCCGCGGTGCTCATGGCCCCCGTTCGCGGCGTCGACGCTGCTTCCTCGCTGTCCGTAAGCGCCAGAAGGGTGGGCTGGCCGACGCTCGCGGTCGCGTCCAACTCCGAAACGATGTCGGCGGCGCCCGGCACGTCCGCCATGTCGGTCGCCGGTTCGACCGGCAGGGCGGCACCCGTGGCCGGCGCACCGGTGGGGCGATTGATCAGCGGTGCCATGTCGAGCGCATCCGCCGGCGGCTCGCCGCGCTCGACGCCGCGCAGCGGTCGCGGCTCGGCGCGGGGATCCACCAACGGCTCGGTCTTTTCCTCGACTGCCACAGGTGTTTGCAGATCGTCCACCGTCCGATGGATGCTGATCGATTCGCGCGGTGGCACCACCTCGAGCGAGTTCAAGAGATCGCCCACGACCGCCAGTACCCGGTAGGCGCCGAATCGCTCGGTATAGACGGCGGTGACCAGTTCGACGCGGTTCAAGAACAGCTCGTTCTCGGCATCGAGCAGATCGAGCAACTCGCGCTGCCCGATCTCGAACTGCTCGGCGTAGACATCCCGGGTCTGCCGCTGCGCCAGCTCTTTGTTGGTCAGGGCGTCGATTCGCGCCCGCGCCGTTTCCAGCGCATTGTAGGAGACGCGGGCCTCCTCTTCGGCGAGCCGTCGAGTGTTGTGCAACGACGCCCTGGCCTCGTTGGCGCGGTGAAAGGCTTCGCGTTCCAGCGCCATGTCGGCACCGCCGCGGTAGAGATTGTAGCGCATGACCACGAGGCCGCTCGCGTCGTTGTCGCGGCCATTGGAACCGTCGATATTGCGATTCAAGCTGGTGCCGAGTTCCAGGTCGACCCTCGGGTAGAAGCCGGCGCGCGAGGCGCGGGTCTCCGCACCCGCAACGTCGGTATCGGCGGCGGCGATGCGCACCGTCGGGCTGTTCACCGAGGCGAGATTGGCCGCATCCTCGGGCGACGGTGGCAGCACGGCGGCCGGCGCCTCGGCGTCTTCGAGGTCACCCGGCCGGGCACCGACGACGCGCTGGTAGCGGGCGATCGAATCGGCCAGGGCACCGCGGGCGATGGCGAGATTGTCGAAGGCGCGCGCCAAGCGCGACTCGGTCTGCCGGACATCGCCGATATCGCCGCGCCCGGTGGCCTCGAGGTCACGCACCTGGCCGAGGATTCGCTCGTGCTGGGCGATGTTCGCCTCGTTCAGACGCACGATCTCCTGATTGCGGAGGATGTCGAGATGGGCCTCGATCGCGTTGAGCGCGATGAATTCCGCGGCTTCCTCGACGCGATGCGCAGCGCTGTCGATGCGTGCCTGCTGCCGCTCCACCTCGCTCTGGGTGGCAAAGCCGTCGAACAGCATCTGCGAGAGGGTGAGTTGCGCTTCCGTACGAAACAAGGTGTTGTCGTTGTCGCCCTGGGTCGAATTGTTGTCCGACCATTCGGGCCCCGCAGCGGCGCGGAAATCGAGGCTGGGCAAATAGCCGGCGCGGGCCTGGCGCAGTTCCTGATCGATTGCCAGCCGGTTGGTCCTGACGATGTCGACCTCGGGGTTCGTCTCGATCGCACCGTAGACAGTTTCCTGCAACGATGTCGCCAGCGCGTGGCCGCTACCGATAACCGTGGCTGCCGAAGCGAAGAGGGCGAGCGTCCAACGTCGGAGATCAACGGAACCGATTCTTTGAGTCATGTGCCCTTCCGCAACGCTTGCGCGGCATCCGACGACCGAACAGGATGCCTTTCGATCGTCGCTGTGGTATCGCTTGAGCCCGGGCATCGTCAACGCCTATCCAAGCCGACGCGCAGCGGCTGACGCATTGTGTGGTTTTTTTGCGTGCGTTGCGCCTCGTCGAAAGCGATAAAAGTCGGCGGTCTTTACCTTTTGGTGACGTTCGTGAGTTAGATGCAACCATGAAGGTAACGGCCCGAACGGCGATGCGAGGTGCTCGGAATCCGGCACACGGCCGGTCGCTGCCGGTCACCGGCTCGTCATCACCCAGCGCCGCGCCTGCGGCGGCTCTGGTCGATTTGTGGAGACGTCGATGAGCGACAGCGGAACGCTGCTGCGCCGAGCGGACGAGGACCGGTCGGTGACCCCCGACAGTCGGGCCGGAAGGCAGGACAGAGCGATCCCGTCGGAGCCGATCGAGCCGGTCGAGCCGACCGAAGCCACGCCGGCGGCAGCCGGTTCCGGCGCTGCCGGTAACGGCTGGGAGTTGCGCGAGAGTGCGCAGACCCGGGACGACGAGCTGCTGCAGGCGCTGGAGACGCTGACCCAGCTGCACGGCCGACCGACCTCGATGCAGGCGCTGGTGGCGGGCCTGCCGCTCCCCGAGGGCCGCATGGTGCCATCCCTCGCGCCGCGCGCCCTCGAGCGGGCCGGCCTCAGCGCCAGGCTCGTGCGCCGGCCGCTCGCCCGGATCGACGCCTTGTCGCTGCCCTGCATTCTGTTCTTGAAGGATCGACATTGCGTCATCCTCAGCGAACGCCGCGGCAGCACACTGGAGCTCGTGATCCCCGAGAGCGGACGCGGCACCACGACCGTCGAGCTCGCCGACCTCGAGCGGCGCTATGACGGCCATGCGCTGTTTGCTCGGCCGGAGATCGGCTTCGAGCAGCGCGACCGCCCGATCGCACTGGAGCGCAAGGGGCACTGGTTCTGGTCGACCCTGTTTCGTCAGTGGCCGACTTATGGCGAGGTGCTGATCGCCGCCGTCCTGATCAACACCTTCGCCCTCGCCTCGCCCCTCTTCGTGATGAACGTCTACGATCGGGTGGTCCCCAACAATGCCATCTCGACACTCTGGGTGCTGGCGATCGGCGCGTTCACCGTATTCGCCTTCGATTTCTTGTTGAAGACACTGCGCGGCTACTTCATCGACACTGCCGGCCGGATCGCCGACATTCGGCTCGCCAGCCGAATCTTCGAGCACGTCATGGGCATCAAGATGGCGGCCCGGCCGGCCTCGGCCGGCGCCTTCGCCAATAATCTGCGCGAGTTCGAATCGCTCCGCGATTTTTTCACGTCGGCGACCGTCACGACACTCGTCGATCTGCCGTTCGTCTTCTTCTTCATCGCTATCGTCTGGTTTCTCGGCGGCCCTGTGGCTCTCGTGCCGCTGATCGCGGTGCCCATTGTCATCGCGATCGGATTGTTGATGCAGATTCCCTTGAACCGAATCGTCCGGCGGACCTTCAAGGAGGCGGCGGCCAAGCACGGGGTGCTGATCGAGGCGATCAACGGGCTGGAGACGATCAAGAGCGTCGGCGGCGAAGGGCGGCTGCAGGGCGGCTGGGAACGGTTCGTGGGTGCCACCGCCGAAAGTGCCAATCGCTCACGGTTTCTTTCCGCGATCACGGTCAATTTCGCGGCTCTGGCGACCCAACTGGTGACGGTCGGCGTGGTCGTGGTCGGTGTCTACCAGATCAGTGAAGGGCTGATGACGGTCGGTGCGCTCGTCGCCTGCACGATCATCGCCGGGCGCGCCATGGCGCCGCTGGGCCAGGTTGCCGGCCTGCTCACCCGCTATCATCAGGCGAAGATGGCCTATGACACTCTCGACCGCGTGATGGGCCTGCCGCTCGAGCGCTCGGACGAGGTGCGCTTCTTGAGCCGGCCGCAAATGGCCGGAGCGATCGAGTTCAAGAACGTCGGCCTCACCTATCCGGGGCAGAAGCTGCCGGCCCTCACCGATGTTTCGTTCCGCATCCGGCCGGGCGAGCGGGTCGGGCTGATCGGCCGGATCGGTTCGGGCAAGACGACCATCGAAAAACTGGTGCTCGGCCTCTACGAACCCGACAAGGGGGCGGTGCTGATCGACGGCACCGATCTCCGCCAGCTCGATCCGGCCGATTTGCGCCGCAACATCGGCTGCGTGCCGCAGGATGTCTTCCTGCTGCAGGGCAGTGTGCGCGAAAACATTACTCTGGGTGCGGGTTTCGCCGACGACACTGCGGTCTTGCGGGCCGCCGAGATCGCCGGGGTCGACGACTTCGTCAACCGGCATCCGATGGGCTACGACATGCCGGTCGGCGAACGGGGCGAGCTGTTGTCGGGTGGTCAGCGGCAGGCGATCGCCGTCGCCCGTGCCCTCCTGCTCGATCCGCCGGTCCTGGTGCTGGACGAGCCGACCAACGCCATGGACAACGGCGCCGAGCACCGGTTCCGCACCCGGCTCGCGGAGGAACTCGGCAATCGCACGCTGCTTCTGGTGACCCATCGTGCCTCGCTGCTCGGCCTCGTCGATCGCCTCATCGTCATGGACGGCGGCCGGGTCGTTGCCGACGGGCCGCGCGATACGATCTTGAAGGCATTGCAGTCCGGTCAGGTCAAAGGGGCCAACTGACATGATGCAGGCGAGCAGGCGGGAACTGACGCACCCCGGCCGGGATCCACTCGTCGCAGCGGCTGCGGTCAGCGGCTACAGTGTCGAGGATCTCCGACCCAAACGGCTGACCCATCTCTTTCTGTTCGTGATCATCGCCTTCTTCGTCATTTTTTTCGCCTGGGCGAGTTGGGCGACGCTGGAGGAGGTGACCCGTGGCGAAGGGCGGGTCATCCCGTCGCGCCAAACCCAGGTCGTGCAGAACCTGGAGGGCGGCATCGTCGCCGAGATCATGGTGCGCGAGGGCGAGATCGTCGAAGCAGGCCAGCCCCTGATGCGGATCGACAATATTCGCGCCGCCTCCGATTTCCGCGAGCGCCGTTCGCGCTACCTTGCGGTCGAGGCGGCGCTGGCCCGCCTCGAGGCCGAGGTGCAAGGCGCCGAGCCCGACTTTTCCGAGGAGCTGCGGGTGGCGGCACCGCAGCTCGTCTCCGCCGAGCAGCGGCTCTACGACTCCCGCCAACAGTCGCTCACCAACGAGATCGACATCCTCGTTCGCCAGAAGGAGCAGCGCGAGCAGGAGTTGGCCGAGTTGCGCACCCGTGAGCAGCAGTATGCCGAATCGCTGCGCCTGGCCCGGCAGGAGTTGAGCATCGTCGCCCCGCTCGCCGAACGTCGAGTTGTGAGCCAGTCCGAACATTTGCAGCTTCAGCGCGACGTCAACGATCTCAGCGGCCAACTGGAGCAGACGCGACAATCGATCCTTCGGGTCGAATCGGCGATCCTGGAGGCCGTCGAGCGGATCGACAGTGCACGCAGCAATTTCCGCAGCGAGGCGTATCGCGAGATGGCCAATCTGGGGGCCGAGCTGGCCGGTCTCACCGAGGTCATCGCCGCCGGCGAGGATCGGGTGCGCCGGACCGAGGTCCGCTCGCCGGTCCGCGGCACGATCAAGGAGCTCAAGTTCAACACCATCGGCGGCGTCATTCAGCCGGGCGATCCGATCATCGAGATCACGCCACTCGACGACACGCTGCTGGTCGAGGCGCGGATTCGTCCCGCCGACATCGCCTTCCTGCGGCCCGACCTGCCGGCGATGGTCAAGATCACGGCTTACGATTTTTCGATCTTCGGCGGGCTGGAGGGCCGGATCGAGCAGATCAGTGCCGATACGATCACCGACGAGCGCGGCGAGAGCTTTTATCGGGTTCGGGTGCGCACCGACGAGACCTCGCTCGGCACGGCCGAAAAACCGCTGGAGATCATCCCCGGCATGACAGCTCAGATCGACGTCATCACCGGCGAAAAGACAGTCCTCGATTATTTGTTGAAGCCGATCTTGAAAGCCCGTGACGAGGCGCTGCGCGAGCGCTGAGACGCCTGTGGACGCGACGCCGTACGGTCTCTTGGCGCGGTGACGGCGCGATCTCTCGCTGGCGCGTAGCGCGGCCGGCCGCGCCGGCGACCCGCTGTCCGCGCGAAGCGCGACCGTCAGTCATCCTCGTCGGTTGTCGCGGAGCCGAGGCCCGGGGGGTGAGTGCCTTCTTGCACTTCTCGGGACGGCGCCCCTGATCGGTCGTCGAGCAGGACCGGCTGCTGGCCGTCGCTCGCCGAGCTGAAGTGCCGTAGGGTGGAGATCGTGCTCCTGGCGGGACGCCGAGCCGGCCGGCGATTGCTAGGCAAGCAGCCACGCCTCTGGTAGCAAGGTCGGGTAGCGCACGTGGCGAGCTCGCCGTTGGCTGGAGACCGGCATGCTCTATCTGACCCGACGGCCCGGCGAGGCCGTCATCATCAACAACGCGATCGAGGTCCGGGTGGTCGAGCTCAAGGGCAAGTCGGTGAAGCTCGGCTTCACCTTCCCGCCGGACGCCACGGTGCTGCGCGAGGAGGTTTTTCTGCAGATCAAGGCCGAGAACGAGGCGGCGGTCGCCGCTTCGGCGGACGTGCTCCGGGCCGAGGCGGACAAGCTGCGGGCTACGGGACCGGCCGACACCCGCTCCGGGTCCGAAGCGCGGCGATCGGTCGACAGCGACAACCGCGGACCGGACGACGACTGAGGCGATCTTCGGCAATGCGAGAGAGCACGGCAGCCGAGGTCGCCCTGGTGATGGGCAGTCAGTCCGATTGGCCGACGATGCGCGCGGCGGCGCTGGTCCTCGATGAATTGAGGGTAGCGCACGCGGCCCGGATCGTCTCGGCGCACCGCACGCCGGAGCGACTCTTCGAGTTTGCTCGGGGCGCTACCGCTGCGGGTTTTCGGGTGATCGTCGCCGGGGCTGGTGGGGCTGCTCATCTGCCCGGGATGATCGCCTCGCTGACGCCGCTGCCGGTGCTCGGCGTCCCGGTGGAGAGCCGCGCCCTGCGGGGTCTCGACAGCCTGCTCTCGATCGTCCAGATGCCGGCCGGTGTGCCGGTCGGCACGCTCGCCATCGGCACGGCGGGGGCCACCAATGCCGGGCTGCTGGCGGCCGCCATTCTGGCACTGGGCGACGCCGACCTGGCCGACCGCCTCGCGGCCTGGCGGGCGGCCCGCACGGCCGCCGTGGCCGACCGGCCGGATGACGGGGGGACGACTCGATGAGGGTCGCGCCGGGTGGCACGATCGGGATCCTCGGTGGTGGCCAGCTCGGCCGGATGACCGCGATGGCGGCGGCACGGCTCGGTTATCGCTCGGTGGTCTTCGATCCCGACCCCGCGGCACCGGCCGCCGATGTCGCAGCCGGCCATGTCCGGGCCGCCTACGACGACGCGGCAGCACTCGCCGCGTTCGCCGAACAGGTCGATGTCGTCACCCTCGAATGGGAGAACGTGCCGGTCGCGGCACTCGAGCGGCTTGCGGCGTACCGGCCCGTTCGGCCGGCCCCGGGCATTCTGGAGGTGACGCAGGACCGGCTGGTCGAGAAGCGCTATGTCACGGGCCTCGGCATCGCGACGGCACCCTTCATGGCGGTCGACGATGTCGACGGGCTCGAGGCTGCGGCTGCTGCACTGGGCCCTACCGGGATCCTCAAGACCCGAAGGCTGGGCTACGACGGCAAGGGGCAGGTGCGGCTGGGCCCCGGCTCGGTGCCGGCCGAGCTGGTCGCGGCGATCGGTGGGGCGGCGGCGATCCTCGAGGGCTTCGTCGCGTTCGAGCGCGAGCTCTCGGTGATCACGGCGCGGCGGCCGAGCGGCGAGATGCGCAGCTATCCGCCGGTCGAAAACCGGCATGCCGAGCAGATCCTGGTCGAGACCATCGCCCCGGCCGAGCTGCCGGCACCGGTCGCCGCGGCGGCGGTCGCGACGGCGGAACGTATCGCCCGGAGCCTCGGGCTCGAGGGGCTCCTGGCGGTCGAGATGTTCCTCACCGCGGACGGCCGGCTGCTGGTCAACGAACTCGCACCGCGGCCGCACAATTCCGGCCACTGGAGCCTCGATGCCTGCGCGGTCAGCCAGTTCGAGCAGCTGGTCCGGGCGATCTGCGACCTTCCTTTGGGCGACCCGACGCCGACCAGCCCCGCCGTCATGCAGAACCTGCTCGGCCACGCCGTCGACGACTGGGCCGACCTCCTCGCCGAGCCCGGCGCCCGTCTCCACCTCTACGGCAAGCGCGAGGTCCGCCCCGGCCGCAAGATGGGCCACGTGACCCGGCTGCGGCTACCCTGACAGCCACCCCAGCCCCCCGGCAATCCTCGGGCCGAGCTTCGCCCGATGACCGTCTTTTCTTTCTAGGAACATTAGCCGAAACGCGCTCGCCGGTCAAGATGCCGGCCGGGGTCGATCGGCAGATCTCGGGCGGCCGCGCGCCCGATCGGCGCCGGCTTCGCCCCGGGCGCGCTCCGAAGAGGCCAACCCTCTGATATCGAACGCCGATACCGACTCCGCTGCGACAAGCTGTCCGCTCGGGTTCGTTCGCTGTCGTCAGGTTCGTTCGTCGCCGGATCGGGTTCGCTCGTCGATTCGCCGGGTTCCTTCGTCGTCACGCCGGGTTCGTTCGCGGGTTTTCGGGGCGAAACGAGTCGGTATATGCGCCATAAGCGATCGTGATGGCGCATAAAGCGGCACATTTCTCGGGTTCGGCGTCGTATACCGACTCGTTTCTCAGGGTATGGCGCACATAGCGGCACAACCCGAGCACCAACGAGTCGGTATATGACGCATGATCGGGAAAGTGCCGGCAGGCGGATGATTTGTCATAAGCATTCGTTATGGGAAGAAAGGCGGGGGAAATGATTTCCCCCGCGCCCCCTCGGGACTTCGGGGTGAGGCGGTTAGCGGGTCATGGTTCCAGCTCGGCGAGTTCGCCTTCGATCCAGTCGACCCAGCCGGCGCGTTGCGCGTCGAGCTTGCCGGCGGCGGCGAGTGGCTGGAGCAGGGCCAGCGCCCGCTCGAGGTGGCCGCGTGCGGCTGCCCTCCCCTCTGCCGTCGTGACGTCCGCCAGCCTTGCCAGCCCGGCGAAATGCACGACCGGGGTGGTCTGCAGGTCGACACTGTCGGGAAACCGCGCCGCCAGCGCCTCGCTGATCGTCAGTGCTTCTCGCCAAGCCGCTATCGCTTCTGCCCGGTCGCCCTGCCGCTCGTGGATACCCGCCAGCCGCTCCCAGCTGACCGAGAGATCGCGCTGCCACCCGGCGTTGCCCGGGTCCGCCGCCGCGAGCTTCTCGGCGATCGCGTGGCGCTCGTTGTGGGCGGCGAGGGCGCCGGCGAGGTCGCCATGGGCCCGCCGCACGTCGCCGATCCTCTCCCAGCTGACCGAGAGATCGCGCTGCCATTCGGCGTTGCCCGGGTCCGCCGCCGCGAGCTTGTCGGCGATGGCCAGGTCCGCCGCGTAGGCGTCGAGGGCGCCAGCGAGGTCGCCCTGCGCCCGCCGCACGTCGCCAAGGGAATTTAAAGCAACGCCGAGGTCGCGGTCGCTGCCGCTCGCCTCGGCGAGGTCCCGGGCCGTTTGGAACGCCGCAGCGGCGCGCGCGAGGCTGCCGATCGCCAGTCGCGCCCGGCCGCACTCGATCCAGTACCAGATGTTGGTTTCGGCAAGTTCTGCCGCTTGGGTGAGCAGCGGTTCCGAGCGGGAGGCCTCGAAGGGGTAGAAGAGCGTTGCCTGGGCGTGCTTGGAGCGCGCCTCCTCCTGGCGCAGCTCACGTTCCTGCATGGTGAGCGCAGCGCGATGCTCGGCGATCAGCGCGTCGAGCCGCGCAAAAGCTGACTTTGCCCCGTCGATATCGCTTAGGTTGAAGGCTTTGATCGCCGCGTCGACCTCGGTGCGCCAGTAGGGGCCGGCGTTGCGAATGCGCTCCAAGTCCGCTTGTGTGCGGGAGACTTGCTCTTCGAGTGCCTTTGCCTTCTCCGGCGATAGGTAGCCCTGATGCTCGGCGATCGCGAGGACCATGTTGACGTCGATGACCGGTGGCCGCTGGACGAGTTCGACGATGCGCTCGGTTCGGGCATCGACGCGATCCAGCGTTTCGCCCTGGCGCATGATCTCGGTGTAGAGGCCGGGCAGGACCTCGCGCAGTAGGTCTTTCTCCTCGCGCAGCCGGGCGTAGAAGCAGACGAGGATGCGGCGGGCGGCGGCGGGGATGCCTTCGCTGCGGTCGGCGCTGTTGAAGGGGGCGTGATCGAGTACGGCGTCCGCCGCGCGTTCCGGCTGGAGGCCGAGGCGGAGGAAGTCGGCGCTGTCGAGCCCGTGCCGATCCAGCGTGTCGGTGCAGATCGTGACGGCCGCGGCGAAGACACCGTCGGCTGGCGGCCGGGCGTACGCGCGGCTCTGCAGGGCCTTGAGCTCGTCGGCGATGCAGCGGCAGAGGTGTTGCGCATCGCGGCGCCGCTTCCTGTCCTGGACAGCGCTGAAGAGGTCGACGAGCTGGAGCACGCCGGGCACGGTGACGCCGATGCCGACGCCGATCAGGCTGCCGACGCCGACAGCCGAGAGTTTCGTGATCGCGTTGCCGACCGTCATGTGGCACTCCGCGCGTCCCGCCCACGCGGCAACTATGCGGACACTAGCCCGCTACGACAACCCCACCCCGTCGGCCACCGATCCCAAAAGAAGTGAGGGGCGTGGGGAGGCTAGCCTTCCCACATCTTTCTTCCTCTCAAATCAACGCGTCTTTTTGGCGTGCTCGCTGTTTGCCAGGGTGTTCATTTGGCGTTGCAGGGCTTCCATTTCGGATTTGAGGTTTTGGACCTGGCGGCCGAGGGCTTCGGCTTCGGCGGCGCTTTCGTTGGCGGCGGCTTCGGCTTTTTCGGCTTTTTTCTCGGCAGCACCGGTCGGGTCGAGGGCGGGGTTGAACATGCTGGCGGCTTTTTGCAACATCGCCATGTTCTGGCGCGCCATGTCCTCGAACGGGTTGCGCACGTCGAGTTGCTTGAGCGGGAAGAAGCGTTCCATGGTTTCTTCCATGTAGCCGCGCATTTGCTCCTGGTGGCGGGCGAAGTTCTCCATGGAGATTTCGAGGTAGCGGGGCACCGCGTTCTTCAGGTTGTCGTCGTAGAGTCCGATGATCTGGCGGAGGAAGCCGATGGGCATCAGGTTTCGGCCCTTGGCGTCTTCTTCGAGGATGATCTGGGTCAGCACCGAGCGGGTGATGTCGTCGCCGGTCTTGGCGTCGAAGACGACGAATTCTTGCCCGTCGCGGACCATTTGGCAGAGTTCGTCGAGGGTGACGTAGCTGCTCGACGCGGTGTTGTAGAGTCGGCGATTGGCGTATTTCTTGACGATCGCGACTTTACTGTCCTTGCTGCGCTCCGGGTCGCGCTTGTCGCCCTGCTCGGCTGTGTCGGGCAGGTTCGCGGCTTCGGCTGCGGGCTCGTCGTTCGCGGTTTTGCGCGCCGCCATGGCGGTCTCCTCGGTAGCTCAACGGCCGCACTTTAGCGGTACCGGGCCGACAAATCCACCAGTTACGGTGCAAGAGCGTCGCCCGGGTTCCCGTCGGTGGCGAGTTCGCGGCCGCGGTGCTCGCCGTTGTGCGGGCGGGCCGGTTCAGATGTCGAGTTCGTCGAAGCCCGAGCCGCGGGTGAACTCGTCGCTTTCCGGATCGATGGTTTCCTCGGGGGCGACGGGTTCGGCCTTGCCGGACTGGATGTCGGCTTCTTCCTCGGTGCGGGCGATGTTGACGTGGACCATGGTTTCCACTTCGGGGTGCAGGGCGACGATGATGTCGTGGATGCCCAGGGTCTTGATCGGGTTGTCGAGGCGCACCTGGTGGCGGCCGATGGCGATGCCGCTCTCGGTGAACGCGTCGGCGATGTCGCGCGGACTGACCGAGCCGTAGAGTTGGCGGCTTTCGCTGGCCTGGCGGAGGATGGTGACGGTGGCACCCTGGATGGTCAGTGCCGCGGCTTCGGCGTCGGCCTTGCGTTCGAGGTTTTCGGCCTCGAGCCTGGCGCGGCGGCTCTCGAAGGCGGCCAGCGCCTCGTCGGTGGCGCGCAGCGCCTTGCCCTGGGGGATCAGGAAGTTGCGGGCGAAGCCCGGGCGGACCTTCACGATCTCGCCCATTTGGCCGAGTTTGGGGACGCGTTCGAGGAGGATGACCTGCATGGGGGGAACTCCGTTGGGTTAGGCCAGGCGGCGGCGGAAGTGGGCCCAGTCTTCGAGCAGACCGAGCAGCACGATGCCGAGGACCAGCGGCCAGCTGAAAAGGACGAGGACGACGTAGAAGCCGGTGAGCACGAGGCCGCGGGCCTGGAGGCGGGCGGCGGCACTGTGCACGACGGCGAGGCCTTGCAGGAGGTACGGCACGGCGAAGAGCGCGGCCAGGCCTTGTGCGAAATAGGCGGCGTCGCCGCCGGTGAGCAGCGCGGCCAGGGCAAAGACGCCGAGTGCCGGGCCGCACCAGCGCGGCAGCCAGAGTTCGGCCAACGCGATGGCCGGGCGCTGCGCCTGGCCGCCGCGCAGGGCGAGGAACTGGGCGAGGGCGGCGTTGACCAGGGTCATCAGCACCCAGGAGACGGCGACGATGCCGGGGATGATCGCCGCATAGTCGACGATTTCCCGGCCCAGCCCGCTGGTCGCCCCACCGGCGGCCTCGAACTGGTCGAGGACGTGGGTGACGGCGGCGGTGAACGCGGCCTCGAGGCTGCCGGTGGCGAGGCGCACCCAGATCAGGGTGAGGACCATGACGGCGGCGGCGTAGAGGACGAGTGCGGCGAGCACCAGCCCCGGCGGGTACCATTCGGTGCTGCCGTCCTCGGCCTTGCGGGCGAGGAGGGCTTGGCGGACGGCGAGGAGCGAGGGCGCGACTTGGACGACGAGAAAGACCATGGCCGCGATGCTGCCGCCGAAGAGGATGACGATGCCCAGTGCCCCGAGGCCGGCGAGGCTGGCCGAGGCGGCACCCAGCGAGAAGCCGACGAAGAGCAGCGGCAGCTGGACGAAATAGGCGAAGAGCGGGGCGCCCAGGACGCCGAGCGTCAGGGAGAGGTAGAGCGTCGCACTGGCCGCGGCCGCGAGGCCGGTGAGCATGAGGTCGCGTCGCATCGTTGCACTTTCGCTCTTCGCTCCGGGGCGCCCGTCGTTGCGTGGCGGCGATGGCACCGGGTGCCCATGGACCCCGGGCGCCCGGTGCCGGGTCGGGTCAGCCGGCGACGTAGGGCAGAAGGGCCAGTTCGCGGGCGCGTTTGATCGCCTTGGCGAGCTGGCGCTGTTCCTTGGCGGTCACCGCGGTGATCCGCCGTGGCACGATCTTGCCGCGCTCGGAGACGAAACGCTGCAGGAGCTTGACGTCCTTGTAGTCGATCGGCGGCGCGTCGGCATGGGCGAACGGGCTCGCCTTTTTGCGGCGGAAGAAGGGGCGGCGGATGGTGATGTTGGGCGGCTCGCCGCCACGCGGGCCGCGGTCACCGAAGCTCTGGCCCCGATCGCCGTAGGATCGGTCGCCGTGGGAACGCTCGCCGTGCTGGCGGTCCCCGTGCTGGCGGTCACTGTAGGGGCGGTCGCCCTGGGGGCGTTCGTTGGGTTCACTCATCGTTCTGGTCTCGTTGGAAAGCGGTCAGGCTGCGGTTCGCAAGCGCTCGGGGTCGGTCGTGCGGCGCCGCTCGGGATCGGCCGGGTCGGAGGCGGCCGGATTTCGGGGCCGGATTCGAGGCCGGCTTCAGGGCCGGTCGCGACGGCGGTCGTCGCGGCTCGACTTGACCTGCATGACGATCGACGGCTCGGGGTCGATCTTGTCGATCTTCACGGTCAGGTAGCGGACGACGTCGTCGTGGATCCGTTCGTTGCGCTCGAGCTCGGCCAAGGCGGCGGCCGGGGCGTCGAGATTGAGGTGCACGTAGTGCGCCTTCCGGTGCTTCTTCAGCCGGTAGGCCAAGGAGCGCAGCCCCCAGTATTCCGACTTCTTCACCTCGCCGCCATTGGCGGTGACGATGGCACCGAGTTCCTCGGCGAGGCTCTGCGCCTGCTGCGCCGAAAGATCGGGGCGGGCGATGAACGTGTGCTCGTAGAGCGGCATGACTGCCGTATCTCCTCAGGATTTGGACGACAACAGGGACCGCCGCGCTGTTGTTCGCGACGATCCACCGTCTGGGTTGTTCGCTGTCGTCGGCCGGTTAGCCGACCCACCGCGAGGATCGGACGTTTATAGCCGGTTTGCGGCGACGGGCAAGCGGTATCGGCTCGGCGGTTCTCGGGCGACGGTGGCAATTCGTCGCCCGGGCGCGGTGCGGCGTCGGTCGCGAAGCTGTCGAGCAGGGCCATGGCTTCGGCGCGGTTGGCCCGCTTCGCCCGGTTGCGCAGGGTGTCGCCGGTGCGTTCGCAGATGCGCCCTGGGGCGGGCTCGGGCATGACGCGATGTTCCTCGTGGCGGCCGGTTGCTGCGATGTCGTGAAGCTTGCGGGCGATTCCCTTGGTCGCGACCTTTTCCGTCAGCATGCCCGAGTGGCTGAAACGAGCGGCTGAAGATTGCGGACGAGAACAAGGCGTCAGCGTCGACGCGTTTGTCGCCTCGGCCGTGGCCGAGAAGGTCAGTACGCTGCACACTGTCGCCTGGTTGGTGGCGCGAGCGAAGCGGGCCGGTCGGGTAGTCTTTACCAGATGTCCTGGCCAGATGTCCTGGCGCGGGCCGGGCGGGGACCGCCGCCCGGCCCGCCTCCTCGGACCCCGACTTGACAGGCGACGAGCGCTCGTGACAACCCAACCGCCACTTCAATCGGCGGAGGGTGCTGGTCGAACATGAAGCGGATCGCGGTGTTTCCGGGGCAAGGGGCGCAGGCCGTCGGTATGGGCCGTGCCTTCTACGACGCCGTGCCCGAGGCGCGGGCGGTGTTCGAGGCGGTCGACGCGGCGCTCGGCGAGAAGCTCTCGACGCTGATCTTCGACGGCCCGGCCGAGGAGCTCACGCTGACCGCCAATACCCAGCCCGCGCTGATGGCGACCTCGCTCGCCGCCGTGCGCGCTTTGGAGGTGCGGCTCGGCCGGCCGCTCGGCGATTGCGTCGATGCGGCGGCGGGCCATTCGCTCGGCGAATATGCCGCCCTGGCGGCCATGGGGGCAATCGATGTCGGCGACGCGGCCCGGTTGCTCCGGCTGAGAGGCCGGGCGATGCAGGCCGCCGTGCCGGCGGGGGTCGGTGCCATGGCGGCCGTGCTCGGCCTGGCGCCGGCGGTGGCCGAGGCGGTGTCGGCCGAGGCGGAAGCGGCGACCGGCGGCGTTTGCGAGCTGGCCAACGACAATGCGGAAGGCCAAGCGGTGCTGTCGGGCGATCGGGCGACCGTGGAGAAGGCCTGCGCCATCGCCAAGGAGCAAGGCGCCAAGCGCGCCATGCTGCTGCAGGTCTCCGCACCCTTCCACTGTCGGCTGATGCAGCCGGCGGCCGACCGGCTGGCCGAAGCCTTGGCCGAAACCCGCTTTGCGGCACCGAAGCAGCCGGTGATCGCCAATGTCACGGTCGAGCCGGTGCGCGATCCGGCTCTCCTCCCGGGGCTGTTGACGCGTCAGGTCACGGCGCGGGTGCGCTGGCGCGAGACGATGCAGCGGTTCGCCGCCGATGGCTGCACGCATCTTGCCGAGTTCGGCGCCGGCAAGGTCTTGACCGGCCTCGCCAAGCGGGCGGTGCCGGGGGCAGCCCTCTTCAATATCCAGGAGCCGGGCGATCTCGACGCCGTCGCGGCGGCATTCGGCTGAACCAGGGGGGACGACGTCGATGTTCGATCTTTCGGGCCGGACCGCACTCGTGACCGGGGCCTCGGGCGGCATCGGCGGGGCGATCGCCACGGCCTTGCACGGTCAGGGTGCCGCGGTGATCCTCGCCGGCCGGCGGGAAGGGCCTCTGGCCGAGCTCGCATCCGCACTCGGCGATCGTGCCCGGGTGCTGGTCGGTGATCTCACCGATCCCACCGCCCTGGCGAGCCTCGGCAGCGCCGCGGCGGATGCCGACATTCTCGTCAACAATGCCGGGATCACCCGGGATCAGCTCGCCATGCGGATGAAGGACGAGGATTGGCAGGCGGTGATCGACACCAATCTCGGCGCCGCGTTCCGCCTGTCGCGGGCGCTGCTCAGGGACATGATGAAGCGGCGTTTCGGGCGCATCGTCAACATCACCTCGATCGTCGGGGTGACCGGCAATCCGGGGCAGACCAACTATGCGGCGGCCAAGGCCGGGCTGATCGGCATGTCGAAGGCCCTGGCGCAGGAGGTGGCGAGCCGCGGTATCACGGTCAATTGTGTGGCCCCCGGCTTCATCCAGACGGCGATGACCGACGCCCTCGACGACAAGCAGCGGCTGGCCCTCTTGAACCGCATTCCGACCGGCCGCCTCGGCACGGTGAACGACATCGCCGCGGCGGTCGCCTATCTGGCGAGCGACGAAGCCGCCTACGTCACCGGCCAGACGCTGCACGTCAACGGCGGCATGGCGATGATCTGAGCCGCCCGGCCCCGAGTTTTCGCCTTGTGTCGCGGCAACGCAACGCATGGGAATTGACCCGCCCCACCGGCTTCGCCTAGTCAGGCGCGCAACGGTCGGCTAAGCCGGCGCGCCAATCGAGGCCAACCGACGGGTGAGGCGGTCGGCGATGTCGCCACCGGGCGGCAGCCGGCCTCTCGATCGAGCATTCGAGGATGGGAACGGCCCTCGGCACAGCCAGCGGCACCGGGTCGGCCAACTAGAGCAGGTCAAGCACATGAGCGATATCGCAGAACGCGTAAAGAAGATCGTCGTCGAGCATCTCGGCGTCGAGGAGGCCAAGGTCACCGAATCGGCGAGTTTCGTCGACGATCTGGGCGCCGACAGCCTGGACACGGTCGAGCTGGTCATGGCCTTCGAGGAGGAGTTCGGGTGTGAAATCCCGGACGATGCCGCCGAGAAGATCGCGACCGTCCAGGACGCGATCAACTACATCCAGGCCAACGCATCCTGAGGCTCGGGCGGCGGCAGCGGTCGGCACCTCGTCCCGACCGTCACCGCGGCCCCGGCTCGGGCATGCGCGGCAAGTTTTCGAGGTCGAGCTGATGCGCCGTGTCGTCGTCACCGGAATTGGCCTGGTCACCCCTTTGGGCGGTGACGCGGCGACTTCCTGGTCCAACCTGATCGAGGGTCGCTCGGGTCTCGGCCCGATGACCGGCTTCACGGTCGAAGACCTGCCGTGCAAGGTGGCCGGTCACGTGCCGCGTGGCGACGGACCGGGTCTGTTCAACGAGACCGCCTACATGGCGGCCAAGGACATCCGCAAGAACGACCCGTTCATCGTCTTCGGCATGGCGGCGGCGACGCAGGCCCTCGCCGATGCGGGCTACGAGCCCCGGACCGAGGAGGAGCAGGAGCGGGCCGGCGTGCAGATCGGCTCGGGCATCGGCGGGCTGCAGACCATCGCCGAGACGACGCTGACGCTGGAAAAAAGCGGCCCGCGCCGGGTCAGCCCCTTCTTCATTCCGGCGGCGCTGATCAATCTCGTCAGCGGCCAGGTGTCGATCCGCCACGGGCTCAAGGGCCCGAATCACTCGGCGGTGACCGCCTGTTCGACCGGGGCGCACGCCATCGGCGACGCCTCCCGCCTGATCGCCTTCGGGGATGCCGACGTCATGGTCGCCGGTGGTGCCGAGGCGGCGATCTGCCGGATCGGGATCGCCGGGTTCTGTGCGGCGCGGGCCCTCTCGACGGGCTTCAACGACACGCCCGAGCGGGCATCGCGACCCTGGGACAAGGATCGCGACGGGTTCGTCATGGGCGAGGGCGCCGGTGTGGTCGTGCTCGAGGCGTTGGAGCACGCCCGTCGGCGCGGTGCCAAGATCTACGCCGAGGTCAAGGGCTACGGGCTTTCCGGTGACGCCTATCATGTCACCGCCCCGGCACCGGAGCATGCCGGGGCCTATCGCTCGATGCGCAACGCCTTGCGCAATGCCGGCCTCGGCCCCGAGGACATCGACTACGTCAACGCGCACGGCACCTCGACCCCGATGGGTGATGAACTCGAGTTCATCGCGGTCAAGCGGCTGTTCGGTCCGGCTGCGGCCAAGCTGAAGATGTCCTCGACCAAGTCGGCGGTCGGGCATCTTCTCGGCGCCGCCGGCAGTGTCGAGGCGATCTTCTCGATCCTCGCGATGCGCGACGGGGTGGTCCCGCCGACCCTCAATCTCGACAACCCGTCCGACGACTGCCACGGCATCGATCTCGTGCCGCACGAGGCGAAGCCCGCCAATGTCCGGGCGGTGCTGTCCAACTCGTTCGGCTTCGGCGGCACCAACGCGACCCTCGTCCTCAGCCACCCCGACACGATCTGAGCCGACGCGGGCGGCATCGATGGTCTGGCTGCGCCGTCTTTCGGCCGGGGTGCTCGGGCTGCTGCTGCTCGCCGTGCTCGCGGCCGGCGGCGGCTGGTGGCTGCTCGAGCGCTATCTCGACCAGCCCGGGCCCGCGGTCGAGGAGCAGCTGATCGATCTGCCGCGCGGCACCGGCCTCGCCGGCATCGCCGCCCGGCTGGAGACGGCCGGGGTCATCGACGATGCCCGGACCTTCCGCATCGCCGCCCGGGTGATCGGGCGCGACCGTCGGCTCAGGGCCGGCGAATATCGGATTCCGGCCCGTGCCAGCCCGCGCGATGTGCTCGACATCCTGGAGAGCGGGCAGATCGTGCTGCATGCGCTGACCATTCCCGAGGGACTCGCCACGGTGGAGGCGCTGGCGCTGATCCGGGGTCACCCGATCCTGGTCGGCGAGATGCCCGAGGAGCTGCCGGGCGAAGGCGAGCTGCTGCCCGAGACCTACCTGTTCGCGCGCGGCACGACGCGGGCCGAGATCATCGAGCGGATGCGGCTCGACATGGCCGAGCTTTTGGCGGCGCTCTGGGCGAACCGGCAGGAGGGGCTGCCGCTCGAGAGCCCGGAGGAGGCATTGATCCTGGCTTCGATCATCGAGAAGGAGACGGCGATCGCCGACGAGTACAGGCTGGTGGCCGGGGTCTTCGTCAATCGGTTGAGGCGGGGCATGCTGCTGCAGACCGATCCCACGGTGATCTACGCCATCACCCGGGGCGAGGCGCCGCTCGGGCGGCAGTTGCTGCGCCGTGATCTCGAGATCGACGATCCCTACAACACCTACCGCTATCCGGGACTGCCGCCGGGGCCGATCGCCAATCCGGGCCGGGGTGCGCTCGAAGCGGCGCTCGATCCGGCCGAGACCGACTATCTCTATTTCGTCGCCGACGGCACCGGCGGGCACGCCTTCGCCCGCACACTGCAGGACCACAACCGCAATGCTGCCCGCTGGCGGCGGATCAGGGACGGCGGCGGCTAGCGCATTTGCAAGCTGGCTGGAACACGCCGGCGACTCGGAAAATGCGGAAAAACATGGGACTGGAGCGGTTGGAGTGAGGGTAAGTGAACGGAGACCGCGCGCGCAGTCCGCGGTCCGCTCGCCCCGCGCTCACTCGTCCTCGGCGGCCGCGAGCGCCTCGAGGGCCTGCTCGTTGGTGATGCGGATGGCACCGCGGGACAGCTCCACCCAGCCCTGCTCGCGCCAGACCGCGAGTACCCGGGCGACCGATTCGCGCGTCGCCCCGGCGAAATCCGCGAGGTCGGTTTGCGAGACGGGGATGCGGCCGTTGGCGGTGGCGAGCTTCTCGGCGATATGCAGGAGCCTTCGGGCGAGCCGGGTCGGCAGCGGCAGGAACCAGCGGTCCTCCAGCTTCTCGCTGACGATCCGCAGCCGTTCGCAGAGGATGTCGATGAACTGCAGGGCGAGTTCGGGCTCGTCCTTGATTGCGGCCAAAAGATCGGCGCGACGCACGGCGCGCAACCGGGTGCGGCCCAGCGCCGTGGCACTGGCCGTGCGTCTTCCGGCGAAGAGGCCGATCTCGCCGAAGATTTCGCCCGCGGTGATGATCTCGAGGCCGAGCTTGCGGCCGCCGGCCGAGAGCACGCTGATTTCGATCTCGCCCTCGTCGAGGATGTAGAGGGTGTCGGCCGCATCGTTCTGGCTGAAGAGGACGCTGCCGGGCTCGAGGGTCAACGGCTTCGCGGCCTGCTCGATTGCTGCCCGGAGCGCCGGGCTGGCCGCGGCCATGATCAATGATCGCGGCTCCGTGCGCATCGCTGTCATCGGGTCCTACCGTGCCTCTGTTCGGCGCGACTTAAAGGCGGCTGGTCACCGCTGCCAAGGGCTTTTTGCTTCGTGCCGCTGCCGGGGTGCGGGCATCCGGCGCCGGATAGCCCGCGACCAGCAGCAAGAACGGCTTCTCGCGCGCCGGCCGGTTGCAGAGGCGATTGAGAAAGCCCATGGGCGAGGGCGTGTGGGTCAGGGTCGCGAGGCCCGCGTGATGCAATGTCGCGATCAACAGGCCGGTGGCGATGCCGACCGATTCCTGGACGTAGTAGTGTTTCTGCGGTCGCCCGTCGGCGCCGATCCCGTGCCGCTCGGCGAAGACGGCGACGAGCCAGGGCGCGATCTCCAAAAACGGCTTTTGCCAATCGGTGCCCAAGGGTGCGAGCGTCTCGAGCCACCTCTCGCCGGCCCGTTCGGCATAGAACGCCCGTTCCTCGGCCTCGGCGGCGGCACGGATCTCGGCGCGCAGCGGTCCCCGGCCGATCAGCGCGAAATGCCAGGGCTGCTGGTTGGCGCCGGACGGGGCAGAGGCCGCGGCTTCGATCGCCGCCTCCATCACTTCGACCGGGACCGGCTCCGGGGCGAAATCGCGCACGGTCCGCCGGGTGGCGAGTTCGGCCGCCATCGCCCGGGCTCGGGCCAAAAGCTCGGCGCCGTCGCGACGCGGGTAGCCGTCGAGCGGCAGCATGGCGGGGCCGGGCATCGGTTCTAGCCGCCGACCAACCCGTTCTCGACCGCCAGGCGCTTCAGGTAGGTCATGCCCGGATCGAGCACCTCCTCCGGGCTGTTGGCCACCGGCCGCCAGACCGAGAGTGCTCTGGCCAGCGCCGGCGGCATGTTGATGAAGGCCTCGCCCACGAGGTCGCCCTGAAAGCCGGTGCCGGCGAGCGCTCGGATGGTCGCCGGAAAGTCCACCGTGCCGGTCCCGGGGACACCCCGGTCGCTCTCCGAAAGGTGAATGTATTTCAGGTGCTTGCCGGCCTTCTCGATGCCGCTGGCGAAGCCCTTTTCCTCGATGTTCATGTGGTAGGTGTCGAGATGGATCATCAGGGCCGGCTCACCGATCCGCTCGATCAGGGCGACGGTCTGTTCCGCGGTGTTGAGCAGATGTGTCTCGTAGCGGTTGCAGGGCTCGAGCCCGAGGGTCATGCCGAGCTCGCCCGCCCGCTGCGCGACCGGCCGGAGTGCAGTTTCGAGGTTGGCGTACTCGGCCTCGGTCGGGCGCGTACCCGTCGTGTAGCCGAGGGTCGAATAGGTCACCCCGGTGAGCGTGTTCGAGCCCAGCGCATGTGCCACCTCGAGCGCCTCGAGCAGAAACGCCGTCGCCTTTTCCGGGTGCAGCGGCGCGCAGGCCGCCATGGGCAGGCCGAGCGAGCAGGTGGGAGCGACCCCGTGCTTCTCGAACAGCGCCCGGCTGTGCGCCGCATCGACCGCTTCGGGGTTCAACAGCGCGATCTCGACGAGGTCGAGCCCGTGCCGGGCCGCTGTCGGCACCACCCGCTCGGCCGCCGCCTTCGTCCATTCGGCGGTCCAGAGGCTGCTGTGCATGCCGAAACGAACCCCGGCCATCCCTGTATCTCCCTTGTCGATCGGTTGTGCAGGCACTCTAGCGGGCAGGCGGCCGGTGGTCGACAATGGCGCGGAAATTGGCGTGTCCCGAGGCGCTGCGGAGCGAACCCTCGATCACCCCGGCCTGCGCCCGCACCATGGCAAGCTACAAGTGATGGCAGAACGTGGCCGAGCCGGCCGCCGCCCGGACCCTCGACCCGGCGCGACGGGACGCGGATGCGGGCCTGTTCTTCGGCTCGATCACCGGCACGCTCGACCATCTGCTCTGGGTCGATCGGTTCTGGCTGCATCGCTTTGCCGGCACGGCGAAGCCGGATGCGGCGGGCATCGCCCAGTCGACCACGCTCTTTGCCGATTGGCCGAGCCTCGTGGCGGCGCGCCGACTGACCGACCGCGCCATCATCGAGCGGGCCGCCGATCTCCGGCCCGAAAGTAAAAAAGACTCCTGACACCTTTTTCCCGGTGTCGGTCGATGGTCCTTGTGGGGCCGTGGCCGCGTCTCGTGAAAAAGACTCCTGACACCTTTTTTGTGATCCGCCATCGCGGGCAGGTTCACGCGGCCCTGACCCGCGCCGGGGTGGCCACGGCGCCGACCGATCTGCCGTTCATGCCGGCCCGCGGCCGAGCGGCCGAAGCGGGGGCTGGTCGGGCGCGGTTCGACGGTCTAGCTTGGGCGGCTGTACCGGCTGCTTCGGATCGAGCCTCGATGCCCCGCCATTCTTCCGTCACCGCAGTGCTCCTCGCCAGCCTCTGGCTCGCTGCCTGTGCCACGGGACCCGAGGTGGCGGTCGATCCGGCTTCCGACCCGCGCGAGGCGCGCCAGCTCTTGGTGGCGACGGCTGCTGCGGGCCCGGTGCCGGTGCGCTGGCGCGGCGAGCCACCGCTGGCCGAGGCCGAACTCTTGGCCGCGGTCGAGCAGGGCGTGCGCGGGCTGGCGATCGAAACCACGGCCAGCGGTACCGGGGAGCGCCGTTTCGTCTTCGATTTCGCCGCCGGGCGCGAGCCGTTGTGTGGCGATCCGGCGGAGGCCGGCACGAGCCTGCGCCCTTCTCTCGTCAGGGCCGCCTTTTGCGACGGTAGCCGTGCCGTGGCGGTCGCCGGCGCCGATCCGGAAGGCGATCCGCAGCGCCTGATCTGGCGGCTGGTCGGCCGCCTCGTCCCGGACGACTATCCGGACACCTACGGCTTCGGCATCTTCGGCAATCGGGTGACCTTCGGCTTGGGTGCCGCCTTCGGCTTATGACGTTGCAGCGCGCCGGCGCGGGTCAGTCGACCCAGCCGTAGCCGTCGTCGAAATAGGTGCCGTCGTCGAAGGGTTCGCCGCGGTCGACGGATGCTGCGGCGGCGGGCGACGCAGCGAGCGCCGGCAGGCTGACCAGCACCGGCACGGCGGCGGTCGAGGCGAGCAGGACGCGGCGGGTCAGCTGTAGACGCTGACCGTCGCCTCGAGGCAGCCGTTCAGCGGGTGAAGTTGACGAGCCGGCTCCAGTAGCGCTCGAGGCTGTTGAGGACATTGTTGACCTCCTCCAGTTGGCCGGGCTGGACGATCCCGTCGGCCAGCGCGTCGGCGTTGCGCTGGTAGAGCTCGTCGATCTTGGCGGTGAGCTGCAGGCCCTTCTCCGACAGCCGCACCCGGGTCATCCGCCGGTCGTGGCTCGATCGTTCCTGGATCAGATAACCGTTCTCGACCAGCTTTTTCACGTTGTAGGACACGTTCGAGCCGAGATAATAACCGCGGATCGTCAATTCGCCTACGGTCAGCTGATCCTCGTTGATATTCGAGAGGATCAGGGTTTGCACGTTGTTGATATCCTCGATACCCAGCCGGTCGAGTTCGGTCTTGATGACATCGAGAAAACGGCGATGCAGCCGTTCGATCAAGCGGATGGTTACGAGATAGTGGTCTTTCACCGTGGCGCCCGCCCGATTATTTGCAAGGTCGATCCATCCCTCGGCGCACCGCGGACAACGAGCCGATGCCCGCGTCTCGGTTCAACCAGAGCGTCCCTGTATCATCTTCATAATTGCTGAAAAATCTAGCCCTTCATTCCCTTCCGAGGCGAAGAGCGTGTAGAGCTGGGCAGCTTCGGCACCCAAGGGTGTCGCCGCACCCACAGCCTGTGCCGCACCTTGTGCCAGCCGCAGGTCCTTCAGCATCATCGCCGCGGTGAAGCCGGGCTGGTAATCGCGATTGGCGGGCGAGGTCGGCACCGGCCCCGGCACCGGGCAATAGGTGGTGAGCGACCAGCACTGCCCGGAGGCTTTCGCACTGATGTCGAACAGTTTTTGCTGGTCGAGGCCGAGCTTCTCGGCGAGCGCCATCGCCTCGCAGACCGAGATCATCTGGATGCCGAGCATCATGTTGTTGCAGATCTTGGCGGCCTGCCCGGTGCCCGCCGCCCCGGCATGGACGATCGTCCGGCCCATGGCGGCGAGGATCGGCTCGGCCCGGGCGAAGGCCGCGTCGTGGCCGCCGACCATGAAGGTGAGCGTGCCGGCCGCCGCCCCGCCGACCCCGCCCGACACCGGGGCGTCGAGCATCGCGAGCCCGCGCGATTCGGCGAGGGCTGCGACATCGCGCGCCGTCTCGACATCGATGGTCGAGCAATCGATCAGGAGCGTGTCGCCGGCGGCCGCCGCCAGCACTCCGGCTTCGCCGGCATAGACCGCGCGGACCTGGGGGCCTGCCGGCAGCATTGTGATCACCACCTCGGCAACACCGACGGCCTCGGCAAGGGACTGCGCGACCGAGATGCCGGCTGCGGCAGCGGCCGCCGCGGCCGGTGCTACGACATCGAAGCCGCTGACGTCGTGGCCGGCCCGGGCGAGGTTCTTCGCCATCGGCAGGCCCATATTGCCCAGACCGATAAAAGCGATCCTGGTCATCGCCACCTCCTCTTCAGTCGTGCCAGTCGAAGGTCAGGTCACCGTCGGGCAACGGCGCGAAGCAGGCCTCGACGGCGGCCGCCGGGACGTCCTCGATCCTGTCGTGTCGCCAGCGCGGGTCTTTGTCCTTGTCGACCACCTGGGCCCGCACCCCTTCGGCGAAGTCGCTGTCCTCGAGAAAGCGGTGTACCATCCGGTATTCCATGGCGAGGCAGCCGGCGAGGTCGAGCCCGGCACCGCGCCGCAGGGCGGCCGTGGTGACGGCGATGCTGAACGGCGATTTCTCGCGCAAGGTGGCGAGCGTCTCCCGGGCGAAACGGCCGTTGTCCGCCTCGAGGGAGGCCAGAATTCGGCCGATATCGTCGCTCGCGAAGTGCCGGGCGATCGCCACGGCATCGAGCCCGCCGGGCGCCGGCTCGATGCCGTGGCGGGCAACGAGAGCGTCGATCTCGCCGCCGTCGAGAAGCTCGTCCAGGAGTGTTTCGAGATCGAGTGCCGGGACATAGTGGGTGGTGAGGCCGAGCCGGGTCGTCGTACCGCCGTCGAGCTGGGTACCGGTGAGCCCGAGGTAGAAGCCGGCGTGCTGCGGCAGTCGCGGCAGCACCCAGCTGGCGCCGACATCGGGGAAAAAGCCGATGCCGGTCTCGGGCATCGCGAAGGTCGTGTTCTCGGTGGCGATCCGATGCGTGCCGTGCACCGAGATGCCGACCCCGCCGCCCATGGTGATGCCGTCGAGCAGGGCGATATAGGGCTTGCCGAGATGGGCGATCCGCCAGTTCATCCGGTATTCCTCCCGGAAGAAGCGCATCGCATCGCGCACCCCGTCTCGGGCGGCGGTCTCGATCACGCCGCGGACGTCGCCGCCGGCGCAGAAGGCCCGACCCGGCACGGCGCTGACCACCACCGCACGGATCGCGGTGTCGTCGTGCCAGCGACGCAGCGTGCCGGAGACGGTCTCGACCATCTCGAGGGTCAAGGCGTTGAGCGCCTTCGGCCGGTCGAGGGTCAAGATCCCGACACCGCGCCGCTCCTCGACGTGCACCACTCCGCTCATCGCTCCCTCACCCGCTCGTCATGTTGTTGTTGCAGTTGCCGGCCGCAGCCCGGGGATATAAGGATTCCTTCTGTTCCGGCCAGCCGATCGCCCGAGGGCGGCGGCTCGACCGAAGGCCGGAGCATCATTCGATTGGACGACAGCCGTGAGCCAGCCCGACCATCTGCCACCCTTGCCGCCTTTCCCCAGCTCGCGACCGCGCCGGCTGCGCCGTGCCGCCTGGAGTCGGCGGTTGGTGGCCGAGCATCGGCTGGCGCCGGCCGATCTGATCCTACCCGTGTTCATCTGCCCGGGCGAGGCCAGGAGCGAGATCGTGCCGTCGATGCCGGGGGTCGAGCGGCATTCGGCCGACCGGCTGCTGAACGTGGTCGAGCAGGCGCTGGCGTTCGGTATTCCGGCATTGGCCCTGTTCCCGGTGACCCCGCTCGACTGCAAGACCGAGAGCGGCGAGGAGGCGTGGAACCCGGAGAACCTGACCTGCCGGACCATCCGGCTGATCAAGCGGCATTTTCCCGAGATCGGTCTGATCGCCGACGTGGCCCTGGACCCGTACACCACGCACGGCCAGGACGGTCTGGTCAAGGACGGCATCGTGCTCAACGACGAGACGCTCGAAGCCTTGAGCCGGCAGGCGGTCTGCCAGGCCGAGGCCGGCTGCGATATCGTCGCACCATCCGACATGATGGACGGGCGAATCCGGGCGATTCGCGGGGCGCTCGATGAAGCCGGGTTCCACGACACCCTGATCCTCTCCTATGCGGCGAAGTTCGCCTCCTCGTTCTACGGCCCGTTCCGCGCCGCGGTGGGCTCGGCGAGTGCCTTGGGCGCCGCCGACAAGAAGACCTACCAGATGGACCCGGCCAACGGCAGCGAGGCGCTGCGCGAGGCCTCGCTCGACATCGCCGAGAGTGCCGACATGCTCATGGTCAAGCCGGGCATGCCTTATCTCGATGTCATCCGCACGCTGAAGGACGCGTTTCAGGTGCCGACCATGGCCTATCAGGTGTCGGGTGAGTACGCGATGATCAAGGCGGCGGGCCAGCAGGGCTGGCTCGACGGCGAGGCGGCGATGCTCGAGAGCCTGGTCTGCTTCAAGCGCGCCGGGGCCGATGCGATCTTGACCTACGCGGCGCTCGAGGTGGCGGCCCGGCTCCGCTGAGCCCCGCCGCTAGTTCGGCCAGTTCGCCGGGATGCGCGCCGAGTCGCGCAGCACCAGCGTGGCCGGCACCAGGGTCTGTCGGGGTGGCATTGCCGGTTGCTCGATCCGCTCGAGGAGCTGCACCACGATATCCTCGACGACACGATCGAGCGGCTGTTGCAGGGTGGTCAGCCGGTAGGAGGGTGCACTGGCGTGCGGCACGTCGTCGAAGCCGACGACCGAGACGTCGTGCGGAATGCGCAGCCCGAACTCGAAGCGCAGCACGTCCATGACCCCCATCGCCATATGGTCGCTGGCGACGAAGACGGCGTCCGGGCGCTCGTCGACCGGCCGGTCGAAGAGTGCCCGGGCGGCACGGCGCGCCTCCTCGAGGTTGTAGTTGCCGACCGCGCGATCGAAGAGCGGCAGGCCTTCCGCCATCAGTCCCTGGCGAAAGCCGTTTTCCCGGTCGCGTTGGGTCGAGAGGTGCTCGAGGCCGGCGAGGTAGGCGACGCGGCGATGCCCGCCGGATGCCAGAAAGCGGGCGACCGTCTGCCCGCCCGACAGATTGTCGACGCTGACCGACGAGAGGTAAGGGTCGTTCTGGCTACGGTTGAACAAGACGACCGGCACGCCCGCCCGCTCACAGGCGGTGACCCAGTGCGCGGACAGCGCCACCGAGGCGAGGATCACCCCGTCGACCCGATACTGCAGAAAGGCTTCGACCGTTTCGTCGGCGGAGTTCGCCTGCTCGCGGTCGAAGAACATCATCGTATGGTAGCCGGCATCGCGCAGCCGGCGCACCAGCCGCTCGACGGCGAGCGGGTAGAAGTCGTTGCCGAGAAAGGCGATGGCGATGCCGATCAGGTACGAGCGATGGGTGATCAGCGAGCCGGCGAGCCGGTTGGGCTGGTAGCCGAGTTCGGCCGCGGCGCGCATCACCCGTTCGCGCATCGCCTTGCTGACACTGGCACCGGGCGTGAAGACGCGGCTCACGGCGGATTGCGAAACGCCTGCCAGTCTGGCGACGTCGATCGAGTTGACGCCGGTTTTCGAGACGCGCTGAGGCATGCGGGCGGCCGGTGATCAGGCGCTCGAGAGGAGCGTACAGCGATCCGAACCGACGGGCGTATGCGCGCAGGGAAAAAGGCATGGCGAGCCTGGCCGGGCCGGCGGCGGGCACATCGATCGTTCTTGGCGCTTCAGTCGAGCGGCAAAGGGCTGTTTTTTCGACACGTCGTCAGCGAAACGCGAGCTTGGTCGGAGCGGCAGGATTTGAACCTGCGACCTCCGGTCCCCCAGACCGATGCGCTACCAGGCTGCGCTACGCTCCGACAGCTCTTAGTTTAGCGAGCCGTGGCCATGGCGGCAATGGCGGCGTTCGTCGGAAATCGCGGCATCGGCCGCGCCGGCTGGCACTCGCGGCTCGGGGTCGCCGGGATCCAGGGCGGCATCGATACGCGTCCGCAGCGCTGGAAAAAAGGTGTCAGGAGTCTTTTGTGCGCTCGGGGGGCTCAGGGGTCGCCGGGGTCCAGGGCGGCAGCGATACGCGTGCGCAGCGCCTGCAGCTCGGCGCGCAGCCGCTGCAGCCGGGCGAGCTCGCCGGAGCCGTTCGGGCTCGGCGCCGCCGGCGCGGGTGCCGGCGCGGGCGGCTGGCCGGCTTCGGGCGGCGTCAGGGTGTTGTCGGGCTCGCTCGCGGTCGCCGTGACGCCTGCCGGATGATCGGCTCGCTGCTGCGGATCGGTCGCCACGAGCTCGGCCTGCGGCGGGCCGCCGTCGGTCGGCCGGCCGGGTGCCGGCGTTTTCGCCCGGCGCTGGCGCAGGAGCTTTTGCGCCCCTTTGATGGTGTAGCCTTCGTCGTAGAGCAGGCTGCGGATGTCGCGCAACAGATCGATGTCCTCGGGCCGGTAGTAGCGCCGGCCGCCGCCGCGCTTGAGCGGGCGGACTTGCGGGAACTTGCTCTCCCAAAAGCGCAGCACGTGCTGGGCCACGTCGAGCTCGTCGGCGACCTCGCTGATCGTGCGGAACGCGGCCTGCGACTTGCCGCTGCGCGTCGCACTGCTCACCGCTGTCTCGGGCGAACGAATGGTCGCGGCCACGTCACGCGTCTGCCCGCTGGTTGATCCGGTTCTTCAGCACCTGCGAGGCGCGAAACACGAGAACCCGGCGCGGCCGGATGGGCACCTCCTCCCCGGTCTTCGGGTTGCGGCCGATCCGCTCGCCCTTCTCGCGCACGGCGAAGGTGCCGAAGGACGAGATCTTGACCGTGCCGCTTTCGACCAGAGCGTCGGCGATCTCTTCGAGGATGGCGTCGACCAGGTCCGCGGATTCGCTCCGCGACAGGCCGACCTCCTGATAGACGGCCTCGGCAAGCTGTGCCCGTGTCACGGTCGTGCCCGTCATCGGCCGAGCTCCCCTCTGCCAGCGTTGCGCGGTAAATAAAACGCTAGATGATACAAGGGGTTCCGTCAACACGGCGCGCGTGGGCCGGAGTCGAAGGCGGCTTCGCGGCTACCAGCGGACGAGTGCGGCCCCCCAGGCGAAGCCGCCGCCCATCGCATTCATCAGCAGGAGATCGCCCTGCTGCAGCCGGCCGCTGGCGTCGAGGTCGGCCAGCGCCAGGGGAATCGAGGCGGCCGACGTGTTGGCGTGCTCGGCCACCGTCATCACCACCTTGGCCGAGGGAATCTGCAGCTTCTTGCCGACCGCATCGATGATCCGCTGGTTGGCCTGGTGCGGGATCAGCCAGTCGACATCGGCGATGCCGAGGCCCGCCTGGTGCAGGACGGTGTGCGCCGCATTGCTCAGCTGGACCACCGCATGGCGGAACACTTCGCGGCCGTTCATTCTGAGATGCCCGACGGTGCCGGTCGACGAGGGCCCGCCGTCGACCTGCAGGTGGGCGTATTGCCGGCCGTCGGCGGCGAGTGTCGTCGCGATGATCCCGCGATCGAGCGAGGTGCCCGGCTGCTCGTCGGCGGTCAGCACCACGGCCCCGGCACCGTCGCCGAACAGCACACAGGTCGATCGGTCGGTCCAATCGAGAATCCGCGAGAAGGTCTCGGCACCGATCACCAGCGCCGTCTTGGCCTGGCCCGCCTTGATGAAGTTGTCGGCGGTCGCCAGCGCATAGGCGAAGCCGGCGCAGACCGCCTGGAGGTCGAAGGCGATGCCCGGTCCCATCTCGATGTTGCGCTGGACCGCGGTGGCCGTTGCCGGGAAGGTGTGGTCCGGGGTCGAGGTCGCGACGACCACGAGGTCCACGGCCTCGGCGGCGACCCCGGCCCGCGCCAGGGCCCGCCGGGCGGCCCGGGTGGCGAGGTCCGAGGTGAGTTCGCCCGGTGCGGCGATGCGGCGTTCGCGAATGCCGCTGCGCTCGCGGATCCACTCGTCCGACGTGTCCAGATCGCGCGCCAGGTCGTCATTGGTGACGACGCGCTCGGGCAGATAGGCGCCAACGGCGCGCATGATGGAACGGCGCATCCGCCAGGGAACTCCTCGGGCTAGGCGCGAAGGACGAGTGCTGCAGGCTGTGCGAGGTCTGCTAGCGGCCGGCCGGCAGTCGGACCAGACGACACAAGGTCGCCCCGCCAGGCATACGGGTCGCGCCACCGGGTATGTGGGGGTGTCGGCCGCTGTCGGGCCATCAGCCGTTCGCCGCCTGCGGCTTGGGCGTTTCGGCGAACGAGACCGAGCTCATCTCCTCGATGATGCGCTCGTTGGTGCCCTGGCGGACGAAGTCGACCGCGGCGTTGATCGCCGCGGCGAAGCCCACGGCATCGGTGCCGCCGTGGCTCTTGACCACGACACCATTGACGCCGAGGAAGAGGGCGCCGTTGTAGAGCCTGGGATCGAAGCGGTCACGCAGCCCGCGGAGCGCCGGCTTGGCCAGCAGGTAGCCGAGCTTCGCCCGCCAGCTGCTGGCGAACGCGTCCTTGAGCGCCTGGGTGAAGAGGCCGGCGGTGCCCTCGGCGATCTTCAAGGCGACATTGCCGGTGAAGCCGTCGGTGACGACCACGTCCACCGTGCCGGTGGTGACGTCGGTCCCCTCGACGAACCCGGCATAGGCGATGTCGAGATCGCTGTCGCGCAGCAGCGCGGCTGCACGGCGGACCACGCCGTCGCCCTTGCGCTCCTCGGTGCCGACGTTCAAGAGCCCGACCCGGGGCTTGGCGACGCCGAGCACCGCCCGGGCATAGACCTCGCCCATCACCGCGAATTGAAAGAGGCTCTCGGCCGAGCATTCGACATTGGCCCCGAGATCGAGAAAGACGACCGGGTCGCCGCGCGACGGCATCACGCTGGCGATCGCCGGCCGGTCGATCCCGGGCAGCGTGCGCAGGGCAAAGATGGCCATTGCCATCAAGGCACCGGTATTGCCGGCGGAGACGGCGGCACCCGCCTCGCCGTCGCGCACCGCGTCGATGGCGAGGCGCATCGAGCTGTTGCGCCCTTGGCGCAGTGCGGTGGACGGCTTGGCGTCGGCGGCGACGGCATCCGGCGTGTGGCGCAGTTCGGTAGCCGCGGCGAGCCCCTGATGCTGGTCGACCAGGCCGTTGATTCGCGCCGCGTCGCCGAACAGGAGAAAGCGCAGGTCCGGCCGGCGCTCGCGGGCGAGTGCGGCCCCGGCCACGACGATCTCGGGGGCGGCATCACCGCCCATGCCGTCGAGGGCCACCGTAATGGTCATGGCGTCGTGATCCTCGGGGCGCAGCAGCGCCGGCGGGGCGTTGCGACGGCTGCCGGACGATCGCCGCGGCTCGCCTGATGCAAGAGACTGACAGGCAACGCTCAGCGCCTTTTCGAGCGGTCACGCAGGGCGGCGAGGGCGGCGAAGGCCGAGCGGGCAGCCGCGTCGGCCGCGTCGTTGTAGCTGCGCAGGACCGCAGGCGCATCGGCGGCGTGCGGGTAGGGGTCGATCGCCAGGGACAATTCCTCGACCGCGATCTCGCCGAGGTCGAGCAGGTCGCCGTCGATCGGCTCCGGCTCCTCGTCGTCCGGCGACACCACGACCTCGTTCGCATCGGCCGTGCCGTCGACGACGAAGTAGCGCTCGACCGGCACTTCGAGGCGTGCCGGCACGGGCTCGAGGGTGACCACGCAGCGTTGCGTGAACGTCGCTTCGATCGTGCCGCGCACGATAAAGATCCCGGTCCGCGGGCCCTTTTCGATCCGCCCCTCGAAGCTGAAGTCGTCGAGGGTCACGAGCTCGAGCCGGCGGGCGACCGCCCGGCACTCCTCGGGCGACGCTTCGAGCGCGAAGCCGTGTCCACCCGCGGTCGGCAAATGCCGCAGCTTGAACAGTCGCGAGAATTCGATCTGGTTCGCCAAGCCCGTCGTCCCTCCAGCGGCCGGCCCAGGGGCAGTGGCCGGCAGCTGCGCCGTTTCGCGTTCGTCCGATCCCCCGTGGCCGGTCCGCGTCCGGCCGTTGCGATCGCCGCCGAGGCGAGTGCCCTCGTCGGCCATTCGTTCCCCGATGTTACGCACAAATGGTGTTGGAAGCTAGGCAGAACCGAAATACGGGTCAAGCTCGGGCGACGTCCGCCTCTGCCGGGAGGGTGAAGCGCCCGGCGAGGAGGTCGCTGCCGGGCAGATCGCGCAGCAGCGCCTCCTCCCGCAGCAGGTGGTCGGCGAGTGCGAGCATGCCGGCGGTGGGCGGATCGGGCTCGGCCGGCTCGTCGGCCGCGGCTTCGGCCTTCTCGCTCACCACACGGTTGAAGATGTTGCGCTCGAGCACCGCGGCGATGACGCCGCGATCGGCCGCGTCGAAGCCCGGGTCGAGGGCATGAAACCGGGCGAGAAACGTCTGTGCCGCGCGCTTGACGTGCTTGCCCACCGAGAGGTCACCGACCCCCTGCTCGCGGAAGTTGCGATCGACATCGGCGAACATCACGTCGAAGACGTCCTGGGCCAGGATCCTGCCCGGTTCGCCTTCGGCGCGCAGCCGGCGCATCACCAGGGCGGCGTGCACCCCGATCATCTCGAGCCGGCCGTCTGCCGTATCCGGCACGCCCCACTCGGCGTAGAACACCGGCTGCCGGGCGCGGGCGACGATGACGTGATAGACGGCGAACGCCTTGGCCAACCGTGCCCGATCGGCGCGCCGACCGCTCAGCCAGCTGCTGAACTGCCCGAACAGCCCGCGACTGACGGGCCAAACATCTTGTTCGTGATTCTTCGCCATCGTACATCATGCGGTAGTCGGCGCAGTGGACGCTGCGTGTCCGATAGTTCGCGTCCGCTCGCCGAGTTGTCGAGTATGCTTCGAGGTAGTGATCATGGCCCTGAAATCGAGTGGCGGCGGCGTGCTTTTGGCGATCGGCTTGGCAGTGGTGCTCGCCGCCTGCAGCCCGCAGGTGGTCCAGCACGGGCACACCATCGATCCCGAGGCGCTGGCCCGGATCACCCCGGGTGTGACCTCGCGCGAGGAGGTCGCACGGCTGATGGGCACTCCGTCGGCGCTGGCCACCTTCGAGGACGGCCGCTGGTACTATGTCACCCAGCGCCGGGAGAACCGCTCGTTCTTCCAGAGCAACATCACCGAGCAGGAGGTGGTGACGGTGAGTTTCGACGAGCGCGGCATCGTCAGCGACGTGCAGCAGCACGGCATGGACCAGGCGATGGCGGTCGAGCCCGACCCGGACAGCACCCGCACGCTGGGCAACGAGCTGACCATCATGGAGCAGCTGGTCGGCAATATCGGCCGCTTCGGCGACCCGTCGGCTCCGGTCCCCGGCCAGCGGCCCAACTGAACCCGCGCAGCGGCATTTCCGGGCCGCGCTGCAGCCAGTTGTCGGCACTGTAGGCGGCGGTGCCGTCGATCAGGTGCAGCGTGTAGGCCTGCCGCGACCGGGGCGAGCGGTTGGCGGCACTGCGGTGCGGCAGCTGGCCGTGAAGGACGACGAGATCGCCCGTCTCGGCCTCGAGCGGCACCAGGCCTGCGGTCGGCAGCGGCGTCGGATCGAGCTGCTCCATTCGGGTGCCTCGGCCGTCGCGGCGAAAGCGGCAGGTCAGCGGCCGGCGATGGCCGCCGGGCTCGGCGAGCAGGCAGCCGTTCTCGATTGTGGCGTCTTCGAGGGCGAACCAGAGGCCGATGCAGGACAAGGGCTCGGTATGCAGAAAGCTGCTGTCCTGGTGGCAGACCACCTCGCCGCCGATCTCGGGCTGCTTGAAGATGTACATCGACTGCAGCAGCAACGGCGCCCGGAGCCCGAGGTCCGAGGCCAGTGCTGCGAGGCTCGGCTGGCGCGAGAAGCGGTCGAAGACAGGGTCCAAGTCGTGCAGCGCGTGGCCCACCTTGTTGATCGACCGGGTCTTCGGCACGGTCAGCCGGCCTTCGCCGTCGAGGGCCTCGGGCTCGAAGAAGAAGCGGATCTTGTCGCCCGACTCCAGAAAGTAGCGGTCCTGCCCGTGGCGCTGATCGTGGCTGGAGAAGACGGTGGCGAGGCCGGCGGGATCGAACGCGTCGAGGCGTTCCGCCATCCGCTCCCGCAACGCCGCGCAGGCCTCGGCGGTGACGAACCGCTTCAGGTGGAGATAGCCATGGTCGTTCCAGGCCTGCCGTTGGGCCGTGGTCAGCATGGGGGCGGTGGTCCCTTCAGGTGCCGTAGATCGTCTCCAGCGTGAGGTCGATCGCGAGATCGTGCAAGCGCGCCGTACCGCTGCCGATCCAATCCTCGACGATCCAGACATCGCTGCCGCGGCCGTGCAGCTCGATCCCGCGGGAATCCTGCCGGACGAAGAGGATGGCCTGCAGGCTCGCGAACGTCTTGCAGACGTCGAGCTTGCTGCTGCGATCGTCGGCTTCGGTCGAAGGCGAGAGGATTTCGACGACCAGGCGCGGCTGGTCGAAGAACACGTCGCTCGCCGGGGCGGTGCAAGTGACGAGGATGTCGGCTACGCGGTAACGGGTCGAAGTCGGGAGAGGCGTGATTGCACGAGCCGCGTCGTGATGTCGACGTGTGCGACCTCGGCCGGGTTCATCGCCACGGGCTGTCCGCCTACCAGTTCGCAGCGGGTGTCGGTGCCGTCGTCGAAGTCGAGGAAGTCGGCGACGGTCATCGGCTGCAGCGCTGCCTCGGCCATCGGTGGCTCCGTCCGCTCTCGGTCGGCACCCGAGCACGACGTCGTGCCCGACGAAAAAGGGGCCGCGCCGGCGCGCGACCCCTTCCTCGGGATGACGAGAGCGGTCGGCCGGATCAGAAGTCCATGCCGCCCATGCCACCCATGCCGCCCATGTCGGGCGCACCGGCGGGGGCCTTCTTCTCGGGCTTCTCGGCGACCATGGCTTCCGTGGTCACCAGCAGGCCGGCGACCGAGGCCGCATCCTGGAGGGCCGTGCGGACGACCTTGGTCGGGTCGATGATGCCCTTCTCGACGAGGTTGCAGAACTCGCCCTCGTAGGCGTCGTAGCCGTAATTGGCATCGTCGGACTCGAGCAGCTTGCCGACGATCACCGCACCGTCGACGCCGGCGTTCTCGGCGATCTGCTTGGCCGGGGCCTGGATCGCCTTGCGGACGATGTCGACACCGAACTGGATGTCGGCATTCGCCCCCTTGACGTCCTTCAGCGCCTTCAGCGCGTAGAGCAGTGCTACGCCGCCACCCGGGACGATGCCTTCCTCGACCGCGGCACGGGTCGCGTTCATCGCGTCGTCGACGCGATCCTTGCGCTCCTTCACCTCGACCTCGGTGGCCCCGCCGACACGGATCACGGCGACACCGCCGGCGAGCTTCGCCAGGCGCTCCTGCAGCTTCTCGCGGTCGTAGTCCGAGGTGGTCTCCTCGATCTGCGCCTTGATCTGGCTGATCCGGCCCTGGATGTCCTCCTTGGTGCCGACGCCGTCGACGATCGTCGTGTCTTCCTTGTTGATGTTGATCCGCTTGGCGCGGCCGAGCATGTCGAGGGTGACGTTCTCGAGCTTGATGCCGATATCCTCGCTGACCACCTGGCCACCGGTGAGGATGGCGATGTCCTCGAGCATGGCCTTGCGGCGATCACCGAAGCCGGGCGCCTTGACGGCCGCGACCTTGAGGCCGCCGCGCAGCTTGTTGACGACGAGCGTGGCGAGCGCTTCGCCCTCGACGTCCTCGGCGATGATCAAGAGCGGCTTGCCGCTCTGCACGACCGCCTCGAGCACCGGCAGCAGGGCCTGCAGGTTGGAGAGCTTCTTCTCGTGGATCAGGATATAGGGATCCTCGAGGACGACCCGCATCTTCTCGCTGTCGGTGATGAAGTAGGGCGAGAGGTAGCCGCGGTCGAACTGCATGCCCTCGACGACGTCGAGCTCGGTCTCGAGGCTCTTGGCCTCCTCGACGGTGATCACACCCTCGTTGCCGACCTTCTGCATCGCCTCGGCCAGCATCTTGCCGACCTCGTGGTCGCCATTGGCCGAAATGGTGCCGACCTGTTCGACCTGGGAGCTGGTCGAGATCGAAATCGAGCGCTTCTCGAGGTCCTTGACGACCTCGGCAACCGCGAGATCGATGCCGCGGCGCAGGTCCATCGGGTTGATGCCGGCGGCGACCGCCTTGTTGCCCTCGCGGAGGATCGCAGCGGCCAGCACGGTGGCGGTGGTGGTGCCGTCACCGGCGATGTCGTTGGTCTTCGACGCCACCTCGCGCACCATCTGCGCGCCCATGTTCTCGAACTTGTCGGAGAGCTCGATCTCCTTGGCGACCGTCACACCGTCCTTGGTGATGCGCGGCGCGCCGAAGCTCTTGTCGAGGATGACGTTGCGACCCTTGGGGCCGAGCGTCACCTTGACGGCGTTGGCGAGCGTATCGACGCCACGCATCAAGCGCGTGCGGGCGTCGGTATCGAAGCGTACTTCCTTGGCAGCCATGTTTCTTCAGTCCTTTTGAAATGCTGTCGAGACGGTGCTCAGGCGGCCTTCTTGGCAGCCGTGCCGTTCTCGATGATGCCCATGATGTCGGTCTCTTTCATGATCAACAGCTCCTCGCCGTCGATCTTGACCTCGGTGCCGGACCACTTGCCGAAGAGCACCCGGTCACCGGCCTTGACGTCGAGGGCGGTGACCTCGCCCTTGTCGTTCTTCGCACCCGGGCCGACGGCGATCACCTCGCCCTGCATCGGCTTTTCCTTGGCGGTATCGGGAATGATGATGCCGCCGGCGGTCTTCTGCTCTTCCTCGAGACGTCGCACCAGCACACGATCGTGCAAAGGCCTGAAGTTCATTGTCCTTGGACTCCGGTTGAGTTCTGTTAGCACTCGGCACCGATGAGTGCCAAGCACCGCGACCCGCAGGTAATGCTGCCGTGCAGCGCTGCAAGGGGGGCGGCGAAAAAATTGTCAGCAGCCGCCTCGATCTGCTGCTAAAACGTTGAACGAAAGCGCTTTTTTGCGCGCCGTCCACTTGACGGAAAGATTTTTCGCCGAACAAATGATGGGGTTGTCGATGCCACGAGGGAACAGTTGCTCATGCCCGATGCTCGCTCGCCGCTCGAATTGCAACTCAACGGCTATCGCTTGACCACGGCCGAGATCACCTACCACCTGCCCGACCACCCGGGCATCCTGCAATCCTTCATCTGGCAGCATTACGATCTGGCGCCGCGCTACCCCGAACTGCACAAATTCCTCGATTTCTGGGTGGAGAAGATCGAGGGCAAGCTGCACACGGTGCACGTCGCCCGTCAGCAAGTCATCGGGCCCTGCCGCTATCGGCACGGCGGCGAGTGGCGCCTCCACTGAGCCTACCAAAAAGCGGCCCCGCGATTCGCATCGCGGGGCCCTTCTCGCGCCGTTGAACGGCGGCCGGTCGCTCAGTGCTCGACGTCGCGCCAGATCCGTCGCTTGTAGGCGTAGAAGACGATCGAGAGGACGATGAGGAAAAGGATCACCTTGACCCCCATCTCCTTGCGCATCTCCATCTTCGGGTCGGCCGCCCAGTGCAGGAACTGGGTAACGTCGGCCGCCATCTGCGAGATGGTCGGCTCGGTCCCGTCCTGGTAGTCGACCATGTCCGGCCAGAGCGGCTGGGCCATGGCGATCTGGTGCCCGGGGAAGTAGTCGTTCCAGTGCATCCCGGGCATCATGTCCGCGTCGGCCGGCGGCTCGGTGTAGCCGACGAGCAGGCTGTAGAGATAATCCTCACCGCCGGCCCGCGCCTTGGTGATCAGCGACAGGTCGACCGGGTAGGCGCCCGCGTTGGCCGCCCGCGCCGCCGCCTCGTTGGCGAACGGTGACGGCCATTGGTCGAACGGTTCGGCCGGTCGGTCGAACATGTCGCCGAACTCGTCCGGTCCGTCCTCCACGTTGAAGTTCTCGGCGATCGCCCTGATCTCGGGCTCGTCGTAGCCGAGGAACTCGAGGTTGCGGAAGGCGACGTATTTCAGCCCGTGGCAACTCGAACACACATTCATGAAGACCTGCATGCCGCGTTGCAGCGCCGCCCGGTCGAACGTGCCGAAGACACCCTGGTGCGGCCAGTCACGACTGACCGGCTCCGGCGTTTCGGCAGCCTCCGCCGCACTGCCGGCGATCAGGCCGGCGAGGGCGGCGGCAGCCAGGGTCTTGGTCCAAGTAAAGCGTCGCATCGATTACTCCGCAGGCTGCGCGGTGGCGCCACCGCGACCGCGCGGCAGAACCGGCTCGTTGATGCTGTCGGGCAGCGGCAGCGGCCGCTCCAGCTTACCGAGCAGGGGCATGATGACGAGGAAGAAGGCGAAATAGTAGACCGTGCCGATCAGCCCGACGGTCGGCCAAATCCCTTCCGGCGGCATCGCCCCGACATAGCCGAGCACGAACACGTCGACCACGAAGATCCAGAAGAAGATCTTGTAGAGTGGGCGGAAGCGGGCGCTGCGCACCTTCGACGTGTCGAGCCAGGGCAGGAAGAACAGGACCAGGATTGCCCCGAACATCGCGATCACGCCGCCGAGCTTGGCCGGGATGATCCAGAAGATGTCGAAGGTGATCGCGCGCAGGATGGCGTAGAACGGCAGGAAGTACCACTCCGGCACGATATGCGGCGGCGTCACCAGCGGGTCGGCCGGGATGTAGTTCTCGGCATGGCCGAGCGAATCCGGCATGAAGAAGACGAAGGCACCATAGAAGATGAAGAAGACGCAGAACCCGAACATATCCTTGATGGTGTAGTAGGGATGGAACGGGATCTTGTCCTTCTTGGTGATGTCGATGCCGACCGGGTTGTTCGAGCCGAACTGGTGCAGGGCCAGGATGTGCAGAAACACGACCGCGAAGATCACGAACGGCAGCAGGTAGTGCAGGGCGAAGAAGCGGTTGAGCGTCGGGTTGTCGACGGTGAAGCCACCCCACAGCCAGGTGACGATGGCGTCACCGAACAGCGGGATCGCCGAGAACAGGTTGGTGATCACCATCGCCCCCCAGAAGCTCATCTGGCCCCAGGGCAGCACGTAGCCGAGGAAGGCCGTCGCCATCATCAGGCCGAGAATGAGCACGCCGAGGATCCACAACAGTTCGCGCGGTTCCTTGTACGAGCCGTAGTAGAGACCGCGGAACATGTGGATGAACACCACGATGAAGAACATCGAGGCGCCGTTCATGTGGATGTAGCGCATCAGCCAGCCGTAGTTCACATCGCGCATGATGTGCTGGATGCTGTCGAACGCGTGGTCGGTGTGCGCGGTGTAGTGCATGGTGAGAAACAGGCCGCTGATGATCATGATGACCAGCATGATCGAGGCCAGCGACCCGAAGTTCCACCAGTAGTTCAGGTTCTTGGGCGCCGGGTAGTCGACGAACTCGGCCTGCGCCCAACTCAGCAGCGGTAGCCGGTCGTCGATCCATCGAGCGATCCCGCTCTTGAACACGGGCTTCTCGGTTTGCGCGCTCATTCTTCTTCCCTGCGGATCGGGTTAAGCGAGGTGCCCGGCCTGGACGGCTTCCCCGACGGGCGACGATAGGGTTCAGCCGATCACGATCCGGGTGTCGGTCTCGAACACGTAGTCCGGCACCACCATGTTGGTCGGCGACGGGCCGCGGCGGATGCGCCCGGAGGTATCGAATTGCGAGCCGTGGCAGGCGCAGAACCAGCCACCCCAATCGCCACGCGGTTCGGTCGGCTTGTTGCCGCCGGGCACGCAGCCGAGATGCGGGCAAACGCCGACGATGACCAGCCACTCGGGCCGAACGACACGATCGGCATCCGACTGCGGGTCGCGCAGTTCGGAAACGTCGGTCTCTTCCGCAGCCTCGATCTCCGCGGCGGTGCGATGGCGCACGAAGACCGGCTTGCCGCGCCACATCACGGTGATGCCGACGCCTTCCTCGATGTTGGAGATGTCGACACCGACCGACGACAGGGCGAGAACGTCCGCCGAGGGGTTCATGCTGTGCACGAACGGCCAGAGGGCCGCCACACCACCGATGCCCAACCCGGTCCAGGCGACGATGCCGAGAAAATCGCGCCGCGTCTCACCTTGGTCGCCGGCGTTCGCGGTTTCAACAGCCATGGGTCTCCACCTTTCGGTCTCGAGAACGCATCGCAGGGACCGCGGCACCGATCGACCGCAATCCCTCCACTGATGCTTCACATTCTCTGATGCTTTACATTACCGACTTGTAGGGTAAGACGGCGCCGGTCGGCAGCCAAGCGACCGAAAGTCGCATAAATCAAGGTCCCGCCGGGCCGCGGCAGTTGCGTGGCGCGTGCCGGCGGGGATGCCGTGGTTATCTTGCCGTGGCGCCCCCGAGGAGAGCGGAACATCGGCCATGACCAACCCGGCAGCCCTGCGGCTCGCTCTCGTCGAGCCCGACCAGCCCGGCAATTTCGGGGCGCTGCTCAGGCTCGCCGCCTGCTTCGCCGTCGATCTCGAGGTGGTCGAGCCGTGCGGCTTTCCGCTCGACGATCGGCGCATCCGGCGGGCCGGCCTGGGCTATCCGCACGACCGCCGCCGCCCCCCCGCCGGCCAGCCCCTTCTCGTTCAGCCCCCGCGTTACGATGCGGCGGTGAATGCCGTTGTTGCCCTGGGGGAGCGGGCGCTGCGCCTCGCGGCGGGGCACGTGCCCGGCGAGCAGCTCGGCCGCCATGTCG
>Ga0081528_100207_pt1 | contig 42562 bp, 37 predicted proteins | sample HotLakmasection4_FD_71011 | JGI IMG/M metagenome (GOLD analysis project Ga0081528, IMG submission 71011) | Hypersaline microbial mat communities from Hot Lake, Washington, USA - Section #4 (SPADES assembly) (version 2) | ecosystem: Environmental > Aquatic > Non-marine Saline and Alkaline >...
CGGCGCGCGGCAGGTCGGACAGGGACAGTTTCTTCGACGACGACATACCGAACTATGTCGCCGCCATCGTGCCCCGCCTCAACCCAGGCAACCCTGCTCTGCCCGGATTTTTGCCCCTCGTACCGGAGAACGCGATAAGTGCCTGCGAAGGCGTGGGGGACCGAGAGCTAACTTCCGTCACCCCCGGTGCGCCCCTCCCGCAATGCCAGCTGCAGCACCTCGGCCAGGTGCAGGGCTTGGCGGCCGGTGCCGTGCTTGATCTGCTCGCGGCAGCTGAAGCCGTCGGTGACGAGCAGGGTGGCGCGGGCGGCGTCGCGGGCCGCCGGGAACAGGACCCGTTCGCCGCATTTCATCGAGAGGTCGTAGTGCTCGCCGGCCTCGAAGCCGAACGAGCCCGCCAGGCCGCAGCAGCCGGAGTCGAGCACCGTGGTGTCGATGCCGGCTGCCTTCAGCAGGTTGCTGTCCGGCTCCTTGTCCAGCAGGGCGTGGTGGTGGCAGTGGAAGTGCTGCACCGCCTGCCGGCCGTCCAGGCGGCGGGGGGCATAGCCATGCGCGCCCAGGAACTCGCCGAGCAGCATGGTCTGCTGGGCCAGGCGCCCGGCGCGCGGGTCGTCGGGGAACAGGTTGACGAGCTCGTCGCGGAACGCCGACACGCAGGCCGGCTCCAGCCCCACGACCGGCGTGCCGTCCTCGGTCTCCGGCCCCAGCGTGTCCATGACCTGCTTCAGCAGGTGCCGGGCCAGGCCAATGAAGCCCTCGTCGTACAGCGGCCGGCCGCAGCAAAGGACGCGCCGCGGCAGGCGGACGTTGAACCCGGCATCCTCCAGCACCTCGACGGCGGCAATCGCCGGGGCGGTCGAGAAGAAGTTGTTGAAGGTGTCCGGGAACAGGATGACCGGCGGGCCGTCCGGGTTGGCCGGCTCGTGGCGGGCGAACCAGTCGCGGAAGGTCTGGCGGGCGTAGCGCGGCATCGACCGCTCCCGGGCAATCCCGCCCGCCGCCTTGGCCAGGGCGCCCAGCCCCGGCGTGTGCAGCACGAAATTGGCCAGCCGCGGCACGCGCGACGCCATCCGCGACCACCAGTAGATCAGCCCCATGGAATAGGCCGTCCGCGGCCTGAGGCGCCCCTTGTAGTGGTGCGCCATGAACTCGGCTTTGTAGGTGGCCATGTCGACGTTGACCGGGCAGTCGCCCTTGCAGCCCTTGCACGCCAGGCACAGGTCCAGCGCCTCGCGCACCGCCTCGCTGTGCCAGCCCTCCTCGATCGGCCCCTCGTGGTGCAGCATCTCGAACAGGGTGCGCGAGCGGCCGCGGGTGGTGTGCTCCTCCTCGCGGGTCGCCATGAAGCTCGGGCACATCACGCCGCCGGAAGTGCGCCGGCACTTGCCGACGCCCACGCAACGCAGCACGGCGCGGGAGAAGCTGCCGCCGTCGTCGGGATACTTGAACCAGGTCTCGATATCGGGCCGGTGCTCGCGGACGTTGAGCCGCAGGTTGGCGTCGAGCGGATAGGGGTCGACCACCTTGCCCGGGTTCATCCGGCCGCGCGGGTCCCAGATGTATTTGAACTCGCGGAAGGCCTGGACGATCTCCGGCCCGTACATCTTTTCCAGCAGCTCGCCGCGGGCCTGGCCGTCGCCGTGCTCGCCGGACATCGAGCCGCCGTAGCGCACCACCAGGTCGGCCGCCTCCTCCAGGAACCGCCGCCAGTTGGCGATGCCGTCCGGGGTGGCGGTATCGAAGTTCACGCGGCAGTGGATGCAGCCCTGGCCGAAGTGGCCGTACAGAGAGGCATCGTAGCCGAACCGGTGGAACAGGGTGCGCAGGTCGCGCAGATAGTCGCCGGCGCGCTCCGGCGGCACGGCGGAGTCCTCCCAGCCGGGCCAGTTGTCCTCGCGGCCGGGCACGAAGGCGGTGGCGCCCAGGCCCGACTCGCGGATCAGCCAGATCTTCTCCTGCTCGTCCTTGCCGGTGAACAGCCGCATGTCGGTCGGCGGCACGCGCATGCGCTTGAGGCGGTCCATCAGGGCGCGCGCCGGGGCGGCGGCCTCGTCCCGGGTGTTGCCGCCGAACTCGGCGAGCAGCCAGCCGCCGCCCCTGGGCAGCAGGTGGAGCAGGCCGGTGTGCAGCCCCTTGCGCCGCATGTTCTCGATCAGCCGGCCGTCCACCGCCTCCAGCCCGACCGGCTTCTGCTCCATCACCTCCGAGGCGTGGTCGGCCGTGGCATAGACGTCGTCATAACCGATCACCAGCAGCGCCCGCTTCGGCGGACTCTTCACCAGGCTGACGGTCGCGCCGAGCATGGTCGCGCAGGTGCCCTCGGTGCCGACCAGGGCGCGGGCGACGTTGAATTCGTGCTCCGGCAGCAGCTGGTTGATGTTGTAGCCGGAAACCCGCCGCGGGATGTCGGGATAGCGCGCGCGCAGCAGGGTGCCGTAGCGGTCGCGCAGGTCGCGGAGCCGGCGGTAGATCTCGCCGCGGCGCCCGCCGGCGCGGATGATCGCCTCGAGCTCGTCCTGCGAGGTGCGGCCGACGCGCAGGCACAGGCCGTCATAGGTGACGATGTCCATGTCCTCGGTGCAGTCCTCGGCGCGGCCCGAGCCGGGCTGTTCGCGCGCCGCCAGCACCGAGTGCACGCCGCAGGAGTTGTTGCCCAGCATGCCGCCGATCGTGGCGTAGGCGTGGGTCGAGGTGTCGAAGCCGGCGGTCAGGCCGCGCGCCTCGGCACGGTGGCGCAGGTCGTCGAAGATGCAGCCCGGCTCGACGCGGGCGAGCCGGCGGGCCTCGTCGATGGCCAGCACGCGGTTGACGTACTTGGAGCAGTCGATGACGACGGCGACGTTGCAGGTCTGGCCGGCCAGACTGGTGCCGCAGCCGCGCGGCAGGATCGGCGCGTCGTGCCGGCTGCACACGGCGACGGTCTCGACGATCGCCTCGACGCTGCGCGGCACCACCACGCCGATCGGGATCTGGCGGTAGTTGGAGGAGTCGGTCGAGTACAGCGCCCTTGTCGTGTCGTCGAAGCGGACCTCGGCATCGACCCGCCGGCCGAGCTCCTCTTGCAGCGCCCGTGCCGCCTCGTCGGAATAGTGCGGTGCTTCGGTCCGGATCGGCATGCGGCCGCCGGACGGCGAGGGAGCGGCGTCGGGCGACATGGCGGGCGGCCTCCTTCCCGGTGGTCTGCCGACGGCCGGCGCGGACAAGTCCCGACGCTGCGGTGCGGCTTCAGGAAGGAACGCGCGAAACCGCCGGAAGTTCGGGCGGATGCCGCGGATCCGGGCGGGCGAGCCACCGGTGCCGGTCCGGCGCCGGGCTGGCCGATTGCACGGACCCTACATGGCGACGCTCTTCGGGGTGTGCTGCTCCTGCCCGCCGGGCGGGACGATGCGGCGCTCGGGCGGGAAGATCAGGTGCACGGTGGTGCCGCGGCCGGGTTCGCTCTCGAAGTGCAGCTCGCCCCCGTGCAGGGCGATCATCTCCTTGACCAGTGCCACGCCCAGCCCGGTGCCGTTGCCCGGCTTGGCGACGTCGCTGTGCGCCTGATAGAACGGCTCGCCGAGGTGGGCGAGCTGGTCCCGCGACATGCCGACGCCGGTGTCGGCGACGGTCAGGCGGACGGCGTCGGTGCGGTCGTCCAGGGACACGGTCACGGTGCCGTTCTGGGTGAACTTGACCGCGTTCGCCAGCAGGTTGAGCGCCATGCGCTGCACCTGCACGTCGTCGGCCAGGATGGCGACCGGGCCCGCCGGCAGGTCCAGCCGGATGACGGTGCCGTTGACGGTGGCCATGGCGCGGAGCATGCAGGCCTTGTGCTCGACCAGCGCCTTGAGGTCGACCGGCTCCTCCTTCAGGGTGAGCTTGCCGGCCTCGATCTTGGTGATGTCGAGCACGTCGTTGATCAGGGTCAGCAGGCTCCGGCCGCTGTTGTGGATGTCGCGGGCATAGCCGCGGTACCGTTCGCTGCCGAGCGGGCCGAACAGCTCCTCGGTCAGGATTTCCGAAAACCCGATGATGGCGTTCAGCGGCGTGCGCAGCTCGTGGCTCATGGTCGCCAGGAACCGCGTCTTCGCCGCGCTCGCCGCCGCCACCACCTGGGCGGCGCGCACCAGCCGCGCCTCGCGCGCGCGGGCCTCGCTGACGTCGCGGACGATGCTCAGCGCGCCGCCGTCGGGCATGGGGGCGACCTTGGCTTCGTAGGTGCGCTCGGCCGTGCCGTCGCGGCCGGCCGGGACGGGCAGCGCGTATTCGACGGTCTGCACCGCGCCGGTCACGCGCGCCCGGCGCAACGCAGCGGCGGAGACTGCGGCCGCCGGCGCGGGCAGGACCTCCTCGATGCGCCGGCCGAGCAGCTGCTCGCGCGACACGAAGGCGGCGCCGCCGGGGTCGTAGCAGTCGACGAAGCGGCCCTCGGCATCGTGCCGGAACATCAGGTCGGGAATGACCTGCAGCAGGGCCTGCGCCTCGGCGCTGGCCTCCTCGGCACGGGTCCGCTCCCGCTCGGTCTCTTGGTGCTCCTCCTCCAGACGCGCCGCCAGCCGGCGCAGCTGGTCCGTCTGTGTCTCCAGCTCGGTGCCGCGGGCGGTGGCGACCGCGGCCAGCCGGCGCTGGCGCCAGTACATCAGGCTGGCGATGAGGAGGAACGCGAGCAGCCCGGCAGCCACGATTTTCAGCACCGTCTCCGGCGGGATGCCGCCATTGGCCGGGCTCGGCAGCCACCGTTCGTACAGGGCGGCGAACGTGCCGTCCGCCATGACGATCGCCAGCCCCCCGTTGAGCCTGGCGAGCAGCGCGTCGTTGCCCTTCCGCACGGCGAAGGCATAGCGCAGCGCGAAGCCGTCCAGGGACAGGCTGGCCGGGACGATGTCTCCGGCTTGCCTGCCGAGCTGTTCGAGCACCAGCATGCCCTGCAGGCGCGGCGCCACCACCGCGTCGACTTCGCCGGCGGCCAGCCGTCGGAACGCCTCCTCCAGCGACGGCGCGGCGACCAGCCCGTGCGCCCAGGCTTGGCGCCGCGCGTACTCGTGGGCGATGTCGTCGCGCATCACCGCGATCTGCAGCGCGCCCAGGTCGGTCTCCGTCGCCACGTCGGCCGCCTCGGCGCGCACGAACACGGCGCCGTGGGAGGTGATGAACGGCACCGAGAAGTCCAGGTACTCGGCGCGCTCCGGACAGATCCCGACGAACGGCAGCGCGTCCAGCCGGCCTTCGCGCAGGTCGGTCAGGATCTCGGCCCAGGGGCCGACCCGGAACGACACGTCCAGGTTCATGACGGCGGCAACCGCACGGAACAGCTCGACCGAGAAGCCCTCCGGGCGGCCGTCGGGCGCGACCAGGGCGAAGGGCGGATAGTCCAGCTCGCTGCCGACCCTGATGGCGACCTCCGCCCGCACCGGCGGTGCCGGCAGCAGGGAGAGGGCGGCCGCCAGCCCCAGCGCCGCGGCGCCGGCCCGGTTGCGGGCCGGCATCCGCAGTCGTGACGAGCGTGTGTGGAACCGGTGCAGGACGATCACGGGCGGCCTCGGATCGCGTCGGGCAACCGGCGGGCGCCGGCTGTTTCGGGCAGGGTCCCAATCATCTCATGATATGCATCGATGATATCATTCGACGCTGAACGAACCCTTAAAAACAAGATGGTTATTTCAATATTTTGTGACCCGGTTGCGCAAGTGCAAGGTGCAATCCGCATCGGCCGGAAATCGTAAGGATAATCGCAGGCGCCGTGAACAAAATTGCGGTTCGTTGTGCACAGCCGCAGCCAATGCCATATTAAAGGCCAACGTCCCGACCTTAACGCGTCGCAGCCGCCCATGACGAGCCTTGCCAACCCCGCCCGTTTCCTGCGCGTCAGCCGGATCGTGCTGCCCTGGGCCGGCGGCCTGGCCGCGCTGCTGCTCGCCGCCGGCCTGTACCTGTCCCTGGTGGGCTCGCCGCCCGACTATCAGCAGGGGGAGACGGTGCGGATCATGTACGTGCACGTGCCGGCGGCCTGGATGGCGCTGTTCGTGTACGCGTCCATGGCGGTGTCGAGCGCCGCCGGGCTGGTCTGGAAGCACCCGCTGGCCGACCTGGCGTGCAAGGCGATGGCGCCGGTGGGCGCCGGGTTCACGGCGGTCTGCCTGGTCACCGGCAGCCTGTGGGGCGAGCCGATGTGGGGCACCTGGTGGGTGTGGGACGCCCGCCTGACCAGCGTGCTGATCCTGTTCTTTCTGTATCTGGGCTACATCGCGCTGGTGAACGCCTTCGACGACCCGGCGCGGGGCCTGAAGGCCGGCGCGATCCTGGTGCTGGTCGGCGCGGTCAACCTGCCGATCATCAAGTTCTCGGTGGACTGGTGGAACACGCTGCACCAGCCGGCCTCGGTCAGCCGCATCGGCGTGCCGGCCATCGACCCGTCGATGCTGGCGCCGCTGCTGGTCATGGCGGCCGGGTTCACCGCGTACTTCGTGTTCGTGGCGCTGCTGCGCATCCGGGCGGAGATCGTCGAGCGCCGCATCCACGCCGCCCGCTACCTGCAGGCCGCCCGCCTGCGCCGCGACGCCGGGGCGCCGGTGGCGGCCTCGGAACAGGCGCGGTAGCGCCGGTAGCCCCGGTAGCCGGGCTATTCCAGCGCCTGGCGGAGCGCCGCGGCCGCCGCGATCGGCGACAGCGGCAGGGCGACCGCCAGCACGCCGGTCAGCAGCAGCAGGTGCGGGCGGGCCGGCAGTCCGCTTGTTGCCGCGTCGATCGCGGCGACGGCGAAGATCAGCACCGGCACGAACAGCGGCAGGATCAGCAGCGACAAAAGCACGCCCCCGCGCCGCGCGCCCAGCGTCAGTGCGGCCCCGACCGCGCCGATCAGGCTCAGGCTGGGGGTGCCGGCCAGCAGCGTCAGCATCAGCACGCCGTAGCCGCCGGCGTCCAGGCCGAGCAGCAGGGCCAGCAGCGGCGCGGCGACGATCACCGGCACCCCGGTGACCAGCCAGTGCGCCGCCACCTTGGCCAGCACCACCGCCTCCAGCGGCAGCGGCGCGAGCGCCAGCAGGTCGAGCCCGCCGTCCTCGTAGTCGTTCAGGAACAGCCGCTCCAGCGACAGCAGCGAGGCGAGCAGCGCGGCGATCCAGATCACGCCGGCCGCGATGCGCGCCAGCACGTTCGGCTCCGGCCCGACACCGAGCGGAAACAGCACCACCGCCAGCACGAAGAACGCCACCGCCACCGTGGCATCGGTGCCGGCCTTCAGCGCCAGCGCGGCGTCGCGGCCGATCAGGCGGAGCATGCGGGTCACGGCCGCCGGTGCCGCGGCAGGACCCATAAGGGGCGATCAGGGTTGGTGTCCGTCATCGCTCGCATGGCTGCCACGGGGGCGAGCCCAGATGCAACCGGACACGCCCATCCGCACGACCATATACTTGGGAAGCTGCAATTGCCCTGGTTAAGCGCGAACGGCACGTCCGCAGCGACCGCTTCGCCAACGCTCCACTGGCGGGCTACATGGCCGCAAGAGTCGTTGAATTTCATTCGGCGTTGACGATGCGGAACGAACCGCGGCAGTGGCACGTCGCGTCGTATGAAAAGGGCTTGCTTGTCGGGAGTCTTCGTCCAAAGTGGCACGGGCGTCCCACAGTGCGGGGAGACCGGTCGGATGTCCGAAGGAACAACGGTCCGCTTTACGATCAGCGGCCCGTATACGCCGAGAACGATTCCGATGGCCCGTCTGGCGGAATACATGGCGGACATTGCCACCATACTCGGCGAACAAGCCAGCGTGCACTTTGTCGAGGTCGGCAGCGGCAGCACCGTTCTGACCAGCCTCATTGAGCCGGCAGCTGCCTCCAAGGTCCGTGCGCGTGTCGAGCAAACCGGGCGGGGTGAAGGACCTGCGGATGCCATGATGGCGTACCGGCGGGTGAACAGGAGGCTGCGGGAGGACGAAAGCAGGGCGATCCTGGGCGAAGACACGGCCGAAAGCCTTGCGTTTCCGGGATTCGACGAGGCTCGGCCCGTTCAGTTCGCCGCCTTCAACCAGGACAGTGTCCTGGACGGAGTGGTGATCAAACTCGGCGGCAGGGGAGACTGGGTCCCTGTTCACATCGAGACTGAAAACCGGGTTCTCAGTCAGTGCCAGGCGCGCCGGGATTTGGCAAGGCGCTTGGCAGGGCACATTTTCACCGACGAGCTGAGGTTGAAGGGGACCGGTCGATGGCATGTGAACGAGTTTGGAGACTGGGTCCTGAACAGGTTCACCATCAACGACTTTCAGGTCCTTGACCGGGCGTCCTTGACCGACGTTGTCCGTGATCTTAGGGCCATTCCGAACAATGGATGGGAGCAGGTCGATGACCCTTGGGCCACGCTGAAGGCGCTACGCGAAGGGCCGTCCGAGATGCAATAATGGTCGTATTCGACGCGTCCATGGCGCTTTTCCTGTTCTCCGAGCGCGTCGGCGTGCCCAAGGACCCGTCGACGGGTCAGCCCGTGGACCGGCCAAAAGAACGTGTCGAGTTCTGTCTTCGGGAATTGGAGCGGCGCAAGCTGAAGATTATTATCCCGACTCCCGCATTATCTGAAATTCTGGTGCGATCAGGGGCCGCGGCGCCGGAGCAGCTTGCGAGGATCAGCAGTGCGGCGGCATTCAAAATCGTAGGATTTGATCAGAGAGCAGCCGTTCAGGTTGCCTTGATGGCACAGTTGCCTGAAGACCGGCCAAGAAACACCACCGAGACATATGCCAAGCTGAAGTACGACCGACAGATAGCGGCCATAGCAAAGGTGGAAGGCGCCACGGCGGTATACACGGACGACAGCGGCTTGCGACGCTGTGCTGCAAGGCTGAATATTCCGGCGATAGGCTTGGCCCAATTGCCGCTTCCGCCGACCACGGACTAAGGCCAAGGCCGGCGTCCCTCGACTGAAGGCCAATCAGGCCGCCGCGTAGGCCTCCATGCGGACCGGGCGGCGGCGGGCGCCCCAGGTGCCGGGGGTGGGGTCGAACACGCCGGCGCAAGGCGTGCCGCAGCTTTGGCAGCGGCCGGCCGCGTCCAGGCCCCAGGCGCCCAGCACGTACCAGTCGCGCTCGATCAGCAGCGCGCCGCAGCCGTGGCACCAGGTGCTGCCGCCGGCGGAGTCGTGGACGTTGCCGGTATAGGCGTAGCGCACGCCGTTCTTGATGGCGATCCGCCGCGCCCGGGTCAGCGTGGCCGGCGGGGTCGGCGGCACGTCCAGCATCTTCCAGTCCGGGTGGAACGCCGTGAAGTGCATCGGCACGTCCGGGCCGAGCTGTTCCACGACCCAGGCGGTCATCTCGTCGAGCTCGCCGTCGGAGTCGTTCCTGCCCGGGATCAGCAGCGTGGTCAGCTCGAACCATACGTCGGTCTCGTGCTTCAGGTAGACCAGCGTGTCGAGCACCGCTTGCAGATGGCCGCCGCTCAGCTCGTGGTAGAACTTCTCCGTGAACCCCTTCAGGTCCACGTTGGCGGCGTCCATGTGCCGATAGAACTCCGCCCGCGGCTCGGGGCAGACATAGCCGGCGGTCACCGCCACCGTCTTCACGCCCAGGTCGTGGCACGCCCTGGCGGCATCGACGGCGTACTCGTGGAAGATCACCGGGTCGTTGTAGGTGAAGGCGACGCTGCGGCAGCCGTGGTCGGCGGCGGCGCGCGCGATGCCCGCGGGCGAGGCCCGGTCGGCCAGGGTGTCGAACTCCCGCGACTTGCTGATGTCCCAGTTCTGGCAGAACTTGCAGGTCAGGTTGCAGCCCGCCGTGCCGAACGACAGCACCGGCGTGCCCGGCAGGAAGTGGTTCAGCGGCTTCTTCTCGATCGGATCGATGCAAAAGCCGCTGGACCGCCCGTAGGTGGTCAGCACCAGCTCGTCCCCGGCCCGGCCGCGCACGAAGCACAGGCCGCGCTGGCCGTCGTGCAGCTTGCAGAAACGCGGGCAGACATCGCACTGGATGCGCCCGTCCTCCAGCCTGTGCCAGTAGCGCGCCGGCACGCCGTCGATGATGTCCCTGGTCGTCTTTCCCATGATGATGCTTATCCTTGCGGCAATGATAAGCACTGCCGGACTTTTGATCTTGTCCGGTTTTACGTAATCCCGGCCCTGCGGCCCTTCAACGGCAAAGTGCGTCCCGCCTTTACACGTACGCGCCCCGCCGCCACCTATGGATCACGAGCAAGCGACGAACCGCGGAGAGGGGGCCATGTCGATTCGTGCGCCGGCCGTGGCCGGCATGTTCTATCCCGGCGACCCGGCCGCGCTGGACCGGGCGGTGCGGGGCTACCTGGCCGACGCGGCGGTGCGCGGGCCGGCACCCAAGGCGATGATCCTGCCGCACGCCGGCTATCCGTACTCCGGCCCGGTCGCCGCCAGCGGCTATGCCCGGCTCGCCGAGGTGCGGGACACGGTGACCCGCGTCGTCCTTCTGGGCCCGGCGCACCGGGTGCCGGTCAGCGGGCTGGCGGTCAGCACGGCGCAGAGCTTCGCCACGCCCCTGGGCACGGTGCCGGTCGACCGCGAGTCGGTCGAGCGCATTCTGGCGCTGCCGCAAGTGACCGCGTTCGACGCCGCGCACCGGCTGGAGCACAGCCTGGAGGTGCACCTGCCGTTCCTGCAGGAGGCGCTGGCCGCGTTCGCGCTGGTGCCGCTGGTCGTCGGCGACGCCACCACCGAGGAAGTCGCCGAGGTGATCGAGTCGCTGTGGGGCGGGCCGGAGACGCTGATCCTGGTGTCCTCGGACCTCAGCCACTATTACGACTACGACACCGCCCGCACGCTCGACACCGCGACGTCGGCGGCGATCGAGGCGCTGAACCCCGACGCCATCGCCGACCACCAGGCGTGCGGCCGGATTCCCGTCAAGGGCCTGCTGCGCGCCGCCCGGGACCACGGGCTGACCGCCGAGACCATCGACCTGCGCAGCTCCGGCGACACCGCCGGCCCGCGCGGCGAGGTGGTCGGCTACGGCGCCTACGTGTTCGGCTGACGTCCGGGGGCGACGCCGGACGCGCGGCCGCCGGCCGGGCCGATCAGAACGTCACCGAGTCGCCGTTGGCCAGGAACACGTGGCTGCCGGTGGCGGCGGTGGACCATTTCGGGTAGGTGCGGTACCGGTCGGTGCCCTTGACGATGGGCAGGCCCTCGCGCTCGGCCCGTTCGGCCCACAGCCAGCCGGTGCAGTGGTTGCAGCCCATCTTCTCCATGCCGAGGTCCCGGACCTCGCGGATCAGGTCCTCGAACTCCGGCTTCCAGGTCTCGAACACGCTCAAGTGCAGCCCGCCATAGCAGCCGTACAGCCGCCCGTCGCCCAGGCCGCGGGCGGCCCCGAGCATGGCGGGCACGCCGGGATGGCCGCAGCCGGTCACCGTGACCAGCCCCCTGTCGGCGACGTCGAAGTACAGGACGTTCTCGCCGCGCACCCGCAGCAGGATCGGCACGTCGAACATCTTGACGGCCACGCCGGGGAACGGCCGGTACACGCCGCTGCGGTCCTCGCCCTCCGGACCGGTCAGCACCAGTTCGCCCTCGTGGGGCACGGCGTTGCCGCACAGGTGGACGGTGCGGCCGTCATGGTCGGTCGCGGCGTGGCGGGCGCGCTCGCGCAGCAGGGCCAGGTCCTCGGGGTACGCCGTGCCGGGCGCCAGGATCTTCAGGCGCGGGTCGTGCTTCAGCGCCGACTCGATGCCCCAGAAATGGTCCAGGTGCCAGTGCGACAGCACCAGCATGTCGATCTCGCCGCGCGTCAGCATGGCGTCCACGCCCCAGCGCGCGTAGACGTAGTCCATCCACTCGGTGTTCCAGCCGGTGTCGAGCAGGATGCGCCGTTCGTCCCCGTCGGCCAGGGTGACGGTGATCAGCGCGGCATAGCCGCCGGCGTTCTCCCGGTCCCAGGCGACGGCGTACTGGCTGGCGGCCGGGCCGCCATAGGCCATCATGGTGTCCTTCATGACGGCGTCGTCGAACCAGCCGGTCTCGGTCAGGACGTCGATCTTCAGGCCGCGCACGGTGCCGATGTCGAGCCGGTACTCGGGCGCGGGAATGCTGTCGGCGAACAGGGTCATGGCGGAGCCTCCCCAAGCAGCGGTTTGCCGCAAGTGTGACTCCGCCCGCCGGCGACGGGGGCCGCGACAAAGCGTAGCGCGCTGGGCAACGCCCGGAAGCTCCCTGCGGGCGTCGGTCTGACGCAGATGCCGGGCATCCTCTTCGGCCCGGCTGCGAGTTCGGCATCAGGCGTCGGCCAGCCTCAAGCGCCGCCTCCCGGACGGAGACGGCGGGCCGCTGCCGCGGCCGACGTCCGCCGCGGCCACGGTCGTCGTAACGGCAGGGGCGTCGTAACGGCAGGGGCGTCGTAACGGCAGGGGCGTCGGCGGCGCTGGACCCTGGCAGCCGGTCGGGGCCGCCACTCCTGCCGGCTGACCGTCCGGTTGCCAGGACTATTCGGAATGCCTGCCCTGCGCTGAAGTCAACCGCGCGCGTCGAGACAGGCTTTTCCTGCCCTGGTATTGTCCCGGTCTTGCCGGTCGCTGCCGATGCATTGCCCCGGAGGACCGTCCCGCGATGACCGTCGAAGCCCGCGCCACGGAGCCGTCGCTGTCGTGGCTGGCGCACGTCCCGGTGCCGCTGTTCGCGGTCAGCATGGGGCTGGGCGGGCTCGGCCTGGCGTGGCGGCGCGCGCATGACGTGCTCGGCTGGCCGGCGGCGGTGGGCGAGGCGATCGTGGGGCTGGCGGCGGTGTGCTTCGTCGCCATCGCAGCCGTGTACGGGCTGAAGGCGCTGCGCCATCCGGCGGCGGTGCGGGCCGACTTCGCGCACCCGGTGCGGGTGAATTTCTTTCCCACCGCCTCGATCAGCCTGCTGCTGCTGGCCGCCGGGGCGCTGCCCTACGGCCGCGGTCTGGCGGAGGCGGTGTGGCTGGCGGGCACGTCCCTGCAGCTCGTCCTGGCGGTCACGATCGTGGTCCGCTGGATGACCCGCAACGTGGAGATCCACCACGCCAGCCCGGCCTGGTTCATCCCCGTCGTCGGCAACATCCTGGTGCCGATCGCCGGCGGACCGCTGGGCCACGTGGAAATCTCCTGGTTCTTCTTCTACGTCGGACTGGTGTTCTGGCTGGTGCTGTTCACCATCGTGCTGTACCGGATCATCTTTCACGACCAGATGCCGGACCGGTTCCTGCCGACCCTGTTCATCCTGATGGCGCCGCCGGCCATCGGCTGCGTCGCCTACGGAGCGATCAACGGCGGAGGACTGGACGGACTGGTCCGGCTGCTCTATTTCACCGCGTTGTTCATCGCGCTGCTGCTGCTGGCGATGGCGCCGCTGTTCTGGCGCCTGCCCTATGCCGTGAGCTGGTGGGCGTACACCTTCCCGTCGGCCTCGCTGGCCGGGGCCTCGCTGCACTACCACGCGCTCCTCGGCGGGGACGGCAGTGCAGGGCTGGCCGCGGTCATCCTGCTGACGGCGACGGGGATCATCGCGCTGGTCGCCGTGCGCACGGTGGCGGTGCTCGTTCAGGGACGATTATTCGTTCCGGAGTAAGGTCAAGCCGATGCCGTTCGCCGAGCGCCCCCACGCCCGGCCGTTCTGGAGCCCTGCCATGTCGTTCCCGCAGGCGACCGCCCACATCCTGCTCGAGACGGAGTGCGTGCTGTTCCGTCCCGAGGAGCCGTTCCGCCTGACCTCCGGCCGGTACAGCCCCGTCTACATCGACACGCGCCGCGTCATCTCCTATCCCCGTGCGCGCGCCGCGCTGATGGACATGGCCGTGGACCTGCTGGCCCGCGACGTGGGCTACGAGGCGTTCGACGTGATCGCCGGCGGGGAGACCGCCGGCATCCCCTTTGCCGCCTGGATTGCCGAGCGGCTGTCGCTGCCCATGGTCTACGTGCGCAAGCAGGCCAAGGCGGTCGGCCGGCTGCGGCAGATCGAGGGCGTGATCGACCAGGGCGGGCGCGCCCTGCTGGTCGAGGACCTGTGCACCGACGGCAAGTCCAAGCTGGCGTTCATCGATGCCCTGCGCGACGCCGGCGGCAGGATCGAGCAGTGCTTCGTGGTGTTCAACTACGGCATCTTTCAGGACGGCCTGGACACCCTGCGCGACCGGGGCGTGCGCCTGCACTGGCTGGCAACCTGGGACGACATCGTCACCGAGGCGCAGCGCTGCGGCTTTTTCGACGACGGCACGATCGAGCAGGTCCGCAAGTATCTGGCCGCTCCGGAAGCGTGGTCGGACGCGGAAGGCGCGAAGCGCGGGGACCCGCCCGGCTGAGCCCCGGCCTCACGCCCGCGCGGGCAGCCGCTCCAGCGCCTCCGGCAGGTCCTCGAACCGGTCGATGACGATGTCGGCCTCCAGCTTGTCCACCGGCATGCGCGGATAGCCGTAGCTGACCACCACGCACGGCACCCCGGCGTTGCGCGCGGTGCCGACGTCGTTCCCGTTGTCGCCGACCATCACCGCATCCTCCGGCCGGGCGCCGAGCCGGTCGATCGTGGCGAGCAGGGGCGCGGCCGCCGGCTTCCGCTCGGGCAGGCTGTCGCCGCCGACGATCGCGCCGAACAGGCCGGCGAGGCCCATGGCGCGCACCGCCTCCACCGCCGGCTGGTACGGCTTGTTTGTGCAGATGCCAAGCGCGACGTGGTCCATCTCGAACCGGCGCAGGGTGTCCACGACGCCCGGGTACAGGTCGCTGGCCAGCGGCGGCATCCGGGTCAGCAGCGGCACGTAGCGCTGGAACAGACCGGGCAGGTCGTCGGCCCCGACCGGCCGGCCGGCGGCGGCGAAGCCCCGCTCCAGCAGCTTCATGGCGCCGTCGCCAACCATGTCCTTGACGTCGTCGGGGCGCACCGGCGGCAGGCCCTCGTCCTTGAGCAGCTGGTTGAGCGCGGCCGTGATGCTGCCGACGCTGTCGACGAGCGTGCCGTCCAGGTCGAAGACGATGGCCTTGAAGCGCGGCATGTGCGGGAGAGGCTCCGGTCGGTGGGGGCGGCGCCTAGCCTGCACACCTCCGGCGCGGAGTCAAACCCGGTGGCCGGCGCGCCGGCCGCCGTCTTGCACGGGGTTGGTTTGCCGCCCAAACCTTGGGTGTCGGCAGGCCGGGCGTTCGCACCAGGATCCCCGGAACAACAGCACATCCAAACTGAAACAGAAGCGATGCGCCTGTTTCAGGGCCAGTTACGCCGTGTGTGAACCACAGTGAGGATGTAGACGGTCTCGCCCTTGATTTCATAGTGGACCCGGTAAGGCAAACCGGGAATGGACAATGCCCTTGTCCGAGTGTCCTCCCATGGCCTGCCCAACTCTGGAAAGGTCCTGAGATGTCGGATCGACTGCTGAATTCTGATAAGAGTCCGCTCGGCGGCGGCTGGATTATCCCGTGCAATGTAGTCCCGAATATCTACCAGATTGGCTTTGGCCCTGGCGGTAATTTTAACTATCAATGCCAAGGTCGTCCCATAATTTGTCTTCTGAAATGACTCGACCGCTTTTGACGTCGCCTTGGCCCGCGCGGATATTTTCGGCCACGTAAGCCAGATAGGCCGGATCCTCAGAGTCCGGCTGTGGCCTGGTCAGTTCGTCAAGCGGAACGTCTGTCTGTCTGATCTCGGTCATGTCGGCACCTCCTGGCTGGATATAATCGATCCTCCGTCCTCTGTCAGCCCTGCCGTCACCGCGGCCCCGGCTGGTCCGTGAACCCGTATCCCTGCCCCCCGGCCATGGCTGCTGCCGCCCCGGCCTATCCGTCCGGGCATCTGCACGCCTGGGGCGCGGGGTGTAATATCGGGCAACAAATGTTGACTTGGGGCGGTGCGGGCCGTGTGGCACTTAGGCTTTGCGTAAATTGTTGGCATTAGGCTGGCCAGGTGCCAGCGTTCCTCCGACCGCCGCCCCCGAGTCCCCCGTATCCGACGCCGCGAGCCCATGACCGATGCCAGCCTCGCCTGCGTGATTCTTGCCGCCGGCAAGGGCACGCGCATGAAGTCCGACCTGCCCAAGGTGCTGCACCCGGTGGCCGGGGTGCCGATGGTGCGCCATACGGTGGACGCCGCCACCGCGCTGGGGCCCGAGCGGCTCGTGGTCGTGGTCGGGCCGGGCATGGCCGCCGTGGACGCGGCCGTGGCGCCGTGGCCGACGGTCGTGCAACAGGCGCAGCTCGGCACCGGCGACGCGGTCAAGGCGGCGCTGCCGCTGCTGGAGGACTTCGCCGGCGACGTGCTGATCGTGTACGGCGACACGCCGCTGATCACCGCCGACGACCTGCGCGTGATGGTCGAGCGGCGGCGCGCGCCCGACGACCCGGCGCTGGTCGTGCTCGGCATGCGCCCCGACGACCCGGCCCAGTACGGCCGCCTGCTGCTCGACGCCGACGGCCACCTGGAGGCGATCGTCGAGCACGCCGACGCGACGCCGCAGCAGCGCGGCATCGGCCTGTGCAACGCCGGGCTGATGGCCTTCGACGGCCGGCGCATGGCGGCGCTGCTGCACGCCATCGGCAACGACAACGCCAAGGGCGAGTATTATCTGACCGACGCGGTGGCCGCCGCCCGCGCCCGCGGCTGGCCGTGCGCCGTGGCCGAGGGCGACGCCGAGGCGGTGCTGGGGATCAACTCCCGTGCCGAGCTGGCCCTGGCCGAGAAGGCCATGCAGCAGCGCCTGCGCGCCCGCGCCATGGCCGACGGCGCCACCCTGATCGACCCCGACACCGTCTACCTGTCGGCCGACACGCGGCTGGGCCGCGACGTGACGATCTTCCCGTCGGTGTTCTTCGGCCCCGGCGTCGTCGTCGAGGACAATGTCGAGATCCGCGGGTTCAGCCACATCGAGGGCGCGCGCATCGCCGCCGGCGCCCAGGTCGGCCCGTTCGCGCGGCTGCGCCCCGGCGCAATGATCGGCCCGGACGCCCATGTCGGCAACTTCGTCGAGGTCAAGAACGCCACGCTGGGTGCCGGCGCCAAGGCCAACCACCTGACCTATCTGGGCGACGCCGACGTCGGCGCGCGCAGCAACATCGGCGCCGGCACCATCACCTGCAACTATGACGGCTTCCTCAAGTACCGCACGGTGCTGGGCGAGGAGGTGTTCGTCGGCTCCAACACGGCGCTGGTGGCGCCCGTCACGGTCGGCGACCGCGCCAACATCGGCGCCGGCAGCGTCATCACCAAGGACGTGGCCGCCGACGCCCTGGCGCTGGAACGCGCCGACCAGCGCGAGGTGCCCAGGGGCGCCGCCCGCTTCCGCACGGCCAAGGCGGCCGAGAAGGCGAAGCGATCCGGAACGCAGGGAAAAGCATAAATGTGCGGCATTATCGGGATCCTGGGCGAGCAGCCGGTCGCCCCGCTGCTGCTGGACGGGCTCAAGCGGCTGGAATATCGCGGCTACGACTCGGCGGGCATCGCCACCCTGGTCAACGGCCGCATCGACCGGCGCCGCGCCGAGGGCAAGCTGGTCAATCTGGATCATCGCCTGGCGGAGGAGCCGCTGGAGGGGACCATCGGCATCGGGCACACCCGCTGGGCGACCCACGGCAAGCCGTCGGAGACCAACGCCCACCCCCACGCCACCGACCGCGTTGCCATCGTCCACAACGGCATCATCGAGAACTTCCGTGACCTGCGCAGCGAGCTCGAGGGCCTGGGCCACACCTTCCACACCGAGACGGATTCGGAGATTATCGCCCACCTGATCACCCGTTATCTGGACGAGCAGAAGCCGCCGCGTGAGGCCGCCGCGGCGGCGCTGAAGCGGCTGGAGGGGGCGTTCGCGCTGGCCATCATCTTCGCCGGCGAGCACGACCTGATGATCGGCGCCCGGCGCGGCTCGCCGCTGGCGCTCGGCTTCGGCCACGGCGAGATGTTCCTCGGCTCCGACGCCATGGCGCTGGCGCCGTGGACCGACCGCATCTGCTATCTGGAGGAGGGCGACCGGGTCGAGGTGACCCGCACCGGCGCCGTTCTCTACGACGCGGACGACGTTGCGGTCGAGCGCGAGGTGCGCCAGACGGTGCAGTCCGGCGCCCTGATCGGCAAGGGCGGCTACCGGCACTTCATGCTGAAGGAGATCTACGAGCAGCCGGCGGTGATCGGCGACACGTTGCGCTCGTACGTGAACCCGGCGACGCGGGCGATCTGGCTGCCGGCCATGCCGTTCGCGCTGTCGGAGGTCAGCCGGATCACCGCGGTGGCCTGCGGCACCGCCTATTACGCCGCCATGGTCGCCAAGTACTGGTTCGAGGCGGTGGCGCGGGTGCCGGTGGACGTCGACGTCGCGTCGGAGTTCCGCTACCGCGAGGCGCCGCTGCCGGAGGGCGGCGTGGCGCTGTTCATCTCCCAGTCGGGCGAGACCGCGGACACCCTGGCGGCGCTGCGCTACGCCAGGGCGCAGGGCCAGCACATCGTCTCGGTGGTGAACGTGCCCGAGAGCTCGATCGCGCGCGAGAGCGACGTGGTGCTGCCGACGCTGGCCGGGCCGGAGATCGGCGTCGCCTCGACCAAGGCATACACGACCCAGCTCACCGTGCTGGCCTGCCTGGCGATCGCCACCGCGCGGCTGCGCGGCGCCATCGACCGCCGCCAGGAGAGCGACCTGATCACCGCCCTGACCGAGGTGCCGGCCCGCGCCGTCGAGGTGCTGAACCACGACGACTCCATCCACCGGCTGGCCCACGACGTGGCCGAGGCGCGCGACGTGCTGTACCTGGGGCGCGGCGCGAATTTCCCGACGGCCATGGAAGGCGCGCTGAAGCTGAAGGAGATCAGCTACATCCATGCCGAGGGCTATGCCGCCGGCGAGATGAAGCACGGGCCGATCGCGCTGATCGACGAGACCGTGCCGGTGATCGTCATCGCCCCGCGCGACGGCGTGTTCGACAAGACCGTGTCCAACGTGCAGGAGGTGATGGCCCGCGGCGGCCGCGTGCTGTTCCTGTCCGACCGCGAGGGCATCGCCCGCCTGGGCGGCGGCGCCTACGCCACCATCGCCCTGCCGACGGTGGCGCCGCTGGTCACGCCGATCCTGTACGCCATCCCGGTGCAGCTCCTGGCCTACCACACCGCCATGTTCAAGGGCACCGACGTGGACCAGCCCCGCAACCTGGCGAAAAGCGTGACGGTGGAGTAGGGCAGAGCCGGATATGTTCTGCGCGGGTAGTTGCCCCGCCACTGCCGATCGTAGAACAGGAATCCCGGACTTTGCCAGAACTCGGGCCAGACCGCAGCATCCGGCGCCGGTACCCGGAGTGGCAGACCGGGCGGCAAAGTCCAGGACTTTAAGTTCAAGACGTTTCCCCCAAGCGGCGCAGGTGCCGCACGGCGGAGAACGCTACGATGTCATGCGCAGTGCGTCAGGCGGCTCAGCGTTTCCGCGCCCGTTCCGCCTCGGCGGTCGTGTCCTCGACATCGACCTCGGTGCGGCGGACCTTGTCCCGCACCGTCTGCTCGCGTTCCTTTCTCTCCTTGCCGACGGCGACCTCTCCGACCACGCGCGCTTCCTTGCTGACGACGGCCTCTTCGTCGGTCTCCGTCACCTCGACGTCGCGCTCCTGAAACACTTCGTCGCCGGGACGCACCGGGCGGTCGGTCGTGCGGCGCTCGGCATAGGCCTCCTCGTCGCGCAGGCGGACCTTTTCCTCGACTGGCTGCTCCACAACCCTGCTGTGAACGCGGATCCCGCCGCGCGGCACCTCACGCTTGCCGACCTGTACCTCTTCCTCGGCGAGGGGAATCTTCTTCTCGCCGGTCTCCGGTGCCCGTGCCTGTTCGGTCGCATACTCCGCACGCTCGCGCTCTGCTTCCTCCGCTGTATAAGGTGCGGCGCCCGGCTGATAACCGGTCCATCCCCGCTCACGCCAACTGGCAGTACGGTCCTCGATGTCGACGACGCTTTGGTGATGCATGATCTCTACGGCGCGCTCGGCCGCCTCGTCATCGGCCTGGACGACCAGCAGCACACCGCCGCGGCGGACGCCCTCGGCATAGCCGTCGGCCTCATCCTGGGGCACACCGATACTGGCGAGGTCGTCAGCCAGAGTGTGCAAAGATACCTGTCCCTTGCCGAGCGGCCCGGACAGTTCTTTTGCAGCCTCGGGGGCTGGCGCTGTCCGTGCGGCGTGTTCGCTGGCAACGTAGCTGAGCTGATCCTTGCGAATGCCGGCGGCAAGCAGCTCATCGATCTTCCCATAGGCTGCCGCCGCTTCACTATAAAGGCCAACTGCTGTCTTCGTCATGACGATTTCCCTGTTGCATTGGTTTCGGTGTCTGGCTTCATACTGCGGGTCCGGAGTCCGGCGGCGCTGTTCGCTCGGCCGGTTCCTCCCCGCTTCGCTCCCCATTCGTCGCTCTGTCCGCGCTCAGTCGTTCGACGACCGCTTCTTCGCGGCGAAGCGTCACGCGCTGCGGTGCATGGAACGTCTCCTGGCGCCGGCTTACGTGAATCTCCTCGACAAGGCGCAGGCGCCTGGTCACGACCAGGACCTCCTCGACCACGGGGATGATCACGGTGTCGTTCTCAGTGCGGATCGGCGGAAGGTCTTCGACCCAAGTGTTGACCGGCTTGTGCTCGATTTCGGCCCGGGTACGGGTCAAGGGTTCATCGACGATCGCTTCCTCTTCCCGAACGACTTTGCGCACCCGAACCCGCCCGGTCGCGACCCGCCGCCTATCCACGCGAACCTGCTCGACGGCGAGGGGAACGACGGTCGCATGGCCGGCACCGGGCTTCGACGAAGGCACCTGCTCTCCGGCGAGTGCCTCGGCATCCATCGGAAAGTGAAAGCTGCCGTCGTCGCGCGGCTCCAGCAGGTCTTCCGGCAAGAGCAGTCGCGGCCCGTCGCGGCCGAACTCCACCTGGACGAAGCGTTCGCCGTCGGTGGTCGGCGGTCCCTCGTTGATCCGACCGTGACGGCCAAGGCTGTCCGTCACCAGAGCGCCGGCGCTGGGCCTTCGGGCTGGCATGTTCATGCTCGTCGGTCCGGATGATCTTGCCATCTAGATCAGTAGCCACCAAAGAATAATAATAAGTAGGACTACCACCAGGATGGCAATCAATGTATTTCTTGTGGTCGATTTTCCGCCTCCCGATACGCGATCGTAGATGCCGACCTTCTTTGCCGATGGACCACTCATCTGATGCTCTTCAGTGATCCCGGCTTCCGGTTCCCGCCCGTGATCTGTCTCCGGAGCGGTTCCGTGTTGGTGAGGAGTTCTCATGTTCGTCCAGCTTTCCTTGATGACTGTCCTCGACCGTGCGCAGTCCGGACTCGAGACGGTTCTCGGGTCGGCCCTGCTTCTGGATCCGGATGCCGGCCGTGCGTTGCACAGCCCTTGGCGCCCCGGTGCCAACGGTCAGTACGAACAGCAGCGAAATATCTTGGTTCCCACCAAGTGCGGGATTCGTTCCGGATAGCCGAAGTCGTTATGCCCCCGGTCTTTGACGCAACTTGACCAGAGGGAAGAAGTTGCCGAAAAAAACGAAAGGTAAGGGATGCGGGATCTTTTGCTCTCTCGTTACAAAAAGTTGATTTTCGCTTAGCGTCCCGTCCAGCGAGGCCGGGGAGAATCTTCCGCTTCTTGTATCTCAAGTCGTGCGGGACGGGGATCCGGAAGGGTCCAGGCTCGGGAGCGGCTCCGGTTGTCCCTGCGAACGAAGGCCGGTTCACGTTCGGGATGCACGACCGCTGCACCCGTCAGCTGCGGATTGGAACGGCTACGGAACAGGTTGCGGCAGGACCGCCGTGAAGGCATGGCCGCCCCGGGGCGCTCCGTGGGGCTTCCTGTCGCGGACGCGGGGACGGCCCCGGGGGCGGGCAGGCCATCAAGCCCCTATCGTCGGCATGGTTTCGGGGTGATGACGCGAAAGGTCCGGGAACGGCTGCCGGAGCAGGGCGTTTGCGGGTTGACCTTGCCGAAGTTCGCTTTCCGGACCACCCGACGGTTGGGAGGCGCGGCCCGCACGCCCGTAGAGACAGGAGCCATCCGGATGACCGACCGTATCGACATCCTCGGCCTCTCGCGCCGGCGCTTCCTTGCCGCAGCGGGCTCCGCTGCAGGGACGGGCCTCGTTGCCTCGGGGGCGCGGGCACAGCCGGAGAACCTGCCCGACATCCCCGACGAGGCGGTCGGGCGGCCCTTCCCCGAGGCCCGACTCGAGATGCCGCTGCCGCCCGAGCAGCGCCTCGGCTGGTGCGTGGTCGGCCTTGGCGCGTTTGCCTTGAACCATGTCATCCCGGCAATCACGCGTTCGCAGACCTGCAGGCTTGCGGCGCTCGTGTCCGGCAACGCCGGCAAGGCGGCGCGCGTGGCCGCGAGCTACGGCGTGCCAGACGACGCGATCTTCGACTACGACACCTTCGACCGCATCGCCAACAGCAATGCGATCGACGTCGTCTACATCGTGCTGCCGAACGGACTGCACGCCGAATACACGATCCGTGCACTTCAGGCCGGCAAGCACGTAATGTGCGAGAAGCCCATGGCCAACACGGTCGAAGAGTGCCGCGCGATGATCGAAGCGGCGGACCGGGCCGACCGCAAGCTGATGATCGCCTATCGCGCCCACTTTGAGCCGCACAACCAGCGCGCGCTGCGGATGAAGACGGAGGGAGCGTTCGGCGACGTGAAGCTGGTGACCGGCGACACCATGCGGCCGCTCGACCTCTCCCGCCCGCGCGACGAATGGCGCGTGCTGCGCGACCTCGCCGGCGGCGGCAGCATGATGGACATTGGCATATATGCCTTGAACGGAGCGCTCTACTTTCTTCAGGAGTCCCCGATCGCCCTCGTCGCTTCGATCTCGAATCCGCCGGATGACGTCCGCTTCCGTCAGGTCGAGGACATGGTGACGGTGCAGCTGCGGTTCGGCTCGGGCGCGCTGGCCAATCTGTCCTCGTCCTTCACGATGCAGGAGAACCGCATTCAGATTCTCGGCACGGGCGGAACCGGTCTCCTCAACCCGGCGACGAGCTACAGCGGGAACGACCTCTATGAAACCGGTGCCGGGGTTGGAACGCGGCTGGTGCCGGTCGCCGAGCCGGCGGCGCGGCAGTTTACGGGCGAGATCGACCACCTCTCGCGGGCCATTATTGACGACTTCAGGCCGGATACGCCGGGCGAGATGGGTCTGCGCGACGTGGCGCTAATCGAGGCAATCTACGCCTCTGCCGCGCGCGGAGGTTGGGTCGAGGTGAACGCCGACGGCACGATGAAGAACTGACGGCGACGTTGAGCGTTGCGGGGGGCGGCCCGGCCATCCGCCGCTGCGGCGCCTACGCCGGCAAATCCAGCCACGAGCGGATGCAGCGTTCCAGGACGCGGGCCAGGAAGGCCATCAGTTCGGTGCGCATGCCGGCGTGGAACATGTCCGGCGCGCGGCTGCCCAGGGCGAGCAGGCAGGGCGGGGTTTCGCTGGACACGTCCAGGCGGACCAGTGCCTGGCTGTGCACCAGACCGGCGGCCGGGCCGAAGATGGACTCCTCGCCGCGGGTGTCGCCGTCCAGGCGGACCGGACAGCCGGCCAGCCGCTCCCGCACGGTGCCCGGCGGCACCACGCGCACGCCCGACCGCAGCACCTGCGGGATGTCGGAGCCGTTCGATTCGACCAGCAGCGCGGTCACGTCGACGTCCAGCAGCACCGTCAGGTCGGTTGTCACCGTCTCGATCAGGTGCTCCAGCGTCGGCGCCTCGAGCAGGGCCAGCACCGCGGCATGCACCCGGCTGCGGACGTGGTGGTTGACCCGGGCGGTGTGCAGCAGCGCGTTCTGGTTGCGCTTGAGCCGGTCGACCTCGGCGCGCAGCCGCTCGACCATGAACGAGCGCAGGTCGACGACGCCGTCGCCGCGGTCGGCCGGCGGCGGGGTCTGGCGCAGCATCAGCTCGGGGTGCTGGGACAGGAAGTCCGGGTGCGCCGTCAGGAAGGCGGCGACGTCCTCGGCGGTCACGGCGGTGCCTGTGCCGTCGCGCGCGTCGCTCTGCTGCTGCGGTTCCCGTCCCATGCGTCGGTGTCCTCGCCCTCGGGGCCGTGTTGTCTTTGTGTTCTGGCTACTGCGCGGCCACGCCGGTGGTCGCCGTTTCGTCGCCCAGGATGGTCTGGCCGGTCTTCGCCCAGTCGGCGACGAAAATGTCCAGGCCGCGGTCGGTCAGCGGGTGCTTGAACAGCTGGCGGATCACCGCCGGCGGCATCGTCGCCACCCCGGCGCCCATCTTCGCGGCGCGCACCAGGTGCATCGGGTGGCGGATCGAGGCGACCAGCACCTCGGTGGCGATCATCGGATACTGGCGATAGATCTCGACAATGTCGGCGATCAGCGCCATGCCGTCCTGGCTGATGTCGTCCAGCCGGCCGACGAACGGCGACACGAACGTGGCTCCGGCCTTGGCCGCCAGCAACGCCTGCCCCGCGGAGAAGCACAGCGTCACGTTGACCATGGTGCCCTCGTTGGTCAGCGTGCGGCACGCCTTCAGCCCGTCGGGGGTCAGCGGCACCTTGACCGTGACGTTGGGGCCGATCGAGGCCAGCTTGCGCCCCTCGGCCACCATGGTGTCGTAATCGGTGGAGGCGACCTCGGCACTCACCGGCCCGGTGACCATGCTGCAGATCTCGGCGACCAGGTCGAGGAAATTGGCGCCCACCTTGGCCACCAGGGTCGGGTTGGTGGTAACACCGTCCAGCAGCCCGGTGGCCGCAAGGTCGCGGATCTCGTTCAGGTCGGCCGTGTCGATGAAGAACTTCATGGTCTCCCCTTTGCGCTGTTCGGCGCCGCGCCGACCCGGCGCCGCGCATGGCGGTGTCGCATGCCGTTCGCAGTCTAGCCAATGACGAGGCGCGACGCCAGTTCCGGTCACACTCCCGGAGCCGCGGAAGTGCGCGTACTGCTGCCGCTGCCGCTCGGCGAGCCGTACGACTATCGCGTACCCGAGGGCCTGACGCTCTCGGCCGGCGACTACGTGCTGGTGCCGCTCGGCCGGCGCGAGGTCGCCGGGGTGGTCTGGGGCGCAGGCTCCGGCCGGCTGGCGCCGGGGCGGCTGCGCGACGTGATCCGCCGGTTCGACGTGCCGCCGCTTCCGGAAGCGGGTCGCGCCTTCGTCGACTGGGTGGCGCGCTACGTGATGAGCCCGCCGGGCGCGGTGCTGCGCATGACGCTCGGCGCGCCGGCGGCGCTCGACCCGCCGGCGCCGATCGTCGCCTACCGCCTGTCCGGCGCTGCGCCGGATGTGGCGGGGGAGGCGGGGCTGCGCCTGACCCCGGCGCGGCGGCGCGTGCTCGACGTGCTGACCGACGGCCCGCCGCGGCCGGCGCCGGAGCTGGCGCGCGAGGCCGGGTGCGGCCCGGCGGGGCTCAAGCCGCTGGTCGCCGCCGGCCTGGTCGAGGCCGTCGCCCTGCCGCCGGCGCCGGTCCCGGTGCCGGACTGGCGCCGGCCGGGCATCGCGCTGACCCCGGACCAGCGCGCCGCCGCCGCCGCCCTGGTGGGCAAGGTGCAGTCCGGCGGGTTCACGACGACCCTGCTCGACGGCGTCACCGGCTCCGGCAAGACCGAGGTGTATTTCGAGGCGGTGGCGGCAGCGCTGGCCGCCGGCCGGCAGGCGCTGGTGCTGCTGCCGGAGATCGCCCTGTCCGCGCAGTGGCTGGACCGCTTCGCCGCCCGGTTCGGCACGCGGCCGGCGGAATGGCATTCCGACCTGACCCAGGCGCGCCGGCGGCGCACTTGGCGGGCGGTGGCGTCCGGCGAGGCGCGGGTGGTGGTCGGCGCGCGTTCGGCGCTGTTCCTGCCCTACGCGGACCTGGGCCTGATCGTCGTCGATGAGGAGCACGAGGGTGCCTACAAGCAGGAGGACGGCGTCGTCTACCACGCCCGCGACATGGCCGTGGTTCGCGCCCACCTGGGCCGCATCCCGATCGTGCTGGTCTCGGCCACGCCGTCGCTGGAGACCGTGGTCAACGCCGAGTCCGGGCGCTACGACCGCCTGCACCTGCCCGAGCGGGTCGGCGGGGCGGTGCTGCCGCACATCGACCTGGTCGACCTGCGCGCCGCGCCGCCGCCGCGCGGCCGGTTCCTGTCCCCGGTCCTGGCCGACGCGCTGACGGCGACGCTGGCCGCCGGCGAACAGGCCATGCTGTTCCTCAACCGCCGCGGCTATGCCCCGCTGACCCTGTGCCGGCGCTGCGGTCACCGGCTGCAATGCCCGCACTGCACCGCGTGGCTGGTGGAACACCGGCTGACCGGCCGGCTCAAGTGCCACCACTGCGGCCACCGGGCGGTGCTGCCGTCGCAGTGCCCGAGCTGCGCGGCGGAGGCGTCGTTCGTCGCCTGCGGCCCCGGCGTCGAGCGGATCGCCGAGGAGGCGGCCGCACTGCTGCCCGACGCGCGGCTGGCGGTGATGGCCAGCGACCTGATCCACGGCCCCGCCGAGGCGGAGGCGCTGGTCCGCCGGGTGGCGGCGCACGAAGTCGACCTGGTGGTCGGCACGCAGCTCGTCGCCAAGGGGCACCACTTCCCGTTGCTGACCCTCGTCGGAGTGGTGGACGCCGACCTGGGGCTCGCCGGCGGCGACCTGCGCGCCGGCGAGCGCACCTATCAGCTCCTGCACCAGGTGGCCGGCCGGGCCGGGCGGGCCGACCGGCCGGGGCGGGTGCTGCTCCAGACGTACCATCCGGAGCACCCGGTGATCGCCGCCCTGGTCGCCGGCGACCGCGACGGCTTTTTCGCCCAGGAGATCGCCGAGCGCCGCCGGGCCGGCATGCCGCCGTTCGCCCGGCTGGCGGCGGTGATCGTCGCCGGGCCGGACCGCGCCCAGGTGGACCGCGTCGCCCAGGCGCTCGGCCGCACCGCGCCGCAGGGGGAGGGGATCGAGGTGCTGGGCCCGGCCGACGCCCCCCTGGCCATCCTGCGCGGCCGCCACCGCCGCCGCCTGCTGGTCACCGCCGAGCGCCGGCTCAACGTCCAGGCCGCCCTCGCCCGCTGGATCGCCACCGTGGACGTGCCGGCGGCAGTGCGGGTGACGGTGGATGTGGACCCGTACAGCTTTTTGTGAGCGGCCCGGCCGGCGCGTCGCCGCGGCCCCGGCGCCGGCGTCAGTCGATGCCGACCATGACGTCGGTGGCCTTGATGACCGCGTAGGCGTCCCGACCCTCGGTCAGGCCGAGCGTGTCGACCGCGTCGTTGGTGATGGCCGAGGTGATGACCGTGCCGTTGCCGATGTCGATCTGGACATGGGCGGTGGTGGCGCCGCGGGTCACCTTGACGATCTTGCCCTTGAGGGCGTTGCGGGCGCTGATCTGCATGTCTTCGACTCCCGTTGCGGCGGCCGGCCATCCGGCCGTCTTGTGCGGTGCACCATTTTCGGCTTGCGGCGAGCGATATATCCTGTCAGACATATCGCTGTCAACAAGAAGCGGGTGCCCGCCATGCCCATCTTTCGCCGCAGCGCCATCCGTTTGCTATCCGCCGCCGCGATCGCCGGACCAGCGGCCCTGTCCGTCCCGGCGAGTGCGCAGGAGCCGGTCACGGTGTTCGCCGCCACCAGCCTGACCGACGCCTTCGAGGCGATCGGCGCCCTCCACCAGGCGGCGACCGGGCAGCCGGTGCGCTTCTCGTTCGCCGCCAGCTCGACCCTGGCCCGACAGATCGAGGCCGGGGCGCCGGCCCAGATCTACGCCTCGGCCAACGAGCGCTGGATGGACCACGTCGAGGAGCAGGGCCTGATCGAACCGGGCACCCGCGTCAGCCCGATCGGCAACAGCCTGGTGCTGATCGCCCCGGCCGACAGCCCGCTCGACACCGTCGAGATCGACGCCGGCACCGACCTGACGGCGCTGCTGCGGCCCGGCGAGCGCATCGCCATCGCCGACCCGGACCACACGCCGGTCGGCCTGTATGCCCGCGAGGCGATGACGACGCTGGGCCTGTGGGCGGCGGCGGAGGAGCGGCTGGCCCGCACCAGCGAGGTGCGTGCCGCCCTGGCCCTGGTCGCCGCCGGCGAGGCGCCGCTGGGCATCGTCTATGCCACCGATGCGGCGATCAGCGACGGCGTCCGCGTCGTCGGCCGCTTCCCGGAGGACAGCCACGCGCCGATCGCCTATCCCTTCGCCATCATCGCCGGCCAGGACACGCCGGCCGTGCGCGCCGTCTACGACACGCTGCTGGGGCCCGAGGCGCAGGCGGTGTTCGAGACGGCCGGCTTCACGGTGCGCTGACGTCGGGAGACCGTGGGCCATGCTGACCGCCGTCGAGATCGAGGCCCTGCTGCTGAGCCTGCGCATTGCCGGCACGGCCGTCGCCGGGGCTCTGCCGTTCGCCATCGCGGTCGCCTGGCTGCTGGCCCGCGGCCGGTTTCCCGGCCGGACGCTGCTGGACGGCATCGTCCACCTGCCGCTGGTGCTGCCACCGGTGGTGATCGGCTATCTGCTGCTGGTCAGCTTCGGCACGCGCGCGCCGCTGGGCGCGTGGCTGCTGGAGACGTTCGGCATCCGGCTGGTGTTCAGCTGGACCGGCGCGGCGCTGGCCGCCGCCGTGGTGACCTTCCCGTTCCTGGTGCGCGCCATCCGCCTGTCGCTGGAGGCGGCCGACCCGGGGCTGGAGGCGGCGGCGCGGACGCTGGGCGCCGGGCGGCGCGACGTGTTCTGGTCGGTGACGCTGCCGCTGATGCTGCCCGGCATCATCGCCGGCGCCATCACCGCCTTCGCCGCGGCGCTGGGCGAGTTCGGCGCCATCATCACCTTCGTCTCCAACGTGCCGGGCGAGACGCGGACCCTGCCGCTGGCCATCTACACGGCGATCCAGACGCCGGGCGGCGAGACGGCGGCGATGCGCCTGGCGGCGCTGTCGATCACCCTGGCGCTGGCCGGGCTGATCCTGTCCGAGGTGGCGGCGCGGCGGGTGCGGCGGATGATCGGCCCGTGATCCTCGACCTGGCCATCGCCCGGCGGCTCGGCCGGTTCACGCTCGACGTGGCGTTCACCGTCGACAGCGGCCGGGTGACCGCCCTGTTCGGTCCGTCGGGCTCGGGCAAGTCGACGGTCATCCAGGCGATCGCCGGCATCCTGCGGCCGGAGCGCGGCCACATCCGCGTCGGCGGCGTGCCCTTCTTCGACGCCGCGCGGCGCACCGACCTGCCGCCCGAGCGGCGCCGGGTCGGCTATGTCTTCCAGGACGCCAAGCTGTTCCCGCACATGCGCGTGCGCGACAACCTGCTGTACGGCTGGCGGCGGGCGCCGGCCGCCGAGCGGCGCATCGGCTTTGACGAGGTGGTGGCGCTGCTCGGCCTCGGCGGGCTGCTCGACCGGCGACCGCAGGCGCTGTCCGGCGGCGAGCGCCAGCGCGTGGCGCTGGGCCGGGCGCTGCTCGCCCAGCCGCGCATCCTGCTGATGGACGAGCCGCTGGCCGCCCTCGACGCGGCGCGCAAGGCCGAGATCCTGCCGTTCATCGAGCGGCTGCGCGACGAGCTGGGCCTGCCCATCGTCTATGTCAGCCACGCCCTGGACGAGGTGGTGCGGCTGGCCGACACCCTGGTGGTGCTCGAGGCCGGGCGGGTGCTGGCCTCAGGCCCGCTGATCCCGGTGATGAGCCGGCCGGAGCTGCGCCCGGTGGTCGGTGCCTTCGACTTCGGCGCCGTGCTGGAAGGGGCGGTGGTGGTGCACGACGACCGCTTCGCCCTGACGGTGCTGGAGACGCCGGGCGGGCACCTGCGGGTGCCGCGGCTGGAGGCGCCGCCCGGCCGCCGCGTGCGGGTGCGCATCCGCGCCCGCGATGCCGCCCTGGCGCTGGAGCCGCCGCTGCGCTCCAGCGTGGTCAACGTGCTGGCCGGGCGGGTCGTCGAGGTCGCAGCCCAGGACGGTGCCGGCGCCACCGCCCGCGTCGACCTGGGCGGCGCCGAGCTGCTGGCCGGGATCACCCGCCTGTCGGCCGAACGGCTGGGCCTGGCCCCCGGCCTGCCCGTGTACGTGATGATCAAGGCGGTGGCGCTGGACCGGGGCGGACCGCGGCAGCCGGCGCGGACCCCACTGAGCTTGAACCGGTATGTCGAACCAGACAGGTGAGAAACAGTGATGGTCGAGGTGACGTTCTATGCAAAGCCGGGATGCAAGGGCAATGCGCGCCAGGTGCGGGTCCTGCAGGCGTCCGGCCACGACGTGATCGTGCGGGATCTTCTGTCGGAGCCCTGGACGGCGGAGCGTCTGCTCGGCTTCTTCGGCGACCGTGGCGTGGCCGACTGGTTCAACCGCTCGGCGGTGCGGGTCAAGGGCGGCGAGATCGTCCCTGAGAGCCTGTCCGCCGGGCGGGCGATGGCGCTGCTGCTGGCCGATCCCGCCCTGATCCGCCGGCCGTTGATGGAGGCGGCGGGCGAGCGGCACGCCGGCTGGGACCCGGACCGGATCGCCGGCTGGATCGGGCTCGGTGCCGCGATGTCGCCGGGCAAGGAAAGCTGTGCGGCGGGCGCCGGTTCCAGGACCAGATCTGACTGACAGGGATCGCGCTGGTTGGAGTATCGGAGCAGCCCGTTCAACCGTACCGGCACGCTCCGGGAAGGATGGCCGGTCTGATCCGATGCAACGAAGCGGTGAGCAAGACCATGCCCGACCTGTTCCTGCGCATCGACCTGGGGGGCAGCCGGCTGCTCGGCCCCGGCAAGGTGCGGCTGCTCGAACTGATCGACCGGCTCGGCTCCATCTCCGCGGCGGGCCGGGCGATGGGCATGTCGTACCGGCGCGCCTGGCTGCTGGTCGCCGAGCTCAACGACCTGTTCCGGCAATCGGTGGTCGATACCCGCCACGGCGGCCGGTCCGGCGGCGGCGCGGCCGTGACCCCCTTCGGCCATGAGGTGATCCGGCGCTACCGCGCCATCGAGGCCGAGGCGCACGCCGCCGCCGCGGAGCACCTGGACGCCCTCCAGGCCGCCGCCGCGCCGCCGGCGGAGACGCCGCCCCGAACCGCACCCGGCGGCCGGCCCGCCGACTGCGCCGGCGGCACGGGGCGCGATGCCGGGCCGGCCGGGACTGCCGCCGGGCCTGTCGGATGTCGACGCCCGTCTCGCCAATACCCGTAGATTGGGTGAAAACCCAACGTACGTGGCCGCCTGGGCTGCCGTCCAACGGCCTGACGAGCGGCAGCAAAGCGCTCGATGCGGTCGCTGGCCGTGCACGCGTCCCACAGGGACGTGGCGGCCTCATCGTTCAAAGAGGGAAATCCGTTCGGCGTTTATGCTGCGGCGCAGGTACGGATTGCTTAACGCCGCCTCGGTCACGAGGTCGACCGGGCACCCGAATAAAGCCTCCAGCCGCTCCTTCAGCGACAGATAGGCGTCCGCGTATGCCCTCGGCGTCGGCGCATCGAGGGCGACGAGCAGATCCACGTCCGCGGCGTCGGCGGCGCCGCGCGCCTGAGACCCGAACAGCTCGAGCCGGCGCACGCCATGCTCCCGGCAAATGGCTGCGAGCGCGGCGCGGGAGGCCGGCGCAGTCTGCATGACATCCGTAAGCCTTGCCATGGCGCGAAACCCGACCAACCGGCCACACCGCCGACGCCAGTGTCGACGATGGGCCGGCCCGTCCGCAAGCGTTGGATCGGCGGCGGGTGCGAAGGGCTACCCGCTGTGCGGCATGGCGGCGGCGGCCGGCGCCGGCCGTCGGCGCCGTGCGGGGCGGGGGCCGTCGCCGCGGCTTGCCGGGTGCTGACCGCGGCCGGGGCCGGGGCGGCTGCCGGGGCGGCTGCTTGGCCTCTTGTTCGGCCCACCGGCCGTGCGCGTCCCGGCGGCGATCTGCGGGGCGTGGTAGGCGTGGCCGGCGTCGACCGGCACGGAGCGGCGGATCGTCCGCTCGATGTCGCGCAGGTAGGCCGTCTCCTGGGCGTCGCAGAAGGACAGGGCGATGCCGTCGGCACCGGCGCGGGCGGTGCGGCCGATGCGGTGGACGTAGCTCTCCGGCTCGTTGGGCAGGTCGAAGTTGATCACGTGGGAGATGCCGTCGACGTCGATGCCGCGGGCGGCGATGTCGGTGGCCACCAGCACCCGCAGTCTGCCGTCGCGGAAGCCGGCCAGCGCCTTCTGCCGGGCGCCCTGCGACTTGTTGCCGTGGATCGCGTCGGCGCGCACGCCGACCTTGGCGAGCTGGTCGGCGATGCGGTCGGCGCCGTGCTTGGTGCGGGCGAAGACCAGGGCGCGGGTGATCGTGCCGTCGCTCAGCAGCTCGGCCAGCAGCGCCCGCTTGTTGCCCGTCTCGACGAACAGGATGCGCTGGTCGATGCGGTCGACGGTGGCGGCGGGCGGGGTCACCTCGACCCGCTGCGGCTCGTGCAGCAGGCTGTTGGCCAGCGCGGCGACGGCGTCGGGCATGGTCGCGGAGAACAGCAGCGTCTGCCGGCGCGCCGGCAGCAGGGCGACGATGCGCCGGACGTCGCGGATGAAGCCCATGTCGAGCATGCGGTCGGCCTCGTCGAGGACGAACGCCTCCAGGCCGTCGAAGTGCACGTGGCCCTGGTTGACGAGGTCGAGCAGCCGGCCCGGCGTCGCCACCAGCACGTCCAGGCCGCGCGCCGCCGCACGCACCTGCGGCGCCTGCCCGACGCCGCCGAACACGGCGGCGCGGCTGAGGCGCAGATGGCGGCCGTAGGTGGCGAAGGACTCGTGGATCTGCAGCGCCAGCTCGCGGGTCGGCGTCAGCACCAGCACGCGCGCCGAGCGCGGCTGCGGCCGGCGCGGGTTGGCGGCCAGGCGCTGCAGCAGGGGCAGCGCGAACGCGGCGGTCTTGCCGGTGCCGGTCTGGGCGATGCCCAGCAGGTCGCGGCCGGCCAGCAGCGGCGGAATCGCCTGCACCTGGATCGGTGTCGGCGTCGTGTAGCCTTCGGCGGACAGGGCGCGCTGCAGCGGCTCGATCAGGTCGAGGTCGGAAAAGGCGGTCATGCGAAACGTATTCCCTCAAGGAAAAGCGGCCGCGCCTCGCACGCCGGCACGAGGCCGGGGGGCACGACAGCCGGGCGGGGCGTCGCAAGGACGCCTCGGGTTCGAGCGGCCCGGCGTGCACGCAAAGGCGCCGAGCGGATGTTACGGGAGCTGTCTCGGAAGGGGAGCCGCCGACGGTAGGACCGCCGGAAACGCCTGCGCGCAATCGCGAGAGGCGAGGCCATATTGCCTGGCAACACCCAGATGGCCCATCCGCGCGGGAAAGTCAACGTGAAACGGCAACGGCCCCTTCGCCGTGAGGAGAAGGGGCCGAAACCCGATCGGACGGCGCCGCCGGAGCGGCACCCTCGCGTGGCTACTGCTTCAGCGCCGCGACGCCGGGCAGGTCCTTGCCTTCCATCCACTCCAGGAAGGCGCCGCCGGCGGTGGAGACGTAGCTGAACTGGCCCAGCACGCCGGCGTGCTCCAGGGCCGCGACGGTGTCGCCGCCGCCGGCCACGCTCAGCACCTTGCCGGCCTGGGTCAGCTTGGCGGCGTGCCTGGCGACGTCGGTGGTGCCGGTGTCGAACGGCCGCACCTCGAACGCGCCGAGCGGGCCGTTCCAGACCACGGTCTTGCAGGTGTCGAGCAGCTCGTCGAGCGCGCGCATGCTCTCCGGCCCGATGTCCAGGATCATCTGGTCGCCCGGCACGCTGGTCACCGGCACGACCTGGGTCGGCTGGTCCTCCTTGAATGCGGGCGCGACCACCGCGTCGGTCGGCAGCACGATCTCGCAGCCGGCCGCCTTGGCCTTCTTCATGATCTCCTGCGCCGCCTCGGCCATGTCCTTCTCGCACAGGCTGGAGCCGATCTCGGTGCCCTGGGCATAGAGGAAGGTGTTGGCCATGCCGCCGCCCAGCACCAGCTTGTCCACCTTCTGTACGAGGTTGCCGAGCAGGTCGAGCTTGGTGGAGATCTTGGCGCCGCCGACCACGGCCGCCACCGGCCGCTGCGGCTGCTCCAGCGCCTTGGTCAGGGCGACCAGCTCGGCCTCCATCAGCCGGCCGGCCGCGTTCGGCAGCAGGCGGGCGATCGCCTCGGTCGAGGCGTGGGCGCGGTGGGCGCTGGCGAAGGCGTCGTTGACGTAGATGTCGCCCAGCGCGGCGAGCTGCTTGGCGAAGCCCTCGTCGTTCTTCTCCTCCTCGGCATAGAAGCGCAGGTTCTCCAGCAGCAGGAAGTTGCCCGGCTGCAGCGCCTTGATCGCCTGTTCCGCGGTCGGGCCGACGCAGTCCTCGGCGAACGCGACGGTGCGTCCGCCCAGCGCCTTCTCCAGCGCCGGGACCACCGGCTTCAGCGAGTGTTCCGGGTTCTTCTTGCCCTTGGGGCGGCCGAAGTGGGACATGACCACCACCTTGGCGCCCTTGTCGGCGAGCTCGATCAGGGTCGGCGCCAGCCGGTTCAGGCGCGTGCTGTCGGTGACCGTGCCGTTCTTGACGGGCACGTTGAGGTCGCCGCGGACGAGCACGGTCTTGCCGGCGACATCGATGTCGTCGAGGGTCTTGAACGAGGTCATGGCGGACGTTCCCCGGATATTAATGGCATTTGAGCCTGCGGAACGAAGCACAGGGCGCCCGCCATTGCAACGCTGTCTCGCAAATTTCACGCCCTCGGTCCGGGCGCAGGCCGGTTGTGCCGGCCGATCGCCGCGCTCGCGCCGGGCCGGCCAGCCGGGGAAGCGGGGGGGAAGGTGGGGGGCGCCGGGCCCGACGCCCCCCGGCGAAAGCGCCGCCCTATCCCCCGATCAAGCGGCGCGCTCGCCCTGGCTGCCGCAGGTCCGCGGCATCCCTCTGCGGTCGCGGCGGCCAAGCTAGAAGCAAACCGTAAACAAAATCCTAAGCATTGCAGAACTCATCAAGAACAGTATTCAGTTTTATTTCAGGGCCACGCTATTTATTCACGGTTGCGCATCGCCGCTCAACTGTGGTTGCTCACCATTGATCGCTTGTTCTTGTCTTGGAAGGTGCCGGGCTTGGCCGTTACCAGCCCAGGCTGCCCGGCGCGCCCTTGAACGGACCCTCCAGGTCGGACGTGATCCAGCCGCCGTAGAAGTCCCCCGGCTGGGCCTGCACCGGCTCGCCGCCCACGGTGCAGGCGTCGACGCGGCTGGCATAGAAGCACAGATGCCCGGCGATCGGGGCGAAGCCCGGCGTCGGGTCGGGATAGGCCCAGGCTGCCGACGGCCGCACCTCCTCGCCGAGCACCAGGTCGAAATAGTGCGCGACGCCCTTGAACTCGCACACCGAGGTGCGGCCGTTGGGGCGCAGCAGGGACCGGTCGGCGTCCTCGGGCGGGATGTAGTAGGTCGGCGGGTGGCTGGTCTCCAGCACCCGCCAGCCGCGCGTCGTGTCGGCGACCGTGCGGCCGCCGGCGGTCACGGTCAGGCGCCGGGGGGTCGGTTCGGCGCGCGGCGGGCGGGGATAGTCCCAGACGGATTCGCGGGCGGTCATGGCCGGCCTCCGGATCAAGCGGTGCAATGTTCGCAGCGATATGGGGCGGCGCGGCGGGGCGGCCATTGTGCGCGGCGACGGTGCGCACCCGCGCCGCGCCCCCTTGGCGGACCGGGGGCCGCCGCACATGTTTCCTTTCCACAGCGTGCCGCGACGGCGGCTTATCTGCAGGACGGACGTGATCCATGGCGACGGCGCTCGACGGACTCACCTATGCGGCGGGGCAGGCGGCCCGCGTCGGCTGGTTCTTCGGCAACGCGCTCGTGACCGCCCGGTTGTCGCGCGGCACGTATCCGCGCCCGCGCGAGCGGTTCGAGGTGCCGGAGACCCGGGCGATCCTGCGCGACGTGGCGGAACTGGCCCGGCGCGACTGGGCGAACATCGCCGCCGGCGTGTACCGCATGCCCCACGACCTGGTGCGCCCGCCGGGCGACCTGCTGGCCGAGGCGCGGGCGTACTTCCGCGAGCTGCCGCAGGTCAACCGGCGCCGCCAGCGCCTGGGCCACGACGAGGTGACGCACACGCCGCCGCCCGGCATGGCCGCCCTGCCCGAATATTTCGTGCAGAACTTCCACTTTCAGAGCGACGGCTACCTGTCGGAGCACTCGGCGCGGCTGTACGACTACCAGGTCGAGGTGCTGTTCCGCGGCGCCGCCGACATGATGCGGCGCCAGGTGCTGGTGCCGATCCACCACTACGTGCAGCGGCGCGCCGCGTCCGGCTGGCCCGCGGGCGGAATGCGCCTGCTCGACCTCGGCACCGGGACCGGCCAGTTCCTGACCTTCGTCAAGGACAATCACCCTCGTGTCGAGGTGACCGCGCTCGACCTGTCGGTGCCCTACCTGACGGAAGCGAGGCGCCGGCTGGCGCGCTGGTCGCGGGTGCGCTTCGTCCAGGCGGCGGCGGAGGCGATCCCGGCGCCGGACGCCAGCATGGACCTGGTCACCGCCGTGTTCCTGTTCCACGAGCTGCCGCGTCCGGTGCGCGAGCAGGTCACCGCCGAGGCGGCGCGCGTGCTCAAGCCCGGCGGGCGGTTCGTGCTGATCGACAGCATCCAGCGCGGCGACCGGCCGGACTGGGACGGCGTGCTCGGTTACTTCCCCCAGGCGTACCACGAGCCGTACTACGACGACTACACGCGCCACGACCTGATCGCCATGGGCGAAGCCGCCGGGCTGTGCGTCGGTGCCGTCGATCTGGCCTTCATGTCCAAGGTGGTGGTGCTCGACAAGCCGGCCGCCGCGTAGACGCCGCAGGCAGCATATTATTGTATTCAGGCGCACGCGCGGCCAATCTGTCCGACGCGCGTCTGCCGAGGGGCGGACCTGGACGTTCATAGAAATGTCACCATATTGACCATCTGCGCTGCGTTGCGGCAGGGTCCGCGCAACGATAACCGATGACGAAACCAAGCAGTACGGGCGGGCAGGGGGCATGGCGATCGCAGCCGAGCACGACGAGTCGGAGTCGTCCGGGCCGCACGGAGGTGCCGAACTGGCACTCCCGCCGGCGGATACCGAGATTGAGCTGAAACTGACCGCAACGCCGGAGGCGCTCGCCGCCCTGCGCGAGTCGGACCTGATCGCGAGCCGCGCCCTCGGCCCGCCCGAAACGCGTTCGCTGGAGAGCGCCTATTACGACACGCCCGACCGTCGGCTGCAGCAGCGCGGCGCCGGCCTGCGCGTGCGCCGCGCCGGCGGCGGCTTCGTCCAGACCCTGAAGGCCGAGGACGACGACAACGCCGCGCTGTTCGGGCGCGGCGAATGGGAGGCACCGGTCGCCTCGTTCGAGCCCGACCTTGCGGCGCTGTCCGCCGAACCCGCGCGCGCCCTGCTCGACGACATCGACCCGGACGCGCTGGCGCCGGTGTTCGCGACCCGCATCGAGCGCACGACCCGGCCGGTCGCCGTGCCGCGCACCCACGGCGCGGGCAACGGCGGCAGCGAGGCGGAGGTCGAATGCGCCTTCGACACCGGTGCCGTCGAGGCCGGCGGGCGCTCGGTCGCGGTCAGCGAGGTCGAGCTCGAGCTGACCCGCGGCGCGCCCGCCGCCCTGTACCGCTTTGCCGCCGAACTGCACGCGCTGGCGCCGCTGCGGGTCGAGACGCTGTCCAAGGCGGCGCGCGGCCACCTGCTCGCCGCGGGCGCCGTCCCGCCCTACCGCAAGGCCGTCGCGCTCGACCTGGACGGCGACGCCACCGCCGGGGAGGTTCTCGATGCCATCCTGCGCGGCTGCTTCCGGCATTGCCTGGCCAACCAGGCGACCGCGCTGGACGGCCGCGATCCGGAGGGTGTCCACCAGATGCGCGTGGCGCTGCGCCGGCTGCGCTCGGCGCTGGCGGCGTTCCGCCCGCTGCTCGGCGGCGATCGCGTCGACTGGCTGGCGGCGGAGACGCGCTGGCTGGCCGCGGCGCTGGGGCCGGCGCGCGACTGGGACGTGTTCCTGGCCGAACTGGTGGCGCCGGTCGCCGAGGCCCTGCCGGACCGCACCGAGCTGGCCGTGCTGCGCCGCGCCGCCGAGGCGGAGCGGGCGCGCGGCTATGCGCAGGCCCGCGAGGCCATCGAGTCCGGCCGGGCGACGACCCTGCTGCTGGCCCTCGGCGAATGGATCGAGGGCGCGGGCTGGCGCGACGGCGGCGACACGGACGCGCTGGCGCACCCGGCGACCGAGGTGGCCGGCCGCCTGCTCGACCGGCGCCACCGCAAGGCGATGAAGAGCGGCCGCGGCTTCGCCCGGCTGGGCGCGGACCAGCGGCACGAAGTGCGCATCCAGCTCAAGAAGGTCCGGTACCTGACCGAGTTCTTCCTGTCGCTGTACTCGGGCCGGCGCGGCCGCGCCTATTTGAACGCGCTGACCGGGCTGCAGAAGGGCCTGGGCCGCCTGAACGACGTCGCCGTGGCCGAACGCCTGCTGGCGACGGTGGTGGCCGACCAGGCCGCGGCCGCGATCGACGCGGGCAACGGCACCGATGCGCTGTGCTTCGGCGCCGGCATCGTGGTCGGCTGGCACCGCCGCGGCGTCCAGGAGCTGGAGCCGCGGCTGCGCGACGACTGGGACGCGTTCGCCGAGGCGCGCCCGTTCTGGACCGGGCCGGGGCGCTGACCGGCCGCGCTCAGGCCGGCAGCGCCGCGGCTGCCGCCTCCCGCTCCGGCGCGGCGGGGTCGGCGTGCGCCAGGGCGAACGGGCGGAACATGCGCCGGTACCGGCCCGGCGTCAGCCCGGTGCGGCGCCGGAACAGGGCGCGGAAGAACCCTGGGTTCTCGTAGCCGACCTCCGCGCTGATCTCCTCGAACGGCAGTTCGCCGGTCTCGAGGAGGCGCTTGGCCTCCTCGACGCGCAGGTTCTGGACGTGGTCGATCAGCGTCGATCCGGTCGCCGCCTTGAACCGGCGCTTCAGGGTCCGTTCCGGGATCCGGGAGGCGGCGACCGCGCCCTGGACCGCGTCGGGCTCGCGGAAGTGCTCGCTCAGCCAGTCCTCGCACAGGCGCACCGCGGAATCGGCATGAGCGGTGCGGCGGATCAGGCTGGCGTAGGGCAGCTGGCCCTCGCCGTGCCACTTCAGCAGGTAGACCTTGGCGATGCGCAATGCCTCGCCGACGCTGCAGTGGCGCGCGATGATGTGGATGGCGAGGTCGTGCCAGGAGGTGGTGCCGCCGGCCGTGACGATCCGGCCCGAGGACTCGGCGAAGGTCAGCACCGGCTCCGGCTGGAACCGTACGTCGGGGTACCGGGTGCGGAACAGGTCGGCATAGCCCCAGTGCGAGGTCGCCGCGCGTCCGTCGAGCAGCCCGGTCTCGGCCAGCATGACCGAGCCGGAGCACGCCGAATAGATCGTGGCGCCGGCCCGCCAGGTGCGCCGGATCCAGTCCATCAGGTCCGGCCAGCGGCCGCTCAGGTCCGCGTCCGGCGCCAGCCACAGCTCGGGCAGAATCAGGATATCGCAGGCCGGGTCGTCGGCCACCGCGAGGTCCGGGACGACCGGAATGCCGTTGCCGCAGCGGAACGGTCCCGGTTCCGGCGACACGATGCGCGGGCGGATCAGCCGCCGCCGCTCGCCGCTGCCAACCAGCTCCTGCCACAGGCTGCCGGTCGCCGCCAGCACGTCGACCATGCCGTACAGCGCCGAGCCGGCCGTCTCCGGCACGGCGACGATCAGGGCCTCGATCGCTGCGTCCGCGGGCCTGGTCATGCCGGGAGCCTTTCGATTGTGGCACGAATGAATCCTTTTTGGAAGAAATCGCTCTGACGCCGCCGAAAGTCCAGTCCTAACCTGCGGTCATGGTCGATCGGCACCCCCGGCACGGGCCGGGTTCGGGAAACGCCGACGACATGCCAGGGAACAGGAGGCTAAGATGACTATGACCACGACCATGACCCGCACCGTCGAGCAGCAGCCGGTCGTCCTGAACGGCGTCAACGTCACCGGCATCTTCGACACCATCAAGGCGATCAAGGCCGATACCGGGCTGGCGGCGTTCCGCTTCCGGGCGGCGAACACCTGGATCGGCGGCGGGCACAACCGGTCCACCATTCAGGGCTTCTACGGGTGCCGGATGGAGGACACCTCGCGCACCGAGCCGTTCGTGCTCGACGCCGACGAGCCGCCGGTGCTGCTCGGGCAGGACGCCGGCGCCAACCCGGTCGAGTTCATCCTGCACGGGCTGGCGGCGTGCCTGACGACCACGATGGTCTACCACGCCGCCGCGCGCGGCATCGCCATCGAGGCGGTGGACTCGTCGCTCGAGGGCGACCTGGACGTGCGCGGGTTCCTGGGCCTGTCCGACACGGTGCGCAAGGGCTACCAGACCATCCGGGTGCGCATGCGCGTCCGCTCCGACGCGTCGCCGGAGACGCTGACCGAACTGGCCAAGTTCTCCCCGGTGTACGACGTGGTCTCGAACTCGGTGCCGGTTGAGGTGGCGATCGAGACGTACTGATGCGCCGGGGCAGGGCGGGGCGCGGGACGTGCGAACCGCGGCCCGCCCACCGCGCCCCGCCCACCGCGCCCTGGCCGCCGCGCCCTGGCCGCCGCGCCCTTGGGGCGGCCGGTCCCGGCATGTACAATGGTATGGTGCCGCCGCCGGCGGACGGCGCCCCCATATCGGACACGAGCCCGGCGTCGGACAGGACTGCGCTGCCATCCCATGACCTCCCGCCTCCCATTCGGCCCCGTCCTGTACTGGCGCGGCACCAGCGACGGCCGATGGGAGGTGGCGATCATGATCGGCGCCGCCTCCGGATCCGCCCCGCCCGCACTGGAGATCGAGGGGCGCTACCGGGACTGGGAGCCGATCGGAGCGTTCGAGGGCATCACCTTCCACCGGGCGGACGCCGGCCCGGCGCTGAGCGAGCAGGAGCGCGTCGTCCCCTACGGCGTGGGCGGCGAGCGGTTCGCGGTGACCCTCCCCGGCCGGCAGCGGCTGCGCCTGGCGTTCATGACCTGCAACGGCCAGGAACGGAAGACGCTGGAGCAGACCGAGGCCGATCCGCGCCGGAACGCGCTGTGGCGGGAAATGGCGGCGGTGCACGGCGACCGGCCGCTGCACCTGCTGCTGCACGGCGGCGACCAGCTCTATGCGGACATGGTCTGGAAGCGCGTGCCCGAGCTGGCGGCGCTCGACCGGCGCTGGAGCATGCGGAAGGTTGCCCATGCCACCTTGTCGGCCGAGGCACTGGCGCGGATCCGTGCCTACTACCACTGCCGCTATCTGCGGCTGTGGACCCAGCCGGACATCCGGCCGCTGCTCGCGGCGGTGCCGTCGGCGATGATGTGGGACGACCACGACATTTTCGACGGCTGGGGCTCGCACCTGCCGGAGCTGGGGAGTTCGCCGGCCTTCCTGGGCCTTTACAAGCAGGCGCGGGAGGCGTTCCAGCTGTTTCAGTTGGCGCGGCGGGACGGGGAGGCGGTTGCCGGCCATCTCGCGCCGGACGGCCACCATTTCAGCTGGCTCTACCGGGCGGGACCGCTCGCCGTGCTGGCGCCCGACCTGCGCTCGACCAGGACCCGGCGGCGGGTGATGGACGAGCGGGTCTGGCAGGACCTGGAGCGGGCGATGGGGACGCTCGACGACGCGGAGACGCTGGTCCTGGTGTCGTCCGTGCCGATCGTCAACCTGGGCCTGGCCGGGCTGGAGCGGGTGCTCGACCGGGTGCGCATGCCGATCCTGTATCACCGGCATTTCATCAAGGACGACCTGCGCGACCAGTGGCAGAGCCCGTACCATGCCGCCGAATGGGCCCGCCTGATCCGCCTGCTGGCCGGGTTCGCCGAACGCCCCGGCCGGTCGGTCGTCGTGCTGTCCGGAGAGGTGCATTACGGCGCCTTCGGCCATGCCGAGCTCGGCAACGGCGCCAGGCTCTGCCAGCTGATCTCCTCCGGCATCGCGCATCCGCCACCGCGAGCCGCGACGATCGCCGCCTGGCGCCTGTTCGGGCGGGTGCCGGATCCCGGTGTGCCGGGCGTGCGCCTGGCGATGGACGACGTGCCGGGGTGGGGACGCCCGATGCTGCGCCGCCGGAACTGGCTGGAGCTGGAGGTGGGCCGCGCCGAAGGCACGTGCTTCCGCTGGCACGCGGACGGCTGCGGCGGCCTCGCCTGGGCGCGCTGCCCGAATGCGGCACCGGGACCGGCACGATGACCGGCGGCGCCATGGTGACGGCCGCGGCGCGACATCCGGAAGGTGCAGCGAAACGGATGCCCGGCGGGGCGGGCGACCTGCGCACATGCAAACACCCTCCGGCGATGGGGCCGGAGGGCGTGGGGAGGGGTGGAGAGGTTGTGACGGTATTGGTCTGGTTGCGGGGGGAGGATTTGAACCTCCGACCTTCAGGTTATGAGCCTGACGAGCTACCGGGCTGCTCCACCCCGCGGTGTCGGGGATCGGGGATCGGGTATCGGGGATCGGGGATCGGGGATCAGGGATCGGGTATCGGGGATCGGAAGGATTTTGCCTTGTGCGACTGCTATTGGCGCAATCCTTTTTCTGATCCCTGATCCCTGATCCCCGATCCCTGATCCCCGATTCCCGACATCTGTCTTCGGTGGACCTGGCGGCGACCGACTCTCCCACGCCTTGAGACGCAGTACCATGGGCGCTGAGGGTTTTCACGGCCGAGTTCGGGATGGGATCGGGTGCTGGGCCCCTCGCTATGGCCACCAGGTCGACGGAAGACAGGTGTCGGGGATCGGGGATCGGGGGGCGGGGGAGGGGGGGGTG